>JAAUXT010061584.1_pt1 | contig 40149 bp, 42 predicted proteins | sample 7278171 | NCBI WGS metagenome assembly JAAUXT01 (sample SAMN14350112, study PRJNA611818) | marine sediment metagenome | isolation source: surface marine sediment (1.8m) | place: French Polynesia: Moorea | collected 2018-08
AAGAACCAAGGTCCCAACCAGAAGGAAAAGTGCAAGTGACTAGAGAACTTGTTGGTCAGTGTGGAACACTGTAATCGCAAAAAGAAGGAATATTCGGGGACAAGCCTCGTACTTGGCCGGAAACCTTGTTTTTTGAGGCGCTGTAACCATCGCGCAATCAAGTCTCCGTCCTTTTATGGGCCGACCGCACACTCGTGCCATTTTCATAGAACTAATCAGAATTCCTGTTTGCATGTTCAGGAGGTGGCAGAAATGACTTGCACTGGAGACAAGGGTTAAACTCGTAAACTGCGCACATGCAATCCATTTAGTGCTCGAGTGGACCCTTTCGCAGCAATGGTTTCCTGTTATTCCCTGACTTGTGGCAACTGGCGCTACAAATCTCTGATCAAACCAGACATTAGCAGAGGCAGGAGTTCCGCGACAGCTCCAAATGGGCCCGTGCATCACTCTGTTTTCCTTTGCAGTTGTGAACGGCTTTTCATTTTCTGAATTTTGCGTGTGTAGAGAATCGTGTCCACGTCCTGCGCTCAGCTTCCGCCGATTTCGATCTGGATCCGCGTGTCGCTGATGCGCCGCACCGCGATCATTGGTGAGAGCGTCAAAAGGCAACGAACGTTGCCAAGTGAGAAATACCAAAGGACCTAATCTGTAATTATTGATTCCCATCAAGGAATCCAAGCACTCAACATAAATAGGGTTGAGGATATTGCTGACTGAGTACAACACCTGAGTCGAGGCGCGGCGGCTCAGCAGTCATCCCGGACACACAGCGAGCTGTGTGGGGGCAGGAGGATTCAACCTTTTGTGGCCGACTGAAAAGAGACATTATCCACTGCTTTGTGCGCTGCGTCCTTGTTGGGAGATGTACGGCTCGACCTCTGAAATACGACAGAGATGTTCCACAGCATTTACATCGGCCATAAAATGGGGGGGAAATCATCCCTTGTTCTCTGCAAAGCCCGCAGTTGCAGTCATATTCCGGTGAAATGACAACGGGCTTCGACTCCATTCAGCGAGCAGGAAGACGGGTGAATCCATAGCTCGGAAGCCAACATATCGTGCTGCTTTACACATCCTCCCACATTTGCATGCAAATAAGTCTGAAACATTGAAAAGGAAGGCGCACAATAAGTGCGATTGTGCGCTGCACAACAGGCGATGTCAAGAGACGGTGTTTTGCAAAGGTCCCTCGCGTGTGGTATGCCAAGACTGTTTTGAGTTCACAAATAGATAATGTGTACAAAAGCCCACAGCTTTCTGTCATGATCAATTTGCGATCGGTTCGCGTTGCATAGGAAAACACAACTGCTGCATTGTGGAAACCCTATTTAGGCTTTGTCATGGATGTGACCCGTGCAGGGCTTGTGGGGAGATAGGCTGGGAGTACTGATTGTTTGGGACATTATTCAACATAAATTAATGCGTGCGTTTGCTCTCGCGGATCTGACACCCATTTAAATATCGCTATCGTTCCGTTTTTATGGCTTGCAGTATTCAATTTCCGTATTTGCCGTGACAGCAATTACCATTAGTGTTTGTGAATAGCGTACTCGACGGGATCATGCGCAAGTGTGTCCAGATTACTTGACGGCCTGTCAGAGCACGAAGCTCGACTTTCCAGTGTTGAAATAACTTTTTCATTTTCCTTCCCAACCGCAGCGAGGACATTTGGTCGCCGCAGAGGTATTCGCAAATGCATCTCTCATTTGGTGTACTTTCCGTACTTCAACTGCGTTGTACAGAGTGATGTTGCCGGTTGCATCAGTTGTCTGAATGTGCAAACACCAATGCATTCTGAATATCTAGTGCAAATTTCTGCTTTTTGATGTCCTTATGATTTCCGTGAAGAGATATTTTTGTACATACTTGTACATTTAACAAATTTCCATTTTTGTAGTCCTGTCTGTTTTTCATTAGCACACAAAATAGGGTGCTCAAATTTCATGTGATTTTAATTCTGATTGTTGTGCATCGTTCTTTTGTTTGCTCTGAGCCATTCGTTCAGCAACTTGGAGAGAAATTGAGAGCAATGTGAAGAATGCCACATTGGTTTCGAAAATTTGAATTTTGCTCACTTTGTTGGCTTTGATTGTGTACGCAAGGACTGTGCTTCGTATTTCGCTCGCCAGTGTCTAGTGAGGCTTATCCGTCAAACGTAAATTTTATGTCAATTTTTGTGGGAATTTGATCTTCACGAATCAAGTGACCCTTGCAAATTTTGTTGAAATAGGACACAACAAGATTTCCTAGATTTGTTTTTGATGGACTTGGAAATGGTCCACATTCACAGAAACGAAGAAAAAGGAACAGTTGTTTTCTTTGGTCGAGTTTGGTTCAGTCGGAGAAACCAAGACCACCATGCACTGGGAACGACATTCAAAACGTCTGTATTTCATCACGTTTTATCCGTTTCGTTGTCTCTCGTCCGTTTCAGGCAAATCTCCGTTCGGGTTCGCGGACGAGGCGAACATCCTGGAGGACGGGTCCCTCGACCAGACGGTGCCCAACATGAGCTCGCCGTCGCGCGGCTCGCCCAACTCGCAGACTGGCCTCGAGCGCATCGAGCGCTTCTCCAGGAAAGTCTTCGTCGGCGGGCTGCCACCAGACATCGACGAAGGTACGTGTTTCTGCAGAATTGGTTGATCTTGGTTTTCGTGTTGGTGTGTGGCTTTCGTGGTTTATGATCACGCAGACGTGAGTCACACTGACTACAAATCCACCAGCAGTTGTCGTGGGCTCGCACCAAGGAGAGACTTCTTTCAGCAGTCCACACCGCACAGATTGACGTGGGGTTATTTTTACGCGCTGTGTACTGAAGAACGTAAGCTTCTTTGGGAAGAGTTCAGGTGACTGATAAGCCCAGAGTAGAGACGGGAAGTCAGAGACCTGCGTATCAAATATGCACTAAAGCTTCTCCACACCCGTCCGTTCAAAGGCCTCAATCTGATCTGAAGGAGATTGGCGCCGCGTATGTAAGCATCACCTTTGATGTTCCCTTCAGAAGTCAAAGCTCTGTTAAAGCTGACGTTCTTCTTCACATCAGGTAAAAGTGAAAAGTAAGTGGGCATTGTAGGGGATTTAGAGTCTGTGTAATGGAGGCTGTGGTACACGCGTGCCTGTCCTTATCCTGTTGGTCTGACGTCTGTGAAGTGAAGCTCAGACTATTCTGGTGTGACAGCAAAAAGAATATGAGTACCTCCAATTTGAAATTACAGATGCTGCATGTTGATTCAAGCTGGTTTGAACAACTTCACCTGAACCAAGCACTACGAGCACTGAGCACAAACTTTATCTAAATTCGATTTCATTCTGGTCGACGTCGTGAAAGAATAATTCAGAAGTGAAGTGAATTGTGACCACTGCGCCTTCGTTGCTGTAAACAAGTTGAGAACAACGCGATGTAACGAAATTTTACAGCCCCAGCGATGAACAAACGAGCACTGCTGACCCTGTATTGATTTGCCTGCGTGCCAGATTATTGAAGTTTCGACCGAGCGATACTCTATCTAAAATTGTACAGAGAACAGAGTCCATTAAATTGCATGGGTTTGAAATTGAGATTGGCCACAATCGCGGGTATGTCATCGGGGTTAGCGAAACAATGTAAAGTTTTGAGAAAGGTTTGGCCGGGATAAGATTGGGATCCATGATTGCTTGCTTATCGAGTGCCCACACCAGACTCCAGCGTGAGGCCCTGTGTTGCAGAGATATTTGCGACAAGTGGACCAAAGTCTTTGCGTCTCGCGCTGTGAATGGGCTGCATTTCAGGGTGGCCTGGAAGTCACAATGTCAGGTTGGAAGATTGATGAGGTCTGCGGGATCAGCATTCGCCTGGTCTGCGGTTGAAAGCAACAGAGATTTGTACTGCTTTTGAGCAGTGTCCCTTGCACACATACACACACACACACGCACGCGCACACACACACACACACACACACACAAACAACTCGATACACAGGCGTGCTTCAGCGTGCGCCTGTGGCACAGGCAACAGTGAAACAGCAATGATCGCTCCAGATTGCTGCCACGAATTTTTCAGTGGTGACTGGGGGCTGGGGGGACGAGTGACCACCACCAACAGAAATTCAGTTGTTTTCAGCCTCTACCCTCCAATCTGTGCTGAATTTTCTTCTCTCTGCAGTTATTTCTGCTTTTTGTTCTGCAGGGACAGATTTATTGTGTGAAATAGAAACTCTTTTTGCAAAAGGAAGTATTCTCTGAGAATTAGAATGTTATAGCAAAACTTTCAAAAAGAGTGAAACTGATGTCTAGCCTGTGGTGCCATGTCGCATATCACCTCGCCACGTGTTGCAATTGGAATATGACAAGAACCAAATCTTTTGGCAAGTGAAATCGTCAGCGCTTGGAACCGCGGGCTTTCTTGGCGCAGCCTTCTTGTTTCTGTCAAAGTTTCTCGCAGGGAGTAAGCGTGTGATCTGCAGCAAGCAGACACACGACAGTGTGTGACAATTCGGGAAGGGTGTATCGACGCGAGTCACTGTGTTTTGGAAGTGCAGAATCGACCAGAGACTTATCGCGTCCCCCGCACAAATCTGGCGGCGCTGATAACATGGATTCACTCCGCCATGGATCAGCCGACACTGGAGCCGCCGTAACCCCAGCAGCCCATTGTTATAATGGCGTTGTAGCTATTCTGACGGCCGGGATTCTATTCTGATGAAAGTTCATTTGTTTTGTGGAACGTTGCCGCGCGAAGAGCGAGGAAGTTTTGGAAGCTTTATCGATGTGAAACAAGTTGTGTCGCCCTTAGTTGGTTTGCTCGTGTTGCGAGGAAGCGAAATGTTCAGAGTTGTGGACCGAGAGAATGTCATACAGTTTGATTTCAAAGTCACGGTTGGCGTCATCATTTGGCGCCTTATTGTTCAAACGAAAATTCATAAATCCACGGATTCTTCTTGGTGCTTGACCAGCAGATTCTTTCCAAGTAATGTTGTGAAAGTGTACAGTGCCAAAACATTTCCTTCCATTCCCATTCCAGGCATTTCTCAAACTGTCTCGTGTCCCGTTATGAATTTTCACCGTTTTAGATCAAAAAGACCACACATGGTGCGCGCCTGCTGAACCAGAAGAAAGTTACGATCCTTCGGATACGCAGGGCCCTCACACCACGTATACCAGACTGGCTTCTGGTCTCGGGCCAGGGAGCTAAACTTTCCTAGAAAGTGGAAATTAATTTTCATTATATGTCACTTTGTTTGCATTTGGAAATTGGACGGACGCGCGTTTCATATGTAGCAGGCTCAAGCTATCGATAAATCTCGCTCGATGTAGAGACCCTTCCACTGGTGTGATTCGGGGAAGGAGTTAAACTGACCAAAACAACTCGTATTTTCTTTGGGGAAATGTTAACAAGGATAAATGTTGTACTGGGTCATCACATTGAAAAAAGATGGCGAAGCTGCTTGAAATTGAAGACACGCAGAAAGGGACTTAAGGCTGTTTAGCTGGACACTGGGCATTCTCCACTGTTGAGCAGAGCCCACCTTGGAGGATGTAATTACCAGTAGACTTTGCAGGTACAATCCCTGGTTGAGGCTGTATCCTAATTTTATTGATGAGGCCTATGTACGCAGGATTACGTGGCATTTTCTGGATCTCCCAGGGAAACTGGCGATGGCTGCGGCAGTCGCCGGTTCATCAGCCAGGCGCCCTGCAGTTTCACCATCCTGCCCTGCAGATCGGACAGTTGCGCTTTTTGCACGCGATGGAGAGGCGGCAGTCTCAGAGGCTTCACGTTTGACACGAAAGTGGCCTTGCTGGAGTATTTTTGGCTGAGTTTTGGAACAGGTGTTTTCTCAGAATGCACAATCGTGTTCAGAATGTCCTGACCGAGGAAACACCGTTCGTTTCAATACAGCCCGGAGGCTGCTCCCCTGTGCACGTGAAGTGTGGAAACAGAAACCGGAAACGAGAGAGCGCGCCGAGAACAAGGCACGTGCACCAGCATCCGCTGTGCAGAGGGGGAAGCGACCGCAGCGAACTCAGAGAAACCTCCCCATCCCGTCCCCAGGGAAAACTTGCCTTTCACGCCCGAAGTGCAAAAGGGACACTTCGCGCATCGCGCACTCTGTGCACCGAAGTCTCGTTTCGTTGTTTCAAATGCACGTGAATCGAAGCTGATGGCAATAAAATGCACGCGCTGCAACTTTGTTGTTCGTTTTCGTACTGGCTGTCGTGTTTTTCCCTCGAGCCACTCAACCGCCACGGTGCAAGATCATCGCTTTCGAAAGAATGTTTCTCGCCGATGTACATAGTGGCTGGATGTGCCATACAGCTGTTGCAGTCACTGTTCCTGCCATCCAGCTGTGGACTGCATCCATGTGGGGTTGGGTTGAGGCAAAAGGTGATGGCAGCGTCGCGCCTCACTCCTTTTTGCAGTCAGGCACCAGGAGCTACAACTGAAAATTGACCAGGTGGTGACCACGTTCCCCTTAATCTTCCGGCGGTGATCAGGGGTGGCTACTGCCAAAACTTAGTGGCGATCACGATTGCGCCTCTGGCGATGCGTGACGCGACGCGCCCGTGTCCAAAACTCTGCTGTCTTTTTGACGCAGGCATCATCCATTTATAAAGTTCTCATCCTGCACTTTTTGGCTGCTAATCACACTGAACAAACCAATGGCGTTTTTTGCTTGCAATTGAGCAACAGGAGAGGCCTGTCCAACAAAGACTGCGTATTTCAACACATGTTGAGGTGGCAACAACAGGCCAGAACACACCTGACCATAAAGAGGAAATTTTCCTTTTTGGTGACTGCGCATGGCCATCTTCAGGCGGCAGGAAGGTTTTTTTCTACAGTTCTTACTTTTTGGTGAATCTCTTTTGAAAAAGCTAGTATTTTTGACACATTCACGTGGGCCGCAAGAGCCAAACATGGTTCTCTGTGTGTGCGGCTCTTTGGAGCCACTTTCTTAGCAGGGAATTGTGTGATGCACATAACAAAGCACAGTCTATTATTGAAAGTGTCGTACATAGCCTAGTGGGGCTGTCTCCACAGATTTGTTTGCGCACAATACCGAGTCTGAAAAGGAGTCTCTCCGTTGGTAAGAACAGCGAATGAACGAGTCCTTTCTCGTGATTCTGAGCCTGAAACAGTGTATGATTACGTGAATAGGCACCTAGAGATACATAAATAATGGCTTTCAGCGGTTGTGTCAGTGCAGGCTCAGGGAAGCTGCTTCAGTGGAACAACTCTCGATGCAAATAAAACCGTTGCGTGTTTCGTTCTTTGGGTACGATTGGCACAAATTTTGTTGCCATCAAGTGCGGTGATACAAAGTCTCTTCAGCCAACTATCACACACACGCTTCCCAGACCTGGTGCAAAAGGTTCCACCCTCGGGCAAGAAACGGCCGACTGGAAGCGACCATGCTTGTTCCACAAGAAAATTTTAAGAGTCTTATGAGCCACTCCTGGAGAAGAGAAAAATCATTGGAATGTCAAGTTAATGTTGTGAAGGTGTTCGTGCATTTCATGAAATTCCTCTCAGATCAATAATCCTTTCATCAGTTACAATTCGCGGATGATCTGAGGTGCTACGACTCTGGGCTTTTTCATCGATTCCGCTTTCTTTCGCTATTGATTATTTTCCTATCCGTGTTTTAATCGAGAGAGCACTTTTGTGTCTTTTCAGAGGAGATCACGGCTGCGTTCAGGAGATTCGGCCCGTTGGTGGTAGACTGGCCACATAAAGCGGAGAGCAAGTCATATTTTCCCCCAAAAGGTGCGTACACAAGATGAAACAACAAACTGTGTCCGTTTGAAACGTTTTCTGTCAGTAAATGTGTGTGTGTGTTGGTTCGTAACATTTCTGGAATGTAGAGTCTATCTTTCTTTTCTTGAGCACAAAACAGGAAGGAATTTCAACAGGAATTCTTGTTGTCGGAACTGAGCTGCAAACTTCCACTCCGTCTTCCAATTCACTCTTCTCATGTTTTCCTGTTTCTTAAGAGACTTGCTTGTGAAGATGTTGATGCTTTACCTATGACCAAAAAGTGAAGCACTCATAAAAATTGATAGATAAAGGTCGCCAGCTTGCCCCCGCACCATAAATCAACTTGTAAATACCCATCCATTTCGTATTGTATGGCTTTTCAATGTGGACGCATTTGATGACTTTGCGATATTAATGCAAAAGCTTTGCATGGGAAGGGAGGTGCCCTTGTTTGAATGGTGAACAAGTCACCTTCGGCTGCTCTGCCTGCACCAAGCTTTGTGCGGTACAATGGTGCAGAGTTTAACGATGGCTGCGCATCGAACTGCGAGTGCTCCGGAGCGAAGCAGTGCGATACTCAGCTCCGGGTGGGCAAGTCACGGACTGAAGCACGATGTAAAGCGGCATCTCTTTGCAGAAAGCGAAAATGCTTGTGCAACTCAGTGCAACATTTTGTTGTCCTTCAAAACGAACAGAACAAAATTTCGAAGTTGTCAGGAAGAAGTGCTGCTTCGGGGAGAAGCAATTTCAGAGTCGCTGGGTGCTGACTGGTTGTGTCTCGTGAACTTGTTTGGTCATTGACATTTGCACCACTGACTTTCATGCCGCAATAATTCAGAGGGGTTGGTTCTTTGGGAGGAAATCAATTCTGTCCTTTGAGAGGCATTTGGCAAATTAACTGCATTGATTTTTAATCGTAGGATGAGCCCAGCCATAAATAAGTTTTCCAATTCGCTCTTCCAAATGATCCAAATGAATTGAAAAGAAGCGGGTTCTTTCGCCTCATTTGAAGGAGCCTGCAGTTGAAGCTCGTCCTGTGGTGCTGCAAGTTGATGAGATGCTGTTCCCTAAAAGAAACGTATTTTGGCTCCTTTTCTTTCGCCAAATAGTGTTTTTTTCCCCCAAAATTCTACTTCGTCATTTTGACCACAAACAGGCTTGCTGTAGAAATCGGTGAAAGCGTTGAAACGCAGTGCCATTTACCAAGCATGACGTCTGTCAAGTTGCAGACGGATTGAAGTCGCCCAGCCTGAAAGACTTGATGTCAGGAGGCCATGGTTGAATACAGGGAAAGAGCGGAATGCGTCATTTCAAACATGAATTTTTCCTTCACTTCGATACTTTGTGTCTCACCAAAGATTTGTGTCAAAAAGAAACCGGGGGACCTTTGGCGCGGGTGCTCAGTCGGTTATTTGACAGCCCGGCACAAGAGCTTTATTGATCTGTACCACCCACCTGCAATCATTGTCCTTGAGCTGTTTTCAGCTCCTTTTCCTTCTCCGCTCGACGAACATCTGAAATGTTAGCGACACGAGGCGTTTTGTGAGGCGTCCCCGGTCGGCGTGCGTTGCCTGCTGAAAGGCGCGGAATGCAGGCGGCGCGTCGTCTCGCTGCTGCACACGGAATGCCAATTAAGCTTCTTCCAAGATGCGAAAACTGACGTGGGCGACGGCGCACCTTTGTGTGTGATCTGTGGACTCGAACGACTCAGTCAACATAATTATGAAGCCTCGCTCGGAACAAGTGCATGAGTTCAGCTGCAGAGACAAGTTCCTTGAAGTGTCTTCCCAAGTGTACCTGAAGTTTTCGCTTCAAGTGTACTTTCGCGTAATTTGCTACCAACGAAAAGAAATTGTTTGCAACTGAGGTTCCTTCTTCATCCCACATGTCGCAAACAAAATAACTTCCTCCAGACATGAGGCCACGGGACGGAACAACAAAACCGCTGGAGTTGCAGTCCTATCGACGACTGGCCTTTCATGAAAAATCATGACCTGGTGGACCGAGATGTGCCCCCGGTGGTCCCAGGTGAATAGCGGGTCATTCTGTTTTGTTTCCATTCCACGGAAAGTGAGGTTAACAAATGCAGTGGTGAAGTAACGAATGGAAAACAAGCGCAATAAAGAGGCTTGTCAACATGCAGGAGGCAGTGGAAAGGGCCTCAGAGACGATTGCAAAGGTCCCGGACCCTTCAACAGAGTGTGTAATGGTGAGCGCGTATTCCTGTGCTCCCACCACAATTGTCTTTATTCAGTACAGCGTCGCTAATCCAGTGTTTTCCAATTAGAGCCTGTGAGTTGGGCAGCGGACCCTGCAGACAGCGATCTAATTGAATTGCAGCTGTGAATCCATAAGAAATACATGAGGTGATTGCTCGTGGGCCGCCGGGGCTGGACACCGACTCCGCTGCCCTGGTCGCCTGCCGACACGGGCTTAATTGCAAATATGAACAGTCATCTATCGCAGACATTTGTCATTTTCCCCATTCTCTCGGTGTAAAGCGACCTTGTGTGCTGCGGCAGTTGGGCGTTGGATTGCGTCGGGCGCAATTTCAGCCTCGATAGAGGGAGAATGCCTTCAGAGGCGCTGCGGGCAAACTGAGCTCCAGCTCACAAACGTGTTTCCGCTTATGTGGAAATGCAGCTCAGGGACACCAACAGCATCATTGTGTTTTGTGAAAGACGCATCTTTGGTTGTGATCAGGTTCATTGTTAGGAAGGCAGACCGCGCGTTATGCCGTTCTGTGCACTTCCTTCTGCCCATTCCACACCAAAACGGACACTCGTTCGTGGATTCCAGAACGAATCAAAATTTCTGGTCTTTGATCTTAAATGGCGTTCAGAACATCGATAACATCGCCTTGTGTGATGAGACTCGCTCTCGTTTTCATTGCAGGCTATTGTTTCTTACTGTTCCAAGACGAGATGTCAGTGCAGGCGCTGATAGAAGCTTGTATAGTTGACGACGACAAACTTTACTGGTGCGTCTCCTCGCCGACGATGAAGGACAAACCGGTGAGTTCATTTTACTGTTATTAGCGTCGTTTGTTCTGGCCGTCGGTGTGTCCGGATGAACAGGTCCACGGTTTTATCCGATTGGGTGCAGCGTGGTTCCTATCCTGGTGTTTGGAAGGACCTCACTCACTCAATCACTCAATCACTCACTCACTCACTCACTCACTCACTCACTCACTCACTCACTCACTTCTCTGTCTATCTCTCTCTCCCCTCCTTACAATGACTGGACCAAAGAAACGCTTTCCAAGACAATGAAACTGCTTGATGAAATCTCATGAACACAACTCTTGAAAATCTCGTCTCTGCCTCTCCTTAACGTTTCGAGTTGATTCACTTTCGCACTTCCTTCAGACAAAGCTGGGTTATTTTTTTGCAATGAGTTTTGAATTTCTCTGCCGTCTTTATGTTGATTGCAAGAGGGAAGTCGATGAAGAGTTTGCACCAGGAGCTGCTGAAATATGTGACAGTCAGATGCTGAGAAAAAGAAGAGTTCAACGCAAAGTTGGCTTTGAAGAGAAAGTGACGATCATGCAGCAGGATTGCGACGATTTCTGTTGAATTATCGAAATTGTTGCCACATTTTTGGTGTTTCACACACTGGTGCAGCTTCTTTTGAAAAGTGCAGCAAAGCAAATAATTGTTCCCAAAAAACTGACAAATCTGGTCACTAATTTTGCCTTGATCACTGTTCAGAGCCGCAAAAAGCCAGTTCCCAATATTGTTGGGAAATTGAGCATCTGATTCGGCCTCACAACATGCCAATCAACTTGAGGTGTGTGCCAAAAGTTTCCGCCTCACTGGAGTTTCTCTCTATCTTTTATTCAAACATAGTTGAGGAGAGACTGAAAAACCTGCGTGAAAGTTGAACTCAACGAGGAAAAGGATGCAACACTTTGTTTGGGCCATCCCACTGGAGATGGGAACTGTCATGTGATCGGTATTGCGTCTGTGTTTTTGTGGTCGATCCTCTCAGAAGTGTCTCGGAGGTGAGTTGGGGCACAAAAAATTGTTGTCACCCAAAAGCGTCCAGGTGTCACAGACAAGGCAACTTGTCGTGGTGTGGCGAAGGTTTCTCGCGGTACAGAGAACCTTGGGTTGAAAGTTGGAATCCGAGGTAAGAGCTCATCCCACTCCTCTTCTTTTTGTAAACTTCTGGGTCTGTATGACTCAGGGACAAAGTTGGACTGACGTGAAAGTCTGCCTTTTTCTCTCCCCAACAGAGTAAGATTGAAAACGTTGGTACAAATGACTCTGTACGTAACACCAGCAATACTTGTCGACTTCATAGTATGTGTGATACTGGAAGAGCGGTTGTTCTACACTTTCATGGGGCCTTATGAAGAAATAGAAACCGTCGTGTCTCCAGAGTTTCTCCCCTGTGTGCACTTTATTTTCCAGTTGACAGCAGGAGATATCTTTAGCTAACAACGAAAAAGACACGAGCATTTCCAAGGGCAAATCAAAGGATAGCTGGGTCCTTGAAGAAAGGTTGGGTCCTTTTAACAGTGAAGAAACTATCGACAAAGGGTCACTGTCGCAGACCTTCAAATCCTTTGTCTGCTATTCTTTCTGATCTCCAGCCATATTCTGCTGAAACGGCCCTTTGTGCTTCACAATTCCATATCTATTTTGAACTTTTCAAGGAGAATGCATCTGCGGAAGTTCTCTATCGTGGTCAAAATTCTGACAGGTGACGTCTTTGCGTGCGCGCAGGTGACGGGGAGACCGGTGAAAAGTTGGGGTATTTTGTGCTCGTATCCGTGGGACTGCTTTCTGAAACATTTCGCGTTTGGACTGGCTTGACTTGGATGCAGCGAATTCTTTTTGACGTTCCTCGTGTTTTTCGCGTACCAATGAGTGGATGAACGGAAATTGGTCGCCTCCACTGCTGCATGTTCGCCACTCCGATAGATTCTGCATCAGTCGAGTGCAGTGTCCACAGGGAAAGTTGAAAACGTGCCTTGTGGATGAATATTTCATACTTGTTCAAAGAACGGTCCGACAGTTGCGTGTCTTGAAGACGTTTATCCCCGAGAATTCCTTCCAACAGATATTGCCAGTGTTCTCTGCTTTCCTCAATAAGGCTGATTGTTGCGTGGTTAAGCCGGATAAAGCAGTAAATTTACTCTTAATTGCTCTTCGTTACTGATAAAAGCAAATGCCCTTCTCTCCTCCTTCTGCATTGTCTTGCACAGAAGGGTACTCATTTGAGTCTTTGTTTCGTACGTTGTTGTTGCTTTTTTCACTGCCACACGTACGTTTGCAGTTGCTCGCGGTGATGACAGTGACCGAGGCCGACGCTCAGAATCGTCAGTCTGCAGAGAAGGACGTTTCTTCAAGATTGTCTTGGTTTGTTTTGACAGGTTCAGATTCGGCCGTGGAACCTGAGTGATGCAGACTTTGTGATGGACGGTTCTCAACCGCTCGACCCGCGCAAAACCATCTTCGTCGGTGGAGTGCCGAGGCCTCTTCGCGCAGGTACGTGCAGCACGCTACGTGCCTCGAATCAGTCGTGGTTCTCATGTATCACGTTTCCTCAGCTGTACTCAGGGAAAACACGCAGGGAAAAGGTATGCACATATGCAGATTGAAAATGCAAGATTACACAGCCTTGAAGCCAAAACGAACGCATCTGAAGCTGCGAGGGTGGTCGCCGCATTGCGGAAGCAGAGGGAAGGCAGCCGTACGACTGTTGCAAATTGCAGCTAATGCCGCAAATGCAAGCACAATGCGTGCGCCTGCATGAAAAAGTGATAAATCAAGGAGAAGTTGTCGTCATGAAAATTGCTGGTTGCATTTAACGTGCGCAACGTTAACACAATGTTCCCTTTCGTGTGGTTGGTGAGGAATGTGTTTAAATCACGAAATGAATGGCGGGCCTCTGGCTTAACTTCCCCAGTGAAACCTAATCTTGAATACACAGTTGTGCAATTTTCATGGGAACGATGAAATCCCGGAGCAATTAAAACTCATTGTCGAATGTCTTGTCGGGCAAGTTGGGTTTTGAAAAGCTTGTTCTGGGATTTGTTGTCCCCGGCACGAGTGATTCATCACTCGGAATACTATTTGTTGCGGCAAGACGTTATTGTCACTATCAAATCCCCGTTTGTTACCGCCTGATCTCTGCTGTGCGAACGTCGGCGTCGCACGGCGCGCTTCTGCGGCGTTCAATCGGTGCGACCAACCCATGAGTGACGGCGTTATGAGCCGACGCGACGGAGTCGCACTTGACAGCGTAATGCGAATAGCGGTGCACGCCACATGAATGTTTGCCACATGAGAGATTGCTATAAAAGATGACAAATTAATGAAATTATGGTGAGATTATGATTGTCATTGAAATAAAGAACACCCACGGGAACTCGGGTGGAATAGGGGGATCAGCCAGTAAAGCCAACATACATCAAACTGCGAGAACTACAGCAAAACTCAATTACCATCGCGCCAATTACGTTGTGCAAAATTTCCTGTTTTGGACTGGGCGATGTGTGGCTGAACGGCGCGCTTCTGCTTTGGAAGAGGCAGAATGGTGGCGCGGTTTTTGCGCACAGAGTTTCAGTCCTGGCTCATCACTCTTAGTCATTAGACTTGAGAGTCTTCGCTTCGCGTCTCATATCCCTCTCCTCCCCATCTGTGACCAACTGCTGCGGGATAATTCAAACACATGCCTCTCGAGTGCAGCGCAATCCATAGTCCTGTCTCGCACTTTTCCATTTCTCGCTTTCGACTGCTGCACTGCAGCAGGAGGCGCGGCGCTACTGTCGAGGTGAAATCCGGTGAAGCTCACACGTCAGGTTGTTTTCCCTGCTGTGTGTGGGAGGATTGGCTGGGACACGACGAGGCTTGTTAAAAGGCAGTCTGTGACAGAGGCAGAATGAGTTCGACGTTGTTGGGATGTTCTGTCCCTCACTGTTCAGCTGTTTTGCAAAAACCTACCCACACTTTTTGAAACAAGTTAAATTTGTATACAGGAAGACGAGATACAAATTTGAGAGGGTAAAAATGCAAAAAGTAACAATGAGTTGAATGAGAGTTGTAAGCAAGTTTGATCATCCATCACTTATAATTGAATTTGGTGGTGAAACTGATAGGATGATATTTCCATTACAATCAAGTGGGACTTCGTGGTTCAGTGTCACTGAAGGCACACTGCAAGATGGATGGCTCTGCCGGCCATATTCTTTGTTCAATCAATTGTGCTCACAAGCATATCTTTCCATATGTGGCTGATTTCAAACGATGGATGGGGGAATGGAAACAGGGCGCTGCACTGATTTAGTCCTTTCAGTTAGGGATACGGGAAATAAGTGAGGGTGAGTGCATCCAACCCACAGCAAGTTCATTCCGAGAGATAATTAGGTCAGGACTTGTTCCACACACAGGGATGCAGGATTCCCTTTCGTGCTCAGCTCTGTGAAAACGCCTCATTGCTGTGCATTAGTTTGCGTTGCGGCCTTGTCATGAAGCAGCAGAATCGTATTCGTAAAAGCACCGAGAAGAGATGGAATTTCTGCGGACTGGTGGGCAGCTGCGTGTATCCTGCGCTTGAGGAATCACATTCAGCGAAAGGTAAAGCAAGTTTGGTCGACCTGATAAAGCTATCTGCCCTGACACGGAGTAAAGGTAGCCAGCCAGCCCTGTTTTCCCATTTTCTCTTCCTTTAGAATTGGGAATTGTAAAACATGTGGAGGTAATGTACTGATTAGAAATGGAAATGAGTTACTGTAGGAATAAGAAGGTACGATTGATGGCCCTGGCTTGATTGGGGTTCTCTAAATAACGGCCTGTGACAAAAACGGTCACAGTGCATTAATCAAGCACAAGCATCTGCCGTCCTTTGCACTGCTGAAAATTCACCATCTTGGCGTATATGTGCTGGCCCGGGCCTTCTCAAATCAAGGCGACGTTCATATGGACTTGGAGCGACAGGTCTTTATTGCCATGTCGTGTGAGTGAATGCTTTCAAACGTGGATGTCATTTCTAGCTCCGCTTGCGGAAAAATCTTTCATTCTGCGCAGACAACTCATTTTGATGTTGATGCAGGGCCTCTAAGCAGCTTGACAGAGCAAGTGCATTCCTATGCAGCGACAGTGTAACTGATTGCTTGGCTGCGAGTCTAATATGAAGTGAGGTTGACGTTTGTCAACCCGAAGGTTATGCAGTTGATTGTGCTTTTGTCGACGGCTTGTAATGAAGTGGAGGTTCGCAGATGGTAACAGCTTAATAAGATGTGTTTGCTGAGCGTCGCTGACGGCCGAGCTGATTGTCTCTCCACCCACACAGTTTGCTGCCCGATGAGTGGTGAATGCAGCGCTCCAGCTCCCAAGTTGTGGTCACAGAAGGCGGTCTCACATGCAGGTGCTCTTTTCTGAAACCATAAATTTCTCAGTTCTGTTAGTTCTCAGCGTCACTTGCTGCAGAAAAGTGTCGCTGAAGCTGTGTCTCCCGTTTGCTGTGGCCACATTTGGTCGCCGTCTTGTTTTTGTTTGGTAATCGTGGAAATAAGGGAAAGACGTGGGCCTGGCTCAATAAATACTCATTTTATCCGATTAGTCAACTCGGTAATGGGTGCAGGAATTTGGTAATTATAATCAGGACGAAGACAAGGACGGGGAGATTGAGGCTGTTGCCGAGGAATGGGCTGAGCGCGCAAAAGCTGCTGCAATATTCCAGTCCTTATCTCGGTCGGATGGATAATGTTGCCTTTCTTCCTTCAGCCTGTGTATTCACTTGCACCAAATTGGCTAATCACTATGCCCCGCCACAGAAGAGGATCCCGGCCATTGTCGGCGAGATCATGCAATATTCACTTGTTGTTTTTGATGCTCTTGGGGGACCAGTCGGTGGAACGGGACACTTTCTTCGGATTCAGCAGATGCTGGATTCAATCACGTCGACCTTCGTTCAGATAGCCGCAGATCAGTTTGCTGTTTTGCTGAATGACGCTCTTTTCAACATGCAGGACTTGCAGATGGTTTGTGCGATCCCATGTAGAGCACGTCATCACGTCGCGGGATTATTTGAGAGTCCGCCCGTGGGTCGTCTTTATCAAATTTTGATGTTTGCCGAAGCCTGCTGACAGCTGGCCACCGCGCGCAGCCCCTGCTCATGGAACTCGCTGACACGGGCTTTATCCGGACGACAAGTAGACAGAGTGTTTATGGATATTCCATGGGTTCTGATCCCAGCGGCCGTCGCTACGTGAATCTATTGCGCTGAACTCAGCGCGAGGATCACGGTTCCCGAGTCCGAAGCGCCCGCAGCGAGACTTTCTCTTGTGCGCGGGACACGTGGGGCACCCGGCTTTCTGCTAAAATTTACAAGAGAAATCTTTGCCTTTTGTTCCCTTGTTGCTTTTCTGTGTCAGTGCAAAACGCACCATTTTTCCTGGCAAACTTAAAGCAAAGTCTTTCACCGTAGTGATGCGTCAGTGCAAGGGTAAATGTTGCGACGGATGATAATCTTGTGTGAATCATGATTGTGATGTGCGCTTCAGTGTCTGTGAGTGCAAAGACGCCTCATCGTTGTGTGTTCTACGTTGCCGTTTCCGCTGAACGACGGAGTGTTCTTTATCAGACCGCGTGAGTGGCCAGCTCTTGCACCGCAAAATGTGGGCAATATCAGTTAGTTTAGGCGAGATTGCTCAACTTGTGTTGTGACCGGACGTCACTGGTCTTCGTGCGTTTCCATTTGAGTCAGAAAATGCAAATTTTGGCGTCCATTCATCATAATTTCGAACGTCAGGTCAGTTGAACTTCCGTTGTCAGAGTGGAGTACGTACCTGTTCCAGCACATTGAACTGTTTTGGTTTGTTGGCCATCTTCGAATGCGACTGACATGTTTCGCGAACGTGAAGGACTTGTTGGTGTTGCAGTGGAGCTGGCGATGATCATGGACCGGCTGTACGGCGGCGTGTGCTACGCCGGCATCGACACCGACCCGGAGCTCAAGTACCCGAAGGGCGCGGGGCGCGTCGCCTTCTCCAACCAGCAGAGCTACATCGCCGCCATCAGTGCGCGATTCGTGCAGCTGCAACACGGAGACATCGACAAGCGGGTGAGTACAGCGGACGCACACACACCATGCACGCTCTCGCTCATTCCACGCAGAGGCAAAACCTACGCAAAGGCTGGAACAATGATTGGAGAACAGTGAAGAAACAGACTGTGCGAAGATTGTGGTCATGACACGATGTTTTAGTGGTCACCAATTTCGAAGAAAAAAATGCAGTCGATCATCTACATCGGGACAGGGGTCCAGGGTAGAATTCACAAAAGACATGCCCGACCCCAGTGAGCGATTCAGCTCCCAAACAAGTGGGTTCAGTGTGGTTCGTAGTCCTCTTCCTGAACCTGAGTCTTGTCAAGCCTGAATCCTTTGCCGTTGCCTTTTCAGCAGGTCGCTGAAGTCATGTGTTGAGACGTGACTGTGTTTCTCAGTCCTTTCCGCCCATGTGGCTGCGCGCAGACAAGCGCAAAGATTCGCAAATGGTTTCCATTCGAATACGTGCTTTCAATGCAGCAGACCTCAGATGAAATGTGACGGTAAAAAGCAGCACGGAACACGAATTTGACACCACAGGCTGTGACGGCTTCAATTGTTGTTTTCTAAAGTCTTAAATGTCATGCTTGAATTTACCGAGAACGTTTTCGTGCTTTGATTAGAAATGCTTACAAGAAATTACTTCCCACTTCATTTCTCTGTCTGTCCTTTGTTCGGGTTTTCTCTTCTCGGAGCCTGCAGCAGCTGCTTCTCTTGGATAATTAGACTCTTCAAAGGACACTTCACAAAGAAATGTTAATAATTCCAGCAGCCAGCAATTCACGACTTTTCTTTGAGTAGTCGTAAAAGTGCAGATCGTTCAAAAGAAACCATATATTTGTTCTCCAAGGACGAATGTTGCAAGTGGGCCGCAGCAGGCCAAAGCTGGTCGTGCGCCTAAAACGGGCGTTCTGGGGAGTCAAGTCGGAGTAATCCGTAAAGGCTTGTTTTCGCTCATGTCCAATGGTCAACAAGGCGTAAAACACCGGGTCTCGAGTGGCCTGTCAGCCTCGGATCTCTTTTTCCAGAGAAGTTGTGGCAAGAGCTGTCCCCTCGAGGACGCATCAATGTTTCAGTAACAACTTTTGTGCTACACAACAATTGTGCCGGGGGGGGGCGCAGGTCAGAGCTCTGTGTTCGTGCTCCTTGTCACAGAGCAAAAGACAAATCTTTCTGACAAAGGCGCTGAACTTGTCGTCTGTCGTCTTGCAGCTATGATGGGTTGTTGCAGCAGTTTTTCTCAAATAGTCACGTAAATTTTAAATGAGCATCGCTCTTGTTTCTTGCCTGGATTTTCTTTCCAGGCAATTTCCTCAACCCGTATAAGATGTTTGTGCTTGCAATACAACTCCGTGAGGATGTGAAGAAAGAGGAAGCGTGACATATCTCTTTGACATTTCATTGACATTTGGTGGCACCATTACCAGATTACCAATGCAATATGCTCGTGTACTGATAGGCACAAACAAACGTGATTTATCTCGCTTTGTAGATGGAAAACCAGCTCAAATTGACGCACATGTTCTTGTTACGCACAATTTGATGAAATGTCAAACTCTTTCCGGAGCCTGCCTTGCGCACCATGTTGAACCCAATTTGCATTTGTTTTTTCTACCGAATTGGAAGCGACAAATTTTGTTGATGTCATGCGAAGTTTCGTGTCTCCCCAACTGTTGTACAGCAGCAGCATGTGCGCTGAGCAGCGTCGACGTTATCTTGACTCCCGGTCTGAGGAGCCGAGGGCGGATTGCACACGCAACGCTGGTTGGTCCCTTCTTTGAATCAACTGGGCAGAAGAAGCGGATTGCTCAAAACACAACAGCGTCTCAGTTTCACGCCACCATCGGCATTCAAAGTGCATCACAATGCCTGATGCGCAGATTTCTCCGGAGAGCCTGTTCTTGTTTCAAAATGAGATATTTGAATGGTTCAATACTTTGAAGGGCTTTGGCTGCGAACGCCGGTGTTACGTGCTGCCGGCAGCTGTAAGATTCTCTGCAGCAGAGATAAAGCTCCAAAAATGCCGGAGCTTTCAGGATGCTTAACTATCAAACCAAAAGAGGGGAAAACTCCCGACAGAATGTGATAAGGCGTGGGACGAGGTGATTTAATTAAAGCTCCGTTTTCCAACAAATTGCGGCGAATGTGAGTCAGGCAAGTGGCGCATAATGACGTGAAGCAAGGCGGAGGGACTCTGTGAAAGATGGTGCCGGGAAAGGCGAGGCTGTGGAGGACCGCGGATCGCACATGGCTGCAGGGAGAAGGGAGCCGCCGTGCTGCACAAGCAGATAATGAGAAGAATTGTACATGTCACCGCGGCTAAAGGTTTATTTGACAGCAACCCTAAATGCTTTAATTCCCTTGATACTCAACTTGGAAAAACTTTTAATTCCATTGCGCAAGGGGCGGGGGTTCATGCGAAATAAATGAGATTGCGTTGCATGTTATGCAGATTTGAGCCGAATAAAGCGAGCAACTGTGAGACATAAAACTCCCATATATCTGCCTCATCATTAAAGAACTCCCTTTAAAGCCCCGCTGCCTCAAGTGAAGCGTGCTAGTAAAAAAGATATAAATCATATCTAGATTTGTATCGCGGAGAGAAGTTGCTTTGAAAGCTCAGCTCAATGAAATCTGCGTTCGTCGGAGGAAGTACGTTTTGAGTGGTGTTCCTGGCTGGAGGCAAGAACCTGCGTCTATTGAATGTGTTCCTTTTACTGGCCTGCAGTGTGACTAATTCAGCGAAAATTTACGAGTTTGCATGTTCAGAAGAAGGCCCCATTAAAAACGGAGCTGACAAGGCCTTTTTCACTGTTGACCATTTTGAATGTCAGCAGGCAGTGTCGGCGTTGTATTGCGTCGGTGAGATATGACGGTCGTTAAGACGGAGGTGGCGGGAGAGTGCACTAATGAGAAGAACCGAGCCTCCTCCTGCGATTGTCCGCCCTTCTGGTGTCACCTCGTACATGACCAAAGAAAACCGAAACCTTTCACAGCATCATGTTCCTGTCGGGAAAGTCTGCAGGAAAGTCTGCAGCACAAGGCACGCTGCAAGACTTCTCAAAGTTCCTCCAGCGCAGATTGCTGAACTTTCAGCCTCAAAACGTTGTTTGCGGAGACCCGTATTTTGGGTTGATGTCCAAGAGGCTCTTTGAATTAACGAAGAAGCGGTTTGAGAGGGGAGCTCTGTTTCACTGTGCGCATTGGAGGCTGCAGAGGAGATGGACAGGACATGTCGCATAATGAGAGCACAAGGTTCTGCAATCAGTACGCTTCAGCGCCGCGACATCCTCCAACAAGTGTGCCGACTTCTCTCTCCCCGCTGGCCCGCCCGCCACTCTCAAAATCTCCATTTCCAACAACCTTCGAATGTACCGCCTTCGCCTGTTGAAAACCCGTCGTGGCGGTCTACGACAGCCAGACAATCGCAGACACACTGGTGCAGCTGGGCTTTTTTCGGGGTTCATGCAGGTTTTGCCATTCATCCGACACACGAAAAGTGATCTGGGGATTGGAGTAACGTGTGGTCACTCTCCCTCATTACGTATTGATAGGACGAGGACACATGCTTAATCGTTGTTAATGTTTTCCGAAGGGGCATCCTTCTTATTTCGGCCAGGTGCTGATTGTTGTACAGGGACTTAATTGTTGTTCGTGAGGGCACTACCGCAGTCTTGGTTGAAGCGGCTTCTGTTCTGGCAACGGCAAGTAACACGAAACACAAAGAAAGGAAATTCTTACTTTGCAACCAGTTTTTTTGCTTGAAAGGGACATAGCGAGATTCTTGTCACTATTAATTGTCAGACTGTCGGATATTCTTTCGGCTATTGCTCTTTTCAATGGGAGTTTAGGATGAATGTTGCAGCCCTTCCGGCGGGTTGGTTGATGGAACTGGTTCACCCATTGACTACAGTTCGATCAAGTCTTGACCACCTGGGCTTTAACAACATGCCAGCAACAGGAAACGCTACAAGACCCCCAGCTTTTCACGTTCCCTCGAGGTGCTCTCTCATGATGTTATGTAGATGCATTTATTCATTGTGAACGAGCTCTCTGCCTCTCTCCTTCAATCCGGATCTCAATCCGGCGACTGCTATTCACAAAAGCACCATCAATACGACCTGCAAACTGCCATCTAATGATATCAGGAGAATTTGACAAGTTCACATCTTACGCCATTTTACGGCCCTTCTGTTGGGAATCGACAGATATGGTTGGAATTCTTGGAATTGTGTGACGAGTGCAGCTGCCGCAGACAGTTGCTGTTGAGAATCAGCCCAAAGTCTGAACCTCCAGAGCCTTTAATCTCGCCTCGCGAGGCAAAGGTATTGGGCAAAAAGCACTGAGCAGCATGCAACCGTGGACGTCTCGGCCACTAAAGTGCAGCCACCCTGGCTTGTTCAGCCGTAACTTGATCAAATAGTGGGCTATTCGTCGTTGGACGGCCCTTAAAAGGGTATAGCTCTGAACCCATGTGTTAAATGCAAGCAAATTCTTCACCGAACGACAAAGGCAGCAGTAATAGTTCCTGGGGGAGCGCTTTGTTAACGTGGAATCAGTTGGGCGACGTAAACAAGTCAACAGCTTGGCAAACTAGTTTTTGTGGCTCTATGATTAATACCTTGGGGCGAGAGGACTGCGGAATAAAAAATCACAGATAATATTTCGTGGGTCGCTTTGAAGTTGGCAGGAAAGATTCCGGGGCAAGGAGCTCAAGGTTTGTTGCATTCTCCGGAAGAGTGCGGCTGAAAGAGCTTTCAATTGACTTCAGTCGTCCCCATGTGTTGCTCCGTTTCATTTTTGCACAAACCACGTGGAGCTGGAGCAGTGTTTTGCAGTTTTCAATACCAAAAAGCGGCCATTGCAGGGATGCAGGATCACAGTTGTCTTCAAATAGAAATGGAAATAGGATGCGGAAAAAATTATGTCTTTTGTTGGCAGATCACTGTCCCCTTCATACGTTTCTCCATCGATTTTTGCAACTTGATTTGATAAATTATACGAGAAGAAACCCTTGGAGACAAGGCGCATTGTTACGGACACTTTCACCGAACATCGACTTGCAGAACGCCTCCTTCAGATAGAAATTGTGTGGCGAAAGAAAACACTCTTTTGAGGGTTAAATGATCGATACATTACGACGAGAAGGAGGAACGCGAGTTAGAGCTGTACTGCTGGCCTTTGCGATATGCTATCCTCGAAGCTGAAAGCAATTGTTCTGTATCATATCAGCAGAGTAACTCCAACAAAGTGTCCTGTTGGAATTCTGGCTAAGATGAGCCACAGTGCTTCTCGCACCAGATTTAGCGAAAGAGCGGTGTTGTTTGGTCGAACAGCTCCAGATCTTTGCAGGCAAAGGCTCCTTGAAGAGATTGCACCCAAGAGGTAAATGTCCGCCAGAAAAAAGTGCCCACATGTAACTTACAAAAGCACAAATACAAAACTGCAACAGACTGAGCAGAATAAGCTTGAAGAGCAAAATGCCTTTCAGGTAGAAGAAGTTCCCAAATTGCCACGAGGATCCTTTCTCCTGGAAGTCACGTGCGTCTGATGTCTGATCAGAACAAAACAAAAATCAAGATGATCGTGTCAGTTTCTGTTCTGTCAAGTACAGTTCGTATTTGGAAGTGGTACGTAGAAGCTGTGCTTCTTCTGGAGATTAAGCAAAAGCCGAAAAAGGAGAAGAGCATTTGCTTTGTGGAAAGCTGTTTTGGTTCCAAAAATGGGATCAATGAACTCAGCGAAACGCAGATCATTATGCAGTTCCGCCTGAGATATTGGATCATGTACCTTATTGACTTCCGTTGGTACTCGCAAAGAATTCAAAGGACATCGCAGACACCGAAGTTAGTGCTGCCTGATGTCATGTTCGACACAACATGCATTGGCATATTTTTTGCGTGCCAGATATGAGAACAGCTTGTCAGAACCGAACTCTGTTGTGTCTTTGCGAAGCAAGTGCATAAGAATTGAGGCCAATTGATTTGTGCATCATTTATTTTTAATCAAGTTCTTCCTCAGCTGTAATCTCTTTTGCCTTTGTCAGGCCGCTATTCATTTTCATAAGCTGTCAAGGCATTCCAACGTCTGTCTGAGCGACATTTTTCGTGACTGCAGTGAGGCTGAGTCAATCGAATCGGCTGCAAAAAACTCGATAGATGAAATCAGAACTTTTCAAGAAGTAAAGCTCCTTCTGCAACGATTTTGGTGTCGCGGAAAGGTCTCTCTTGTCTTTTGCATACAGCTGTGAAAAAGGCACAAGCATTTTTTTTAGCGCGCGGTCCGGCTCTGCCGATAGGACACCTACACTTTGTGTTATCACCATCAGTCTGTATGTGTGTCTGTATGTGTGAATATATGACTGGGGGGGGGTGAACTCAACATGGTGAAATTTAGCCAGGATCATTTTCAGGCCATTTTAAGCATTTTGAATTTTTTGCCCACATTGAGTTTGCCAGCCCATGTTAAGTTACCAGGAGGGGGGGGGGGTAACTCAACATGGTGAAATTCAGCCAGGATAATTTTTTAGGCCATTTTAAGCATTTTTCCTTTTTTAGTCATGTTGAATTATCCCCCCCACACCCACACACATGAAATTTAGCCAGGATCATTTTCAGGCCATTTTAAGCATTTTGAATTTTTTGCCCACATTGAGTTAGCCAGCCCATGTTAAGTTACCAGGAGGGGGGGGGGTAACTCAACTGGTGAAATTCAACCAGGATAATTTTTTAGGCCATTTTAAGCATTTTTCCTTTTTTAGTCATGTTGAATTATCCCCCCCCCACACACACACACTAACTTAACATGGGCTGGTTGGCTAACTCAACATAGAAATTTTCAAATTTTTTGAAATGGCCAAAAAATCTTTCGTGTGAAGGGTGTAAGACCGCGCGCTTTTTAGGCGACAGCCTTCTTGTCTTTAGAGAAAAGATTTCACAAATTCCAGAACGCGTCTTGCATTTTGGACTCGGGTTCAACTCAGGTTTTTACCAAGTGGCTGATGAATCTGGGAGCAAAGAACAGGCTTTGTCAACAGGGTTGTGTCGGCTGAACAAAGCAACAAAGCAGATATTTGTCAATGACACAAACGTGTTGCGGTGAAGCAATGCTTACATTCCAGTGCTGTGCTGAGAAAGCTTCAAACAAAACCTCAAGGTGAGAGTGGGAAAGTACGCCGAATGTTGCAGCTGGCAAAGATTTCAATGTAATGCTGTAAACACTGAGTTTTGGATTGGTTTTGTTTGCCTGGGTTGTGCGTTTGGGAAGGCAAGTTCTGCAAGGAAATTTGCCCAGCAGACACTGACCATACTGTCAAACGAATCGTCTCTTGGCACTGTGTAATCGTTTCTGTTCGTCGGGTCCGATGTCTTGAACAGTTCCTGTGCGCATTGCGAGCAAACGCGCAGTGCGAGACCCGGAGTTGGTAGAGAAGCGATGAACACACTCGAGAGATGTATCCATCAACGCCGACTGTCAGGGCGATTACGTTGTTTCCTGGAAGTTACCTTTATCCCGTCACTTGGTTGCACCGAACAGTATCCCGCCACTGTTGGATTCTTACGTTGTTCTTTTTGTGTCTCTGACGTGTGGAGAGGATTGCACAAGTTGCCAACAGAACACTGAGTACTCGCACATTGCTTCAAGGAGAACAAGGGTCCAAACCGTCGGAAGCATCGTCGTCACATTGGAAATTTTCCTGAGCAATTTTGGTGCCTGCTGTTGTAGTGGAATTGGTGTTTGCCTTTTTTCACTGACAAAATGGCTCAGGAGACACGGTAAACGGTGTCCGGTGAAGTTGCGCATCTTTTTATCGGCTGAGATCGTAAATCTGCAGAGGAAGGGCGCGCGGTGCTCGAGCTGTGTGCGTCAGTGCTCAGATGTGAAGCCCGCTGCAATCGGCAGATCTATTGAACGTTCAGATCTTTCTCTGACGCAACCAAAGTGAGGAGGTTCAGTGACTTTTCTAAACTGTCTGTGCCAGAATGTCTGTGCCAGAATGTGAGGAAATTTCTGTTGAATCTTGCTGTGGAGTATTTTGCACGTTGTGAAGTCCAGATCTGCGTCAGAAAATTGCTCGAAGGCGAAGGCCTTTGTTGCGCTGTAGGAAAAGGTCATTATCTTCCCTGAGGTACAGCATTGCTGCAACAGTGTTGGCAGAGAGAAGTTGCCTTGGTGGTAAATAAGTAAACGAAGAGCGTTTGGGGACTATTATCGCGTTTCTTGTGTACCGATGGCATGAAGGCTTCTGCTTCCACGTTTTGAGTTTTTTTCCGCCAACTTGTGGGAGGCAACAGTTCAGCATGTTGTGGCTTTGACGGACCTCCCAGTCAATGTTCTTCTTTTCTCATCCAGTCCATTCTGAATGAGTCTAAGTTGTATGTGAGGGACATTCACGCTCACCTTCGCAATACCGACACACATGCTCTGATACAGGCAAGACGCATTGGTGGAGCCTCGTCTCGAGCTCATTGCCTCAACACCCTTTTCCTTCTTTCTTTTAGGCTTCGGAAGTATTGGCAACAACGTGGAATTGTGCGGCATGACAGATAAATTCACTGGTTTTACACAGCGGTTGTGTTTTTGAACCGACTCAGCAGTATGGAAAACAATGATTTGTCAGATGACAACACTACTGTGAGATCGAGCGGGGTTGCAGCTGCGCTGTTTGGCAGGTGTAAATCGAGCTGACGTGCTTTGCGTTGCATCAACAAATGTTTTGAAACCTGCCTATACGAGGCATGTTTTTTATATTCCCGTTGTTTCGCCGACAGAATGCGCAAATTTCCGCGGATTTTGATGAAATCTCTGGGAAGCCTTCTCAATCATCTTCCCTACTGGGACAGAGGTCAATCTGAGCAAACCCTGGTGTGAATGAGTGCAGAGATCGATCCCAAAGTAGGTCACAATTCGTCAGTCGGCGATGCCAATATGGCAGGTGAGACAATGCTTTTAGCAATTTCTGTCTTGTTTTGTGTGCTTCCTGCAGTGCTTGCAATGGACCTGAAAGTTGAAAAGAATGAACAGCGCGTTGCCCTCAAGTTCCTTGTCCAATCTGGAAAACGGCCATGTGATTGCTTGTGTGCTTTGCGACCAGTTTTCAGACAGAACACTATGTCAGAGACACAAGTGCGCTTCTGGCACCGTCGGTTCAAACAGGGCGGACCAAACACTGCAACCACTGATCTGCCCAGGCCTGGGAGACCCAGAACATGCAGAACTGATGCCAACATTTCCAAAGTGAGCAGTTTGCTTCAGGACAATCGCCGCAGAAGTGTCCGAGAAGTTGCTTCGGAAGCTGATTTGTCCCAAAGTGTTGCCTTCAACATTTTGAGAAAGGACCTCAAACTCAGGAAAAGAGCTGCCCGTCTGGTGCCCACATTCTTGAGTGAGACACAGAAGGAGGTGAGAGCACAGCTCTGTGACGAAAACCTGACAAGGTGGCGACGAGATGTTGACAATTTCTTGGGAAGAATTGTCACTTGTGATGAAAGTTGGCTCAGCACATTCGAGCAAGAGACCAAGAGACAAAGTTCTGTTTGGCTGGAGAAAGGTCAGCCTCGCCCTCAACACCCACGCCGTGCAAACAACGCTAAGAAAACAATGCTGACTGTTTTTTTTTATCAAGAAGGCGTCATTCTGGCAGAGTTCCTGGAAAAGAGAGGGACAGTGACTGCAGAGAGGTTCATTCTCACCCTCACCAAGATGAAGGAGGCGATCCAGAAAAAATGTCCGCAACTGTGGGCACCCTCTGACAGTGGAGACAGACACACCTTCATCCTCCAAATGGACAACGCCAGCCTGCACACTGCGCATGACACCATGGCAAAACTTGAAGAATGGGGAATCAACCTCCTGGCACATCCACCCAATTCACCTGACCTCGCGCCATGCGATTTTGCACTGTTTCCGAAGCTCAAGGAACCCCTGAGAGGAGTGCACTTCAAGACAGTTGAAGACCTGCAAAAAAGAGCCCTGCAGCTCATGCGCCAGCTCCCAAAACAGTTCTTCTTTCAAGCCATGTGTGACCTCACCATCTGTTGGCAGAAGTGCCTCAGTGTGAACGGTGGCTATTTTGAAGGAATGCATGTTCCTGTGGAAATTGAGCAGCTGCAAGTTGAGGAAATTGATGATGGAAGTGATTCAGAACAGGACTGATTGTTTGCCTGCATGCCGAAAATGTGTTCTGCCATTGCGGTCAAATGTGTTGATTTTTACACCCATTTTATGGACGTTTATTCTTGTGTTGGCATGAAATTTCTATTGCTGTTGGCATTGTTGGCATGCTTTTTGACTTCATTAAAGTTTTGGCAAAGATCCGTGCAGAGTTCCTGTCTCTATCGGCGAAACAATGGGAATATAAAAAACATGCCTCGTATATTTCAAATCCAATCCCAGCTTTGCTCTGACTCAATTTTTGTTACATTGTCGAATTTGTGTTTTGCAGGTGGAGGTGAAGCCGTACGTGCTCGACGACCAGATGTGCGACGAGTGTCAAGGGGCGCGTTGCGGCGGCAAATTTGCGCCCTTCTTCTGCGCCAACGTGACGTGCCTGCAGTACTATTGCGAGCACTGCTGGGCCCAGATTCACTCACGTCCTGGCCGCGAGTTCCACAAGCCACTGGTCAAGGAGGGCGCCGACCGACCGCGCACCGTGCCCTTCCGCTGGTGCTAGGCGTCACCACTGCGCCTCAGCTGCCGCTCCGACCCTCGTGCCGTCACCCGCCACGTGGCTGTTGCAGGCCGTTCACTCAGAACTTGATCGGCCGAGAAATCTGGCTTCTTCTCTCCGGTTCTCACTTCTCTTAAGCAGAATGCTTGAAAATTTCAGTGTGCTTCTTGACGGTCTCTGATGGTGTGTCCCAGGTAATTGTAAAAAAAAATCGTTCATCGTTCTTCAGGCCAGGACGGTTCTCACTGAGTGACCAGGCTTGCAACAGTTGGTGGCGAACGTTCCTTTGTGTCAGCTTTGAGCACAATCTGCGTGGTATGCTGACATGAGAGACACCAGCGACGGCTCCGACACCCCCAAACAAGGCTTCCCGATCAGGGGCTGTCAGAATGCTTCGCTGCACCAAAATCTCGCCAAGTACAACGACGACCGCCTCTTCAACAGTACGGAGAATCATCGCATCGGAATGTGTGTGCGTCCACGAGAGAAGAGGACACGACGCTGTTGCGCCCGCCACCCTCCTTGAGGGTCAGATTTCATTAGTCTGCTTCAACACTAGTCAATCGTCCTGCAACACAACATTTACAACGGTCTGCAGCCCAGTTTCAGCTGTAATTTTATCAAAAATATTGAACCTGTTCTTTCGTTTGGGAAAGAAATACGAACTGTGTGTACAGGGGAGTCAGCTTATTTCTCCAGGATCTATGTTGTTATCGGTTTTCATTGGTTTGACAAAGTGTGAAGTGCACGACTATGGATACCTCAAACAGTCAGAAAACCAAAGTGTGATACAAGTATCGTGAACCTTCGTGACTCCAGATTGTCGGTATTGTAGCGACTCCACAGTTTCTATCCTGGTCCAACGCAATTTATTTCAGCTGGTGTTTTCTCATTGACTGTGTCAGCCTCTTGCAAATTCCACGAACATGGAAAACAAATAACCAATGTATTGTGTGTGACATGTTTCTGGTCAGGTGCCTGTGGCTTCGCTTGTCGTTCACCTAAAATACAGATGGCTGTGGACTTTTCGTGTGGAGCCGCTACAGTTCTGTGATCTGGGGGCAACGAATACCTGTCAAGAGCCTGTCGGCTTTAAATTTACTCCACATGAAAGAACTGCAAACCGAAAAAGAACAGATTTATTTTTGTTTTTGCGTACAGCTTTGTGAAAAGAAGAAACCACATGAACATAAATATGAGTTTGTTCATGAGTACATGTTTGATCTCAGTATGCCAAAGATGCTACGAGCTCTTAGGAAATTTGTTCAACAGCAAATCTAGCTCTTTGCTATACAGATTGAAAAATTAACATCCCATCCGGTTTGAAGAATTCTAGGCAATTAAATGAATTATTTTTGTACAAGAATCTATTTGCTGAGCAATTAAGTAATTGTGTGCAGTATTCTTGCTGAATGTGTGTTTTGGTTGCTTTTTGTTTTGTCTTCATGTTTTCTCTCTTCAGTTTTGCCAAAATTGAATGACTTTTGTCGGGCAGTTGAGCTAAATTCTTGACCGTTATTTCTCACTTTCTCAACTGCGAAGGAGGTGAAAAGTAAAGTTTTTTGTTCTTCTGCAACTTAATTTTCTGCTCAAATAGGTCTTTGCGAGTTTTCTCTAGTCCTAGGTGTCTCATTTGCCACAAACACAGCATGCCAGTATGAAAATTGAAAATGTAATTCTGAAAATAGTGCAAGGCTCTGCGCAACTTTCAGTGTGAAAGATGGTGCGTATGTGTTTCATTTTTGTTGTGGAACAGTGTGTATGTCACGTGTGCGTGTATTTCCTTGCAGACTGCAAAAAAACTCAAAAAACCCCTTTCCTTCGTATCTGTCGTTGGTCAGGCTTCAGAGTTTTTTTTTCGTGAAGTTCCAATTTTTGTGAAAGAATCGAATGAGGAAATGATCGATTTGCTTCACGGCGTTTGAGACATTTTTCTTTTTACCACGAAGTAGACTTTGAATTGTGGCTGTTTTGTACGTGTACAAAGTATTGTAGATACTGATTAAATTTTTTATTGTTACAACTGCAGATTTCATCACTGATTGGTTATTACAAAAAGAAATAACTGATGCACTTGACCTGAACAGAACGCAGAAGATATGCTTTCACTCAGAATGTCTTCTTCACGTTAGGGCATCACCTTTTTCTAGGAAATAAATGTACTTTGAACTAATTTATTTGTATTTGCTAGCAGTTACAGCTGTATGGATATATTGGAGGTGTTTACTTTCCCTTTGCGGCAAAGTAAACTTTCTTATTTTTAATAATATGTGGTGATATTTATTCATAATGTTGTTATCTAATCTTATGATAATATATTGAGAAAAGTGTGGTGAGGTGTTTTGTTGTTAGTAGCGTGGAACTACCTTTTTAAATTTGCTGTTCAAGTGTTTGTGCTGTTTATGTTTGGACAACAATTTGTGCATTTGAGCACAGAACGTCCACTTGGTTGCAAGGGAGATTCAGCTGAAGAAATCACAACGGTACTGTGTACAAAACGATTTGCTTCAACCCAGAGCCGCTTCATTGCGTAGTGCTGTAAATGTGGAACCAACCCCCATCATGACGGGGCAACACTACCACCACTTATTGAGGAATTCAAATTCCGTGCCTGCAAAACATTCACTGCAAAATGCAACAACGTGCATGTTGGTGTGTCAACGTGTTGTGAGCTGTATTGCTGTGCTCCGCTCTTTCCTCCTTTCGTGTTGCAATGTTGTAGAATTGCTATACAAATCCCCGTTTATGCTATAGCTCTCGCAAATCCAGTGTGTGTGTCCTGAGAACAACTGTTTCTTCCTCTTTTTATGGAAAGTGAGTATTTTACGCTGTTGTATCGTGAGCTATGTGAGTGTTTCCAAATGCAGACGAAGTGTACTGCACGTGATGGTAGTGCTGTAGCGAACAGGCTTTTTCAACTGTTGGGGGACGAAGAAACTTTACACTCCTTCGAGTCAGTTGGATACAAGGTGGAGAAAGTCGCTCCTGTCCGCTTGTAGCTTTTTGTTCGTGTGCATCATCAATTCACCGAATACACGCAAGGCGCTTGCAAGAAATTTCACTAATTCCGCCTGAACGTGAGTTGTTCGAGCGATTTGGGAGACCGTCACCTTGTCTGTACCAACACAGATTTCACAAGAAATGCTCTTGGATTTTCAGTGTCGCACGTGTTAGCTGTAACTGTTGAGATGGCACCTCAATTGCATTCTATTTTTATTGTGATTTTAGGTCGAAAGAACTGTACTTCGTGAACAGTTGGCCCGTTGGCAAGACTTTTCTTACGGTTCCATGCTGTCGTGGTGTAAATGTACAGGAGAAGAACTTTAATCTGTTTGTCCGTTTGTAAAAACCAATGTTGGGAAAATGGTTCAAAAAACAAAATTTTAATAAAATGTCAATGTGCATGCGTGTCATTTTATATGAACTATATTTCACAGTTATATTTTCTGAGCCTTTCGCAAAGAGAGTGTACTGTTTGGTGTGCGGCACAAGTGAGTTTTGTATTGTGTAAGCTCCGAAACGGGATACAGCTGTAGTTTGTTCTTTTCAGTTTTATTTGTTATTATGGTGCTATTGCTTTTATTCTTGTGCTTTGTGTTTTTTGTACTCAATATTCAATAATTTACCAACACTTACCAACATCAGTTGAGTGCCACAGTATTTGAATACCAACAATGGACCAGTTTGATTGATACGTGAGATATTTTTGTAACACAAAACGTGAACACCTTCTGTGGCATTGGAAGTTTTTATACAAATGGATCACTCTGTGTATGGTCGTGTGAACATCCAAACTCGAGTTCTTCGGTTCAAGTTCATTGCATTCAGTGGATCTGAAATGCAAGTTTGTTGCCTGACTTGTTCACGAAAAAGTTCGTGTCGTTTCAGTGGGTGTGTACCTACCTGGCTGTTCAGTGTGAAAAAACGGCACGCTTCGGTTTCCTGTCTTTGCATTCTGTTTTTGTGTTTGTTATTCCCACAAACTGTCTCTGCCGCGAGTAGCAATTGTGATTTTCATGCCACGCGGGAAAGCGATTTTTGACCGGTAAGGGTCCAGTCTGTGTTGATTCGGTTTTAAACAGAAGTTCGAAATTGAGTACCAGATGAAACTTTCATTTAGCATGTGATCACCTTCAAACAACAAAAACTCTGGTGAACGCGGCGGTGGATATTTTTTGGTGTAAAAAGTGATACATGTTTCACAGTATTATTTGTTTGAAAGCACTGTGTATCATCTTCGTTTCAATCGTTTATCATACTGAGTTGTGCGTTTCATTTCGAACTATTTTTCGAGTCATCAATTTTTCAAAGCTTTTCATAGCAGTTTAGATTTTGACTTTTTTCGAACAGGAGTGTATTCACTTTGTATTATTGTGGGGTCTCTCTATACAGTAAATACCGTCGTAGTGCAGTTCGCGTGTGCGTGTATTTCATCACCAAGGCATTGCAGAAAAACTTAATCAAAATCAGCCTTTCATTCTGGCTTCACTAAAAGCCACGCTTGTCGAAACTCAAATCGATTCTTGTCATTTTTCACTTCGCAATGCCTTTTTGATGATAACTTTCAATGTTGAGGCTTTTCATTGTGTGGCAGTTTTTTCAAAGGGTTGGTATAGGGAACTGTTTTGTACTTTTTAATAATTCATTCACCTTATTCAGAGTTCAGCTCATTGATGTTTTCCATTGTTGGGATCTCAATATGTAAATCAATAGGCGACTTGATAAGACCCAAGGAAAGACAAAAAAAAGTTCTTCAGCCACTCAGTAATTACATTCATGTGACCCATTCCAGTTTGTAGTAGACAAAAGAAAAACAAAAAGAATGCTCAAATTTTATCTATTTTTATACTCATTTTGTGCAGGTGAACTATATGCCTACGAATGCACAGTGTGATCAAAGTATATTGTGTAGTGCAAATCGAGACAAAAGCATAGGATCCTTTTCTAAACAAAACCACCGTGCATGCACAGTACAACGGCTCGATGTCTGTATTGAGGTCCCAAGGTCCCAAGCGAGTGTACAGAAAGAGAGCTGATCTTCAACCTTATAGAGATGGCATTGTATTTTTATAGTCATAATTACACATGAACATTCCTTTTTTACTCACCGTGCTGTATGGTCTCTTGCACCCCTGGTATTCATTTAGCTGAACGCAACGCAGTAGAGTGCATCATACAAGTACGTGTACGGATTAATAGCCTGCAGATGCCAAAGCCCAACTTTTGTATCCGTAAAGTGTACAGACCGTGTCTTTTATACCATGCAGTTTTGTCCTCCAAGCAGTATGCTTCAGGTGTACTGTTGTGAAAGTGAGAATACCTCAGTTCATGAAGTGATGCTGGGCGATGCTGGCTTGACAAAAACCTGGTCCATCCTGGTTTGGCAACGAGGACAAACACAACAGGAAAATCTAGGCTCAGCATCTCAGTGTCGTGGTGGTTTGTTTCTTGCGTTGTTATCAACTTGGTGATCGACTAAAAATCGACAACTGTCGAATCATGAATACAAAACTTGATGGAAACAAAAAATCGATACTCTTGACCACCACGAAACACTGTGCAGGCTTCCAAATTACACCTCAGATTTTGTGCAAAGCCACGTAACAAACGCAGAGTGGAGCAGACTTGTGCAGGAAGGGTAAACCATCCTCGCGTCGAAGGTGGAAACATGTGTGAAAGATGTTCAAGTCTGTTCCAAGGCAATCAATCATGAACACAAATGTGATAGCTGTGACAAGAATTGTACTTACATGTGTGAAATCAAAAAGTTCAAGTCGTTGCTCTGGAGAAATCTGAAGTTGTCAGAAGGTGTTGGGGTCGTATGTTGTGCGTTGCTCTTGTGCAACAGATGTTAATCTGTAGACAACACGTGCACTCGTAGACTAGACAGATTCCGTGACATGCTGCGAAGTTTCAACGCAAATTTTCAACGCAGGTGAAATGTTACTGCTTTGTATTCTATGCATACTCGGAACGACAAGTGAACGAGCCTTATTCTGACAAACCCAGCTTAGCTGCAGCGGAGCTTACGTTGGTCATTTCATTAACATCCTGCCTTTGTGAAGAAAATCTTTGCCACGGGAATTGACTCCCAAGTGGTTTTGAGTGACTTCGTTTGTGTCTTGTTCTTTTGTGTGAAAAGGTGAAAGTCCTGCGCAAAGACCTGATGCGAGTGTTTGTGACAAGCCAGAAAGAATCGTGTGTCTTGCCGACCAAAAGTCTGAAAAAAATCGTCAAACGCTTCAGTAAAACAGCTTGTTCAAGTTCATTTGGTGTCTTTTTATAGCAAAGGATTTTGATACAACAAAGCAAATGAATTTGCTGTGATGAAAACTTTTAGAAGAAATGATTTTATGAAGCTGACCTAGGATAGCAAGGTATCAAACACTTTCTGGTGTCGTTTTCTTTCTGGTTTTGTAACTCTATGTATTGGACAGCAATAATAATTCACAAAGTGATGATGCAGCACTGGCAAACACCTTTAGGAGATCTGGGGAAAGTGCTCGAAGGTATCAGAATGAGAAGCACACATTTTAGTTGGCATGCCGCTGATTGACGTTTTGGGGTTCAGACGTGCAGTTCAACAGTCGAAGTAAAACCAACTTGTTTTGTTCCGCGACCAACTCAGACGAGATCATTGGGTGGACGAAAAAATGATCAAACTGTTACCACGGATTGGTGCTACAAAAGGCGAAGGCTAGAATGTGTGCTGATCTTGTTTGGTACTTGGTGACTGAAATCATCAACTTCCCTTATGATGATGCGGGTTTGTTCTACAATATATTTTCGTGATATCGCCAAATTGTTACTTGTAAATTACGTGAGTCAGTGAGTGGTTGCTTTTTTTAAATTGCATGGGAAAGGTTAGCATTGCATTGCTGTAGCGTGGGTGGGCACTAACTTGTACTGTACACAAATGAAAAGCCTCAACGTATAAATACCGTGTATCAATATAGTGGTAAAGTTCAATGCTGTCACATATGCATGTTTTCTTATAGACTAACGGTGACAATTTCATACCTTTGCGTTTTTTGTACATGGGGAGTTTTCTTAGTTATTTTTGTTGGATACAGAACGCAGTATCTGAAAGAAAGTTTCTATGTTTTCTAAATAAAGTACAAATGCCGTTCTTTTGAAATTCAAGGAATGTCTTTTATTATGTGTATTCGGAATAGCTGTATGTGGTGGCTTCTCGTACCTTATTTATTTGTATTCAACATTTCATTCCGCTTTTTTCCATTTAATTCAAATTAATGGTTACATTGTACCTACATTAGTTGTTCATGTCTGTAGGATTGCATAAGTAAGCTGTTATTTATAAATGAAAAAGAAAAAAAACTTGTTTATAAGGTAATTCCTAATTCATAATTTTGTGTACGAAATTCTTGGAATAAACACTTTGAAAATATTCACCAGCTTCAGCTTGTCACTAACAGAACTAAAACCACTCACCTGTCAGCAAAGTTTGCATTGCATGGCTTCTGCGCACTGCTTTTGCCACGCGCACGCTGTCGTGCGCAATCAGCAGTCGGGGAAGAACGGTTTTGGTAGTATCACACCGAGTTCAGACAGTCAAAACAACAAGAGTTCAGTGACAAAGCGATTGTCAACAGACAACTGACGGAAAGAATCTGACCCCTCAACTCGCGTGTGCGTGCCTGTCAAGTTCGTACGGATGGTTGTTTCACTCCGCTCAGAACTGCCACTCAACCCAAACCGGTTTGCATTCCTTTTCTGCAGCCGCTGTTTGATCAAGGGCAGCTCCATCATTGGGTCCCGTTTCACGCCGCAGCCTGGTTCTTTCACACGTGCCTACGCCGTTGCAAGTCAGCGTGTGAGAAAAACACGTGAGCCACTTGTGGTTTCAAAACCACCGCGCTGCGAACATTGCCTGTCTGCACAGACGAGAGGCCGTTTCTCCCCGCGTAAAAACAAAACGCAGCTCCCAGCACTTGCCACAATTTTATTCTGAATCACTCCACAGAGGAACTTCACATTCCACAAGCAAGCGAGGCGTCACGTGAACAAAAGAGAACGGCGTGCACGCACCCTCTCACACAACTCAAAAACCAAGTCCTGCAAGCACACTTTTCGTGGAATTTTATCTCAACAACTGCACCCTGTCTTTATGAACTTTCAATCGCGGGTTTTTGTTTATTTTTTTATTGAATTTGGCCAGAAGTTTTTCCTCGGTCTTCCCAGCTCCCGCTTCCCTCGATGCATACTCCGCCATCACCTGTTGTGAAGGAAAGAACATGCAATCAGCATAGACTCTAATTACCGTTCCAAGAACATTCTGACTTCCAAGTTTGCTGGGAAGAACAAAACTTGATGAATACCTTCTTGCGAAGCTTTTTGATGGACAACGTCTTGTCTTTGGCAGCGAGTAGTGCTCGCACGATGGCCGTCTCCCACTTGAATTTGCCCTGCAGTGCTTCTTCACTCGTCTCCACCTGCCCCACCGCCTCCTCTCCAGCTGGTTCCGATTCTTCAAAGCAGTGGTTGTGTTCCATGTCAACATAAAACACGGAATGCAAAGTGTGAGACAGGTGAATTTATTGGGACGCCCTCCTATAGAACTGGATGTTTTGTCCTTTCCACTCTGACGTTCTGCCAATTTTGGGACGAAGGAACCAAAGGTAGCACTCACTTTGTTGTTCCAGAACATTTTTGGTGTCAAATTGTGTTTGCAGGGGGAGTTTATGTCGAACCCAAAGGCGTGAATATTTTCTTAATCTTTGCTTGTGACAACCCTACCCTCTACCCCAAGAGGATTTTGTTGTGTTCCCTCGAGTGGTGGGGTCGGAGGGTCAACAGCTTGAAGATTTGGAAACACATACCTTCTGCAGACAGAAATTACCGTATTCGCGAATGTGTAACTCGGCACCAAAACTTGGAGTGCATCTTACACATGGATACGAGATTTCTGTTGTTCCAATGGAACTTCGTTGCAAGAAAATCAAGGTGAATGTTGGGGTACTGTCGTGTGTCCACCTGCGAGCGAGTTCGGGGTCCAGTCTGCGGACTGTGATTGCGCAGCTTCGGCAGGCGACGTGTGCACATAAAGAGCCCCTCATTTCCTGGAGCGTTATCCACGTGCAAAACCGTTTGCCCTTTGAGTAAGAAAGAAACTTCGACGCACAGCTTACCTTCCAGCCTTTTCTTCCTTTGTGGTTCTTGACTTTCTTCTGCTTCTCTTGTCTCTTCATCATCATCGTGTTTTCGCTTTCTCTTCTTCTTCTTTGGTTCTTCTGCAAAAACGAACGACCATCTTGAAGACGCGGGATCTCCTCGACATTCACGACACCAGTTGTGGTTCTAACAGGTTCAACATCTTGGTAGTGTGGGGTGGTCTGTGTACAGATGAGTGGCAAGCAGACCACTGCCTTGACGTCACACACCGTTCTCGTTCGCTGTAGCAAAGCATGTAAATAGAGGGAGAATTAATCACATCCTCAATGGTCCAGCGTGTAACGTTGGTCCAACAAACATTTTTTCGGGGGCCATTGTTTTCCAGAAACAATGAGAACCATACTTTTAAGTTGATCATCGGCCGCTTGAGCCGTAGTTCGCGCCTGTATGCATTGGTCCACCGAATTCCGGAAGCCAAACCCAAAATGACGAAGTCCAGAAAAAGAATGTAGTGATGGTCCAGGGGTGGGGGTGGGGGTGGGGTGTAACCCAGAAAGCCATGTCCAGGCCAAACTGACAACGTCAGACAAGTTTTGAGTGGTGGTGGTCCAGGGGTGGGGGTAACCCAGATAGCAATGTCCAGGCCAAACTGACAAAGTCCACACATTTTTGGGTGGTGGTGGTCGGGGGTGGGAGGAGGTTATCCGAATGCTGTCTGTCCCCGAAAACAACATCAGCGCAAGTGGCTGGTAATAATTTGTGACCATTCACGAAAACGAGTATGCCTGGCAGGACATTTGTCGCAGAAATACCCTGCCGTATAGTCCGTAAGAGCCCACAGCATACTGCTTTGTCCACAAGAATTGGTGTCAAAAAGGAAATTGCATACACCATGCTGTTTGGTCCGTAAGAGCCCACACCACATTAGTTGGTCCACAAGAATTGGTGCCAAAATGAAGGAAATTGTGTACACTGTGCTGTAAGTTGACAAGAGCTCAGACTGTACTGCTTAGTCCATAAGAAATGGCACCAAATTTGAGTTTGGTACCAAAACTGACTCAGCTAATCAGAATGCATGGAGAGATGTTGCCTCTTCAGTATCCAGAGTTGAAATGACACTTATGCTTTTTACTTCTTTCTAGGCTATTGACACATATGCCCCAGCATGAGTGTAAATAATGCCCAGCCAATCAGAATATGCAGAGAGAGATATTGCCTCTTCAGTATCCAGAATCAAAGTGATACTTACGCTTTATGCTTCTTCCTGGGCCATTTAAATGCATACCCTGGCATGAGCATAAATAATACTCAGCCAATCAGAATACATGGAGAGAGATATTGCCTCTTCAGTATCCAAAATAAAAATGATACTGATGCTTTTTACTTCTTCCCAGGCCATTTGTGCATGTGCCCTGGCATGAGCATAAATAATGCCCAGCCAATTAGAATGTGCAGAGAGAGATATTGTCTCTTTGGCATTCAGATTCAAAATGATACTCATGCTTTTTACCAGTCCATATATATGTGTGCCCTGGCCTGAGCATAAATGATGCTCACGGACAGGGGAGAGGTTGGTTCCCACAACTGGGTCACAGTGTTACAGACACACACATACTGACCATACTAGTCGCGCTACTGTGACTAAAAAATGTGTTGAGCGCTCCACCCCTTTCTGCCACAGAATTTTCTCACACGTACACGAGACATGAGCTTTTGGCATGCCAATGCGCCAAGGTACACTTGCGACCAAAAATCTCAGAATTTTGATGAAACATTCAAATCTACATGGCAAAGGGCGAAGAGTGTGAAGGCACACCACAAAAATATTTTTTCGCTGGTTTGGCAAAACATCAAATCTGTGGGAAAACATGTCCAATGCTACCCGTCATCCCGATCCCAGCACAAACCCGACTGAACATTTTTCTCGTTGGAAGAGGGGTGTCCAACAGAACCTGTCATCAAGCTCCTTGCTGAAGCCTGAATGACAAAGCACTTGTCCCACTCCAACTTTCGCCCTCAAGAACAGACTACAGCCAAACCCGGACTGAAAACTTTTTCTGCCGGGATTGGGAGGCACGTATTCAGGTGACCCACGTTCTGAACAGGCTGGCTGAAAATGTGTGTCAGCCGGGGATGGGATGGAGGGATCGGCATTCTGCAACACACAGGCCAACGCCGATGTCAGTCAATGTGTGAAAGATTTCACAAGGCACCCCTGCCTGCAGCAAATGGGTTCCTATCCACTCTACCGTTCTCAGAGTCTTCGACAATTCCATTTTCTTTGTTGTCTCCTTTCTTCTTGTCCTTCTTTTCGTGCTTTCCTTGTTGCTTCCTTCGAAGTTCTTTCTTTTCTCTTTTGCTGAGCTCTTCGGTTGAAGCGCTCTCCTCAACAGCATCTGGCTTCATATTTTCCGCGTCAGCTGGCTTCTGCAAAAATAACCAGACTTTCAAGTAGACAATCAGCCGCGGGCAGCATACATAGGCAGGACAGCACTTGTCCCAATCCACCAATGCCCCAGTCAGCAATGTGTCCCAGATACCCCTAACCCGG
>JAAUXT010150843.1_pt1 | contig 40121 bp, 50 predicted proteins | sample 7278171 | NCBI WGS metagenome assembly JAAUXT01 (sample SAMN14350112, study PRJNA611818) | marine sediment metagenome | isolation source: surface marine sediment (1.8m) | place: French Polynesia: Moorea | collected 2018-08
AACACATCCATCTATGTATTGTCTCAGAAAGAAGCCTTCACAAAATTATAGAAACGCAGAAAACAAAATTTTTACTTTCAAACCTTCAAACACACGTGTTTTTGTTTACACATCAACAATTTGTTGACGTTGCTGAACTTGACGCAGGGTTTTGCTGCGCATGTCAAAAGTTGCCATGCATGGCAAAAACGCGCGTCAGGTCCAGAAAGTTGACGCGCGCGGCAAAACCCCGTGTCAAGCAGCATTTTTGACGCTTGCCGCGCCCATTACTTGCCGCGCGCGTCACCAACGTGAAAACCCCTAATGACGAACAACGTTTGTTGCCTGAAGCCCACTGGCTTTTACCTGGCCGAACTTAAAAAAAAAGAAAAAATTGAACACGACCCAACCGGACGCGTGTAGGTGACCACAAAGAATCTTGAATCAAGGACCTGACTCGACCTCTTGTCAAACGCTGGGGAAAAAAAGTTTTGTCCCTTCCAGGATGGTCAACCTCCTGCTCTGCATGTGATACAAGTACCTCACGCACCCATGGCTTCTATTGCAATTTTTTCCATTCCACACTTGATCAGCGCGGTCTTCAGTTTGCGGTACGCCTGCTCGGGAGTCGCGAGCCCTTCTTCCATCTTCTGGAGCAGGCGGATGGCTGCAGCTGCCTTGGTTGTCTGTTCGTCCAAGATGCCATTTGTGGTGAAGTCGGGGAGTCCGAGATGGGGCGCCAGAAGAAGCATCTGCTCCCGTGTCGCAATCCTCATTGCCACATCGTTTCGCATGATGGGCGTGAGTTGTGGTTGACCTGTGCGGGAGAAGAACAAAATCACGGATCTGGATCACACTGGATGTGTGCGTCTCGCAACAATTCTTGTCACCTGAAAAATATAACCAATGCCAAGCGACCAAATGGGTTCTGTGTCACCGTTATGGCAACTGAGGCTGCCCGAAAAGGAACGGACGCGTTTGGTAAGCGTACTGTCGATTCCCGTATTCTCACCGTTGTTCGCTGCCATCGCCCGAGCGTCCTGTGTCGTCGCGTCGGCGTCGTCAGCGTCTCGTGTCGTCTCGGTCGCGTCCGCCTCCGCCTCGGCTCTTGTCCGCTTCCTCGGCCTCTCGCCCTCAACTACCGGTGGGTCCGGGGTCGAAGGGTCCGGGGAGGACGGGTAGAGGTGCTCCTTCCCGATGGACTCGACGGGCTCGCGCGGCTTGGACGAGGAAGGTCCGGGTTGCGCTTGCGATCTCTCTTTCCTGATGGAGACGTCTGCCTTTTCTGTCAGGGGGCGCTCCTGTTGATGTCAACAGAGACAAGGCCCCATGGGCCCCGGAACCGCTGGAAGGACTGGTGGGTCCGACCAGCGGAGCGTGAGGTCCCATTCACATCGTCATTTTGGGGGTGGGAGGGTGCATCGTATGACCTCAAAATCATTGGACAAAAACTAAAGGCAAACGTTTGTGCTCGCAGTGCAAGAATCTCGTTCGTTTTCATGGATCCGCGGGTGGCAGGGTGTGGAGTCTGCAGGGTGGGGGGGGGGGTTCAGTTACTCTGTCGTCAATGCGGCGCGCCCATCAGTTACTTGACACACACAGACGCCCAGCCACACACGCACACACACGCACACACGCACACACACACACACACACACACACACACACACACACACACACACACACAGTCACCTCAATTTCTAAAACACGTGTGCGCCTTTGGACTGAATTGCAGAAAAATAAATGAAGATGGCTCCACCCAAAGGACATTGAAATACAGATCAATTGTTGCACCTTGGCTGTCATGAATATGCAATTCTGGCTTCCTGATGATCGAAAAATTTGACCTGATCCGAAATTTTCTCCAAGCTGGACCCCCCCCGCCCCCTTCCCACCGCTACTGTCCTGACCCACCAACAACTTTTCACTCGAAGAAGCAATCGTAAACGCACCCACCTCAGCTGAGATTCCGACGGAGTTGTGTTGTTCACGCTATCTGCGAAGAACAAACGCGAAGAACTGACTGCAGGTGTTGCAATGCGACACATGCGCGCATTTGAGGACTTCAAGTGTTTGAGCCGTCCAATCCGCAGCTACTTAGGTGACATCAAGACACTAAAAATACGGGAAGAGTCATTAGTTTCCGCTGAGGGGAGGAGTCAGGATTATCAGGAAACGGCTCAACCTTTGTTGAATGGCACCATGCAGTCCTATACCTAGCCAATAAAATTTGTGTCAGCATGCATGTCAAATGCGCATCACTTGATTTCATACTCGGAGCACCTCCCACCAAAACAATTGCAACTGTTCCACACCATCATGCGTAGTTGTTGTCTTTTGACGCAGCGCCGCGCGTATACGAGGGACGTCGTTTATGATTCCGCTCGGAGTTTTGTTGCCTATCTCACCGCTCCGAGCGGTCTCATAAACGACGGCCCTCGTATATCTGACGCCCGCGTCCAGCCGGACAAATCCAGGGGCCTCAGTGGCCGGTCCCCCGGCCAGGAACAACATGTTTCATTGACGCTCGTTTTTACAAAAGACGACCTGTGACCCACGCATCTATGTGCAGCCAATTTATGACCTGCTTCACCACATGCACTTGTGAATGTTCATGTTTTCAGCAACAATCGGCGTAGTCCTGAGCACTGACCCTGTTGTAGGAGTGTGACGGAAAAAGGGCGGGACCCTGGGGCCTCTAACTCAAACAACTAAGTATCCCTCCGATTCTGCGCTCACCACCCCTTTTGCGTGTTGCAGTTGCAGCAGGGTACCCAAGGACAGGGTCCTCTGTGACATACCCTGTTTCGCAGCCCCTCCTCTCCCTTCAGTGCCAGGGATCTTCTCTGGAGCGACGGTTTTGTTTTGCGACCAAATCCACCCCTGGCTCTTCGTTCAAACATATATTCATTGTGTACATGACAATCATGCAGTCCACATCAAAATGTTTGACTTGTCAGTTCTCACGGCTGGTTCCCATTGATCGATATCTGTGCTGGAGACGCCCAAAGAAGCTTCCAATTTGATGACTCAGATAAAACGTTTGGAAAGTTGGAGCACGCGCTTCTTGCAATGCCCTGATTTTCCTGAGAGTTCAGAAGCTGTTTTGGCCGCAGCGGGTCCACGGCCCTGCCCCCCCCCCCAAACTGGCTCACATTTCGTACTCACACAATTTTGGGAGTTTCCCAAATGAAAAAGTTCTTCTTTAGGTTCCCATAACTTTCTCATGCCAACCCAAAAATTTGGGCCGGGGTTTTGGGCTACTTTTCTTCAACCAAAGTACATGTACAGACAAGCACGTCTTGTGGTTTGTTTTGCACAGCGACAGGCCAGTACTTCAGCATCAACTTTGCGCAAACGAAAGTGAAACTCAATCACAAAAGACAAGTCCTTTTTTGGACGTTCATGTAATTGTCAAAATCTGAAGCGCTTTACACAAATTACAAAGCAAGGAACCCTCTTGAGTACAATTTTTCGAATGGTGCATGTGGACACAGACATTTGTGACAGAAACAAAAATTCGGAATGAAAGTCGACGGACTTCAACTCTGCTTTTGATTGTCCTGATCGAAGAACAGTTTTGTCTTCTGAAGTTCACACATTCCTTCACTGACTTTCTCAGTGGATTTCCCAGTCGGAAAAGTTCAACAGCGATCACTCGTACGGCCACGGCGTGAATCTTGCAAAAATGTTCAGTGGGACAACAGTCTGTTTCCGCTCGACCAACACCAACTCTGGAGTTCAGAACCGCGATTTCGTTGACGAAAGCAACGCACATCCAAGGTCACACAGGAGGCTTTGTGGGTGGGGGCAATGGGAGTGACCGTCTGGGTGTTTCAAATGTAAATTGTATGTGTGTGTGTGTGTGTGTGTGTGTGTGTGTGTGTGTGTGTGTGTTTGTGTGCTTTTGTTTTGGTGCTTTGTTATCTCGAGTCAACAATAAACATCACCGTATTCTTCTCTGGGATAAATACAATGAGGTCACCAGCGTACGCAAGACACAGCTGGGATCCACTGTAAATTTGGATCAAATGGACCTGAACACTTCGGATGAGGCAGACCCCAACTTTAATCATGAGTCAGGGGAATCGTCGCCCTGTTCGATGAAGGGATTTTCTGATGTTGCGTTTTACATGTGCGATTTTCTCTCTGAATGAAACGACAAAAATATTTTAAGACGGACTATCATGACTCAATGCGTTTATGAACTCGACAAAGTACAGCAAACTGGCGACGTATACGAGGAGACGAGAACTGATAGCTTTATCGGACTGCGCCTCTTGAAAATGTGATGCGTAGGGCGATGAGGAAGATTCGGTCGACATTGGGAATCCCAAACTGCCACCTGAGTTACGTTGAGTCATTCAAATAATTTCCACTGGAATGAATGTCGGGACAGCAATTACAATGAAAAATTTGAAAAAAATCTCGACGGTTCAGGTGAGCGGACAACGATGAAACGACACGCGATACAATGGTGTCAGCTCATCTCACCTGACACAAACCCAATAGCTTGCAAACCTTTTTCTCAACCGTACCAACTTGGTCTTACTCTGGTCTGGCCTCAAACTTTTCCCGTTCTTCAGTGACCATCCCAAGGGGCGTGCGTGCGGGACGCTTGGTCCACGTTGATCTCTTAAATGTCGGCGGTGTCTCTTCTCAAGCGTCCAGAATCTCCCGCACGATGTCGTTGCATCCGCACTCGAGCAGCGCAGCCCTCAGGTCCTGTTGAGTTTTCAAGACAGGAAAAAAATTCGTGTGTTGTCTTGAAATTTTATTTGGCAAATCTTGAAATTATTAGTCAGATAGTTCTGACAGGGTAGATCCATTCAAACTGCACAAAAAAGCTTCCTGTGAAATCATACAGTGGCTTTTCAACACCTTTGGTTGACAAAAGAGGAGCATCCAGGGAACTCATTTTTTTGAGGTCAGAACCCAAAACCAAGATGCGAGCACATATGACTGGTTTTGTGATCACAGAAGTTTGGGTTCGTAAAATATTTTCCCCAAAACAAGGCACAAAAATCCCATTTGGTTCGTACCTGGTACGCCTGCTGGGGAGTGGCGACCGTCCTCCTCCACTCCTGCAGTACGCGCAGGGCCTGGGTCGTCCTGTCCGTCTCGCGGTCCAGTATCCCGTTCGTCGTGTGTTCCGGGACCTTCAGCGTCGGCCCCAGCAGCAGAATCATCGCCAGGGTTGAGATCCTCTGCGCCACCCTGACTGTCATGAGCGGCGACACCTTTGGGCCTGCAGGTGAGAGGGACGACAAAGAACAGTCAGGTGGGGAGAGAAATTGCACGCACCGGAACATAGTCCACGTATCAGCGTCTCTTTGGCGTCTCAGGGCCACTTTGCGCGTCGGAACCGGAAGTGACGGACGCGACCACAAGATGGCGTGAAGCGGCGTGTGCAGCTGTCATGACTCCCACTTCACACCAACCTCATCTACACATTCGCACACCAAGGTCGCAGCACACCAAAAATAGGTATCAGGCATACAAAAGGCAAAGTAAATAGACAGTGAGTGGTTGTGTTCATACCAACAGTTCCACATATCACTGTGATTGCAAATGGGTTTCAACCCCATTTATGTGCAGAATGTCATAAAAGTGGGTGCGTCGTGCGCTGGTGCATGCTGTGAGGACTGGGGGTGAGGGACCCGACCCGCTCTCAGTGTGTGGCAGATTTAGTTCTGTCGTGAGTGGGTGGGGAGGGTCGCAATAAGGGCCTGCAAAATTCAAAACTAAACAAAAATGCCTGTGTTGATTGTGGAGTCAGAAACGGGAGATTTGGACACCATTCTCGTGTCAGTTGAGTGCGACAAATTTTTCAACGGAAACCTTGTTCTCTCTTTAGCAACGGTTTACGCCGCCTGCAATCACGGTTGTTTTCGCAAAGCACAGATGGGCTGGGAAAGCACTGTTTCCATCGGACGCACAATCAGGTTTTTCACACAGATGACGCGGCGTCAAAATTTGGATGCGAGGCCAGGAATGGACTGGATCGTCTTTTGACACTCTTCATTGGGCGTCATGTTGTACCTACTTATCAAAATTTTGACGCCAGCGTCAAAAATTCTGACGCTGCCCTGCCTGTGTGAAAACCCCCTAAATGGAGAACGAGAACAACAGGGTCACTCACCCGTGACGCCGTCAGGTGGCGCTCGCGCTGCGTCCTCCGCTGGCGTCGTCTCCGTCTCCGCCTCTGGCCTCCCGCCCGTCTCGGCGCGCGACGCCGCGTCGGTAGCGCGACGCTGCGCCGCCTCCCCCGCCGCACTCATCGGGCGCTCAGTGGGCGTGGCGGCCGCCCCGACATCTAGTGGTAGCTCCACGAAATCCCTCGTCAGATTCCTTCTCTGGAAGGACTCGACGTCGATGTTTGGTGAGTAGTGCGCCGCGGGCTGGGTGGGCAATGCCACAATGCGGTGGTGATGACCCAGGGTCCTGTGCTGAGACGCAGTCAGGGTCGTGTTTCTGTAGGGGTGAAGAATACAAAACGTTTTTGTATGACAGGTCAGTCAGTCAGTCAATCAGACAAACAGGCAGTCAGTCAGTCAGTCAGTCAGTCAGTCAGCCAGCCAGCCAGTCAGTCAGTCAGTCAGTCAGTCAGTCAGTCACTCACTCACTCACTCACTCTCTCTCTCTCTTTCTCTCTCTCTCTCTCTCTCTCTCTCACACACACACACACACAAATTGTGTTCGGACTCAGTTTGACCTTCGTGTTCACAACGCTCGCACGAGTTCTCCTCTCGTGTTTTGCTTCCCCGTGAGTTCATTGCACAATAAAATTTTATTATCAGAATCATAAACCCGAAATTATGCAATGGACTCAGTCATCATCATCATCATGAACCCAACAACAATAAGGACAAAAACATTTCTCTGTTCTCATCGGGAGCAGCAACAAAAAGTTTGTGACAGGACACGCGACATTTCAATCGTCACCAGGACAACTCGCGAGTGACCACGTTTTTTTCAGGGGAAACCCCACAAAGCGTTCAAAAGACAATTAATTAATTAGAAATAATTACGTTGTGTTTTTCGCGTGTCAGACCATCAAAATGCCTGGTATCGGAGCGATGTCCAACACAATACAGTGCACGGTCAGGGATGGGCCTCTTGTGAACACTGTCCATTTTTGACCTTCCTGCCCAAAAAAAAGTTGACGCGTGTTTCACGGTGGGTGCGTCATGCGTTGTGCGTTGCTTTGTTGGCACGATGACTTTCGTGTGTGTGTGTGGGGGGATGACGCGCCTTCGCTTGGGACGCAGCTTTGATGGTTCGTGTGAATTGGGGGGACGCGACGTCACTTGGGACGCAGCGTCCAGAGCCGCGCAGAGGGGCGCGACGCTCGCCTGACGGACGTGGTCGGACCCCACCCCGGGAACCAGTCCAACTGGGCCCCGGGACGCACGTGGTTGGTACCCCGCCCGGGACCCAGGCTGACTGGGCCCCGGGCGACACCTGCGTCATGGCGACGACACCCGAGACGCATTGTTTTCCGATGGATATTGACAGGTAATATTCTCATTATGCCCGCGCCAACTTGGCTCTCGGCGGTGTCCACGTCCCGGGGTCTTGGCCGCTTTCAGTGAGTAGGTGGACAAAAGTGCTTCTCACGCCGAGTACACACTAGACGCGTCATGCGCGGACGGAACAAGCACACCGTCACATTTGCGCCGCCACCGCCAGCGTCGTTTTTCCTCTCATTCGCGATGTGGCGTTCGGTTTTTGCAACGACAGCTCGTTTCATGGGCTGAGTCCCAGAACTTTGGGGCATTGTGTCGCTGAGTGGAAGCAGCGTTTGTTGACGCGCACACGACAACCACACATGACGCCTCCAGTGTGAACCGTTCGCCACCAGGACAGGACGCACGCACTCACCCACTCACTCGGACAAAGTCTCGTGGACAATTGCGTGAACACAGAATGACACCCATCACATTTCAACATCTTTGTGTGTTGCATTAGTATAATTTGCTGTCAACTTTTGAAATCTGCGATGTTGACACGACAGTTACCATGAGGTCAGAAAGGAAACGTGTCAAGTGCAGTAAGAACGTCACCAAGTCAAATTCCAACCTTGTCGAATTCATTGCTTGTCAAAACCACATCAGTGCACTAAAAATGTCAACAGGTCAAATCCCGAAAAAAAACATAATTGACATCAACATTAATTGCTCCATTGATGTCAGATACTCATTGTGAGTTATGGGCTCTTGATTGTCTTCGCTCTCTGATCGGAATGCCTCACGCGAGCGAGGAACTTGACACCATCGCCTCGGGACGTGCTTCGGGAGATTCCGTCTCTGCTTCGGGAGATTTCGACTCTGCTCGGGATGGCACGACAACGTCGCGGCTCGCACGACTTCATGCGTCAAAGGACGCCGACGCACGTCACACAAAATGCACCTGACCACTGCACGATGAGCCATGTCACACACACACGAACTTGCACACGCATACACACACTGAGCGTTTCACCGCACACACGCACATGTATTGTGAACGTGAAATGGCGCTTGCTTGAACTCCCTGCTGACTTGACTGGACACGCACACGCATTCCACTACAGAGTGTCTTCAGCGGGAACTAAGCCTTGACAAACTGATTGACATTGCGATTTTTCAATTTGAATCAACTGAGGCGCAATTGCGTAGGACGAAAAACAGACAGACAGAATGTCCGACATGACGTTGGAACTTTGAAACGTTGACACTGGCAAAGTGTGAAGACCTGACGCCGACCAAATCTCATCAAAAAGTCCGTTTCACGTCAGAACATCACTTACTTTTTGCTATGTTGAACGTGTCGAACTGAAATAAATGACCCACAGGTTGTCCGTGCCAAACACCTGCCAGGAATGCGTTGATCCAGAATGGATTCCCCTTCAACCACAGTGCATCTGCCTGTTTGCCTGCGTCTCCGCGTACACACGTGGCAGTCAGAAACGCAGCGAGTGCTGATGCCCCGTGTTCTTTGCAGCACACCCCAAGACAAGTCGTATACGATGCAGTGTGGATCAGGCGTTCAAAGCAGCCCCTGGCCCCAGGACGCAAGCGGTGTGAACAGGGCCTGGGAGAGCAGCCCGTGGGTCGTGAGAACCGCCTGGAAGTTGACACCTCCGAACGACATTCAGTGGCCCCCGATCCATCATAATCGAGCGTCGGGGGAGGAGACGGGGGAGCGAGATGGGACGGAGGGGACGGGGAGAGAGGGGGACGGGAGGAAGGAGCTGTCTTTCGCTGTGACAACACAAGCTTGTTTCACCGGGGAAAGATCCAGGGGTAGATAAGCCCTGCCTGACCAGGGGGAGGGGAGAGGGAGAGAGGGGAGATGGGGAGAAGGACAGGGAGAGGGGGACGGGAGGAAGGAGCTGTGGATCTGTGTCTCACTGTGACAACACAAGCTCGTTTCACCGAGGGCAGATCCAGGGGTAGATGACCCCTGAATGACCAGGGACTGTTCAGGGGACACATGTTTTGAACATGGAAGAACGAACGAACACACACACACACACACTCTCTCTCTCTCTCTCTCACACATTCACTCCTCCCCCTCTCTCTCTCTCTCTCTCTCTCTCTCTCTCTCTCTCTCTCTATCTCTATCTCTCACACATGCCAATTCTGTTTTGCAAACGTTTTCCCCACAAGCCTTGATCATGTCCTGCCATGGTTGCCTGTGTTTGTTCTCACTGATCATGCTGCGGGAAAACGCTGCTATTCGAGCAGCAGCGCGACGCCGGGATGCAGAGCACGTAGCGTTACACGTTCACGTACAGGGCATGTGCGCACGCAGCGGGCATCGCCAATAGCAACACACAGCTTCACTCCGCGCAGACACATATCCGCTTTTGGCGCATGCGCGCTGAGTGCGTGGTGCGTCCACGGACGATCGACCCGAGTGACGCAAGGTCATCTCGTCATTGTCAGAGTCATTCATTACGTCACGTACGTGGAACATCACGTCAAACGCGGGTTCATTCATGAGAGAAACAGATGGAAGAAATGTGTTGACGCGTGCGTGGCGTGGCGGGCGCTTGACCTCCTTGTTCGTCTGTGTCGGGCGCAACGCAGAATCACATCCTGAATGGTTGGACGCGTCTTGCGTGAGGTTCACAAATCCCTTGTTCAATGTCCCACACACTACGCTCCCAATGTGAACGCAACTCTCCTGCCTGGTTCCCGCTCGCACGACGCCGCTTCCGGTGTGAACGCGGCGCTCCCTGGTGCCCGCTGGGGCTCACTCGGGGTTAAAAGGCAGCAGAATCAATTTGACCAAATTACTCCGCATTGACTGGAGCGCGGCTCAATGAAAAGCTTCTTATATCCCGCCCGGTCGGCCGGGGTCGCGCTATGGCCCATAGATCATCACATGTTTTCATACACAACAAGTGATGAAAAAATTATTCATCGCCGGACGCCGGGCGGATTGCTCTGCTCTCTGGACTGTGAGGATGATTAGGGATGGAATGAAATGTGCCTCGAACGGCAGAGGTGGTGGGAGCTGGGTTCACACACAAACGCACAGAGAGACACAGACACAGACACACACACAGACACACACACACCCACACACACACACGCGCACACACACACTCACACACACACACAACACACAACACTCACACACACACAACACACATACACACACATACACACACACCCATACCCACACACACACACACACACACACACACACAGGTACAAGATGCTTCATCTACCCTTTGTTCTCAGAAAAGCACAACTGACGAAAGTTTCATGTGAATGCAGGACAGGGGACTCAGAGTGATTAAAGTCCCCACCGGTCAGTTTCAATTAACAGTCACGCGTCCGCGAGTTCCACCGTCGTCCTCCGATTCCTCCGCGGGAAATCCTGCCCCCCCCCTGCGTCACGTGTTGCGCCCCTGGAAATGCATTGCGTGTTGTCCCTCACTTCGGGCGTCGCGTCTGCCGTTTTGCATGCTTTGCGCGTGACGTTCCGTCACACTGGATGTGTCACGCATTGCGCCCCTTCAGACCATGTGCATCACACGTTGCGTCACGAACCTCTCCACACACCAACCAAGCTTCACACTGAAAACATCACACCAAATGTTGTCACTTCAAATTGGGGTGCGTCACGGGTTGTAGCCCAGCACAAGGCCGAGTTCTTCGTGGCGTCGCTGAACGAGGCAGTGAACGCTGCGTCAAATGATATGCGTCCCGTGCACGAACCTCTCCACCCCCCAACCCCCCAACCAAATCTTTCTGCATTCAGCGTGCAACAATCCTTGAGAAAACAAAACTATCCCAGCACACACCGGACACAGCAAGTCATGTGCACGGAGGGAACATATTGCCCTGATTCTACGACACTTTGTATGCGCTGGACTTTGCGTGAAATTACCCCGCGCCCCATAAACCCGCACGACGGGCCCCGGACCCAGCAGCCTCGGGGCCCAGAATCAAGCATTATCCCCCATTAATGCAAACTGATACGAAGAAATAAACCCTGATTCACTGACCATTTAGCTCGCCACGGGAGTCGCAAATGGCCCGAAAATGTCCAGTTATTGAGCGAGTTTTCTAACTAATTAGATTCAATTGGTGTCCTGCGGACGACATTACGAGTTGGTAATGAGTGAATTCAAAGAGGGGGCCGGGGAAGATTTGGGAGAGGGCTGGGACCGGGGCCCAGGGCAGTTTGGGAGGGAAGAGGGGCAGGTTTGGGAGGGGACAGGGCAAGTGGCAGATTTGGGATGGGTGGGGCAGGTTTGGGAGGGGGCAGGGCCAGATTTGGGAGGGGCGGGGTCAGGTTTGGAAGGGGCGGGGTAGATTTGGGAAGATGTGTCAGTGTTGTGTAATCGAACCACATTCAATCAAACCGTCGATTGCCGGTTTGATCACACATGATTCTTTCCCGCTCTCCTCTGAAGCTGTACCATCAGCACAGCTTCAGACCCCTGTGTTTTTTTTTAAACACCCACTTTCTCTCACTCTGGGCTTTGCTTCTCTGAAGCTCAGGTAAGTGACCATAAACACTTTCTGTAAACCACACGTGTGTAACTGATTCATTGCAACCAGGCCAACAGAGATGGGAGGGATCAGCTCCCTTCTCTGGGCGAATGATGCGACACGGCTCAGCCAGCTGAAGGCTCCGGAATGATGCTGGCCTGAGCACTCATATATAACATCAGGAAGCACAGAAGGAAGCAAAGAAGGAGGGAAGAAAGGAAGAAAGCAAACAAGGAGACACTCTGCACATCAGCCGTTGGTGGTGTAGTTAACTGGTGTCGCGTGGCTGCCAGTCAAAATTCAAGAATTTGTCTCATGCACGAACTGGGGTTTGGTCCAGGATTTTGAAACCCGTACGGCGCATGCACTTTCAAATGTCTCGAACAGATGCAGCAGTTGCAAATCTGTCGCGGTGGGTGCGTCTCCGCACGCAGTGGGAGGGAGGACACTGGACACTGTCCACGCAGGGGGCGGTCAGCACCGGTCAGCCCTCAGGTCCGCGGGCATATGGTGGTCAGTTATTAGCGTCTGTCCGAGGGGCCCCAGGGCCACTGGGTGGTCCTGAATTTTTAATCCAAATCCGGTCAATTGAGCGATGAAAACTGGACACGGGTCGGACAGATATGCAGATGACCATCAATAAATATGATAATGACACGGGTAAATCCAGACTCGTATTTCCCTCACATAGTTGTGGTAAATATCAATTAATCTATCAAACTGGATTGCTTAATAGAGAGAACAAAATTGGGTGGATCCCAGAGGGCTCAGGATCAGCCCGAGGCCAAAAGGGTCAAGTGTGTACAACTTGCTGGTCAACATTGAACTGTTGAAGCTTTGTTCTTGCAACCATGCACGAGTGAAAAATGCCCTTTTGACAACAGTTTGTTTATTTTCCCTCCCTCCTTTCGCAGCACATCTGCGCACTTATCAGCTGATTTGATTGGTTGATCAGTATTCGCGCCCCGTCGCCGGGCAACTCGGAGCTGCGCGAGTAATATGCGCGTCGTAACTACTCACTGCGCATGACAGTGATGCGAGTTTGATGGCGTAGACTGATGAATGGACGGGAACGGACGGACGGGACACCCTGGCAGCAGCGACAGTTGCGATGTTAATATTCTCCATTTTTCATTTCATTCATCTGTTCATTCACGTCTTCATTCACTCATCGCAGACTCACCCTGGTGCAGAAAGTGCAGATCTTGTTGTGAAACCAGACACGATGTGCCCAGCAAACAGAATGTTTCAGATTTTTTTGGGTGGTCAGTCTATTTCTGAAGCTTCAATTTTTGTTTGCTTTTGATGCATCTTTCGCGTCAATTTCACACGCGTGCAACTTGGATGTTTGATCCTTCAACATTTGTGTCCACGGCGTGACTCTCAACCCGGAATCACCGTGCACACCGTGAGTCCTGCTCTCCTGCTCAGGGCTGGTTCCACTATCGCAGAGAAACTCGTTTTGCAGTTCAGTCGCGTTTCCCCCATTGTCTGTCATATTTCCTCGTCTTCCGCCATCCACACACGAAGAACAGTGAGGAAATGCTCGGGGACCCGTTGGGGACGGGGACCCGGGGACCAGGCGAATCATGTCGCAAACATGTGGCCCTGTTTTCTTCAGCTGCTGTCGTCGCGCATGCATTTTTAAACGTTACGACCGTCTCGGGCGCTGATTGTCCCTCGTGGCCTGTAACTGGGGCCCGAGACCGGACTCACGCAGGACGCGTCACGCATTGGGCAGTGCGCAGTTTGCGCTTGTGGGTTGCAGGCTGTTTACCAAACAGGTCTTCCCATTGCGCCTCGGTTCACATCAACGCATGCTTTCGGATACTCACACTTGGACATACACACACACACACACACACACACACACACACACACACATGCGCGCGCGCTCAAGCTGTCTCAACCTGTTCTCTTTGTTTTGTCGGCTTTGGATTTGTCCTTTCGTCAGTCACGAGTCAAAGTCAATACCAACAAACTCTGCTCAATTCAAACTCCAAGAAACAAGACAAAGTTTTCAGGTAAAAACCTCGCACGACCCACCACAATCCCTCCTCTTCCAGAAGAAAATGGGAAAAAGTCTTGCAATCTGGGGGGGGGGGGCGGCGTCAGTGATAAGAGATGGCGATGCGCATGCGCCGGACCCGCGACGCCGGCGACGCCTCATATTTGTTTCCATTGATGACCCTCAGTATCGGATGTCATTGTCTTGTGCGGGACTCATCAGGGAGGCTGATGAGGAAGGGGCGGAGCGGGAGCGAGGGGGCGGGAGCGGGGACCAGGTGGGGTGGGGACCAGGCTCCACCTCGGACTCTCCCTGATGACTCTCGGTCTCTTCGTCTCCCTCCGTCCCCCTCTCTCCTGAAGACGTGCCATCGTCTCCCTCACCAAACCTGATTTCCTTTCTGATTACACTCCAAACGTGGGTCATCAGGCTTTTTGTCAAGGAAAACATTTCTCAAGCTGACCTTTAGTTGTGTGAGTCTCCGTTGCCCATTCTTGTTCTTTTCAGGTTCTTGAGCCCAAACAAATGTTTGATTCCTTTCTTTGGGAGTTCATCTCAGTTGTTGCAACGTCGTCATCTCTCTCTCTCTCTCGCTCTCTCTCTCTCTCTCTCCCTCTCTCTCGTTCTCTCTCTCACACACATGCTGCACACACGCACACACACACACACACACACACACACACACAACGCACGACACAAACGCACATCGCATCCAGTGCACAACGCCTGCACCATGACCCTCCCTGCCCCCCTCCTCCCTCGGCTCTGACCCAGATTCCTGGAGGGAGCAGCGACAGCGGCGGTGGTGGTGGTGGTGGGCCCGGCTGTGGCAATCATACTGCATCACTGTGCTCGGGTATGTCTCGCATACTGATCAGGCCCGGGGCCCACCAATAATCGCACAGAGTCGCGCGTCACCGCCGAGCGTCGAGGGACAGACGCGACAATGCGACAGCTCCACATATGTAGCAGGTCTGACTCTCAGTATACCAGCCGCTGCCGGTTATGTCAACACAACCGGCGAAAAATTTACAACCGGCTTCAAAGTTGTTCCGCTTGTGAAGAAAAAAACAATAGACTTTCAAATTGTGCAAACGGTTTCAGAATTGTCAAATGAGATTGTTTTTGGGTGTTGCATTTTTAGCTTCAGTGTCTGCTTTCCATGAAATTCTCCTTTGCTCGGAACCATTTGCTTGATCTCCTTTTACGTGGCAATGCAATCACTTTGTCTTTTGTCACTCCTTTGTTTCGTGAAATTCCAAAGTTGGAATGGGTGTTGTGAAATCTGCAAGTGTTTGTCACCAAATTCTTTTCCCAATTCTAATGAAAGCTTTTCAGCGTTAATTTGTTGAAATTGCGCGGCCACCTGAAGTGACCCTGACTCCGCTGTCCCTTTGTCCACAGACTGGACACAACACAGACGACGCTCGGTGACAAGACACAGGTGCCCGCCGGAGAAAGACGAGACGCGAAAGGAGCGGGCACCAGCGGAATGACCAATCGGGAGCGACCCGCGCACGCGTGTCACGTTCCCCGCTCATTTCCCTGATTACACGTGTGAGGTCCGGGTCACACTGGCTGCGTCATCCGGAGCGTCCTTGTGGAAGTCAATGGGGATGTTTTGTTGTACGTCGCAGCAATGCGGAGAGCACAGACAAACGGCATGGTTCTGTAAAATTTCATGGTTTCCTACGTTACGCGCTGATTGTCCACGTTCTGCGTTCTCTGTCCAAAGCGAAGCACAAACTGTGCAGTGGGTGTACGAGTGACGATGCAGTGTCGACTTGATGCACCTGTGCATAGACTAAGTGTGCCTCAAGGGGCAGGACCAGGGAGACCCTCCTGGGGGTCCAGGACACCCTTGAGAGCCCACTTTGGTGGGTATCTTTCAATGTCCTTTTGCCGCCACGCATGCGTCCTGGTCCAGTCAAATGAACACACGGTTGACGCAAAACTGACGTAAACGCAAAAATAGGACGTATGACGTAGTGTTCAACTGGCTTGTGAATGGGCGTCCGCATCTCTGTGTACAAATTTTGACGACTTGAGAGAACTCTTCGCACAACGCCTCCGATGTGAACCCGGCCTCAGACCTCACGCTCCGTGTTAATTTTCCCTTGTCCCTGATTATCAGGGTGAAAGTCAGCGCCATTTCCACGTGACACCCCGGACCTTTCCCGGGGACCCGTCAACACCGGACCCCGATTGGGTCACGTGGCCCCGGTGACCAGGGCAAAAGGCCGGGGCCATCCCAACAAAGGGAGAGGGGGACGCGAAGGCGGCAATTGAATTTCCAAAAACCTAACGAACTCTGATTAGATCAGCAATAAGAGACGAAGAAGCGGTGGCAGAAGCAGCTGGACGCAGTGCGGGAGAAAATCAACTGCCTTGCGCCGGGACGCACTGAATGCGTCATGTATCTCGAGCTACACGTGTTCATGGGTCAGCGAGAGACGCAGCGTCCATTGACTCGTACAGCGGACGCACCGCGTGGCGCGTCCGCTGTGACTGAGACGCGCGGAGGAATATTGGCTGAAATCAAGTGGCAAAAAGGCGCGGGGACCCGGAGCGAGATTAGCCGGGAGAGTGTTTTGCAAGATTGCCATTATGCAAGTGAGGGTCATTAGAGTTGGGTCTTCCGCCCAGGTGGACCCCGCACTCTGAGAAAGCTGTGGATGCAGACGTCTGTGCGAAAGGGACAGACAGACAGACAGACAGACAGGCAAGCAAGTAGACAACTAAAGAGAACCTGAGGGTTGGCAGAAAGAGAGACAGAACTGTTGTCAAATCAAGAAGACAGTAAGAGGAAGCTGTCCAACGCACAGACCTGTGGACGATGAGAAACGCCTCAAGCGAGCCAAAAACTTCCCCAACAACAGAAGCCACGAACGAGCTTCCACCGAGCTTGCAAGCCGCCTCGCACAGTTTGACAGTACACCGACAGGGGGAGGACGGTGTGGTGGGGGGGGGACGCAGTGTGGAATTCTGCACGAGCGCTCCGGAATGACTCCGCTGTTCAACTGTGAAATGGAAAAAAGCGCGTCGCCCTCCGCCGCAGCTCTGGTCTCATTACCCGCCTCGAGTCCGGCACGAGTGACCAGAGGGGGGGCGGGGTAGAAAGTGAAAGTGAAAGTGAAAGTGGAAACAGAAGAAACTTCAGGAAAGTGGTTCTGCAAGATCGTGGTGTTGAAAATGGAGCACAAGAGGATGCGAATGAGTGAAAAAAGACACCTGCTTCTGAACTGGGTTCAGGCAAGTTGGTTTTCTTTGAACGTATCCTGTTCGCAACCTTGGGATGGTTTTGTGCATTGACGTCATGAAACTCAACTCTTGAAACAGTCCCGAAAGGAGTTTGCGTCTGTCGATCTGGAAGGGCGCGAAAGAGACAGAGCGAGAAGAGAGAGGGACAGAGAGACAGAGAGACAGGGGGAAGAAACACACTGAGAGAGAAAGAGAAAGAGGAAAGAGAGACAGAGGAGCAGGCCAGCCTTCCAGCTCCTCCCGCTCTGGTGCGCGGTGAGTGAATGAACAGCTCAGTTGTCATCGGGGTCGAGTGCTGAGAGGAAGCAGAATGCGCGCGTACGGAGCGTCGTGGCCCCGCGAATCGGGGACAAAGGGTCGAGTCAAGGTGCGTCGACCCCCGGACTCACAGGGCTCAACGCCTCACGTAGCAGCGACGCAGAAGGCCCTGCGGCAGAAGGGCTGCAGGCGCAGTAGGCTCGGCTCACACGCGATGCGTCATTGGTTGCGTCACTGCACATCTCAACGGGCGTTACGTTGCTGAGTGCGACGCAGCTCCTGTGGACGCGTGCAGTGAGGCAAGGAGTGACGCATCTGGTGTGGCTCCGGGTGCAGGGAAGACAGGCATTGTTGCAGGCAGGAGGAGGCAGAAGGCCGGAGTGTTCGTTTTCTCCTTGACTGCGCAGCCCCCGCGGGCGCAGCGCGCAGTGTCGCGCGCAGCGTCCATTCATCATTTGGACGCGCGACGCGACGTGACGCGATGCGACGCGCGGGGAGGGTTGGTTGGGGTTCTGCTCAGAGTGAAGTGAGAAATCTGAGAAACAAATCCTTTGTTTGAAAGCGGAGTCACAGTGTCAATTCTTTTGAATCAGGTGATGGTCTCAAGGCCGCTTCTGAGTGGAGCCTTGCCTGCGTGTTTCTTTCTTGATCAACTCAACAAATCAGCCTCTTGAAGGAGTAGGCTGACTTCCCACAAATTCAGACCCAGCAGCATTTTGCTATGTCTCTCTCTGTCTTTCTCCATTTGTCATTTCCTCTGTGCCACTCTGACAGATTCACATCTGACGCGTCATGCGTGCGTCACGTGTCCATCACGTCGCACATGGTCGGAGCGTCTGGCGCTTCCGGTGTGAACCCTTGTCCCCAAACTCCCTCGCTTGGCGAGATTCGTCGACCAAACGCGCCTCCCGCTTTTAACCCCCTTTGCGCGGTGTGAGTAATTTCGTGGCCCGGGGTCCGGCGCGACAATGAGGGGCTAATCTGGGCCTTAACCCCGGACTCTGGCGCGGCGTCTCCACGCCATCACTCACACACACGCATGCGCACACCTCACGCGTCTTTGCGCACCACGCGTCCGCGCGCGTCTGATGAAAAAACGCTGCTTTTATCTGGAATTGTTTGAGCTCGTGGGCAAAGAGTGCAAGTGCATTCCGATAAACTGTCGCATTGGTTGGTTTATGCTTGTGTGGTCAGGTGTGGTTCTGCTCCAGAAACACCAAGCGTATGTGTGTGTGTGTGTGTGTGTGTGTGTGTGTGTGTGTGTGTGTGTGTGCGTGCGCATGCATTTTGCGTTTGTGTGTGGGTGAATGAAGACACAAAACGCCCAAACAAAAAAGTACAAAACATCATTCCACGAAAGCCAAGATCATGACACATAATATTTTTTTTCAAATACGAGCTGAAAATTTCGGGCCAGAGGGGTAAAGCGCGCCAAACAGCCCCGCATCAAGCACTGTTTACTTTGTGCCATGTCCGATCATGTCAGTGCTGAGTGACATGTTACTGCTCGGTGGACAGTGCGCGAGTGGACAGGACGACACGAAGCTGGACATTAGGCAGCTCGTAAAGAGTTAATGAGGCCTGGGGCGTAACGAGGCAGTGACGGCGGCGGCGGCGGCGCGGAGAGCGGGGAGCTCAGCTGGCTCATCCCGGCCCGACCGTCGCGCCTCCACCGACACCGTCCACTCCGGGCCAGATTGCCTCCAGGGGCGGATTCGGGAGGGGGCGGGACCCAGGCCTGCAGGGTTCAGATCCAAAGGGCTAGGGCGCGGTGCTCCAGGTGCGGGTTCTGGATGGCGCCAGGACCAGGATGGATCCAGAAGGGCGGAGGAAGGACAGAACCAAAGGACTGAGACACGGGTCATCAGGGGAGGACTCAGGATTTTGTCATGGGGGGCACCCAAACCAGGGACGGATTCAGGAGGGTGGGACCCGGACCCTCAGCGACAGACTTGCACACCGGACTTTACTGGCATTCTTCAAACTACGTCCGGAAATCCACTTCCGTCGCAAAGCGGAAGTGGAAAGACGTTCTTGTACAGAGCTGTCTGTGGCGAGTTTCCAGCGTTTTTCGTCAAATAATTGCTGTTGAACACTTGATACTGAAAAACTGTTCACCACCACCATACCCGTGTGAAAGTTATGTTGTGCATCTTGTGCCACAGCAAAGCTGCAGTAAAATGTGCCTTCTGAAAAGAGTGTGAATTTTTCACAGGTCTTGGTGCTGCTCTTCAAACATTGTTGACGCAGCTCTGTATGAAAACGCCCGACTTCTGCAGGATGTATGCGCCGGCGCGCGAACAGCAGGTGGTGGGAGGGTTCCACAGCGCATGCGCCGCACTGCGCGCGTCGGGAGGAGGAGGAGGGATCGAGCCATGATGGATCAGCATTTGATTAACACTTCTCAGGGCCAATTTCAATCCGTGGGACTCGAGGCAGAGGCGTATCCAGGGCAGGGAGAGGGGCCGATCGGGAGGGGGCATCTGCGAGTGGGCACAGCAAGGGAGGGGGGGTTGGGAGTGGGCCAAGGGTTGGGGTCAGGGGCCTGGGGAAGAGCCTGGGGAAGTCAAATCGAAGGGTCCTGGGTTGATCGGGGGAGGGGAAGAGAGCTGGGGTGCTCGGGGTTGTTTCAAACCGAATGCGTAAGGGTTGCGTCTGTGTCAAAATTCAACGTGCAAACAGCATTGACACGCCAAAAATGGCGACCGTCACGCGCGACACAAGTTGGTTTGTTTGCAACGTCGACGTCTGTCAGAAACGAACCCAGAACTGAGCAGGCCCCCTGTTTTTGACGACAAATAAAGGACAAAACGCAGGTTAAATCTTTCCGACATAATCAGCGCAACACGCAACACCGATCCTCCACACGGTGTCACCATGGCAGCCTCTCTGTCGTTGTCACGGTGACGCCAGTGGCATGTTAGCAACTTGAGCGGATGTCAGTGCGATGCAGTTTTGGGAGTGCAGAGCGCATAAAAAAGGCACAATCCTTCTGGGGTTATGATCACTTTTAATAAAGCATATGATTTTTTATTGGGTTATTGTGCTTCCGTGCGTGCGGACGGGAGGGAGTGCGAGGGGAGTGGGTGGGGGGGGGGAGGTGGGATCGTCATGGGAGAGGCGGCAACGCGAGCGTTCTGACAACCAGACGCACCCAATGAATGGCACACGAACACGCAAATGTTGCCACTGATCAAGTCGCATATGAATTGTGCGATTGTTGACCACACGCACACAAACTTGAGTTGTGAATCAAAGCCTTGAAAATCAAGGCTGTCACACAAAACAAGTTCAATTTTCTCCTGAAATTTGTGGTGACAAAAAGAACACACACACGTCAAAAATGACAAAATTAATGTGCGAGTACTTGCATTGGCAAAAGCACACGTAAAACCAATGTGGTTTGTCGCAAAATGTGTGTAATCTTTGCATTGAACGCGTAGCGAGCTTCTTTTGCACTGAGAATGATGGACAGTCAGGAACATTACGCACAGCAGGAGAAGAGCAAACAAAGGCAAACAGACGACGCTGCTACTGACGACATCAGAGGCGATGTTCAGGCCAAGGACCTGCGACTGAGGCCCCGTTCACAGCGCATGCGTCACGCGCTGCGTCTGTCTGTCTCTGTCTCTTTGTCCCTGTCTGTCTCTCTCTTCCCATCGCACCTCTCTCTCTCTTGTCTCTGCATCTTTCACTTTCTCACTTCCTCTCTTTCAATTTTTCTCTTGCCTTTGCCCCCCCTCTCTCTCTCTCTCTCTGCCTCTCTCTGTCACTCTCTCTCACTCTTGCTGTTTTCCCAGCTACCTCTCTTTCTCCATCTGGGCCCTACATTGCTGGAACGACGCAACGCCTATTCGCCTGAACAGAGACGCAATGCGTGACGCATCCCGTGTGAAACAAACCCCCCAACACAATGCGCACACGCAGCGATGATTTCGCTCTCAGCAAAACCGGAACCCGACCTTAAAAGCCCGGTCCATTGGTTGGTAGCGACTCACGCTGAAGCACGTAAATGTAGACAGTGCTCAAAAAACAAATTGGCCCCGACCCTGAGAAGAGAGCAAATATTTGCGTGGCCCATTGATGGGGTGATTGATGGGTTGATGAGAGGCGTGGAGGAGCGGAGAGCAGTGGAGGGGCGCAGCCCTGTAGCTCTTCGTGTCGTTCAGGTTGTCGTGTGTCTTTGCCCATTGACTTGCACAAGGATTTGATGCGCATTGCAAGGCATATTTTTGTCGTTCTGATGGGGAATGGGATGCAACTGAGGATTCGCCGTGTGTATTTTCACGTGAGTGCGTGTCAGTGTGTGTATGTGTGTGTGTGTGTGTTGCTTTTCTTCACTGAGGTATTTGTGCTGTGCATGTGTGCGTGGTGAGTGCCAAAACCTGCGTGTGTTGGTGTGTGCTCGCGTTCGTGAGTGTGCGTACGTGCGTGGCCTGTTTCCGTGAGTGACTTTCTTCAAATGCTTTGCGTCTTGTTTTCGTGCAGAACGACCAAATCCCAGGGAAGTGAGCATGTCCGGTCAGGATTGCAACACACCAGACTCTCTCCCATAAAAGACCCTGTTTTTCACACCCAAACAAAGATGCGTCGAGAATGACCTGGATGCACTTGATAAATGACCACTCAGTGTGAAATATGAGGTGCGGACCTTATTAGCGAGATGAGTCCCCTTCAAAACAAGCCGCAGAATAAGCCGTGGATCGTCGCCTCAGAATGAGGCCGGTTAATAGGGACTTGACCCTGCAACCTGCACGGTCAGCTGACAAAGTAGGGAGTTTGAGATGATGGGCGTGGGCGCGCGTCGTACAACGTGGGGTGCGACGTCAAAACATCAGGATCTTGACGTAAAACGTGGTCCTTTTCGTGTTAGGTTGGGACTTGATTCTTGAGTGGAGAACTGGGACCTGGAGGCCCTGTGGCAGTTATACTTTTGTTTTGAGCCAGCAAGCACACTGCCAGACGTCAGACCTGTTTGGGGACATGTTCTTGCATGGGAGTCAGATCCCCTCGCATCTCAACCCTTTTCACAGCTGCAAAGCTGAGAAGCTGCCTATTGACAGATGAGGGTTCACACTGGCTGCGTCACGTCACGTGTTCACGTCAAATGCGTCACATGTTCCTTGACGCGCCTTGCGCGCGAATCCCCCAAATACGTGTCACGACAGACGTGGGACTTGAAATCAACTGACGACGTTTTCAGGCTGCATTCAAATCGAGGCCCGGATGACTCACGTCACACAAGCGTGGGGGGACGCAGAATTCCAGGGGTTGGGCAGCCACCCCTGAATTAGGTGTTTTTGTCGGGGGGGGGGGCGCCCTGAATCCACCCCCAGATGACATGCATGTAGACCCGGCGTGGGACACAGAATTCCAGTGCGCGAGGCGGCCGGAGCGACAGGAGACAAGGCGCTGCCATTTGTATTCGCCCATCCGTCTTCGCTGACAGCTAACGATGACAATTCATCAGGGAGGAGAGCAATTCAATACGACCCGGCCCCGCCGCCTCGGCCTCCTCTTCACCCGGCCGACCGCGCTGCTGCTCCGGCGGATCCAAGGGGAGGGGTGCCGGGGAGACCCACCCCGCCGCCGCCCCAGCCCCACCGCCTCCGGCCTCTTCTTAGGTCGGGGTGCGGGGAAAGGGGCCGCGTTCCTCTGGTGGGTTTGGGATCGGGGTACGGGGGGGGGGGGCGACATCGCTCTCCAGCGGCTCCAGAATCGGGAAGGGGCGACGTCGTAACTCAGGTGGATCTAGGGTTGGGGTACACATGAGGGGAAAGAGGGAACGTTTTTCTTGGCTGAAAATTGTCCTCTTGTTCAGTCCCGACAAACCGAAGTGCATGCATGCCGTCCAGTACAGAACGCTGGAGGCATCAATGTGTGTGTGTGTGTGTGTGTGTGTGTGTGTGTGTGTGCGTGTGTGCGTGTGTGCGTGTGTGTGTCTGTGTAATTGACGGCCGAGCCGACAGCTCAATGCACCCAATTCAATGCACATCGTGCGTGAAACCTGCAAAAGTCCATCAACACACAGAAAACTGCAGTGAAAAGGACAAGAACACAAGCCAATCCTGCGGCACCTTCCCTCTCTGTGGCAAAAACTCTCTTTCAGCCTCTACAAACGAGGACAACACGGAAGCCAATAACGGAGGACGATAAAGCAAAGAGAGCCGGGTCCCTCTCTCGAGTGGGGCAAAACGAGCAAACACAGACCTGCATCACACCAGATGCGTCACGCGTCTTGTCCCCACAGAAGGAATCAGAAATCTGGTTCACACTTAGTGCGTCGTGCATGCGTCTCGTCCCTGCAGAAATGCAGAAACCAGCAGAGATCTGCTTCGTATACGTATTAGATGCGTCATGCCTCTCATCCCTGCACAACCCAATGGGACCTGCGTTTCACCAGTTCCGTCCCTGTAGAAGCCAATAGAAGCTGCGTTGTCTCGGCGTTGCACAGGGACGCAACGCGTGCCGCATTCAGCGTGAGACACGCCTCAACCCACCAGCTGACCGGGGCTGGGACATAGATCCTAAAACAATCGCAGACAGAAGCTCAAACAAAAGACACCGTGGGTCTGATGACACCAGCCCGCAGCGCTCAAACTGCAACCGGATCCAGGCAACGCCTTCCTTATGGCATCCGCGCCTCATGGCGTCCTTCTTCTGGTGAGGCCTGCACGAGAATTCCTCCCACAATGAGCACCACGTGCGTTGAACCACAATTTTCTGGGTCAGCCCTCCGCGACTCCACAAAGGAGGAAGACCTGCATGGCTCACTTCATCTGACGTGATGAGGTGTTCTTGTTCTGGGTGACCTGAAGCGTACACAGGTCCATTTTGTGAAGTACAGACAGAAACTTCTGTTCATTTGTGAGGTGACAAATGCACAGGTCTTTGTCTCGTTCGAACATCGAAAGCATGAAGAAATCTGGGTTGGGCAAGGGTTGAACTCCAGTGCATGGACAGTGTTTCTCGAGAAAACCAACAAAAATGTCCCTGCCTGCAGGTGAGATCTCACAAATAGAAGAGTAGGTCCCGAATTTGTTGATTCTCACTGCGACTCAGTCACACTGGGTGCGTCATGCATAGCGTCCCTGTGTGCGTCACGTCATCCCACGTCACGTCACCGCACGCTGTATCACGCACGTCATCGCACGTCACGTCACGTCATCGCACGCTCGGTGACCCTACAGCTGGTATATATGTATGTGAGGCAAAAGCTGCAGGAATTCACACTGTGTGCGTCACGCTTCACGCCCCGGAGCGCTGTGTCGCGTGCAACGTGACGATGCCAAACGGTGGTGGGGCAATGCGTGGACCAGGATTGATTTGTGCAGGAACACAAATACAAGGCAGGACGCATCCAGCGTGAACCAAGCCAGATTCGTGCAGAGGGACGCAACGCCACGCACGACGCATGACGCACGCAGTGTGAACCAGGCCGTCGTCTTCCGTAGTATCCATTACACCCATTGAAACTCATCTCTGACAACTCGCGGGCTCCAATGACAATTTAATGGGCGACAATTTGACATTTCCTCATTCATTCCTTCTCATTCAGACCCGTCTTTCCTTTCTTCCTCCGCTCATCTGTTTGTGTTTCTCTTCTCAAGAGGCCGTGCCATTTGGAGTCGACAACTTTGTCCCCAACATGTTCAACAAATTAAACTTTGACCCAAATTTGACTTATAAATTTGTTTGACAACCAGTCCTATTCAGCCTGGTTTCGTCTCAAAAGGGACGAGTGATTCTGAGAGTCACGTACGTTGGGTTTTCAGTACAATAGGGGAAAATAGTACTGATTGTGTAATGTGGATACTGTGTTTCCGTTTCCATAACAATTGGGAGTAGAGACGTGATGACTGTTTTCTTTGTGCACAGGGTAGGACCCAGGATCTGACCAGAGGGGGACGCCTTCTTTGCGAAAGCCTACTTTTTTGGATCCACGGGTCGTCAGGGCCCGTTGTCATAACCCGTCGTTGGGGCCCATCTTCATGGTCTGTTGTCAGGGCCTGGGGTCCGTTGTTAGGGTCCGTCGTCAGGGTCTCCCGTTGTCAGGCCCTCACGTTGTCATGGACCGTCGTCATGGACCGTCGTCAGGGCCCGTCGTCATGGACCGTCGTCATGGACCGTCGTCAGGCCCGTCGTCAGGGCCCGTCGTCTCCACGGTAATGTTCGCACTTGACCACAAAGCTCGACGCGTCTCGCCATTCCAGGCTCAGGCTGAACTAACAAGGGAAATTAGCCCGTCCGACCGGCCCGTAATGAAGGCATCAAGACTGGCTGATTAAAAGACGTCAGAGATGGATCAGAGGCCGAAAGAAAAGAACGCGGAGGCTGGGTTCACACGGGACGCGCCCTTCGTTGCGTTCTCCAGCCTGCCCTGGCAGTGCACTGCGGTGCGCGACGGTGCGGCCAGACACCACGAAAACGCCAGGCGTTGTGTTGCGTTGCGTTGCGTTTTGTGAAAGCCTGGCACTGCATCACAATTGTGCAAATGCAGTTGGAGCTGCGTTTCGAACAGCCGCACTGCGTGCGTCATGCGTTGCGTCTCTATTGCTACGCAGACAAAAGGACGTGGCTCAGGGAACCGAAGGAAAAGGTAACGTCGACTTTGCTTTGCGCAGCTTTGTCTTGGCTGCTTCGTGTACGAAATTCACCAGTAGAGAACTCAACTGCTATGGCCACGGTCGGTGACAGGCATTGATTTCGCCCTGTTTTGGTCAAAAATATGTCGTCAACTCCAGACGCGTTTCACCGGGTGGAAAGGCGAGTCAATCGAACGCGCCCAAGTTTTGAGAGTTTTGTGCGCTGCTGCTTCGCTCTCCGGACGGCACAGCCCATTCCGACCCCCTTCATTGATGTAATTAGGAGTCGGGTGGAAGCCAGAAGGGGTCGGCGTCGTTTGTATGCGGCGCGCGGTGCGAGGGTTTCCCCGGGGCGGGGCCCGGGTCTCCCGGGGAGGGCTGGAGCTGGGTCCGCCGGGGCAGGGCCGGGGTCTCCCGGGGAGGGCTGGAGCTGGGTCCGCCGGCGCTGAAGCTGGGTTCCACCGTCCGGGGACACGACACAATGCGCAGCGTTGAGGCGCAGAGTTGGACGTCTTCTCCTATGCTCAACACTGTGGCCGGGGACTGATTTGGTCAAGTATTGAAACTTGTGTCGCAGTTTTGCGCGAAACACTGTGGTGTAGCCCCGAGTCTCCTGCGTCTTGTTCTTTACGTCAGTGCGTCTGCTGCGAAACAAGACGTCAATCGACGCTGTGCAATGACCTTCCCAGTGACGCCCCCAACGTTCGACGCCTCCAACGCGAACGCAGCCTCAGCAGGCGCTGGGTTCTAATTGAATCTATTGCGCCAACAGGTAGTTGTCATGCCGACAGGGCGACGGCGCTAATGATCTCCACTTTCGTCTCTTGTTCTCCTCTCGGCGTTCGCTCCCTCACTGTCCGGGCCGGACGGACAGGACACAGCGCATATCTCAATGAGGGAGGAAGGGAGGGAGGGAGGGCGGGAGCCAGGGAGCCAAGTCTGGAGAGAGCCAGGGAATCTCAAACAACAACAACAACAACAACAACAACAAGGAGGACATGTTCACTTATCTGTTCAGGACTGGAAGCCACACTCTGATCCAGAAGATGCGTCACTTACCTGAAAAGACAAAACATAGACACATGTTCAGAAAACGACAAATTCCTGTTTGTGAAAATGGTCAAAATGTTTGAATGAGGGGTGTGTTTTCATTTCGTGCAACAAGCAAGTGGAAATTTTCCAGAAAAGATTGAAAGGTCTGTCGTGCACATTGTCATCCTGGGTCTCCACCACTGAGTGGGTCCAAAGGGTGAGACCCCGATACTCTCCAGACCCCCTCTCGGAAACGTGTACCCTTAACGTCCCCCCTCGCACTGTCGGGCACTGGTCAGGTTCTGGCAGGGCTTCTCGGGTCTCGATACTGGATCCGCCAAAATCACTTCTCGCGCGCAACCTCCACATCTTTCATTGTCGCTCTCACGCGCAATTTAAATTCAGCATCTTGCGGGCAAAAATGTGAAATTATTCAGCTGGAGAATGTTGGACTGATTTGCCTGGTTCCCTCCCCCACGTGGTGACACGCTGATTTATCGCCCCCCGCTGATACAGCGCTGATCTGGAGGAATCACTCCCCTTATGAGTCAAGGCTTAAGTCGACTGTGCGGCCGGGGGCACAATGCATGCGTCACGTATTGCGCTTCTTTGCAAGTCAAGTGAGATTTTGTGCAAACGTCCCGTCACACTGAACGTTTTCCTGCCAACAGGGTGACTGTTGACAAACGCCATGTCCATGGCGTCCGGTGCAGACGTGACTCCTCGTGTGCCCTGCGTCAGCAACGCAGCACCGAACATGGTATTCACAGGGGCGCAATGCGTGACGCTTCTGGCGTGAACCTCCCCAATCCCCTCGCCTTATGAATCGGGGCTCAAGCTGACTTATGGTCTCGCCCATTCATTGGCGGAATTTATTAATTAATCATTTTGTCATAATTCAGTGCTGGGGACAGATGATGATGTCTTTAGCGCTGGGGGCGCGAGTCGGTGAGTGGCGTGTGAAGGGTGGATCTGGATGATAAATTTCACTGCGGTAGCAGTTGTGGGAGGGTGAATATTAGCTGGGATGAGGCAACCTAATGATCGGATGGGGCATCAAAGATACCGCTGGAACAACAAGGACTTTTGGCAAATTTGTACGTTCGGTCCTTTCCAACTGTCAGATCGGTGCAATGGGGTCACCACACAGAGTGAATGAAACTTCGTGGCTGCTCAAACATTGCCATCATGTCTTTCTTCAGGAAACAATACGTGGACGCTGGTCTGCAGGAGAACGCTTGTTCCCGACGTTCACACAAACTTGAATTTGGTCTGGAGGAAAGCGTTTCATTCACAGAAAACACATCCCGTCCGACTCAGGTGAAAACTATGTCCGTTTGTCCGTCTGGACGAATAAATATGAGGATCTATCATTTAATTCTGAGACTGGTCATGATCAGAACCTTCTGCAATTGTTGCACAATGCGACCCAATTTGTACCCAAGCAGACTGTAAAACAGTGCAAACTGTGTCAAAGAGCTTCAACAACACGTGCAAATGTTCCGATCATGACCAGTCTCAGAATTAAGTGATAGATCCTCGTAATCTGCTGCTTCTGTTGAGCGAAAATGTGTGCCGTCCTTTCCCCCATCCCCGAGCCAACCTGGAAACCCCGCGGGTACGGAAGTGGCAAACTTCACTTCACCCCTCGTCTCCAGTGACAACGCGCCCTGGTAACACCGCGCAACTCATCTTTAGCCCTCGCTATCATTAATCACAACGCGTCGCGCATCTCCCTGACGACAGCTGTATCCGTGGCGACAACCACCTGATTGGACGCGGCTCAACTTTCATCCGCGCGGCCCGCACCCGCTCCATCAATTAATACTAATTAATACCGAATTAATTGCACAACTCGGTAATTGTTTTTTTCGCAGCGTGATGCGCTGAGATGCACTGTCACGCGGAAGAGTCATAAATGGATAAAAAAAAAACCATTTTTCATGCTTCCATAATCACTTTTCTGGAGTTGAAACACCTGAGGTGCCTGAAATCTTTGCGGACAAAAGGACAGAGCCTCAAAGACTTGAAATTGTGTAAAACTCCTGTTTTAGTTAAACTCTTATTTTAGTTGCCAAACCTGTTTGAAAAATAAATTGCAAAATAAATTTCCAGCGAATCCTCCTTGCAAAAGCTGAAACCCAACAGGTCTTTCTTCATGAGTTTTCCTGTCACTAAAAGTTGCATTTGTGGTCACGGAAACCTGCCCAGTTGCGCGCAATTTCCACACTGCCCCCCCCCCCCCGTGGGAGCGGGGCCCGCGCCCGGGGGTTCTGAGAACTGTCCATCATCCCTTCCCATCACGTACGCATGCGCAAATCCACGTCCCATCCCCATCATAACCACGCGGCGCAAAACAAATAAATAATTGCCCCCTTCACCCGCCATGTTTATTGATGAATCCCATCCAAGTGACGCATCTCTTCGAGCTGAAGCTGTGACAGACGCATCGGACGTTTTGAAACGGAGAATCCTCCATATTGGGCACCGGAAGTGGACACGAACCCCAAACCGGAAGTGGATCTCCCGTAGGGGCCGGAATTAGATTCACGCCACGACGTTCCATGGGGGCTAAGACCCAGACAGACGACGCACGCCCCCCTCGAAGCCGAATTTTTTTTTCGTTCAGTTATGTCCATTTTTTCCCGTTTGCACGCCGGAGTGGCGCCCACCCTGACCAGATTCTGGATCAGCCCTTGAGGCTGAGCGGGGTGCGGTCCTCCTCAGCGGTGGGTGCGGTGGGAGGACTGGGGAGTGTCGGCAGAATTCATTAGACGGAAACAATGGACGGCGGTGCACAGGTAATGATGCCATGACCTCTATGAATAACTTGACACGGATGAGACTCAGGGCACAGCCGTCCCTGCACCCACAGCGCCATCCCTGCAGCTGGAGAACCTACCCTGGGACGCCATCCATGTATCTTGCATTCCATCCTCGCAGCATCCAACAGCTCTCGAAGGTTCAAGCGGTGAAGTGAGCGACAACCTGACATGATGCTGCACAATTGCAACGTCGCTCCATGATTGAAAAGGGATTTCAGGCAGACCATCAGAACGAGCACCCACACCTTGGCAGCGACCAGCGAGGCTGCAGCACAAAACACTCCATGCCAGGTCTGTGCGCACAAATGTGCACAGGTGCCTCTCAAACTGTGAGGACGGCGCTGCAGCCGAGACTCATACTGCACCTCAAAATTAAATCCGTGCGCCTCAGATGCTGAGCGTCCGTCGCCGCGTCTCGGTGTCGTGATTGACAGGTTCGTCAGGCGCTGAGCCGCGCAGAATCTCGCGAAATCTCGCGCACCGTCGAAACGGCACGCGGCGCAGCCATCAGCGATCCGGCCCAGGTGCGACGCCTCAAAAACACGGCTGACCCTGGAGAGGGTTCAGTCACTGCAAAGCATTGCGGATTTCCTGCAGTTCAGTCGCTTCTGCGGCATTTTGCGTTGAATGAAACAGAACTGTGATTCTTCAAATTTGAGCATGGCAAGAAGCAAGCTGTTCGTACAATGCAATGTGGTCCATTTTTGGCTTTCTCTTCAAGCTTTGGTATCCACCAGCACTTGGGTGAGGGCCTGCCCAGCCGCTGATGTCTAGTTTCAAACTTTTATCGTGTTCAAGGAAAACAGAGGAAAGAGGTTAGGTAGAAGTGAACATTTTAGTCGGAGTTGGCGTCAAACCCACCGGATCTGTGGAGCCCAGGCACAGGCCATGGGTGCCTGGGCTGCGACAAATCTGCCAAACCTGCCTGTTGTGTGTGAGATAGTCGTCAGTGGGCGGGAGGCAGGAAAATGACGTGTGTGTATCTGTCACTCGGTGTCAGATCGGGGGCCGATTGATTAAAATGATACGAGATACGAGGTTCGTCCCCAGTCGGACACAAACCGCCGCAGCCGCAGAGACGTTCATTCAGAAACCATCTCCTCTCACTGGCCGATCTTGGGACGGGGCAAGAGGCCCAAGTCACAGGGGGGTCTGAGCCCCTGACAACTGGAATGCCCCCTCTCGAAAGTTTTTGAAAGCTGAAGTTGGCGCCTGCCTCCACCAGAGGGTTTGGTCTGCCCGAACCGGATCCTGGATCTTCCTTCACAAGATGGATTTGGAACGATAAGGATCGGCCGGGGAGATGCCAATCCAGATCAGACTCGAGTCAGGTCAAGTTCTGCTGCAGCTGAGATTCATTCAGACTCGGGTACATGTGCATGGCCGTCCCGTGGCACAGCACAATTTTGTGAAACAATTCTCCCGTCCCAGCGCTCCTGTGCGTAAGCGACCAGGCTGTACCTTTTTCCGTAAAGTGAGAAGCAAATGGAATGAAAATCTTTCCATGCAGTGCAAGAAGAGAATATGGCAAATTCCACATTGAACACATCTATGCGTCTTTCACGTAACAAACTGTCCTCTTCAATGTCCATGCAAAACAAAGCGCGACCAAATCATTGTGAACCGTGAATGACCTTCTGCGTCGGGGGTGAAGATATTTAGCGCGTCATTTCCGCCCAAGACTGCGCCGTCAATTGATTTTACTGCTGCGACGCGCGGTCTCGGCCTTTACTCGGCGCAGCATGTATTGCGGGACCCCGGGACACAGAGGGGCACCTCGCCCCATAAATCTTCAATGGGTTCGAGACTCCCTCGGGAGGGGGACACCGAAAATACGGTCCGGCTTCCCAGAGAGCTTCATTTTCTTGAGTCGGCCCAGATATTAATAGGGTATTAAAGGGTCGATGCGCTTGACCTGGAAGGGCGCGGGATGTGACAGTTTTTGGATGGATGTGTGGGGTGGGGTGGGGTGGTTGGGGTGGGTGGGTGGGGGAGACAAGGACAATGGAAGATTGAGGGGCGATGGTGGAGGCAGGGTACGCACTGGAGGCACCCTGCGTGCGGCGCGTCGGTTGCGCAAATCAAAGGACGCTGCATCGCAAACGCGTCGCGCACTGGACGCGAGACGCATCCAGTGTGACCTTGGCTTGAAGGTCATGGCCGTTATGCGGCAGTTCAGTCGTCTGACCACAACGGGGACGGACAATACGATATGATTTAATGCCTGTGAAAAATGTTCCCGTTTCTTTTTCCAACATCATGGAGAGTTTTAGGTGCACCACGTGCGAGCTGACGCCCGGTCTGACGCCCGGTCTCAAAATCGCCATTTTTGCGTGGCAACTCACCTTGCCATGGAGCAATTTCCGTGGCATTCTCACATATTTCTGAAGGATAATTTCCCTAACTTTTGTGCAGTATTTGGTGCATGGTATCCTTGTCTGTTACACTAAACAGAAACATCCAAAAACTCAGGCCCTCTTGCCCACTGAGTCCAAAAATATGAGCCATGTTCCCACGTTTTCTGCCACATTTTGGCCATGTTTTGATGCTTTTTGCCATGGGACGTAAAATGAGACCGGACGGGGCCCCCACGTGTTGCACCTAAACCTCTTTAATCCCTTTGCTGCCGCGCGACATTGAAGGTTTATTGGCGGCAATGAGCGTGCGACACAAAACTGACGTTTTGACCTCCACGCTGACCCTGAGACAACTGTAGAAGCGTGAAATTACTGCAGGAACTAATGTTCTGTTAACTGGACATTGGAAACAGATCAAGTCTCCATTAAACAATGAGCGATAAAGGCAGATGAAGCGTGAGATACAGATCACATGATCACGCACGCTCAGCTGGACTCGTCTGAGACAATGAACCGACAGATTTCTGGAGGACTCAACTGGCTTCATCCTCACAAGAAAGGAAAAGCATTTGTGCCAGTGAGTGCGTGAGTGTGCGTGTATATGTGTTTGTGTGTGCTTCAGTGCGTCAGTGTACGTGTGTCTCTGTACCTGTCTGAGTTGGTTGGTGTCGACTTTGACTTGAGCAGAGACGCAACATGTCAGCAGCTGAGACAGCGGCGACGCGCTACTCGTTGACGTGACGCAACGCACGACGCATCCTGCGTGAACCCCTCCCGTCCCCGTCCCCGCCCACGCCCACGCGCTCGCCCCCACCCTCACCCCCGGCCACATCCCTCACCCCGCCACTGCCCGCGCGCTCCCCTCCCTCCCCCTCAAACCTACCCCTACCGCTTCCCTCGCCCCCACCCTCGCCCCCGCCCCCGCCCCCGCCCCCGCCCGCACGCCTCCCCCGCATGTCCGCTATTTGTTGTACCACTGAGCAACGGCTCCATAGAAACCAAACCGCGAAATCCCATAATGCGTCGCGATACGTTCCGCCGATTGATTCCGAACGACCCGAGCCGCTCCGGACCCGGCCGAGGAAATCCGCATGCGCACTCTGAACAGTGAAGCCACGTTCACGCCGACGTCAGACGTCTTATTCAGACTGGATGTGGGATGTGTTGCGTTTCAGTTTCAGTTGGTCCGTCCGGTGGTGTGCCATAACTGGACCTTGCGGTGAGCAGATTTCAAGGCCCCATTTGGATCGCTACTGCATTCTCCCAACAGAGAAAGTTTTGATTGACACTCAGCACACACACACGTACCCGCACATACGTTGACACATTGACACACACATCGCCCACGTCATGGTGGTTGAGGCATCGCACACACACACACACACACACACACACACACACACACACACACACACACGGACCACTGGTGACAATAGATCTGTGACCCAGATCCAATTTAGGTTGCGGACTCGGAGCCGACAGAAGATGTGAAGTGTCAGGGAACGTAAATTTATACGAGGATCCTGCAGGGTCTGGATCCACGACACATCATTGCACAGAGCCATTCAGCATGTTGACCCTTCTGACCTGCAGTCGTGGCCCAGACGCCCTATTTCTGAGAGCGCCGTCGCTGGTGCCCTGAGTCCCGACCCAGGATCACGGCTCCTGCTGCTAATCGCGCGAATTTCCCCCGCAGGAGCCATCGGGGCCGCGCTCCCCTCACCCGATACCGCGCTTCGTCCAGCCGCCAGGGGTGGAGCCAGCAGGGCCGCCGGGGTGGAGCCAGCAGGACCGCCGGGGTGGAGCCAGCAGGGCCGCCGGGGTGGAGCCAGCAGGGCCGCCGGGGGTGGAGCCAGCAGGGCCACTGGGGGAGGAGCCAGCAGGGCCGCCGGGGGTGGAGCCAGCAGGGCCGCCGGGGATGGAGCCAGCAGGGCCGCCGGGGGAGGAGCCAGCAGGGCAGCCTGGGGAGGAGCCAGCAGGGCAGCCTGGGGAGGAGCCAGCAGGGCCGCCGGGGGTGGAGCCAGTGGGAAGGATCTGTCCAGCCTTTCCGGGCGGGGGAGGATCATGGGTAGACCCAGGGGTTCCACCGAGGGATTCAGCATTTGCTCAACTCTACCCGAAAGAGAAAATAATTTTGTGCCAGTTTCCTCCACCCATCTTTTTTCAAAACACCCTTGACAACCACACCTTCAACAAGCTTTCATCCCTCTTGCTTGTGCTTTCAAGGGTGGTTTTTGCCCTGTTCCAACCTGAGACAAACCCCAAACGGGCATGGAGTTCATGTGCATGCCCCTTCTTGCACACGGCCTCACGGGTACAAACACCTCACAACTGTGATTGCAAAAGTCTGCCTGCAACCCACCTTCTGCGTGCGAAACGAAGTAAAATCAACGGCAACCAACGGCTGACAACCGTGGACCACGAGTTGAAGGTGCGTCAACTTCTGCGCAGATGCAACGCAGCGTTCGCGCTGTGCATTGCGTCGTCACATGACATGCGCAGAGGCGTCTTGACCCCGATGACCGCGATGTGCAATCTGCGTCCGGTCGGGCAGCGCCGGGAGCACGTGGGTCAGCGTCCCGCCGCCCGGCACCCGGCCATTTCCGCCCCGCCGCCCTGACCTTGATCTTAACTTTGAACCTGATTAAGCAGCTCGGTGTAATGAAGTCACATGTCAGGCGCGTCACGCTGGTTGCGTCACGTGGTTCTCCACAACTCAGTGCGTGTCAGCAGGCAGGATTGGCAAAGCACATCCGAAACGTGAACGTGGGCGTAGACGTGAAATCTCACGTCCAGGTCAACGTTTTGTGTGAAACACAAGAACTTTTGGTGGTGATTCACTGAAGAGACGGCACCAGAGGAGCAAGCCTACAGGAATTGCAATTTTCACGTGATGACGTGGTGCAGAACCCAACATTGCTACGTCGACGTCCACGCCCACGCTCTCGCTTGCGAAACCTCCCAAAATACTCGGCGACGCAGCGTTTACGTGCGGGGACGGGACACAACGCGTCCGGCGTGCATGACCCGCACCGCGCTTCCGTTGATGGGGCAGCAATGGAGCAGGAAGACGGTTCGCAGCACATTAGTTTGCTTCGATGTCTCTGCGCGCGTCGCTCGCTTGACGTGTCCAGCGATGGATTGCTTGACCATGGGCAGGGACCATCATCATGGCGGCATTTTGCGCCTGGCGAAGACCTTGATCTCGCACAGTGAACTTGAACTGACGATGTCGAACAGGTACAACACTGCATGGGGTTCCGTTGGAACTACCTCAAATTGCGCTTTGAAATCGGCACGAGTTTCTTTCAGCGTAAAATCTTGACTCCGCGTGCTCAAAGAGCGTCGCTTTGCTCACGATTCTCGTTCCTCAGGGAGTTTCAATGAAGCACCTATTTTCATTCTTTTCATCATCGCTTGTACCACTGGATGAAACTTGTGTTTCCGGTTCTTCGCAGCTCAACACGTCAGTGACTTTGGTGACCTTGGTGCACAGGTTACTCGACCATCGGACTCGAGCACTTGACTGAGAAAGGACGTACGACTGACGTTCACAAACTCCTGAGCAAATGGCTGCTGCGCAGTGTCGGAAACCGTCCTGGACATGTGTACTTCCCTCGTATTTGCTCAAAACTCCCAGTCTCAGGCTCTCTACATGCTCCTGTCTTTCCCCTGCATGCTCCTTCCCCTCCTCATGGTAGGGCAGGGCCGCAGGAGCGCGGTGACATACGGCTCCTCTGCCGACAATAGACGCCAAGTGTTCAATACCCTGATGGGTCCCTGGGCGCGCGCGAGCACGACCCGATACAACGGGGTCACGGTGAGGGGCACGCCGCCGGGGCCGGGGCCGCCGGCTGCAGCTGCTGCAGCTCTCAAAACTTTCGCCTTTTTCTGCAGTGACGTTGAAATTAATATGTTGCTGAATCAGAAAAGTGGACCTGTTCTTTGGGATGGTTTCCAATGTCTGCATCCTTTTGGAGTCTTTTGCTTGACTTGGCGCTCAAAGTAGGGTCCAGATTCAATTGTTTTCCAACAGCAAAAACAAAACAAACAACAAAAAACAAACCAGCTTCATAAAGGGACGTGTTTTCACAGTGTTGCAGGGAAAAGGTGGGGCCCACAAGCGAGCAAGGGTCTCCGCAAACATTTGTCGAGGGGATTATTGGGTTTTGAGTAAGAATCACGAGTCGTCGCGGGTCAGGCGGCGCTTTCTTCACAATTCAATCTGTTCTCGTCACAGGCGCAAAATTATGTTCTGGGCACCAGTGTCCCCGGGTGGATCCAGGGGGTCCAGGGTAAACTTGCCAACAACACATTTCAATGTTCGCAAGGCCTGATGTGAGAATGATTGTGTTCTACAAAGCCGTGCAGCTGGCCGCTAGCGAAGACGAGTGACTTCGCCCCTGGGTTAGAGATAAGGCAGTCAGCTGGGGGTTTTTATTTTGCCAACTCAGCCAGCCGCACGCAAAAATGGAACACCCACAGCTGATGAATTTTTCCCAATGCGTGAACATTTCCAATGTGTGGGGTTGAACCTTGAATCAAACCCCACTCTGGCTCTCTACCCCGATCATGGACCCAATGTCCATCCGGCCAAACAGTCCAAGAATCCCGAGGTCGAATCAATTCGTTCTCCGACCGTGTTCTTTTGGCTTTTGTCACCAGCATGTTACATCCTGTCCACATGTGGTCGAGTCTTGCTCCATTGTGTGATTCTTCCCCCTCCCTCCCTCCTCTTCCTGTCACAATGACCAATGGCCTCAGCAGTTAATTTAACGCGTGACCCTTGACGACCTTGAACCCTCGGCGGGTCCACGCGGGGTCACGCAGCCCCGCACTCCGGACGCAGTGGACACTGTGACTCAGCGACTGGTCAGCTGATCCCCGGCGCCGGGGGGATCCAGAACCCCTTATCCGGGTGTCGGGTGAATCCGTGTCAGGGGGGGGGGGTGCACCTGAAGCTTGAAACTGGCGCATGTCAAGAATCCAAACTGACATTGTGTGAACGTTGTCGTGTTTCAAAAAACGAGTGGAGTTTCTGCACAGGGTGCTGACCTCACGCACCCAACATTTTGTTCTGCGTGGGCTGGGGGCCTGACTTCAACTTGGAAAAAGTCAGCAGAAAAGTGGCAAAAGAACCATCACGCAAGCCTCCCAAGGCAAGGGCCAAAATATTCCAGAGGGCAGACCCCCAGGAACTTCCCACCAGGTCTCCGCTCCCCAGCCCGATTGACTCCACCCCCGAGTCATTGGCGGACGGGTGGGTGAGCGGGTGGGTGGGAGGTCAGCTGGCGGCGGCTTCTCACAGCTGATCCGCTGATCCTTTCGCGCCATCACCGCTGCCTCCGTCCGTCCCGGCCCTGCACTGCGGACTTGAGGGGATTCCGTGCCGCACCGGACCTGCCCGACCCGCTGGCCGTTTTATGGGTTGACTTTGTGGTCGTTTGAGAGAGACCCGAGGACAACATGCTCAAGGCGGCTTCTGTCTCTGTCTCATCCGCTGCTGCTGATGGAGAGAAGATCTCACTCAGCTCAGCTGTGCGTCTGGTGATTTGGATGCAGCAAATGTGCACGAGCAGGGGTCTGAACATAAACATAGTTGTGACCGTATTTTCTTTGGAGGGGGAGGGGGAGTCCGAAACTTAAACATGAAACGCAACGGTTCCACCTGCTGTCAGCCCAAAACTGCTCAGGAAAGTTGACTTCAGTTGGTCATTTCTCAGGACTGGAGTACAATTGCAGTTTCTCACTCAATGGTACTGCCCACTTGAGGCAATTTGAATGCGGTCCCCAAAAAGCCTCGATCTGGTCAAAGGGCCCGACGTCAACTTGGAAATACGTTTTACCATAACGATTGGAACCTAAAGCAACTTGTGTCACACTGAATGCGACCAGTCATCGCACAGCGTAGGTCTGTTGAACCAACGCCAATGAATGACACATCCAGTGTGACCGGGACCCCATCGTATACACACCGCAGCACACACGCCTCCAGTGTGCCCTACACAGCCGCACACAAGGTCGCAACACTGACAGCGATGAGGGGCAATATTGGCCTGGCCTGAGCGTTACTCGGTGTGGCTGATTTCACAGAGTGAATGCGGGGGCAAGTCCGGGCCCGATCCATCATGGGGAAATCATATGGACGGGACGGGGAGTGGACAGCCAGGGCAGAAGCATTCAGCAAAAATTCAGGGCTCAACGGGGAATGGGAGGCAGTGGACAAAGATGTTTGCAGGAATGTGTGGGGAGCAAGGCGTGATGCACGCAGGGTGCTTGAGCTTCTTTGCTATGTGAGACATGTGTTGGTGTCTCAGGTCCTTTCTTCAAATGGCGTAGTGGTGACGTCAGCGTCATGCGCACTGCGTCCGTTGGACGTTGCGTGACGTTTGAGACGCAGCATTCACAAAAAAAATGTTTTTCATGGACACAGCTCAAGAACCACACTATCCCTCCTGACAACGAGACTAGTTTCTGAGGTTCTACATCCAAGGGAACACACAACACCTGTTTTCGTCCCAAAGTAGTATCGGGTCGTGGTCCTTCGCCCGAGCCGGACGGACAGTGCCCCCATTGGCGAGTCAGACCCCGGTCCCCTCAGAGGGTCCGGCCTCAGTCCCCAATGAGGGTCCCGTATCTCATGACCACATTTCGCGCTGCATACCATTCGGCCGGCGGGATGTGGTCCAAAAATTTCAGAACCAGACTCCCTCGAGGAAGGTCCAGCCTAAATTTCCCCCGGAGGCTCCGGCCTCGGTCCCTGCGGGCGGTCCTGGCTCTGCGGCCGCAGGCGACACGGCGCGACGCTCCGCTGCCTTCGGGATGAATGACCCGTCGACAGCGACCATGGTGCCGGTGTAATTGCCTTCATGTTGTCCTGCTCAAGTGCAGGGATGCTGGTTTAGAAACGGACGATCTGAACATGTGTTACGGCTGCGGGATTGACAGAGGAGAAGTGAGTGCGCACGGTGAAACCTCGCACCGTGGGCTTGTCATGAGCAGAAGCAACTCAACGTGGAATTTCCAGTGTGCCTTCTTCCTGAAGATTTTGACTGATGTGAATGCAAAAAGTTCTCTCTCTACCCCTACTCACTCTCTCATCCTGTCACTCTCTCATTTCCCTCTGTCTCTCTCCCTCACTCACCTCTTGTCTCTCTTCCCCTCCCTCTTGTTCCATCAACCCTCTCCCCCCCTCTCTCTCTCTCTCTCTCTCTCTTCATTCTCACTCCGTCTCCTCTCTCTCTGTCTCTCTCTGCAAACTGTTCCGGTTTGTCCGGATGCGTGCGTGTCCGGCTGTCGCTCCGATCACCGCATGGTGTCACACGAAGATAGCCGAACCGTGTGAACCCTTGACGAGGCAGGGAGTGTGAACCACGTGGCGAGGCAGCCAGTGTGAACCCGTGGCGTGTCCACCGCCCATTAGCTGTGCACTGAAGCCAGACTCTCTTGGCTGCAGCACTTTGTTTCTGTAGGGCCGCAGCAGCGGGCTTCTCTCCGTCTCCCCCGGGTGGGTACATGTACACGACGCTCACGAGTTCTACTGCAGAGGTCCACAACACAGCAGGTCAACATGTTGATGGCAGCATGTGCGGCTATGAACAGTGAGACCCGACCCGACCCGACTCAACCTAACCAAGCCAACACAACCCAAGGCAACACGACCAAACCAACACAACCCATTCAAACACAACCCCCTTCCAGGAACATGGTGTGCGAACCCTGCAGACACCCATGACAGACACCCCCCCCCCACACACACCCACACCCAACAAATCAGCCGGCGTTACACCCTGCTCGCACAAAAAAGCTGGGCAGCGCCC
>JAAUXT010101089.1_pt1 | contig 40099 bp, 41 predicted proteins | sample 7278171 | NCBI WGS metagenome assembly JAAUXT01 (sample SAMN14350112, study PRJNA611818) | marine sediment metagenome | isolation source: surface marine sediment (1.8m) | place: French Polynesia: Moorea | collected 2018-08
CAGGTGGGGCAAGATGTACTTGTAATGTTCTTGTTAGTACACATACAATTGTACTTGTGAGAACACTTTACGGTCCTCCGATCGGTCTATTTTGAGACGATCCTCGTACGTTCTGACTGGGGAGGAAGTCTGTGCATGCTGGAGCTCCTTGGTGCCCCAAAGTGACAAATAACAACCAACGCACTAACGATTTTCCTTCCCCACCCGTCGCTTCAGACGTACGTTCCCGTACTATCCCGACCCAAGGCGTACTTTGACGACCAAACCTACGGCTGGGTTCCTGCTTTCAGAGACAAATTGGTAAAACTGTGTTGTGATGCGCCGCCCGCCCTGCACTGTTGTACAGCTGTAGTCGTGACACCGACGTGTTGTGCTTCAAGCGTTCTCGGGCACCGACGGTCACCGCACCGTCATCGTCGTTGACAGCCCAGGAGCGATTCAGTCTGCCTTTACGTTTTCTACTGTGCAACGCACAACCTCGTTTTCACAAGTGTGACGAGACCTCCTCGTTATGGAATTGATCAATGCCTTTCACAAATCGAGAAAAGGCATCACTGTGTGGTTTTCGTTGAGACGCGTTCGAATTGACGAACTTGGCTTGAGTACCACGTCTTTTGTTCGTGATCGTGAGCTTGTCGCGGGTTTGTCCAGCAAATTTGTCGTCATGTGCGACCTTGTGCGCAGATAGACAGCATGTTGATCTGTGGATTATCTCGAAGACAGGGTGGATGAATTTCGTGATAATTCTGAAACACCCGAATGTGTGGACTCGCATGTCGGCGGCAGCAGTGGCGCTTGTCAGACCCTACCGGCGTTGACGGAACACAACCAGCGCAGAAACACAAATGTCGAGTCGCGTGCCGAAGACGTGGTCATCGGGTCTGTTGAGTCTCTTTCCACCGAAATGACCCAACACCGGCGAGTTTGGGTTCCGTCAACGCCGGCGTGTCGCTTCGCCGTCACTGCTTCCGTGTGTTGTCTCTGTTGCCTTCCCTTGTGCAGAAATGCACAGCTGAGCACACAGCCTGAGCTCCCGCTGCATGAATCTGTTTTGTGGCTTGTCTTCATGAACAGCGTTTGTGTTATTTTTCCTCTTCAGCAACGTTCTCTTCCGCTGGACAGCAGATCCGTGTGCAGTATGTTTACTCAATTCGCCTGTTCTGTTGTGCTAATTCAGAAAATGCGGATGTTAATTCAAAGTGATTGTTGCAATCATATCACATGGTAAGATTCTTTCAAACAGATTTACAGTCTGAAATGAGAAATTCAGAAAGTTGTTTTGGAAACGGTTTGGTGGCTTTTCTCATCCGGTGGTGGTTGTTTTCTTTGATGGTCAAAGCGGACATCTTTCGTACTTAACAAAATGACACTCAACGCTTTTCACTTGACAAAATTGATCTAGTTTCGAAAAAAAAATGTCATGCTGTTGACGTTTCTTGGTTGCCTTGGTGACGCGTTGTTTGGATGCGCAGGGTCTCGGCATGATGACGACGGTGACGCTGCCGGTCTACAACAGGACGCTCGGGCCGGTGAGTACGCAGAAACACAGGAGCGTTCTGGGTTGCGTTCTGACAACTGGGGAGGGGACAAACACGTTATGAAAAATGGTGAGGGTGCGTGGCTATCGTTTTCCAAGCACTCTTTCTCGTGACATGTGGCTGTCGACTTATGTTGCTCGACGCACCTGTGCTCAACGCGTTGGCCTTCTTGTGCGTATTCGTTGTGTTGTCGGACGGACCGATTTGTCTGATGGCACCACCACAATCAAATTGGTGCCCAGTTCGTGGGGAGCTTGTGTGGACACTGCAGCAGTGGCAGTGTTGGATATTGCCGCTTGTTTTCTCCAGGGAAACCAAACGATCCTGGGCGTGATGGGCAGCGACGTGACGACGAAGGAGATGGAGAGCTTCACGCCGTGGAGAGAGGTACGAGCGCCCGCCGACTCACTGACGCTTTCTGGGAGCTTTCAACAGAACCACCACACACGACTATCAAACTGCGATATCTGGTCATTGCGTGTGCGTGCGTGTGTGCTTGACGGCGATTCACTTGATAGGCTGACATGAAATAATTGTTTGCAGCTGGGTCCGAACGGCTACTCATTCGCCATCAACAACAACGGCTACGTCGTCTTCCACCCGAGGCTCAAGGCGCAGGTGGGTGGGCAGCACTTCCGCTCTCGTCCACATTGCCTGTCACGTGTGCAAACGCGTGTGTTGAACTGAACTGCACAAGATGCACGGGATGACGGAAACAGTGATTGAAGAAGAAGAGCATGTGTTGAAAATGTTGATCACACCAGTTTCAGGTTGCTCGCTTTCTGAGTCAAGAACGGCAGACAAGCTGGCACTGACGGAAAAAGCCCTCTCTCTCTCTCTCTGACCGGTTCGTGCAATTCTCCAGCGTTTCTTGACCTTTTGCAGCACGGGTGGCTCGAGGACCCGCCGAGCGTCGACTTCCTGGACATCGAGTTTCAGACGGAGCAGAAGGTGGAGCTGCGCAAAGAGATGATCAACGGCCTGACCAGCAAGAAGGCGCTCACTACAAAATACGTCACAGAGGACGAGGTGTGTGCGTCAGGTTGACAGTGTCTGTGAGAAGGGTGATTGTGGTCAGGAAGACCGATTCCGAGGTCCGAATGTGGTCGAAGTTCGTGGTTCAACCAGTGCACACAGGCCTCGAGTTGTTTGCGGCGCACACGTTTCAAGCATCAGGCCAACCGTGCATTCCCAATGTCGCCGACCAAGAGTCCTGATATCTTCTTTGCAGATGCACATCGACACGGTCAACAGAACCTACTTCTTCACCAAGGTGCCAGGCAGCAACTTCAGGTGAGTATCTGTCAGAGGAGCGTGCGTTTTGGCTGCAGCACCTTTCTTGCAGCAGTGGATGAGAGGACCCGCGCAGTCACATTTTACATTGCAAAGGGTTTCAACAAAAGCGCGTGTTTTTTTCTGATGTGCGGCGTGTTTTCAGCCTGGCGCTGGTGATCCCTCAGGCCCACACCAACTTTGTGGCGCGCACCGCACCTCGCCCGTATGACGAGGGCGTCGAGATGCTGCAGACTGAGGAATCAGACATACTCGTGGCGCCCTGGTGAGTGGGAGAGGGCGCGACAGGGGGCGGGCTGGGTGAGCCACGCCTGGACGCTTCATACCGGAGACGGAGCGGAGCAGGACGTGGGAGTGAATTTGTTAGCGGCAAAGAAAGAGAGAAAAAAGCCATGGTTGCCACAGAGCAAAGAAGAGGGATGAAACAACTCGAAGTTTGTCATCGACCAGACTGCACTGGCCTGAAGTCGTTTCCGTAGCGAACTTTTTCACACAACCAGGCCAACCGTGCCTTCTCAATTTGTTTGTTTTTGTCCGCGTGGCGAACGCAGTGACCTGGTAGTAATGGTTGAATTGTGCAATAAAAGGGGTGCTGTGGTTGCAGGGACTACTGTGAAGGCGTGCAGCAGATGAACAACGAGTCGAGCGAGTTTGAAGATCTCATGAACCACATCACGATGGACGCGGTCTCCTGTGAGTCTGCTCCGCTGTTGCGATGCTCAGTCCATTTGTGAAGAAAGTCTGGCAGACAGGAGTGACTGTGAGACAGGCTTGCTTCATTGCGTGACTGTGTCTGGTCTGTGAACAAGGACTGCACATGAAGCGACGACTCGTTGTTTGTAGCCTGTGTGGCGTGTTTGGTTGCCGGATGAGGCAGCAGCGAGTGACGTTGTGTGTGGTTGCCAGGTGACGAGGCGCTGGTGCAGCAGCTGTTCTTCGACGCGAAGGTGACGGAGGGCGTGCTCCAGGATTGGGCGGCGAACCAGCAGGACGTCGTCGTCAGCTTCGTCGCGACGAACGGCGGCCTCACGCGCGTCTTCCCACCGGGGTGAGTGCTTGTTGCTGTGCAGCGGGCTCCCAGATGGTCGGTTGTGTCGCCGCGAAAGGGAGTGACTGAGCTCCGGAGGGTGAGTGGCTCGTGGTTCAGAGCGCGTGTGTTTTGTGCTTACAGCAAGGGTTCTGAGTTCGAGGGGGACCGCAACCCGTGGAAGGCGCCTTACTTCAGCAGAGCCATGAACAACAAAGACAAATGGATGTTCTCTGCGCCCTACAGCGTCGGTAGGTGACGTGACGAGAGTCAAGCCAAAGCCAAACGAACGCGCAGTTTGTGGTATGAAAAGCTGGACTCTTTGCTGCTTTCGTTGCTGCTTGAGGAAATGGGTGGGTGATGCCACACGAACCCTGACGGTTTGTTCGATTGTGCAGGCTCGGTGCCCCCGAACGCGACGGCGCCCTACGTGACGGTGGCGCGCGCTCTGCAGATGAGCGGCAGCAAAAACTACCGTCCCGCAGGTGAGTGGCTGGATGCGCCGAGCAAGTGAGCAGAACGGAAGGTGGCCAGTTACACAGTAACCTCCTCTGTCCGGCCGTGCGTCTTCAACATGAAGTGTGTCGTCACCTGAGACCGCATGTTCCGGAAGCAGAATCGAAATTCCTTCTTTGGTTGGTGAAGTTGTTGGCTGATGGTCTGTGTGGTTGACTGCAGTTGCTGGGGTGAAGGTGGCGCAGGCGAAGCTGCGGGATCTGCTGCTGGCGCGCATCGAGCAGTGCGCGCAGGAGGAGGTGCAGTGCTACCTGCTGGACGACGGCGGATACGTGGTGCTGTCCAGCAAGGAGCAGGAGGACCGCGAGGTGCGTGCCGGGGGGGGGGGGGGGCGGAATTCGAACTGGTGCGATGAGGACTTGCGTGAGTGAAGAACACTGAGGCTGTTTGTAATATTTTTGTGACTTGGAGGAGAGCTCAGAGAGTGGTTGTCTCAAGAGGGATGTGAATGTGCGAGAAAACCGAGTGACGATGGACAAGCGCTGTTCACGAGTTCTTAGCTACGACACAACATCAAGACTGTTGGCGAAATGTAGACCTGTAGCGGGGCGTGCGTGCCACGCAGTGACTCCAGATGGTGTTTCATTTGTCACTGTTGCGTTTCGCCACCAGGTGGGGCGTTTCTTCGGGGACCTGGACCCGGTGCTGGCTCGGAAGCTGTTCAACACGTCAGTCTACAGCATCGAGCAGGAATACGACTACCAGGCGTCGTGCCCCGTGCAGAAAAACCGCTTCTCTGCCGCGCCCCGAGCTGTGTCCGTGGTGAGTCGAGTCGTGGGGACATGGTTTGTGCACGTTGGCGTGGTGGCACCTGATGAAAAACACAGAAAGGAAGTGAAAGGCCGTCTCATGCTGTCGGTGTGGTGTGGGCGGGATGAGACGCGGAGAGGTTGTGGGAAAAGAAACACAAGACCAAGACTGACGATATGGTGTCTGCAAAAACAGACTGCATGTTTGTGTTTTGGTGTTTGAAAGCTGAAAGTGTGGAAAACACAACCTGGCACGGCTGTCTTGTCTTGCAGCCGGCGCTGGGACCGCTGCTCGCGGAGGTGCTGTCGGTGCAGTGGTGGAGCATGAAGTTCACCTGGCTCTACATGAACTTCAACATCTACAAGTGCGTGGGCAGAAAGGGTGGAGGGGACCGAATGAGATCGGACACCGAAGTGGGATGGGTGGGGTTGAGTTGGGTGCTGCAAGTGAACTTCAGCTTCCGCATGTCCAATCAGATGTTGTGCACAACTGCTCAGATCAGAACAGCATCAGCAATGAGTCTGGAACAACAGACACTGATTGCAACAAGATCGCCTGATCTGTTTCTCTTGTTTCAGTTGGCTGTTCACGCCAGAGACGAGCTACGGTGAGTGCACGCAAAACTGGGGCAGTGTTAACTGTAATGGAGTTCAGTGACCCAACCGCGCTCGCACGCGCGCGCGTGTGTGTTTGTGTGGTATGTATGTGTGTGCAGCGTCGAGTGTGCGTGAGTGCAAGACTTGAAGCCCTGTTGTGTTGGGTGGTTGCAGTGTCCGCGGAGGAGGAGGAACCACCGAAGAACCGCAGCTGCATCAAGCTGATGACGCAGTACAAGTTCACGCGGGGCGACTCCGCCGACATCAAAGACACCGTCACCTGCGGCAACTGCACCAGGTAACGCCACCACAGCTGTTGCCATGGTACAGTGAGAAAACTCAAGGCAACGCGACACCTGGTGACATGGGGTTGTGGTTGGTGTTACAGAGTGTTCGCGACAGTGAAGTTTGAACAGATGAATCTGATGCTGGTGATGGTGGATCGCGACTGCAACGGCGAATGTGACGAGAGTCCCCAACCCTCCGCGCCGGAAGAAGATATCCTTTTCGAGTGCGGTGTGCATAGAATAGACCGGCAGTTTTTGACCGCGCCTCTCGTAGAAAGAAGGCGTGTAGGTGTGTTGGCAGACGTGACGAAATTTACTTTTTGATTGTTGAAAGTTGCCTTTGAACTCTCGGGTAAAAAGTTGCAGATCTCAAGATGTCCCTTGACTCCTGTGTACTGAGCGACCCCATGTTCTCGGACGGGAAGTGCATCATACAGGCGCTCTACCGGGCGCGGCCCTCCGCGTGCTACGACTTCGATTCCAATGTGAGTGCTCCATTGATACGCACGTAGTGTGGTTTGGTTGATTTGTCAAACAAAAAAAAAGTCCCAGGACCACCGGTGCGTATGCAAGCGCTCGACAGTCAGTGTTACTCGGTTAGTGTTACAGTCAATGTTACGGTGCGGCAGTTCCTGACCTGTGTCGACTCCAGAGCAGTCAGATCTCAGCTGAAATGCACGGACTAATCTTCCGCCACACCAACACAAGATCCGAAAATGGAGCTTCGATTGAATCTTGGCATTGTTGGTTGCACGAAAAGTTTGGTAATTTTTTTTGCAGGAGGACGACACGGACTGCGGCGCGAACGGGTTGGCGCGGCCGTCCTCCATCCTCATAGCCGTCCACGTCTCCCTGGCGCTGCTTATCCTGCGACATCTCGTGGCGGCGGCTGACAGCGACGCGCGCCACTGACGACCGAGCCGCCGTTACCGCCACTGTACTGCTAGTGTAGGTGAGCAAGATGTTATGTGTTCGGGTGAAGGGTCTGTGTTCGCAAAAACTGCGGCTTGAAACGAGGCGCGTTCTCGCAAATAGACACGGGCAGTGCAACATGTTTGTGTCCGGGCGATCTGAGACGTAACGAGGTACGAACCAACTTGACGCCTGAAATTCACGTATGCCTGCGTTTGACTTTCAGATTTTGTACCAGCGATCTGAGTCGAAACTGACGCTTTCGCTGAACGACTGGCGCCACCACTCTGATCCAGGGTCTGCAACTCACGGGATGATCACTTTGGACCTGCAGCGTCGTCTCTGCCCCACGGGCTTCTTCATCACTGATTTGGTTTCGCTGCAACGAAATACGATCAAATTGCCCTTCAGTGAAAACGGAGCCTCGTTCAGGCTGAGGACACACGGAGCGGGACTTTGTGAGACTCCTGCGGCTCAGCCAATCACATGGTTTGACACAAATGTGTCATGCTGTGCTCAGCCTCACTCGTTGCGAGCACTGGCTGAACCGAGATCTTGTCCATTTTGTTCCCAGTTTGTGCTGGGTGCAGGGCGCTCGTCCCTCACGTGCTGCGTGTCGCGCAGCCGCCCCCTGCGGTCAGAGTTCAGAACGGTTGAGAACGACCAAGGACATAGCAACGCGAGTGACACAGTACGCGTTGATCATTTCTCGTTTCACCTTTTTCTTGCGCAGTAAAGTTACTCTGCCCATCGTGAGTTGCTCGTGTGACCCGGGTTTGTGTTCCGCATGTGATACCAGAAACAACCAGCACTCGAGCGGCGCATTGCAAAGACCCTGCGATCCAAGGCAGGTGCGAAGTACGGTCCAAACGGGCAAGTCGAACAGTTTGGCAAGGGCCTTCATCCTTGAAACAAGGCGGTTATGTGAGCCAGTTCTCCCCAGTGTCCTAGAGAATTGCTTTCTGCCAATGAACTGGGAAACCGAACTCACCGTGTTCGACTTTGCCGATTTGAGCTGTACGCGTTCTGTTGAGGCGCAGCTTGTGCAGTTTCTCTGGAGCTTGTTCACGAACATCTCGGGTAAGACTCGCAGAGTCTGTCGTGGTTCATGTTGACATGTTTTTACATCGTGCGGATTCTCGTTTGATTGCGTTGTGTCCGTTCGCTCCCTCCACGTGTACATACACACTGGATATTGAAGTGTAAACATACAACTCTATGTGAAGAGAAAGTCACGCGCAAACTTGAAAAACACAACCAGTCATAACTGCCAGTGTAAAGTCTGTCTCAACCTGTCCATTGTGAAGCACAGAATTCCCGCTCCAGGTGTGGCCTTCACTGGAACAGTTGCTCTTTTGTTTCTGTGCACACGCGCTGAAGTGTTTCGTGTGTTCAGATTGTGTCTGAAGCATTGCAGGAAACGTTCGATTGTCTTGCTCGCATACTCTGGAGCCGTTGGGTCTCACTTTCAACATCGTGACCCCAACTTGGGTCACGGGCTGGACAATCGAACTCTTGCTCTCAGCATTTTTACGCCAAAGTCCCACAGAGACATTGTTCATCCTCAGCTGAACTGTAACACATTCCCAACATTGACCCGAAGGTGTCCACAATTTTTGGAGTGTTTGTGCAGCGAAAATTTGTTTTTGCATTTTTTGTTCGTGCAGCGAAAATCAGTTGAAGACTTCGTCCCTTACTGTAGCTGACAAGTTCAGGAAGACAATGGTTTAGTGCTGTGGTTTGTTGTTGTGCTCGTGTTTGTTGAGGAACTTGTGATGCAGTTGTGTGTGAGATGCTTCCACTGGTGCGCCGGACTTACAAGTTAGTGAGCACTTCGTAGATCTGCACCATGCACGATAGACATGTAGAAAGACTTCTTTTGGAAGGAAAACATAACAGGCAAGAAGCAACGTTTTCAAAAGCTGACAGGAATGTTTCGCTCACCAAAACACATCGGATTTATCGGAGTAGTGCATTTCTTTGCGCCGCTCAACGAGCCTTGTTCACTTGTCAGACTTGCGGTCTCACCACAGCATTGAACATGGAGAAACGGGCGCCGCTGCCCCTCCGCGACACGGTCTTGCTGCACCTGGAGGCCGCCCAATCCGACGTCGCCCTTCTCTTGGTCACTCGAAACAACAGCACCCAACATAGTCGCCATTCCCACTGAACCTCGTCACGACATTGGCAAATCTGTTGCCCACCACTGCAAACATTTGACCTCCCAAGAAACCTGCCAACGACATTTGTACAGTGCGGTACGATGAGTCTGTGCACCGCCGTTGAGCGTTCATGTTGGAGAATCGATTCAGTGACCGCACTGTTGGGTTGGTTGTCAGTTGAAATGTAGAACTGGCTTCTGTGCAATTGATCGGATTCTGGGTGAAACTGTGTCTTTTTCAAGTTGGTGTGAGATCGGCTATGACTGCTGTGAACTGTTCCCTAGAACATACATATTTGCGTCTGCAAGTCTTACAGTGGGTGTTCTTAGTTATTTTTCCACTTACGATTGTCATCCGATACGCACTTCAAATTGTCTGTGATGAAATATTTGAGATGGCTCACTGTTTGCTGGATCCCAGCCATTGTAAAAAGAATTGTGTGGACACTTGGAATAGATTGGAACCAGAAAACCAGGTGCGTGAAAGCAAGAGGATATTGATATTCTCTTTCTGCAGCGTCACCTCCCCCTGTTCGGTTGTTTTGTCGTCACGAGCAATTATAATTTCGAATTCTTCTTGCGATGGTTGGGATCTGGTTGGGATCTGTTCGTTGACATGTACATTGGAACTCGTTCGTCTTTTGTTGGTACTTATAAATATTGCAATTGCAACCTGCATCATGATCATCCACATTCTGTCAAAATGAGTGGAGAGTCTGTCCGGTTGTAGCTGACCGAGGGCAGAAGAGGGTAAAGTGAGTGCAGCAGCTCTTCCGACACGACACCGTGTCCGTTTGCGGGACGATATCCAAGGTTCTGTTGGAATTTTGCTGAATTTGGACGTTATCCCGATCAGCGTGTTGCGCCACCGTGGTTTGACGCCCTCTCTGAACAATGTGAAACTTCCTTGGGGTGTTGGACAAGCCAAAACGATATGAACAGAAGGAAAGCCCGAGTCAAGCTGAAGATTTTGCAGTGCTTCCCAAACTGGGATTTGTTCACACATGTGTTCTGCCTGCCCGTTTCATTGTGTACATAATTTGAAGCCCAACACATTTAACTCGTTGAGAACTTACACATTGAAAAGTATTGTTCTGACCAGGATGCTTACCGGGTAGTTTCATACAGTTCTCTTTGTTTTGTGAACTTATCGTTTCACAGATGCGAAAATGCGGAAAAACTGAACGTTTTCCAAACTGGGGATCGAAAAACGGTGTGTGCCTTTCAATTGAGCACCTGGTTTGGGTTCTTCGTCTGACTTTTGGCCATGGTTTTCGTCTTTTATCTTGTGGAAGAGGTTAATTTTTACAAGTTTCTGTCGTCTTCTCTGGTTTGGTGAACAATTGTTGAAAATGTTCTGTCACCTTTTTGTCATGAGAATGTGTTCAGTAACCATGCAGTCGCTGTCCTTTTCCCCATGTTTCTGTGATTGGACACAGCTCGCTGTTGTCGCTCCACACGTGTGCTTGTGTTGACAATTTTTGGTGGAGGCGCGGTCTCAAAAGCTGTGTGTCGTGTGCGATAATTTGGGTGTCATCCAGTGTGTGGACAGGAATCCTTGGGGCAAAGTCATCAGGATCCCTTCAGACAGTTTTTTGGTCAGGGGTCAAAAGCATAACTGTCGTTCTGGGTGTAAAGAAACAGGGTCAGTAGTAAACCTCCACGTGTGTAACACACACGTCTACCTGCCGGTATTCCTGTTGGAACTTGGGATACTTCGTGTTGTGTTTGTGATTTTGTCAGTGCTCAAGTGCTTGCGATCCTCATGGAGACCGCGCGTCTTCAACACGGTTATTTTCCTTGTTTGGCTGTTCCTGTTGTTGTTGTTTCTCACGTAGTATGTTAGTTTTTATGGTTTTTGTTCACATTTGCATCAGGTTGTCAGGCTTTTGAAATTAGTTCTCTGTGTTTTTCTGCGAGAGATCTCTTCTTCTGTTTTCCTGGTTTGAAGACATCAATCATTCTTGTTTGTCACTCCCATGTTATCCCACTTCAAGCTCAATGCCCAGAAATTCTGCCAAATTTTGTTTTGAACTTACTCCCGGAATTTCTGAGTGAAATTTTCACTGAATGATTTGAGGTGAAGTTGAACATGAAGGCCCTGTTGGAACAGGCCCCCACTGACGGCTCTCGCCCAGAGATTTCTGACGGTGTGCACAACTAAAGTTGAAGCAATATACATGTTATGGTGCTCAGTTTGTCAATGCTGTTTTTCAGCCCGCGGCATTCCGTCGAGCCCCGGGCTTACAGTACAGCCGCGATGGTTCTGTATGTGTGTATGTGTGTGGAGGTTAAAAATGAACTGTCTTCTTGTTGCCATGGTGAATGCCACATGTGCTACTGTTCACCAAACAGTTTGGTTTCTTTTTCCCGTTTACACGCATTGTTCCAGCAAACAGGCTTGTTTACATGCCAGGAAATGTTGCTTCTCCTGTTTACCTGAACCAGTGGTTCATTCCTTTCCTCAGTGTGGGGGAGTAAAAAAAGTTCCCCCCACCCTGTTTCTTAGTGAATGGTTGGTTTGGGTAAAGTGTTTGGTTCCTGGTAGGCAGGCGGCCGTGGCCTGTTTGTTGGAACAATGCGTGTTGTGAGCACAATGGCTAATGCACTGTGCCGCGGGCTCATTGATCTTTGATCTCTTGTTTGACTAAAGTTCGGTGAAGAAAGTGAGACTTGTTTATTGTTTGCTCATCCACCTTTTTAAAGTGGTACACGTGTTGATATGGTGCCAGGTTCTTCGTTTTTCTTTGTTTTTCACGGCAAACACCAAATTTCTCAAATCTTGTCCGACCACTCTGGACACTGGATGGGGAATTGGTACAGTGCAAAATGTTCGGGGAAAAAATTGTGTTTGTGCAGTGCTTCGGGAGAAAGAGTGGCACCGGGAAAGTTTATCTGAAAGACCCAACTTGTTCACCTTTGTTGTGTGATCATCGATCCCAAGGAAAAACTGGTGCCATTTCTTTCTGTTCGGAGCCTCAGTCCAGAGCACTTCCAGTGCCGTGTTTTGTTGTGTTGTTCTCAAGAAGACAAATAGACTGTATTTTTTGAAAACAAGGACAAGTTCTTGTCAAGAGAGAGCGCGTCGATCTTCGTGTGGAATGAAACATCGTTTTCCGACCAAATTTATGTCCACTCCACCTGGTTTTCTTCTCAAATCACGAACCCCATTCGTTGTCATTGTACAAACGTACCAGATGAAATAAAAAGATTTTACAGGAAATAGTGGCAGTTTATTGTCTTGCAAGTGGATAGTACAGGGAGGAATCATGTTCAGGTCACAGCGGCCACGCTGAGTCTGAGGCACACGCGGACAGTAGGACCTATGATGGTACCAAAACCTTGCGAACACCATTCTTCTCCACAAGAGGAAGTTATGGTTGCGTCTTCAGTTCCTGATTTTCGCAGAAAGCAGTTCTCGAGAGGGTTTCACAGAAAGGTGACCACAGGCAAGAAACCGATTGTTTGTGCAGATAGCAGGTCAGAAGTATCGAAAGGCAAGTCGTCGGTTGCTCTCAGCGCGAAAGTGGGTTCAGAGGAGAGTGCAGCCCCAGCAGGTCTGCGGGTAGTCGGGCGCGTAGCAGCGGTTGTCCTCGCCGTACACCCAGAAGGTGCCGTGCGCGTCGCGCCACGTGTAGCTGCATTCCGTCACCGGGACGATCAACAGCCGCTGGCGCTGAAGCGGAGCAAACAAACAGAAAATTACGAGCACAATGGTGCACTAGAATAAAATAAGAAAAGAAACAACGACAAAGAATCAATGGTTCACTCAAGCAGTCTTTTCGCCCCTTTTAAACTAGAAATTTGAGCTCAAAGAAAAACCTGTTGCAGTTGTTTCTCGGCGGGGAAAGAGAGTTTGTGATTTTCCAGAATCCTGTAGGATCTCTCGTTGACCTCCGACACCGGGTAGGACTGAATAGGCGACACCTGCCACAGGAAAGAGTCGCAAGTGTTTTCTCGCACAGGCGCATGTCCAGAAAAGGGAGTGGAATGCACTTTGGGCCAAATCGGAGCCATGGTCCAGGCCACAGATGTCCTACTGCATGGAGCGTAGTTTGAAACCTGATTCGCTACTCACGGCTTCCTTAGTTTCCTCAAACACGAGGATTTCCTGCGCCTCTGCCGCAACATGAGGGGGAACCGGCGCCGCATCGTGGGAGCTCTCGTACTCTTCCACGTGGTTCGTGCTGAAAACAAACGCGATGTTCAAAACGCACAGTTGGCGTCCATTGTGTGTCTGGTCCAAGTCACCAACTCTGCGGTTCAGTGGAATCTTGTTTCGGTCAGGTCCCGTTTCATCTGGTGACCTTGAGCCAAATCTTGTTTTGTAGAGTGCCATACCATTCTCCCTGGTGTCGAGTGAGGCAGGGACACGCCAAACCTGGGTCAGGTTGTACGCATTCCGGTTCAGCCAAACCTCGAGGCACAGGATTCACATGCAATTGCTCTCTTGATACGACCAAACAGATGTCACAGAAAGGCTGCGTTCACACAGTGCTTGCATGGAAAGAATCGTGTTGCGTGGCACCATTCAGTGTTCTGCTTTGTGAGTGTGACACGCTGTCCGTGTTGGCCTTGCATACAAGCAAGATGCCAACACCCAGTGAGACCTGCAACATTCTTGTTGCTGAATATCACTGAACTGTTTTGATGTGAAAAGAAGAAACTTCATATGTGGACATGAACTGAAACAGTTTATCCCTGTTTTGCTTGAAAAAAATATTGATTGTGCTCTATAATTTCATGGGATGCGTCGGTCCAGTTAAAAGTTCATGGCATTGGCCTGAAGAGTTTGCCTCAGGTAGTTCCTGCAATTCATGAATAGATTGTATCAAAATCCAGGAAAACACTGGGAAATCCAAAAATAGCAGTGCACCATGCACTCAATGGCTCCAGAAGCCAACTGGCTTTGTCACTCAACTTCTCCCTGCTGTGTGTGCACAACTGAACTGTTTGTCAATGTGAGCCAACCAGCGTGGAGAGAAGTTGTGTGGTACCGCGGCGTAACCACGCAAACAATTAAGAGCGTGTAGACCCCCCTTTACGCGTTCGTGGTCTCAAACAGGCTTTCGTTCACGTGCATCATGATGATGTCATGGATATGCTGCAGAACGTTTCGCCAGGAGCGGTGGGAACTCACTGGGTGACGATGAGGAGAATGAAGTGCTTGAGTCTGCGGTAGCCGTCACACGTGTCGCAGACGACGCGCCCCGCCCCGTCGCACGTGTGGCACCTACAAAACTCTCAACTTCAGACGAAACAGGTGCAGATGAAGCATTCTTTGGACAAGAAGGTAATTTCTTCATTCATTGGACAAACTTCCTCAGGGTCTCAAGCAAACATCACCAGAACTCACCTTTTCTTGCCGTCGGAGCCGCACCAAGTGCAGGGCGAGTTCTGGTTCGAGTTGCGGCCCCGCCCCCCACAGTGGCTGCACAGCACCGACCCGAGCCCCAGGCAGCGGTAACAGCGGTTGAATCCGCGCGTCTCGCACGTGTGGCAATTCTGGTGAAGACAAAAATCGTTCTTCGCAAGAACTTGAAATTTGTTCGAGCGTGCAAAAAGTTGTCCGCGTTTTGCAAAACAAACAACGGACACTGAGTGAGTCAAGGCAAACAACTCGGAGCTGGCTTGGGACAAACCAGCTTTTGAGAGAGAAAAAAAGCCACGCATGCAGACTCTCTCCGCAGTGCGTGCATTGATGCCATCATACTGACCGTGACGCACGCTGTGTGCGGCACCTCCACGTGTTTCACAACCGTTTTGAACTGCTGTTCGGGTTGGCAGGGAACGTCCCAGGGGTTCGGCGGGTCCGGCCCCACGCCGCCGCCTCCGTCGCCGCCGCCGCCGGGACCGTCAACTCGGTCCCCGCGGTAAGGCACGTACGCTCTCGCGATGTTCCGTTTCTCGCTGAATGTTTCCAATGTGTACTGCAAACCACAAGCCAAATCTCAAGTTGTGCATGACAAAATTGTGCGCTGCATGAACTTCAAAACCTTTGCAACACTTTTGACACGATTCTATCTTTTTCTGTTTGGTGCTTTGAACACACCCACTTGACACCCGCAAACACACACACACGTACACACACACACACACACACACACACACACACACACACACATCAACACATCAACACACACCCGGTCGGCCCCCAGAGACATACCCTGAAAACTCTCGGAGGGCGTATCTTGAGTATCGCCATGCCCTGGGCGCACCTTGCTCTGCGGCACCACTCCCGCTGCGCCCACGCCACCAACGCCTCCTTGCACTCCTCCTCACCTAGATTGGCGGCGCCACCGAACCGAAACGTCGACGGCTGCGGCTGCGGCTGAATGATGTCGGGGTTTGGTGCTTCCACTGCAGAAGAAGGATATTTTCAGAACTTTGTTCTTTTTGCACTTTCCTGTTGTGGCACGACATAGGTACCTACGAGTATATTCCATGAAAAGTTCTGCAGGAAGACTCAAATCTGACTCGTGTCGGTCAGACCCCAGGGAAACTTTCCCGCGTTCACTTGCCAAGCCCGAAGGAGACGTGTTCGTAGCCGGCGCATCGCGGGAGTTCGCTGAGCGGCGGGGGACCGTGCGCGGGGGCGCTGATGTTGGGGTCGTCCGGTAGGGGGCTGTCCGGGACATTGCTCCACAGGTGGCGGCTCCGGTCCGCGTCGGGCCTCCAGGCTGAGAACGAAAAGCGCCTGTGTGTGTGTGTGTGTGTCTGTCTGTCTGTCTGTCTGTCTGTCTGTCTGTCTGTCTGTCTGTCTGTCTGTCTGTCTGTCTGAAGAAAAACACGCAGGTTGGACACTTCAGAAAATTTAACAGTTCGGAAGAAGACGAACATACGCTGGAATTCATCTTCTCCCTCCATGACGAGTCGCAGTCTCTCCAACGACACCGCACTTCCTGCGCACAGAAAATATGTATCGTCGAAAATTTGTTTGCAGATCTGCTGGGTGTTGTTTTCAGCCGTGACTTAGTCTGCATGCTGGAACCTGACACAGCAAAACTGGAGGAACCTGACTTCGGAGAACATGAGAGAACCCACCCAACCTGAGATCGCGGAGCACGTGACCGAATGCTCGAATGATGACCAAATGCACAGACAAAGATGTTCCTGTCTCTGTCCGTTTGAAACGAGCACCAGCGAACCAGGTCAAAGAACGAGAACCCAACTTTCGCCCTCCTCCGACCACTTCACGTCAATTTCACCTCCATTTCCATTGCGGAGGTTCACACGAGGGATTTTCCTGTTGGAGTAAAAATCCCAAAATGAATGAACGGAACAAACCCATGGCAGGTCCCCCAGTGGTTGGAGGTCCACCGTACTGCCCGGCCGGAATGAAGTAGGGCGGCGATCGGTACAACCCGACGTCCTTGAACAAATCTGGAACAATTCAGGCATCACAGCTTCAATTGTGAAATAATTTCTTGAGCAATTGCCTGAAAGTGGTTGCAAACAACAAAAAATATTGGGACTTTTGTTGAAACACAAGAAATCCGGTCTTTAATTTGCAAAACTTCCTCGTGGTTGATTCGTGCTAAAGTTTTCAGCAAGAATAGTCACGCGCCTTCTTTGTGTCCCTCGAACCAGCTTCTGTAGCTCGTGGCAACCGAGGCCAACATGTCTTGGATGCAGTCAGGCAATGCGGCTCACGATCCAATTCGTCCACCTGGAAAACGCACGCAAGTTACGACTTCTTTCACAAACGAAACCAAACCAGGATTGTTGTCATGGGGATCGGAGAGGGAGAACTCCAGTCAGGAACAACGAAAGGCACCGGATTTGAAGCAAAAATTAGAACGGGTGGAGTGCAAACTTTGGCGCTTTTCAGACGACTGGGGTAGTGAGCTCCAACCCTCCCTGCATGGACCCGCTTGAAAGCGACGCTTTTTCTGAATTTCGCCAAAACATCACACTTGTCGAACACGCATGGAGGAAGCAATGTTGTTTTCCATTATGTCATTAGACGTTGCTCGTATCGCACTACACTTCATGGCAACCTGCGCACAAGTTAATTGGCTGCTCTGAGGTGTTCTGACTGTCGGGAGTGTCACTGTTTGAGCCTCCATGGCAGAGCACTTGAGTCAGGTGTCCCAACAGAACCCAGTGAAGACCTCGCATTTGTCGCTCTATCCAATCATTTGAACAGTGCATACATAGCACCTGCACCTCACAGGCCACAGCTGAAAAATCTTCTCAATCGATCACGCCAATTTTGTGCATGTGAAAAGTTTTCCTGGAGGTACTCATTTGTGCATTGTCCCAGTAACAACGACAGCCACTTCTTTCTCAGGTCCCTGCACGCATTGGACCACTCCCAGCTTGTCAGTGGACGCAGCGCAATCACCAATGCAAGTTTCTTCACGACAAGGAAGACCTGATCAAAGTGTTACAGTGTACCTGTGTTGCTGCCTGAAGGTGTGAGAAAGGTGTCGTCGCTCGAGAAACCATTCAATTGGAAAATCTCTCCTTTTTGGTCCGTCATTGTTCTGAGAAAGTGGACGCCCTGCAGACAGGAGTATTGTACAGCTTCAGTTCTGATAGACATACAGCTTCTGAAATACACTGTCATAATCCAGTCTCATGTTGTCGACCTTGATGTGTGTCTTCTCGTGTTTTCGCTTCCTGGAGCTTCAACAAACTGAGGAACACAAAATGAGCAAAGGAAGAATTTGTGTAAGAGCACTACAACACCAAGCTGGCCGAAAAGACATGAAAATTTGACAAAAGTCAAACAACAAATTTGAACAAATTGAAACACACACAGTTTTGAGGCTGTATGTCGAACAGAAGATTCGTGACAGATACAGGAAGAGGTGTGCAGAATATGGAGGTGAACATGTCTTTCCAATTGGACACCGTTCGCAAGCTTTTGAGCAACCATTCTCGTCTCAAGTCGAGTTCACCTTGTTGCGAGCATTGGTCATCCACAAAGACAGTTGGGGATTGCAATCAATGGGCAACCAGAAAAACGCAAGTCAAGCTTTCATTGTGCCATTGTGCCATTCCTGGTTGCTGTGTATTCTCAATATTGCTTTGGGGCATTCTCACAAACAGATCAACCGTCAATACTCGCACGTGCATATAGATTGTTGCGTAATCGCTCTGATGGGTGGGGCAAGTACATTGGCGTCATTGCAATGTTCAGTCAAGCACTTTGCAAGAACTGACCCCTTTTCCGTGTCGCAGTATCAAGTCACGAATGCAGCAGCTTCAGGCCTTGTGTTTTCCTTGCAGGCTGGGTATGCTGGGACAGTCGTGCACTGCTGCAGGCGAGGCACTGGAACACTGTACCGCGACAAGACTGCATTGAACACAGCGCGTTGCCAAGACTGCTGCATCGCCCTGCTAATGGGGTCCGCCAGAAACATGGCGCACTGCCACTTAAGCGTCTATATCATCCTGAAACCTGCTCACACATTGAGATAGGCGTGGCAGATGCTAAATTGTATGGGAGAATTACGCTGCTTTGCCTCAACGTCTCATTGCTATCAACAAGCAACAAGCAGCTGTTTCTCTGCGAACATAAAGGCCTCGTGGCCAAATGTGGGTTACTGGCAATTCATGGTTGAGCGCCCGATCCTAGATGTGTGTGTGTGTGTGTGTGTGTGTGTGTGTGTGTGTGTGTGTGTGTGTGTGTGTGCGTGCGTGCGCGCGCGTCTGTCTGTCTGTCTGTGTTCAGGAAAGAATGCATTGGTGGGGAAGGGGCTCTTCGATCTCGAGGGTACAGATCTATTTCAAACTACTACAGGCGAGGTTTCGGAGGCAACTCCTGAAGGAAGGAAAGACCACGGGTGTGCTGCGTATCAGCCACACGGGAAGACGACTGTGACAGACCTGAGGAGTGAAGGGGAAAAACGGATAGCAGCTCTTTCGTGTGAGATTTTGCACCTGTGCGAACTAATTTTTTCGGGCTTTGGAAATTTCAGGCTTTATCTTTATGCAGGCTTTGTGGATCCGTTGGACAAATCAATTGCCGCTGATTTGCCGTTTGAAACGTTGCTGCGAAGTTGACGGGGAAGAACCATGGCGGGAAACCAACCAGCGTGATCGTGCTGCCATCTTCAATGCAACCGCGCGAATCAAAAGGCGGAGAACATATTTTCGCCATGCAACATTTTCCCAGTGCAGGAGGCGGCCATGCTGGCGTTCTGTCACACTGTTTTGGCGCTTTTTCTGAGTTTGTGGAGATCATTGGACATCGGTCGAGAGCAAGTTGTGTCAGGTAGATCTAGATTTAGATCTGGACTCTACGCATTTCTCTCTTGTGAGTTTCGAGGCACAGCGACTCTGCTTTTGATACATTTGCATCACATTTATTTGTGATTCTTTTGGAAGAACACTGTATTTCAAAGTATAGAACGTGCAGACTTGACTTGCAACAAGTGATTTATCCATTGTTTGTGGAGAATATTTTGTGCTTGTGATTTTGTGAGAAAGACCAGTGCAAAAATGAAAACAAACAAAAGTACAACTGACAAACTTTGTGACATCCAGCTGCAGAATTCATACCAAACAATAGAACAAGTCCAGGTGAGATTCAGAGCTGTGTGTTGCAAAATGAGCAGTGAGTCAATTGAAAGTTCTGTTTGCCATTGGAACTTGTCACCCATGGCAGGAAATACTTTACTGGTGCATCTCAATGTGATGTTGGACTTGGTTGCTGGATCAGCTCTGTTGCACTGATGTGCCACCTCTGCTTTCATATGTCCACAGCCTTTTCATGTTGTGATGCAAGCTGAGTGTCAAAATCTGTGTCATGTTTGCCAAGAATAACTCAACTTTCTTGTTCTGTAACTTCACCTGAACTGAGTGATGTGTGAACATTTTTGTGCCAAGGCACAAACAGTGGAGTTCATGAAGAAAAGGCTTATGACTACACATCAAGCATAAATCATGTGGGTGCTGTTGAAGTGCATCAGTTTACACTTTGGTACATGTATCCACATGTCTACATGCTGTGCACCTGCCAATGTATATTCCCACCCTATGCCAGAGAAACTTGACAAAAAATTGTTCAGGGCTGTAAAATAAACAATACTGTTGTCTGCAGGCTGCTCAGAACAAGAAAAAAGAATTGTTGCCTCAAAATTTAGTTCTCTAGAAAGCCCCAATGTCCCAGAACTTTGTGAATACTCCTGAAAGGAGAAGCATTTGGAAAGAATGAAAACTGAAAATGCTCTCAAAATTGTTTTCAAGTGGATCCCCCTCATGTAATGGGTGGATCAAGGATTGCATTGGGCCTGACCTCAGTCCAGCTTTGCCAACTCCAAACAATCAAGTTTCACCCTGAGGAGCCTCCAGTGGTCAGAGACTGGCTTTCAGCCCATGCTGGAAGAAAGCAGCCAGTGGTTCTGATCAAAAAGATGTTGGTGTGGCCCCAACCTTCTTGTCCCAATCTTCATGTCCCCTGAGTGACCTCAACACCTTCACCACATTGATGCTTTCGCCTGAGTTGCATTTTCCTTTCAAACAAAAAGTGGTGTCTGGACAGACAGGCCAGAGATCACCCACATTTTGATTTATCTCTTGCAAGAATCATTTTGGTATGACTGCTGCAGCAAGAATGGGTGGAAAAGGATTTGATAGATGTCTGAGAGAGTAACCACATTCACTGTGCTCAAAATTGTTTTTGTTTCCCAGGCATTGTTCTTCGGAGTGAGCTTCACAGGTGTCGTACATTCTCAGGAGTATGCAGTTGGACCTGCTGATACCTTACGGAGGGGGCACAGCACATGCTCACCTGAATTGACTCTGCCTGTGGACAGAATGTTGGGTTGGTCGGGGGGGGGGGGCAAGGCCAACCCAGAATCTGGGCAGGCTCTACCCTTTCCCAAGGTAGATCTCAACGGGAACTTCCCCATCATGCTACTCAGATACCGAAGTCTTTGGGGTTCAGGCCCACTCAGATTTTTGGGTACGTCCAACCCCCCTCCAGAAAGAATTTCAGGGTGGGTCCTTTCAGGGTGGGTCCTCGCAAGGCTAGCACCCACCCCTGTTCAAAGCTCTGCTTTCTTGTTTGTGTGTTTCTGGGTTGAAGTGATCGCGAAATTTCTTCGGGACACCACAGGTCGCTGTTTCTGCATGTCTTTTTGCGCAAATGTGCCGAGGCGTCGAGGCAAATTCGACAAATGAACTGTGCCGTGGGAGACCAAAACATGGGTGTGCTCAGTTGTGTTCGGTTTACGGGTCAAAAGGACATATCAGGAGCCAGAGTCTGGTCTACTCCCTGTAAGTCTTGACGAACCTCACTTGACCACAAGCTGGCTGCACACGGGTGTTCTTCGTGTTTCAGTTGACATCATGGCGTGACGTGACGCTGCGTCCTGCGCAGTGACGAACCAGCCGCGTTCGACGGTGTGCGTTTACCCTTCGGAAACCGTGTACCATGTCGTACTTCGTGACCGGTCACCATGCAACCGGACTGCAGCCAAGCAACCAGGCTACAACACCAGCCTCAAACACTGTTGTCCTGCAAGTTGGTTGTGCAACGGCACAAGAGCCAAACTCTTCGCAAACTGCCCTCCCGGTGGTGCTCATGGGCAGTAGCACTGAGCCTGGTTCTTCCTCTGCGCTCCCCACTGAAGGCACCGTGGCATGGAGGACCCAGGGAGACCTTGGGGTTCCCCAGACGGAGGGTCTTGGGCTGTCTGTTGCAGGTACAAGTGCTGGACGTGGAGTAAGTGGGTTGAAGTTTCCCAGTGTGTCCAGTCTGTCGACTCAACCTGCAAGTGAAAACGCCCTGCCCGTGTTTTTACTGCCCGAAACGGGAGAAACTGTGCAGCGCCTTCAAGTGCCGAGCAACAGTGCCGTCTGCACTCAACCGACAGTCAACGGGACGTCTCTACAGAACGCTCAACTCAGTACACCTATTGGTGTGCCAGTGTTGCAGCAAGGCGCGAATTTAGTTGTCGCCCAAAACAATGTCCACAACACCGGCTCAGTCACACCCGTTGCTGCGATGGGAACAAATGTTCAAATCGTGGAACTTGGCACAAGTCTGACGGCAACTCACCAGCCAAGTGTGTCTCACTTTGCACCGAGCGTACTTACTGTGCAGCAGTGTCCGAAACAAGTAGGAGTCCAGAATGTCGGCGCACTCACATCGCAACTGGTGGGTACGAAGGTTGAGACGTTGCGGCTGACGGCAGAACGGGATAAAAGTCTGCCAACTCCATTTGTGACTCGATCTCCGAGTCCGAGTGACACAGGAGAAACAGTCCAAGTGTCCAATGCATCTCTGAATCGAAGGACGCCTCAGCTGAACGCTCCCCAACTCGCACCGTCCACAGACGTCCTGAACATTCCCCCCTCGACAGGAAGTGTCCATTTGGCTGCAGCTCACGTGCTTCAGTCACCGGTGCAACTCCTTGGGAACCGCGTCGCTGCTCCTACGAATTCGAGTGAACGCGTGCTCACTGTACAGGCCAGCATGTCCCGTGCATCCAGCTCACTTCCTGCAACATCTGCTTATCCCGTGTTGTCACAGGCAGATTCTGACTCTGACGACCTTCAGATTGACCTGTCGGGCCAGGAACAGCTCATCTCTTACGATCCGCGGAAACCGCACAGCGACGTGGAAGAGAGAACAGACATGTCACTGCACGAGCAACGCCCAGTTGCAGCCGTTCCTGTGAACGCTGAAAGCGCCGAAAAAGTGGACAGAATTCCTGAGAGCCACGGGAGCAAAGAGCTGGACCTGATTCTGGCAGAGGTCGGTGAGGCCAAGGAACCCGGTCGCAGGAATAGTGCACGAGAAAACAAACCAGAACAGCTGGCCAATTGGGCGTCTCAAGATGGCAGGAGAAGCAACAGCAAGGAACTCGAAATTATTTTTGCTGAACTGGAAGAAATGAAGAAACTTCACAAAGGTGATCGGGAAAACAGCGAAACTACAACGGGACGTTCAAACCAGTTGGGAATGACTGCGCTTTCGAAGCTACAGGACGACAGCGAAGCTGCCCGGAGTGGCTCCGAAGGCGACGGGAAACCAACGGTTTTGCGTTTCGACTTGCAAAATGAGACTTTCGCCATGGTGTCCTCACCGAATGAGTCAAAGAACGGCGACGTTGTTGAGGAGAAGAATGTTGAGGAGCGAACAGAAGACGAAGAGACTGGAACGGACGATGCGTGGGAAACTTCAGATGAAGAGCCTGAGACGATAAGGGAAGAGGAACGGACGGAAAAGGCTGGGGAAGCCGCAGAGCCACGCAGAAGCGGTGACGGCGAACTGACTGAGGCAGAATTGCGTTTTGAAGAGATGATGCAGAAAAGTCGCATTGAAAGTGACCAGCTCGGCAAATCATGGAATGATGCGAGAGAAAATGGCATTGACGAAAGCAACCACTCGCTGGAACAGGAAAGCGAAGGTGGCGAGGCAGGCAGTGCGAAGATGAGCGAGGAGACCCAAGAAGGCGCTGCGAGGAAATCGTTTTCCGAACTGAGAAAGATGCTCGAAGAACCCGGCAAAGCAAATGCTGGAGCGACAGACAGTGGTGACAGGAAATCCCATCTGAAGCATTCACTGAGAACGATACTGCGAGATGAACCCAGCAAAGCAAAACCAAGCGACCCGGACCAAAACGAGGCCTCGCCGACTGATGTCGACGGTGAATCGAAGACTGAGACGGAGGACGAGAGCAAGGAGAGCGTGAGGAAGTCCATCCTGAATGCGATCACAGTCGTTTTGAAGCGAGAATTCCCTTACCTGCACACGACCGTTCTCCACTCGTTAGACGACCTTGTGGAGAGACCGGAAATTTTGGCGATTCCGCGCATTTCCGTACTTCTGGAAAACATCGCTGATGAGTTCGTTCACCAGATGGTGTCCAGTGACATGGACGTGGCGACAGAGGTTGAGATCCTCAAGCTGACCAACGACATGAAAAATCGCATTCTTCCCAAAATGATCAAGAGGGAAGAGTCCGTGTTGATGCATGCTGAAAAAGTTCTGCTCGGTATTCTTCAGGACAGAGTGGATAAAGTAGGATCCTTTTCACTGACCAACACGCACTCCGACCTGGCTTCGCTGCTGACTGTTGCTGGGGTGCCTCACGCCGTTGAAGAAGGCCTCTGCCTGTTCGAAAGCCAACACTTGGCAAGTGCATCCGGTGCGGATGATTTGGAAGATGACCTCCTCAGACGTACGATGTCCTCGATGGTGAACAACACGCGTCGAATGATCGCACCTCACCTTTACTGGGCCCAACCACCTGAGTTAGAGGGCAGCAGATTCCAGCTCAGATACTCCCTCCGCAAAGTGATATTCCAGCACTTGGGCAAGTTTGTCTCCAGACTCTTGCCCAGCGTCGGACACATGTGTGACATGCGCAGACTGGTGGAGCTGTCGAGTAAGGACGCCTTCGTGTGCTGGTGTCTCGAGAAGTGGACATTGGGCCGCACGGGCGTCTTCTTCCAGACATGTCGCGAGATTCTTGCAGAGCTGCGTCAGGCGAGTGGTGTCCCCAAACGCACGCACAGTACGTTTTGCTCCTCCGTTATTGGACGCCAAGCTTGCAGGTCTCAGCGGGACTGTGTGTGGTTTTGGTTCGTCTTTGGGGCTTCACGAACTTTCTTTCATGAATGGTCAGAAGTGATTCCTCCTTCGTCTTTGAGCTTTTTTCATGAACACGTGAACTGTGACCCCCTTCACCCTGCCCCGAAGCCCACAGATGAACTTTTCTTCCAGGAGGAACCATTTGGCGGAGCGCTTTCCTATCTCAGGTTTTGGAAAATAAGTCTCCAAAATACAAACAATTTTACACGCAAGTCTACTCTCAACTCCGCACAAATGCAAAGGCACTTGTTTCTTTTTGCAGTTGGTGCAACAGATCATGTCACCAAGTATTCAGGTGTGTGCTGATCTGTTTTCAAACGAGAGAGAGAGTGTGTGTGTGTGTGCATGTGAGAGACTGTGTGTGTGGGTTTTTGTGTGTGTAGGTGTTTGTGTAAGAGCGGCAACTCGGCACACTTTCTGCCGAGGTGGTTTGACAACATTCTAAATATTTTGCAGCGTTCGTCAAAATCATGAATGGTTGCTTGCGCACTCTGAAGATGGAGGCATGCGAAGATGACGAGGCAAACAAAAACCGAGAGGTAAGGAGCACCGATGTACCGGTATGTTCGGTCCAAGTCCTGCCAAAGAATCGGCGTGCTTGGGTTTCTGTCGGTGGTGCACACGGAGGAACCACAGCGGCGTGGGGAGTCCTGACCAGCACTGATCCAACCAACACACTCGGACCCCAAAATTTTCACAAAATGTGTTGTTTCGCACCGGTGTAAATAACCACACCCAATTCTTTGGAATTCAAGATTGGCGTCACCGAGTCCCGAAAGTGCTCTTTTTGTTTGAAAACGTCGAGAAGGCGCTTCTTCCATCAGCAAGTGAATGTTCAGAGTTTCTGGAGGATTTGGGTCACACAGTTGTTGGGAAGTCAGTTTGTGTGTTTTCAGTCGACGAAGCAAACGCCTTTGCTGTCTCTGCTGCCAGCTGGTGCGATGTTTGTGCCGATTCAGGCTTCCATGACGCCGCCGGCGCTGCGACAGTGGCGGCTGGGTGCCAGGCCCACGATTCCTCCAGTGCCATTGCTGAGAAATGCAGTGCTCACACAGTGTTGTGAGTACCTCGTCTCACAGTAACCTGAGCCGAAATGACCTTTGCTAATCTCTCCACAATCACATCATGCTTTGTCCCTGGTTGACTTGTAACATTTGCATTTCATCTTGGGTTGCGCGAAACGTTGGCTGCGGGGACTCTCACCGTTTTCCTTCTGCTTGTTGTTTCAGCCCAAACCAGCGACGCCGTCCCTGTGTGGACTGCGGCTTTTGAAGAGACGACAACAAACCAAACTACGCAATCGCTGGGAAACTCGAAGCGTGTGTTCGTGGTGCGATGAAACTTTTGTTTGTTTTGCTATTTTCAATATCTGTTGAGTCTGCAAGGTTTTCCCGAAAACTGTGGCGATCGTCACAGCACTGAAGACATTCACGCTCTGTCTCGAGCGTCGCTTGTCGCAGCTGGGTTGAAGGTGCTGGAATTTTCTGAAACACACTGACAAAAGAAAAATGATGTTTTGCGCTTCAGTTCAATTTTCGACAAAACAAACACCACGGCTGTGTCGCAGGGTTCACCGTTCATTCTGTTGCCGTTTTGTGTGTTGCAGCGGAAATCGGCGGCTTCTGATCACACACCGGATCGAACTCAGGACGAAGAAACCAAACAGGTGCCGATGGTTGTGGATGAGTGCCACTTGACGCTGTACAGGAGCATCGCGCGCGACCTGAAGTTCAACCTCCAGGTGAGGAAACAACGATCCACCAGATGCTTCAACGTTGAACGTAAAAACGCACACGAGCACGCACACACACGCACACGACCTGAAGTTCAACCTCCAGGTAAGGAAACCACGATCCACTAGATGCTTTGACGTTGAACACAAAAGTTGGCTCGTAAAGTGGTGCCGTCACTTGATCTTCGTCCAACACACTGTTCAGTAAAGGGCAAGCGACACACGACGCGAACACCAAAGGGACACCTGCGAGCGTCACTGATTCGCTCAAATCTTTCCGTGATGCAGAGATCGAAGCAGGACATACTGGAGAGTATTCGACAAAACAAGATCCTCATGTTCTCCGGGCTCGTCGAGACTTTTCTGCGGAAACCTGCTGCAGACGTCTCGTCAGACTCCGAGGAAGATGGAGAGGAGCGGGAACCAGGTTCGTGTGTGTGCGTGCTCGTGTGTGTGTGTGTGTGTGTGTGTGTGTGTGCGTGCGTGCTCGTGTGTGCGGGGACAGGACTGTCAGGGGCGCGGTTGGGAACTCGGGACACACTTCTTGCCTCCCACGAGAAGGCAGAAGCCACGCGAGATGATCGACGAAAAACAAAGGTGAAGCTCAGGCCGATGCAGGCAGCAGGTGAAAGTGAGGGCCTCATGGCACTGCTCGTGAAAAGTCGTTCAGGGCAAATGCAGAATTTCTAATTTCTGACATTACAGGGGATCAGGTGACAATGACGGTACATGTGTAATCTCACAAGGCAGGAAAATGTCCTTGCTCACGTGAATTGTGTCTATTTGCAGACAACGCAAATGTTGTGGACCCAGCCGCCAGCGCCCAACTGGGTGCTTGTCCCGTAGGTGTTGAAGGTATGTGCATAAAAGCGGAACCGGTGGACACCGGCGAGTACGGGGTCAGCTCGGTACCTGCAGACTTGCCAGTCAAGAACCAACTTCCCGTTGGCGTAACTGTCAAAGAAGAGCAAAACTTAGACGATGACCAGCATCGACCTGGACCTTCACAGAATGGACAAGTCCCTGAGATGCGGCCAATCAAGATCGAGCCGGTGAACGACGGGTGCTATGAGAGCTGCCCGCTGCACGCAGCAGCTGAGGAAGAGGGCAAGGAACCAGAGTCAAATGATGCGCAAGCACACAGGCGGTTTCTCGCGGAGACTGCGCAAGGGCCAAACTCTCTGGAGGATGAGGCGCGCAAGTGTGCAGAACCAGAGCAGGATGTCGAGTCTGCAACTTTCTCTGCGCAGCACGCAGACAGGGTGACTGGTGAAAATGAAGGACAATTTGAAGTTCAGACTGACGTATGCGACAAAGAAGAGACGGAACAACATGCGTTGAGTGAAACGTCGAAAACTGTTGACACTGTCGAAGTGGCTTTCACTCGAGATGATAGGAGAGAACAGCCTCACAACGCCGCCCATGGCGCCTCTCCAGAAGCCGTGGCTTTGTCCGGTGTTCGTTCCCCACCCAGAGCGACCGTTGTGCAGCCAAGACACGAAGAATTGACAGACGAGGAAAGATTTGTTGATTTCGGCGCGACCACGAAACCAGAAACTGCCCGGGCGCGTATCGCTGGAATAACGGACTCGCACGAAGCCGTTCGGAGTGAAAGTCAGGACTTGGCCAGCGGGGGCAGAAACATTGAAAACCGTCATCCTGTACCACACATTGCGGTGTCTTGCTTTCAGACGCAATCATCAGAACATTCTGCGGAAAAGTTTGGTGCCGAGACAGAACTGTGCAGACACAGAGAGCCGAGCGGGAAAAATCTCGATGACATCCTGTCGGAGACGGTGGATGAGTTTTACTTGCAGTTGTTGGGATCAAAGAGACACGATCATCCGTCTGACCAGTTGGTAGAGGAGAATGCTGAGGACGAAGCTGAACCACCCGGTTCTCGACTTCAAGCCGTGGGAGTTGAAGAGAGGTCGTCCACTGACAGCATTGAAGACAGTCGACAGTTGGCCCTGCAGGGCCTCCAAGAACTGAACAGTCTTCAGAGACAGACCAGCCTCCTGTCAGAACCGCAGGCAGTATCTGGTTGTGAGGCAGCCATGTTGGTGGCGCCGTACGGTGGGAAATTGGTGTCACAGAGTTCGGTGGAGCTGCAGCGCCAGCTGTCGGAAACTGTAAAGCAAGTTTACTCGGGGATTGTCGCAGACGGGGAGGACGAGAGTCGGGGTCTCCTGCCGAAAGATTCTCCCAGTGAAGAAATTCAACGGGATGAAGCGCCTGGCTGTCAGACACACATCATCCCGGACAAGTTGACGGAGGCTGCTGCTGTCACTGTCCCAGTTGACCCTGAAGGAACAGAGGAAGGAGCGCAGCGAGGAGGATGTCGTCCTGTTTGTGAGATCAACAACGAAGAAGAGAAGGAGCCTGTAGTTGTAGAGGAAACGCAGGAGTCCCAGCCAGTTGAGTGTCTCCAATTGGGTCATGTCAGCGAGCCGTTTTGTGCCGCAGGATCGAAACTGGCGAGTTACGACCTGATTGCAGCGGAGAACGAACAGACCCAAGGGGAGAACCAGACGAACAAGTACCCAATTGGTTGTGGAGATTCTGTACCGCCCAGTGATGTGGAGTCAGCTCTGAATGAAGCAAGTCGGGTTGTGAAAGAAGAAGCTCTTCACAGTTCAAGAACGTTGTGTGTGCCACGAGTTGGTGGCGCTGCGGGAACAGTCGGTGTTCAAGAGATAGAACCAATTGTGATCGAGCCTGAATCTGATGCCGAGCTGGAATCTGAAAACGAGGCTGAACGCGAAGTTGAAGCAATTCATTTGGACCGCGAGTTTGGGCCAAAGCTGGACTGTGAACAGGATGAGGAATTCAATCACAAGGCTGAACAAGACAGGCAATGTGCCAAGGCGCCTGAAGCGTCGTCTGCACTCGCCACTGAAACAGGACCCGTGCGTCAGGCAGAAGCTCGCTCAGACAGTGAGGCGCACTTTCAAGCCGAATCTCTTGGAACAACGTGCTCAAGAATTAAAGTTCAGCCTGAGTTCGCGATGGACCTGAAGTTAGAGCCCGTCATTGAATCGGAGTCAGAGCCCAAGAACCAAACTGAAACGGAACTTGACGGACAAGAGGCTGAAGAAGAACATGATTCGGACTCCGAGGACATCGTGTTGAACACGATCAGGTCGGATGACGGAAACGTCTTTGCGTTTGAGATGGAGGACCACACGATCATTCCCGCTCGAGCCGTCAGCTTCACTCTCCCGCAGCCCGCGTCCGACGAGTCTGGCGCCTTGGTGAGGGAGATCATCCTCCGCGCAGAGTATCACTGTGCAGAGTCGCAGCCGGTTCACAACGAAACACCAGCTCAGGGCAGTGATGAGGCGCTGCCTCACACACAAGACTCCTCGACACGGAATCACAGCAACGCCGACACGAGTGCACCAGCTCGCCCACCAGCGACGTCAGCTAATGTGGACGTTTCGCAGAACGGTGGGCAGACGTGTCTGCCCGTTGAACAAACGGAAAACGTCGTTCCTGATCCAGTTGCGGGGTCCGAGGCACCAATTAGAATGACGGTCGGAACGCCGAGTTCAGTGGGTCGAGAAATCGGATTGGTCACTCTCACGACAGGAAAAGAGGCAGCGGTAAGTGACGCTCTGGGACTTTCTGCTGCTGTGCCAAAGAAGTTGCAGTTGGAAATCCAAGAATTTATGCAGGTTTTCTTTGTGTGTCTGTGTGTGTGTGTCGGGGGGGGGGAGCGAGCTGGGGAATAATCGTTGTTCTTTTTACATGACTTTGTGCAAAACTCCAGGGTGCTGTTGCCGTTGAACAAATCGGTTCTGAAGACACAATGGTTTTGCAGGCTGGAATGAGAGTGAAACGACGCCCCAGTGAAAGGAAAATCCGCTCGAAAGTTGAAGAAATTCGAAAGTTTTATCGGGAGCAGCTGGAAATTATTCGAAGGTAAGACACAAGTCAATAGGAGTCACAAAGTTCCGCACTTCGCTCACGCCAGACAGGCGGCACTGACCAGTGTGTGTTCCAGGGCTCGGTTGAGTGGCACGAGTTCCCCGGCGGACGTGGAGGAGCAGCGCGGGTACCTCACGGAGAACCGCAAGTTTCTCCGAGATCTCGCGCGAGACGAGTTCGAGCTGTTCGGCTGCTACGCATGCGCCTTCACCAGTACCCAGCAACAAAAGGTGTTGCTTACAGTTCCGCGGTGAAATGTGTCATTTCACCTGACAGATGACAAGATGCGTGCGAAAACAAAGAGACAAATTTGTTTTCCTTCAACTGTCAATCAACAACAGTTCGTTTGTCAGTGATTGTTGGGCTTTCGCTGTTACGCATCTCGTGATGCCACGTTATTCCTCCCTGTTGTGGGCAGAACCCTCCAGTGTGTCCTTTTTGCAGGTGATGGACCACTGGATGCGTGCGCACCTGGAAGACGCCATGTACATGTGTGCGTACTGCTACCTCGACCTGAACACCAGTCAGCAGGTCGTCTGCCACATCCAGGAGTGGCACCCGCGTCAGCCGGTCCGTGTTCTGCTCAAAGCGTCGCAGGTATGAGAAGGTTCACCATGGTGTTCTGAGGATATTGTTTCCAAACATTTGAAGTGGTACCCGGCAGAGTTTGGTTTCAGATAGTGGATGAACGATTTCTAAACATTCGTACCAGCAGAAAGCAATCTCTTTGAACTTGCAGGTGTACCAAGATCGGTTCGAACTGGATTTTGTGCATCGTTGTGGACGCCTGGACCGCGACCAGGCGTTCCTCGTCGGCGTCAGGTAGGAGCATCACACAGATTTGTGGCCCAAGCGCACACACGAACACACACACACACACACACACACACACACACACACACACACACACACACACACACAGGTCTCCAAGCCATAAAGTTGGACTTGGTGGTCAGTGTGAGTTTCTAGAGTTCGTTTTCCTTCACTCTCTTGTGTTGTTAGGATGCACCGGTCCTTTTTTCTTTGTGAATCACTGCAAGAACCAGGTGCACGAGTGGGTGTGTCAACAAAGACGAAATCCGCTTGTCTCACTTTTTCTTGCAGGAACGAACATTATACTGTGAAGACGAGCATGAAAAAGGGTGAAAGTTATTTCTGCGGAAAATGCGATTACACAGGGGACAATAGAGACAGCGTGAAGAAACATGTGATGTTGAACCACACCCCTGGCGTGCGCTTTCAGTGTCAAACGTGCCAACTGGTAAGTACACCAGTCATTGAATTTCTTGCCTTGTGTTCATTTCGCCAATCACATATTCGTTGTTGGGAACACTTTTCTTCTCTTTTTTACGTGCAGTTTTTCAAGCGAGTGCAGAACCTGCGTGTCCACGTGATTGCTGTGCACACGCCGCTGGTCCCAGTTGTGCAGTTGGCACGAGTGCGCGCCCTGGTTCCCGAAAAGGAAGGGCATTGGCTGAGCCTGATGGCGGAGAAGGACGACCTGAACTGGCTGTACCGACATGACAGAAGGACACGGGTGAGACTGCAGCTTCAGTGTGAGACTGGGTGGGCAAATGGGTTGTTGATTTCGCTGTGTCAGGATTAAAAATCTGTGGAATCCCCTACAAGCAGCAGGGTGACGGTTGTCGGGAATCGGTTTCTTTTTGTTCTGTTCAACACAAATCGGTTGCCAAATTTGATTGACTGAGAGTTTTCTCTTTTACAACAGACGGTGAAGCTGAACTCGCAACTGTTGTGGGATACGTGCGCGGTGAGAGCTGACTCCGTCTTCCTCCTGTGTAAGAACTGCAACTTCACCACCTCAAACAAGGTGAGCCTCCGAAGACTTGAACATGGTGGGTGACGTGAATCCGTTGTTCCCTTGATACCTGGGGCCGTAAGCTGATCGACAAGTCAACTTGTAGAAACTGATGTGGACCCACGTGACCGGGATGCACCAAGAGCCGAAGACCGTCGACTGTCCCAAGTGTCAGCGCAGCGTTGCGCTGTCTGGGGATAACAGGGACGAGGTAAGAGCGGGCGCACCATGACTTCCTGTCTCAAATTTCCCACAACATTGCTTTGTTTGACAAATGTACACGAAGCCACAAAACCAACCGAAAGAAAGATGTCAGAATACAAAACCCCTGGGCCGGAGGAAGGGTGTAGTCATTGACATTGACACTTGCTGCATCATCTTGTCTTCTTGTAGAGCATTGCGCATTGTGAAGATTGCAGAACGGTGTTGCACATCGACGTGGGCCATGGGGCCCAAGTATTGAGGACGGAGACTCTCTTATTGTGCAGACACTGCTCTTTCAGAACGCAAACCGTACGTAAATGCTGTTTCAGCGGTTTCTCAAAGTATGATGAAGCTTGTGTGTCTTTTCTCTCTTCTCACCGTCTATCGACTGAATGTGATCAGAAAGAGCACAGCATGCTCCGTTCGAAACATGCGCGGTTCATTCTGCCGTTACAGATGAACCTGATGCAGCACCACGCGCTACAGACGCACATCCGACTTAAGCCGTACCTGTGTCGCTACTGCGAGATGTTCAACACGGAGAAGCGCCTCGTGAAGCGACACATCGCCGAGATCCACCCGGGCAAACCTGCCATCGTCAGAACGGACTACAGCCAAGTGAGTCCTGCTCTCCCGCCGTATGTCTCCCGCCAAACACAGAATGAAGCGCCGAAACTTTCTTCCATTGTAAAATATCTGCTACCCACAAAGCCACGCCATTCGTTTCGTCTGGATTGCGATGTCAAAATGGTTTGCAGGTGGCACTTCTAGAAAAGCAGAAGAGCTTTTGCTCGCGAGTCGTCTGCGTGCTTGTTCACAACGTCGAGGCTCCAGAAGCAGGTGAGCGTTGGCTGCTGTTCGGTTGGGCGAGAAAAAAATTACATGTTGGCGATATCGGAGTCACAGTTTGCCAGAAGAGCCTCACAAGTCTTTTCGTTTTCTTTCATTGTGGCGGTTTTGTTTGGGGAATATCAGTCTCCAGTTGTTCACTTGTGATCGCTTATTCAAGAGGCCTGTGTGTTGTTTTCGTTGCCAGGCAACATGGAGAGCGACTCTGAATCGGAGGTGGGTGCGATGTCGGTTGGCCTTTCCTCGAAAGTGATTATGTTTCACTGGTCATTCGTGTCTGAAGACTTCAACGATCTTCCCTGTCATACCATCCTGAACTTTGCAACGCTGGTCGCTCGACCAGCTGATCCCGCTGTTGCGCAGCGCACGCAAAAGTTACCGTCTTTTTCAGCTGGAAAACGGAGAACCCCTGAGCAGCTTCGCCGGCTCCGGAGCGAAGATCAGACCGGCCAACATGGCGATGTCGACAGGGAAAATAGTAGCCAGTGGTAAGCCTCGAAGCGCGCTCGAAAGAAGGGAAGAAGAAAGAAAGCGGGCAACTCGTTCAAATCTTTTTCTTTCTTGAAAGGGACACACACACACAAACTGTTCCAAGAACGTCGTCGTCTTCGTTTGGTCTCACTGTCCGCGTCACGCGTTCGTTGTCTTTCAGTGGCCGAGGCGTTTTCAGCGGCCGAGACTGACAGAAAGGATCCCGATTTTTTCTACGTGTAAGTTGAGCCTTGTTGACAAAGATAGCCTGTTTGGTTTGAAAAGAAAAAATAAAACAACAGCAAAGGACTGTCTCTCCCAAATACAATTCTTCTTGAAGGTGCACGTCATGTGGATTCAAGGCTGGGAGTTTCGCCAGCATCTTTCGTCACGTGAAAGTACACATTCAGGTGACAGTGACTGTTTTTGCTGCTTCCTTCTTCGTGCGATGCTGCTGTTCAACGGTTTTTGTAGCGCCTGGGTTGGGTAGATAAAACTAAACAAATTGGAAAATTATGATGTACGGGTCTGTGCGTGGTCGTGCGGCCAAAAAACAAAAACTGATTTGCAGTTGGTTTATTTCAAATTCACAATGTGACGTGCTCGTTCCAGATTCGGCCCTTCATGTGCGGACATTGCAACTACAAGTGCAGTGAGCGAGGCGTGATGTTGGCGCACTCGAAACGCTTCCACCACCGACAGTCTCCTCTCATCTACACGGATCAAGAGGCAGTGAAGAAAATTGTCGAGAAATCCCGCTCTCTGTTCCGCCAGATGAGAAAACCTGGTAGGGGTTGAGAAGCTTCAGTTGGCATTGCTTCGACATGAAAATGGTGACGTACCAGTCTGTCATCGGAGTCATCTCGATTGATTGATTTTGTTTTTCTCAGACGTTGGAGGTGGGTCAGCGCTGGCGATGAGCTCCCGCAACAAACAGGTGCGAAAGAAAACATCAAATGAACACCAAGGCTGCTTTGTTTGTATCGGCGTGTGTTATTTGTCACGCTTCGGGCAAAGTGATGCAGATGCCGGATGGACCCCACTCCCCTGTGAACAGAACTTGGGCTCTGGAGCAGAAAGTTGGACTTTGTTTCATCCCCCGCCTTGAAATGAAACCCGAGTCTCTGAAGCAAAAGTTGCATTCATTATTTAGCCAGATGGGAGTCCCTTGAAATGAAGTCAAGGCTTTGGCGTAAATGTTGGGAGTTGAAAGAAATTCAGCCTGTTGGTAAACCCCCCCCCCCCCCAATGAAACTAAGGCTCTGGAGCAAAAGTTGGCTTGCAAGAACTTCAGCCTGGTGGGACACCTCACCCCCACCCTGGAAGTGAAATCAGGTTCTGGATTTTGGTCTGGTGTGACCCCCGCCCTCGCCCACGCCAAACAAAACTTGGGCTCTGGAGCAAAAGTTGGACTTGGAATTTCGGCCTGGTCAGACTCTCCTCAGGCTGACCAACACAGGAAAAGTTGGTCTTTGGGTGTACATGGATGGGCGACAACGGGGATGTCTGTTCGGCGTGTGTCCACACTGTCTAGTGTTCGCGTTGATACTAGTCTGTGCCCCTCCCAAGGAGGAGCTGAGCACTTTCAAAACGTTTTTTGTCCCAACATTGGGGCTCTTTTTCGAGGACGAATTTTCCAGCCCCAAGAAGTGTGGGGTCTTGCGGCGCTCGCTTTCTGGTCTCCGTTCTCTTGTTGTTTTGCCCTTTCTGTGTGGATTATACCGAGTCTGGTGTTCAAGGCATTCGGTTGTTTTTTCAGAAGTTGGAAAACGGGGAAAAGGCTGAGAAGTCCAGGCCAAATATTCTGCACAAGAATGGTGGAGTCAAGGGGGATTTGCTCAAGTGAGTTTGTGTCTTCGTTTTGACCTTCATGTTTGCTCTTCCTTGTTTTCATCTTTGTGTCGAGTGTTGAAAAGTCAGCATTTCCTTATGTTGAGAAATATGCTGTTTTGCCAGCGCTTTGTTCGATCAGCTGCCGGGTAAAGAAAAACCGAGGCGAGTCGGACCGGCCTGGGGTGAGTACTGAAGCTGGGCAGACGCCGGACAGGGCTTTCACACTGTAGGAGAACTGAAATACCGGTAGTTGCTGCAAATTACGCGACTTTTCGAGGGAAGTAAAAAGAGTTATGAGTTGCACGCTTGAACAAGAAACATTTTTTGCAGGGGGGAACCCAGTTCTTTTATACTGAGCGCACCAGCGAGAGGTTTTGTAATCGCAAGATGGTTCTCAGTTATCTTTGTCATGTGTGAAACACAAGCCTTTTCAGGAAGTTTGGCTTATTCAAACGTGAATGTCATGAAAACAAATTCGTACAGAGCAACAAAGCAGCGATGAAGAGGAGACGCTCAGTGACCTGAACCAGGATCTGGCCAGCGACGACGAACGAGCGGTGCGCCACGACGCCAGTACTACCAACAAAGGTGCGCACGGCAGAGGCGACGGTGAATGTGTTCGTGCTTCTGAGGGTCTTGGAGGGAGTTGGGGGGGGGGGGGGTGGTGACACAGCTGTCCACAGCAAAGACGGAATCAGGCTGAGATAAGACGTTCCATGCACTTCGTCAACAGGTTCCACGTGGAATGTGGCCCGGACGCTGGAAGGTGCCGGCCGAAGAAAACAGCAGTTTCCTGTCGACACCGCGCGCCTCTCGTCACCCAAACAAGCCAAATGGTCCGGTAATAACGTGCTGCAACAGCGGCGGCCTCCACCGCACCTGCTGCGGGAACAACAACGGAGACAGCAACTATTGAGGCAACAGCAACGGAGACAGCAGCAACAGAAATACAAAGTCACAAAACGTAAACTGAACGAGGATCCTGGAGCCGACAGCGATGAAAGTTGGACCTGGGAGGTGGAGCGGAAAGGAAAGCGACACGGAGGTCGTGGCAGGAAACGCGTGCGCTGCAGTCGAGTCGTCGAGTCCGATGAGAGCGACTCGTGGATCGATGAGTTCTTGTCAGACTCAGATGCTGAATCGGGTAAATAAAGCCAGACTTCGTTGCCTTGTGGTGTTTTCTCAGGAAGTACCTCACTGAACCAGTCGGCAGCTGCATCGTACTCGTCTCAATATCTCTTTCAGGAACGAAAACGGGGACAACATTTGTGTCGCTCCTTTCATTTCAAAACGCTTCTGCTGCAGGTGCCGCCACCTCGAGGCAGAAGGGTGCGGTGGAGCCAGTCGAAGACGTAGGGCTCACGGACGACGATTACAGAACCAACTTCAGCTTCATCCTGAATGACCCGAAGCTCGTGATCGATCCCGTTGTCAAGCTGGTTGCTGTGGAAATGGACGGTCCCGTTGTCATAGTGACCGACACGCCAGCAAGTCAGGCGAGAGCGAAACAGAATGTGCCACACGGGTTGTTTGATGCCTGGCCACATGTGGCACCTGGTGCACTTTTCGGTGCAGGCTTGGGTGCAGTCAGAGCGGGAAGTCCATTTTGCAGTTCTAACGGGCAAGACACTGCATCACTGACATTACAAACTGAATCTGTACCAGCTGGCGATATCACAGCATCCAGCGCAGGGTCAGAAGCGCTCCCTGGAGTCACCGTCAAAACGGAGCCGATTGACGTCGAGCCTCACAGCGAACACAGCATGTGGAACAACCTCGGTTCACACGGAACAGAAGTTGGGACTGTGGATAACACCCTTCCGGATCAAAATTCCGGCACAGCCTTGGAAGAAGACAGGGTGGACATTGGAGAGCAGCGAAAGAGAAAGACAGATGCCCTCCAGGATGAAGGTTCGCAAAGTGCCAAAAGACCGAAACTTTCAGATTCCTCAACCAACAACAGTGTGAACACACCCACAACGCAAACTGTGTGGGTGAAGAAGGAATTGGAGCGAAACTCTGAATATGAAGAAATGATCTTCGGTTCAGCAACAGGCGACCGTGGTGACAAGTCTTGGAGTTCGAGCAAGACACCCCAGACAAAGCCGGTTTCCTCACCAGTCAAATCGGTGCATGGCGCCCCAACCCCGAGTTTGGACGTTGCGACCGTGACACCTCTGACGGAGACCAGATCTGTCACGGCTCCAGGACGAGACGAGAAATCCCGGTCACGAACCATGACAACAGCGCCACGTGGTGACCTGTGCAAGAAAGCTGCCGAATTGCGGATACCCTCACGTACCCCAAGGCCGATCAGAAACAAGGAAGACAGGCCTCCACCAGTGAAAAGGTTCACAACCAAGGCGCCGCCCTGCGCCGCGACCTTCAGCGAAGACTCCGCGGCCAGAGGCTTGACCGCCGAGGACACAGCGCCAAGGAGAAGGAAGGCGGTCACTGAGGACGCAACGACCAAAGGAACACACGTCACTGGAACCGCAGCACCCAACAACAAAGGCAAGTTACACATGTGGACGGACAAAAATATCAGGCTGTACCACAGCCATCTTACGGCGGACCCGCTGTTGGTGGAAGAACCCGTCGTGAAGCTGAAAACACTCGCGATTGAGTCTGGTGCATCTTCCGTAGTTGTGCGCCCACAGAAAACTGCGAAAGGGTACAAGTGTCCATTGTGCCCGTATGGCGTCAAAACAAGTGCAACATGTCAGGCGCACCTTCTCTCCGAACACTTCAAACAGGCGTTGGGGCCTTGTCCACACTGCAATAAGTTTTCCACCTACACAGTCACGAGTTACAACAGACACGTGAAGGCGTGCGCTTCGCGAGCCTCCAGATGAACGAGTCGCGGCCGGTCCCGTTGCCTGTTCACTCGAAGGATCTCCTTCCCACTGCGGATTATTTCCGTGGCGCGTGCATACCCACAGGATGCGAGGAAATGCTCACCGACAGCCAAAGCATCTACACGCGCCAGGGTTCTGCAATCTCCGAACAGGGAATGTTTGATGTACGCCCCACGCCCAATGATGCAAATTCGTCGCTCTATCGCTGTGTTCCTTGTTCGTTTGTTTATGAATTGTACAAGTTTGGAAAACTCGTTTGTTTTGCAGGTTTTTGCCAAAGCTTTTTATTTTGGCATTGTGGAACATACAAGCACCAATTTCACAAGATACACACTGCAAATGCAGTTTTCGTTCAATACTGATGTTCGGCCACATCAACAAATGCCTTTGCCATCAAAAAATACAAAGACAAATTTGATACGCCTGTTAAAGCTGCACCCGATTCAGATAGCACCATAGCAAAAGACGTAGATATGAGATTGGAATCATTTGGCAGATCTACAATACTACAGATCGACCTTTTACTTGGCAGTGAAATAATTTGTCGGCACAAAGGGCATCTTTGTGACGCGGGCGTCTATTTTCTTCTTTCTGACATCAAGCTTCACCTCTGTTCCCTGTTTGGCGAATCTGGACATCACGTAACCCATTAAAACATTTTTCTTGAGCGTCGGAGAAGGAATGCCACTTGTGATACGACCAACAACGTTTTCTCCTGATTCGTCGTAAATGACTGTTCCGTCTGCAATGAAAAACACTTGATGTCGAGTCTCGAACACTTGAATACAGAGTCTGAAATAAAGATATAGTTTTGACAGCTGAAGTCTGTGCTGTGCTCTTGTGTTGCCAGTGCCGGCCTGTCTGGACACAACAGTCCGCGGGTAATGTACGCTCGAAAGTTATATTTTAACAATCGAGAACAAATGAAAAAATATATTGAAACAAACACGCCGCGGCCCTCATTCAGACCCCCCCCCACACACACACACACACAGTCGGTCTCCCAGCGCGCACCTCGGGCGGGAGGTCCGGTCGACACGAGCCCGACGCGCTTCCGATGCGGCTTGTCGCGCAGCTGCCGCAGGATCGTCTCTGCGCCGGGAAAGTCCGCAGCCTGACGCCGCCGCTTGCCTGAGAACAGGATTAAGCGGGTGCCTTTAGTTGTGTGAGTAGCCCGTCTTCACAAATTGTCGGAAAGGTGGACTGTGCAAAAACCAACTCTGAATCTTGTGGGGCGTACCTATGGTCCATGCCAGTCCTGCCTCAATGGGCGTGGTGCCTTCGTCGATGTCGTTGCCGTACAGACAGAGCCCGGCTTCTAGACGCAACGAGTCGCGGGCGCCCAGCCCGGCGGGGCGGACCACCGCGTCACGAGACGCGAGCAGCGCCTCCGCCACGTCACGCGTCCGCGCTGAGGGGATCGAGATCTGAAAGGTGAAAGAAATTGTCGTGAAACGCAAACGAGGGAAAGCAGAGCATTCAACACAGGCCCATCCTGAAGATCACACAATTCTGCGGCCTGGAACTATTCACATGGGGAGGGGTCCAATCCCCATCAAAGCATCAGTGGAATCCTGTCCCCAAAAGAACGTCGAACGTCAATCCTCCAACAATTGCCAGTTCACACACAACACCGGTTCACTATGAACACGGAAAGAAGACCCATCACCAGGCTGGGGTCGGGTGGGTTCCCAATTGGTGTAAAAGGAACGCAAGCAGCCCATTGCAAACAAGAATGCTACGCATAAAAAGCGTGTGGTCCATACA
>JAAUXT010002051.1_pt1 | contig 40066 bp, 33 predicted proteins | sample 7278171 | NCBI WGS metagenome assembly JAAUXT01 (sample SAMN14350112, study PRJNA611818) | marine sediment metagenome | isolation source: surface marine sediment (1.8m) | place: French Polynesia: Moorea | collected 2018-08
CCCACCCCCTGCAGCCAAGACCCACTTTGGCCAAAGGGTTAGACCGGCTTTCAAAATTTATTTATTTATTTATTTTTTTTTAAATGATCAGTGATGAACTGCAAACGTTTGTATAGACCACACGCTTTTTATGCGTAGCATTCTTGTTGAGGGTCAGAGTCACTTGTCTCGTGTTGCCCGTTTCATCATCATCTGAGGGTCTTGATTGCGTCTCATCAACAGAGATTGACATCTTTCGGTGAACAGAATGATGGTTCTGCAGGAGCGAGAGGAAGTCGTGTTCACTCAAGTCGGCGATGTTGTGGTTCGGCGCTGCCCTTGTTTCGGGCCAATTTGCATCGCATTGGGGACCGTGGGATGGACTTTGCGTGCTCAGAGACCTGTGCGAGCGAGATAACTGGCAATAAACCTGGTTCTGGTTTGCAACGTCGAGTGAAGCATTTTCAGCTGACACATTTCCTCGCAAAATGTGGTGAATTAATTGTCAACGGAGAACAAGTGGAGGCTCCACAACTGCCAAGCAAACATCCCACAATTATGACTGAAACCACAGAACAAAATTGCGTTTTATTGCAAACCGTGAAATGACTTGCCGCCATTATTGGGTCGCAGACCATTCCCAATCTTGTTCGCAAAAGCAAAACAGCAACTTGCGTGTCAGACAAAACAGACCTGTTGCCGAGTCTTCGAGAATATTTTGTGTCCGTGGTTCGTCCACGAATTTTCCGCTGCCCCTCACTATTTTCGTGACAGTTGTAGCGTTGCACAGCAAAGTAATTCTTGTGGACGGACGACGTACGTTTTCTAACCCGTCTTGTTTGTGTTCTTGCAGTCGTGCTGCCCCGCCTGGCGTTCATGGCAGCGTCCAACAACCACGTGGACTCGGCGACGCGACGTCTCGACGTCGCCGTGCAGCTGTTCGAGGCGTACAGCGCCCTGTCGTGCTGCTGTATCCTTTGTGTGTGTGTGTGTGTGTGTGTGTGTGTGTGTGTGTGTGTGTGTGTGTGTGTGTGCTTACGTTCGGAACATCGTGCAGTTCGTGCTGTGTGTGTGTTGTACGAGTATGCTGCGTCTTTTGTGCGGGTTCTTTCGTAAGAAAGGATTACATGTATCCACTAGCACGTGTGGCTCTTCGAATGAACCACAAGGCCGCCATGACATTGATATGTGGCTCGGTCCATGGCCTTGTGTGAGCGGAAGAAGTGTGACACTCTTTGTTTTCTGACCGCTCAAAACAACGCACGCACGAGTTTTCAAGGTTGAGTGTGTGGCCCAAAACGTGCCATGAAAACAGCACGAACAGGCTGCTTGGTGAGGAGATGGACCTTTTCACATTTGTGTTCTTCGTGATCGTGCACGAGGAGTCTTTTGCTGTGGCTGGCAAAAGTTTGAAGGACTGTTTGAGCTGAAAGATTCTGCTTGGTTCAAAACGAATAACAAGTTCCAGCACGTCCGCCTTTGGTGTCCTTCACTTCCCGTGTTCTGGAAGACTGGACGCTCCCACGTCTCATCTGGACACACGACATGATGTACTCCTCCTAATCTTGGGCAGCCCCTGGTGCGACATTCATTGTCTATGACAGAGCTCTCAATGTCTATTACGACACCAGCCGTTGGCCACGGCGACAGGCCGTCTGATGATATTACGTGCGCATCTCGGTGTGATGAGACGGGTCAGTTACATCCGACGGGACAACGTCAAACTGAGACTTTTCATGTTTGGTGACGTGAAGTGTGTCAGAGGGATCACGATGTTTTCAAGCGTTCAAGCTCCAATTCCAATGAGCAAGGCTTCCCAGGGCAAGGTGCTCGGAATCAGCCAGCCCCCCCCCCAAAAAAAAAATGTGAGGTTCTCCACCCACCGGCATTGACTCGAAGGGCAGTTGCGCTTGTCAGTGCTCAGAGAACAAAGTGAAGTTGCCTGTTTTGGTCACAGTGAGGTGCAGATTCCAATTTCTTGCCTGAAGTTGCATCTTTTGTCACAATTGAAAGAACAACGACAAACAGCGAGACGCAGCGAGAGACAGACGACTTTGGTTTGTGTCACAGCAAATAAGCTGTGCTCCGGACGTTTGCAACTTGGCTTTTTCAGCAACTCAGCAAAGTCTCAGAAATACTCGCACTTGATTCGACTTTGATCCGCAACACCTGCACGAAATAAATGATCCAAACAGTTGGGTTTGGGTCTGGGCATTCGTGTGTTCAATAAATTAGTCTGAACGTGTGGTGTGTGGGTTTTCTGCGTGGAGGGAGGCAAACAAGATAATTTTTCAGTGCCCACATTCTGACGTTTGAACAACGCGGAACTTCAGGAACAGCTGAACCATGCAGATCTGGGATGTGGTGCTTCTTCCCTTGTGGCATGTGGCACAAAACAACTTTGGGTTCAGATGGGAAATGTTCAACACTGAAGAACTTGGTTCGGTGGTGCGATGGTCTGTGAGTCGCTGGAGTTCCTCAGCCGCCCTGTCAGTTTAGGTTCCGGGTGATCGTTGGAGAGTGACCTTGAGCTGTGTGGCCACAGATCATAAATTCAATTTGGGGGCAGCTTTGTGTGTTTTACGCGTGAATTATTCATCAATACGGGTGACATGAGGCGTTGGTAGGCGCGGGTCTCTGCACCAGGCCTCATCAAATCTGATGAAATCAACCCATAACTGTGCACTTGGACTGATAATGGAGATACTATCTGCTGTCTTGTTACGTGGCCAATGGATCGGACTTTGCATCTGAGTAAGCTGCTGTGTTTTGTCAAAGCTTCTTTGGTCTGGGGCACGTGTAGTTCATCTTTGCTGCTTTGGGTTGCCCACCACTGACCTCAGGACAAATGATTTGTGCCTGTGTCTGGCCACTAAAGTCTAGCTTTGTTCGTGGAACGTGAGTCTGCTGGAACGATTCCCAAACAAGGAACTCAAACAAGCGACCACTGAGGTATTCCAGTGTGTTGTGAGGTGACACTCATCCCGGCTGCGCGAGAGGCTCGTGGTGATTTGACACTCTCTGGGCTCTTTTGAAACCCGTAGATTGTGCTTCCTTGTTTCACTTGTCATTTGCCTGCAAACGAAGTGCATTGCCTGGACTGGAGTGAAACTTGAATCAGAAAGTTGGCATATTATTGAAATTCCACCACATGATACCTCCGCGTACACTTATCAACCCACGTTTCACTACCCTTGCTTTGTATGTGTGTCAAGAAGTTTTAGCTTTGTGAGAGGAACTTGGTTTGATGCTGATACTGCTCGCTGATACTGACGGAAAAAAGGCTTTGACTTTGTGTGTTTTCTTTCCGAGATGTTGAGACGAGCTGTGTGCTGATCAAAGCCGAAGCGAAAGCCAGCGATGACCTGCAAGGAAAACGTGATAAATTTGTGGATTATCCTGCGTGGGTGGTTCATGAAGAGGGATCCGGGGAGGTCTGCTGCTTACATTGAATTTCTTACCTCGCTGGGTCGTCCATTTTGAGAAATTCGCTCAACACGCAGAAATGGCCAAATAATTGGGCCGAATGGACGAACTCGTGTTCTGGGCTTTCACGCGACAACGACATTCTCCCCGGTGTGGACTGCAGTAGCGGAGTCCCAAACGTCCGTCTGGGACCCCTGTTTGATTTGGACACGAAATTTATGTTCTCGCGGTGTGTTGCAATTACTTTTGATGAGTGTCCACATCAGATTTGCTCCGGATTGAGAAGTTCAAGGACAAGTTTTTCAGGAGGCGATAAATCTTCCTTCCAGTGGCTGTGGTCAAGTCCTTCTTGTGTCTCGCGATGCAGATGCGCTCGTCAGAAGAGAAAAGAACCGAGACGTTATGCGAACGGTCAAAAACCCAACAGGAATGGCCACAGGGCACCTGTCACACAGGGATCTGGCATCAATCTCTATTCGATGTCACGAAGTCGCTTTCCTTTGGACATTTGATTCAATCTCGAGCTGTGTGCGTCTGAGGACCCCTTTTATTACTTCGCGGGGCACACAGCTTTGTTGCTGGGCAATAGAATCCTGGATCTGTTGTGGAGATCTTCTTGTGGATGAGCTGCTTTTCATGGTTGACACGTATTTGTTTTCCTCGGGTCCCGCTGGAGATCTCGTGGTATTACCTCGTTAATTAACATAAAGGCGCGAGCAATTTGTTCAGCCGCCGCCGAGATGTTAATCTCGTCGGCTGATGAGCCGCGGTGCTGTAAACAACGCGCTTTGTTTTTCGGTGCAACTGTCGTTTGTTGGAACAGATGATTCACATTAGATTCTTGAAACAACAAGCTGTTTTGATGGAGAAACTTTGAAAAACACCTGCTTGAAACTGTTTGCGTGCGCAATCTTGTGGGGCTCGTGATCATCCGTTGAGCCCCCCTCGCAACTGTGCGTCTCACTGACCTGTCCACCAGGGAGGGGGGGGGGGAGATACACGTTTTACAACAGCAGGCGAAACGAATCAACAGTCGGTGATAACAAATCTGGACAGGACACTGACTTCAGAGGTATTTTGTCACAGAATGCGGAAACCAACATTGGAGGAACAGATTTCTCACTCTCGCTCTCGTTTCTCTGGCTTCCTTGGGTTTTGGTGGATCCAGAAGAAAATGTTTGTGCCGCCGAACCGTGGGGGTCGACGGTAATTCTCACCTGAAAAGATTTGCTGCACAATGCTTTGACATTCCTGGTGCTGTTTTGTGCAGCAGCAGAACTGAGAAAAAGATTATAACAGATGAATTTCACCCAAAGTGTCCCTGCACTTGCACCGGAAGTGCACAGCCCAACAAGCTTGAAACATGGGCGTTGACGAATGGTGACGGAAATGGCAACAAATCACGTGTGCCTTTGGTCTGCTGTGGTTCACGCAGATATGACCTGGCGAAGCCGGCGATTTTGACAAGGTGGACATGAAGACTCGAGTGTGGTGTGGTAGCCACTCCTTCAAAGGCAGGAGCGCTGAAGATGTTTGATGATTTCAGGCGTTATGTGACTCTGTAGAGTCGTTATGCCGAATATGAGGAAAGCCAGGCGTGCCAGTTAATGCGGCTTGTTACAATGTGAATGGACGGGGCTGGCGGTCGCGGGAGGAAAGGCTGGGAGCTGTGGGTGCCCTCATGTGTTCCACCGGGCCCAGGTTCCTTCCGGTTGTTCGGTCTCAGGGAGAGAATTGACGCATTGAAAGCTCCATTCAAGTTGATTCAAGTTGAGTGGGCATGTGCCACCTTTTGTGTTCTCCCACGTGTCAGCTGTTGTGTCGTTGCATGATTTCTTTTCTTTTCTGCATTGAAACAGAACCCGGTTTTCTTCTTGACCCTCAGGCTGTCACGTTCCATAACTGTGTTCACTGCTGCCACAACGCCATGAATCATGTCACGAAGTTGGTCATGTAGATCGGCCAACCATTTCTGTTGAACATTGCAAGGCAAAAAAGCACTGTAATCTACACCCATACACCTGTAGGATACATAAACCCGTAGGTGCTGTGTTCTGTGACTTCTGAAGGAAGGAATGGGTGTTGAGTCGTCGTTTCACTCTCCGTCAGGCCGGTCCCTTGGGTATCGTTTGGGTCAGTCACTGGAATGTAGCACAGTCATTTCGTCTGCTCTGTATGTGGAACCTCACTCTGCACCATTCGTTCTCCAGATGAACTCGGAATGAAGTTCCCTGTTTTGTCCTTGTTTCGCAGAACACCCAAATGACTGAAGGACCAAAGCAGTGTCCTGCTGGTTTTCAATTACTCCCTCGAAACCTTTTCGTACTCGAAGCAACACGGACTCTCCGTGACTTATCAGAATCTGATCCAACAAAAACGTCGATTGAGCGTCTGGTGGTTTTTGTTGTCGTGTAAAAGGCTGCCTGCGATCATGTAAAAGTGTTGAGATTCATTGTCAAAAGTGTTTTGAAGCGTTGTGCCAGGTTCATTCACGCTTGGAATTGCATGCAGCCGAAGGAGCGTATGGACAGACCCAGGGGCTCCACCCAGCGATCCTCTCCTCGTATATACAAATTGGACACTGTTGCTCAGCGCTTTCAGATTTGGGAATACTCAGCATAATTTGTACTTGGTTGTGTTTTTTAAGACTCTGCTGCGTTTTGAGAAACCAAGCGAAAGCAGGCAACCTTCCGTTTGAAAAAGAAAACATACAGGGCAAGGTCCTCTGCGGCTTTTGTGTCTTGTGGTGTTTTGTGGCTGGAAGCTTCTGAAGTGGAAAGCTCCTTTTCCACGCTTGGCGGAGAGACTTCTCCAGCACAAGAAACCAAATGCCCTTGCTTCTGCAGACTCAAAGCGAATTCAACAAACCAACTTACTTTCCGAGTGGGCACACAATGAGACAATCACGGTTTGCGCTCTCTCGAAGTAATTGGCATTTCATTCAAGTGTTGAAATTGACTGCTTTACTGCTGAAGAGACACAGGGAACACGGTGTCGTGTTTCCAAGAAGGACCTGTTTAAGCTGGAGTAATTTGTCGCCCAGAGCTGTGCGCGCAGACGAGGATTCCCACCAATGAACTGACAACTCCTGTTGGGCTGCGTGACCGGGTACGCTCCGGAAAGGCAACTTGTGTGTTCCTTGTGGGTTCACTTCTTTCTTTCTCTTTCTCTTTTATTCTCTCTCTCTCTCTCTCTCTCTCTCTCTCTCTCTCTCTCTCTCTCTCTCCCTCCCTCTCTCTCTCACACACACGCACACATTCATCCCTGCATGTTTGGACGTGTACTCGTAAAAACGTAAATCTCTCTTTGTTCCCCGCTGATCATTCTCTTCCTCTGAGCAATCTTGTTGCGCGTGGTCATTGCTTGTCACGAGAAGAGATATGTCCAGCTCCCATTGAGGGGCCTGGTGGTTTCGGGGCGGGTGCGTCTCCATCAGAACGAGACGCCCAACCTCGTTCAACCACAGGTCAAGTGGCGCAGGTGGCTCTATTGAGACATCTGAAATTCAATGTGATTGAAAATTTCCATTTTGAAAGCCACGGGATCTCATCGCCTCAACGCTGTATTGTGGAACAGAACGCAGAGACGGGGCTTACAAATTGCATGGAGGGATTTATCGCAGTGGATGGAACGTCTTCTGGGTTTTTGTGGTGCAGTTCCCCTTGAAAGCGAATTGTGACGGTTGGACTTATTCTTCGAGATGGAAGTGTGAAAGCTTCCAGCTGCCTGTCGTTGCAGTTCAAAACCAAGAAGGTAAGAAGTGTCCTCCGTTCATGAACAAGCCCGGGAGAACCATAAGTCTTTTTGGTGAAACTTGTAATTGAAATCGTAGCAGAACGGACGCTTTTTGCGTCAGACTTTCAGTCGCGATTTTGTGAGTTGATCTGTCGTGTGACATTCAATTCGAGGTTGAATTGAAGGTCTGAGACAAGACGATGGACAGGAAATCCAACACGGGAATTCTCTGCCCTTCTTTCCCAGGAAGTTGCTGGTGTCAGTCTCGATCAGCTTCTGGGTTTGCGAACAATTTTAACTTTTGTTTTCCAAATTCATCTTGTCACAGAAACCAAAAACTTCTGCAGGAGAACTTTGCCAGGATGATAAACATCGTTTTCGAAGCAGTCGTGGACTGCCGTCTGCGAAGTTTTGTATGACTGATGGGTGGATGGATTGCTGTGAACACGTTCAACTTTTTGTTTTTCAAATTCAGGGCGTCACAGGAACCGATGTCACTTCTGCAGGAAAACTTTGCCAGGATGATGAGCAGTTTTTTCGAAGCAGTCAGTCGTGGACTGCCGTCTGCGAAGTTTTGTGTAACGGATGGGTCGAAGGATTGGGCTGTCGGCTGACTCGGCTCCGACCGCCCCAGCTGTGAATGATCCATGAGGTCGGCGAGAAAATCTGACCAAATGAGCCGCGGAGCGCGAGCGATTCGACGCGACGTCCACTTTCTGCGGCTTCGTAATTTATATGGAACTCCTGATCACAGAAGAAAGCTCAATCAGGCCGCAAGTCTTGCTCAAATAGTGATCCTAATATCTCCAGATTTGCTGCTGCGCCTGTGCGCTGTGAAGGGTCTGTCGTTGTGTGCGTTATTTTTCGGCTTTCGTATTCTTCAACGAAGGTGCTGGTTCGAAAATCCTCTCGTATCAAGGTTGAGGATCTTGCTGCGCATTTCAGCGACAAAGGTCTAACTTTCTGGTCCAGCTGTTGCAATAGCTGTCAGGTTTAACAAGAATATACGCCGCTTCCTGCTGTGATTATGCAATTGTGGCGCAGAAGCGAGACAAGGACTTCCCTTTTCATTGTCAGAAGAACAAAGATGACCGTTTTATTGCCCGTGATCGTCACTCAGGTTTTCTGTGGCGCGGCCTCGACAGTAAGCCTCACTAATTTCTGACATTTATATGAACCACATGTCTGCCCTGGATGAAGACAGATGAAAAGAAACGTGCAGGGGGCGTCATCTTCAGTTGCAGACCCCATAAACTGCTGTCTTTGGTGCAGCGAACATCCGGGTTGCTTAACTACCTTCCTCCCATCCTAGTTTGCGGACAGTTGGCGCCCTTGAAGAACGCTAACCTGGCCCTGTCCAGCTCGTCAAGATCCACATGCAGCTTGCGTTTGTTGCCACTGTCTCTTCGACCCGAGTCGTGGTGCTGTACGGTGTGGAAACAATTTTGTTCCTCGTCAAGGCACCAACGACAGTGGTTCCTTCGGGACCAATTTCGTGACGCAGAGTCACTGAAGTCTGTGCGACTTGACGAGTTTTGAAAAATTCATGCAAAACAATTTTGGTGAAAACCGCGAGCGAGTCTAATGACATTGCAGTCAGTTCCACTGCCATTGCAAACTCATTGCAAAATTACTCAAGTTCTCCCGTCATTCCCCTTGACTGTGAAGGCGCCTGTGATCTCCAGGGACCCTGATGTCTACTGTCTGGCCAGAGTGCAGGAACATTGGATGTCCAGGTTTGGTCACACAGCAGGGGCACTGGATCCCCAGACAGTCATGAAAAGAAAGACTTCTTCGAAATGAAACACAAGCCAGGACCCGACACTTCATGTTCCCAAACGCCTTGACTCGAACACTGGCCAATGGCGCTTGTTGAGACGAGGTTTGAGAAGACTGCCTGACTCGACAAACTTTTGGAGTGTCGACCGCCAACTTGTCAAGACTGAGTGAATGTATTGAGAATGCACGAACATCGGAGAAGTTCCACGGCAGGTCCAGTCTGTTCCAGTCTGTACGGACCCCGGACATGCTGACTCTCCCGCTTCAGTTTCTGTCTGTGAGTGGGGTTGGAGCTGGAGTGAATTTGGTCTCAATTTTCTAATGCATCCTGTTTCATTCTGAGAATTTTTTTGGGTGGGATCTTTGCTCTGACTCTCAACCCCTCCACAAAAAATGAAGATCGCCAGTTGTAGACTGATCCTTCGCGCTTGCAGTGCGGTTTGGTCCTCAGCACTCTGCTTTTGTTTGTTGATTGAAAGAGTCGTCTTTCTCAATTTTAGTTTCTTAGAACGGCGATATTACATCCAGGCAACTCTTCGGCTTGGTTTCGTGTTGTCGTTTCAAACTATGAGAGCTGTATCAAACCCATCCTGAGTGTTTTTTGAACACCAAAACTTCTTAATTGGTCTGGTGGTGTGTGCGTGTGTTCACGTGTGTATGTGTGCGTTCATGTGTGTGTGTGTGTGTTCACATGTGTGTGAAAAGAACTTGGCAAGATTGAAAGACCTTCTGATTCTTGTTTCCGAATAACATCCGTGAAATTGGATCCTTTCTGAACTCTGACTCTGCTTGTCAAAAGTTGTCTACTCGTACCAACCACCAGACCCCGTGACTCTCTGCATCGACATGACGCAGTAACAACCATTAAACACCACCAAAGAAAGTTTCAGAATCGGAGTTTGTTCCTTGACGCACGTCGCAGTCATCAGCGAGCAGCTCGTGTCGGAGGCGATGCTGCCCGGGCTGCGGTGTCTGCTGCGGGACACGGAGCAGCTGGCGCCGGAGCGCGCCCCCGTCCTCGCCTCTATGATCCGCGAGTTCGAGGACAAGGTCGACGCCTCCAGACTTCCCCTCGACAAGTAAGTAGCCGCACGGCTCATTTCGCCCAGCAACACGCGTTTGTGCTTTGCGTGGCTCAGCCGTGTTTGGGTGTGACCACATAACGTGAACAAAGTACATACACTCAGTCTTGCAGGCCTCTGGGGTCCTGAGAGTTTCATGATCCACCTCCAAGATTGATGAAATTTGTTCTCACGTTGATGTTTTTTCCCGGACGCCGGCTGGTACACAACGTCTGATTTTTTCGCAGTCAAATTTCTCCCATAACTCTGAGCCGCAGCCCCGACCCAGTCCACATTCCATTTTTGCGAAACACGACATTGTCGACTCTCACTGACAACTCAACGAAACAGGTCACAATTGTATCACTCCGGCATTCGCAAAAATGGACTTGTTCTCCAACACAGAACCCTTTGTCTTGCATCGAGGGCAGAGCTTTAAGGGTATGATCACTTGTTTGGTAACTCTGTTATGCTTTCTTTCCCTTCCCAACGGCGCCAGTAGCCGACGGTTTCGATATCCAATCATTTGACGCATTGTTGACGTTTTCCATTTGAGCGCCAGGATCGCGTCTCGTGTGGCTCGGCGGGGCAGGAGACTCGGTTCGAGTCACATGACCTTCGCTTCCGCTGGGAAATCGCCAAGTGCAGATCGTTGCTCAACTCAAGATTGAATATCTGCACATGGAAAGTATGGCATTTCCCAATCGGAGTCACTTTTCAGGGTCAGTCCGCATGACCCGCCCTTTCCAGGGAAATGTTGTGTTTCGCAACGCACAGACTTTATCATTTTGGGTCAAGGGTTCGGACTAGGCTGCTCCGCTACTTGGGCCGCGGAACAAAACCTGTGGCGAACCAAATGCCGTTCAAGTGGAAAGAGTCCTCCTCGTTTGGAGAGGTTCAGATCCTCACGTAAGATAGGTTCTTTATTACGTGCTGGTCAGTACAACTGCCAGCTTCCACACCATGGGATTTACACTCAACTCAGTGTATAATTGAGTGCAGTTAATGGGGCGACGCGATCTGTTTCCCGGGTCCCCTCTCCGTCGCAATTCTCTCCAACATGAGATCCTCCGGGGACCCGAGCCGTGCCTCGCAATTACTTGAGTTGTGTGTAATCATGCTGGGGAATTCGAGGCTCCTGTCCGGCTCTGCTTCCGTGACCTTCTCACCGCCGCAACTCGCTTCCCTGCGCGTCGTGAAATGAAAACCAAAGTCAAGCAAGAAGCGTCGCTGTGACAAAGGAAAGCAAATGCCAACAGTGAGCTGTGTGTAGAAAGGAATCTTGTGTCACCAAGAGATATTTTTGGATGGCTGGTGGGGACATTAACTCCTTCTGAAGCTGGTCATTTCAACCATGGTCTCATAAATTTGTTGGCGTGTCTGGCTCGAAATTGGAAGGCAGCAAGGGCTGGACAACTGAAGTTGGTGTCTTTTGCCGAACCTCCTTGCATGTCAGGACCCAGCGTTGAATTTTGGCCACAAGATCTTCTGTTGAGTAAATTTCATGTTTTCTTGTCCCAGCCAAGTCAGTTGAGAAATTTGCCGCAATGTCAGTTGCAGCCATGAGTCGCCAACACATGTTCGTTTCCGATGTGGATGAAGCACAGCTTCTCACCGAGTTCAGGTTCCGACAAACGTTTGTCTTTCCACGTGCCGTGTTTGCCGGAGGCACCAGTGCGTGTGATGCAATCTATTCATGGCGTTTGGACTTTTGAAACAGAAGTCAAGACACTAGAAATTTCAGTTGACAAAAGTTACGCAGATTTCAAATTTGGTCTTGTTCTTACGAGGGGTCTCTACAAACTTTCCTTCCCTCGGACAATTGCGAGCGAACAAAATGCCCAAAGTTTCTTGTCTTTGTGAGAAGGAAACTTGGGACCAATGGTACCATTGCAAGCCAGGACATGAAGATCCAAGGACACCTTCCCCAAGAATCGCAAACTTTGTACAAAACTCGACAAAATTATTTGTGAGAGAAGGAAAGTTTGTAGAGACCCCTCGTACAACCAAGGGGATCTATGGTGAGACTTGCCATCAGTTTCACTGACTGGACAGGATGCAGACAGACAAAATTCAAGTCTTCAAAAAAGTTAGAGGCAGGGGCGTCGGAGGGGGTCCAACACCCTGATATTATGTTTTTCTGCAGCACGGGGGTGGTGGTGACAGAGAAGTTTGAAGTTGGCGAAATAAGTCCCACGGATGCACGCTGCAAGGTGTGCTGTTTTGTTGTACCTGGGATTTGGGGTGTTCGTTGTGGTGACAATCTTGGACTGCGAAAAGCGCTTATCTACTGGCGGAGTGGACAGCATGTTCAGCTGACCGTGGCGTCAAGCTTGTGTTCAGTTGATTGTGGCAAATGAAGTCCACTTTTGTTGTGTTGTGCGACTTGAAGTTCGAAGCTGTTTCTCTCGTGGCACTCGGTGGCGTGCAGCGAAGACTGGCCGAAGATAAGAGGGGTTTTCCTGCCAACTTTGGCTTTGGTGAAGCTCGTTCCGGGTGCCGTGTCGCAGTCAACTCCTGCACCCCGGAGACAACCCAGGTGAACGGCATTTTCCACTGCGTCAGGCAAAGACCTCGAAGGCAAGAGCTCTGCTTGACAATAAGGTTGTTTGTGCTTCAGGCCGTTTCGGGTGACCTGCTAAATCTGGGACCAGTTCAGCAGATCAAGCAGAAATGTTGAGGCTCTTGAACCTGGAGCTGCCTGGATTGACTTATGAGAAATCTGAACAGTTTCCGGCCAAGTTATCCGAGTGTGGTGATGCTGAAGAATGACTCAAGGAAACGCATTCTGCAACTTGAAGAATGTTCGCTGCCTTGTGTTTGGACAGAACATTTGATCATTGCAACATGGGCTGTGATAAATTGTAGTACTCCCGAGGGAACGACTGGAAACAACGTGTAAATTCCAACACATGGTATCGAGAAAATTACCTTTGGAAACAATAATGTGAATTTTCTTTTTGAGACGATGCATTGAAATTAATTATTTATCTGATAATTGATTTACGCAACAATAGTCGGCGGAGAAGATTATCTTTGTCTCAGTATCTGCATAGAAACTGCGCCGATCTGTCTCCTGCAGTTGTGACAAATGTTTCTGCATGATTCCTTTTCGTCAAGAAATGTGTCACCCAAAACGAGATTGATGACCAGAAGGTAGGCCGGGTTCTCATGTTCGTAGACAAGAGGAAAACACGAAAGACCATGCAGGCAGCCTTTGGGTGTGAGGCAGAAGAGTGTCCGTGATTAAGGGTTTTGCGCTCAGGACAAAGACGTTTGTGTCCTATCGTCCCAGTGAGGGTGCCTTGGTGCCTTGCACTGCAGGACTTCAGCGCTGCAGAGCAGTCACGTTCAATCGTGCCTTTTTTCACACAAACCTCTTCGAAAGCTCATTTTTCTTGCGTAGCTCAGAAATTCGACAAACTGAATGGATGAAGATGAAGAAGTTCCGTTGCGGCTACTTAAAGCAACATCTCAACCTCGGTCGCCTCAGGTCAGAATCGGAAGCAAACGAATAGGCTCACTGACAATTGCCATCGTAGCCTTGTGCTTCCACGTGCATTCAGAAAGGTTGGGTTTCACTCTTGGTCACCAGTTGGTTTATTCGTTGCACTGTTGTGCTCGACGAACCTGGTTGTGCAGGCACGGCGCAAGAACTGGAGTTTCTGTCTTTTCGTTTCCGATGTGGTCAAAGGCTCTTCCTGTTGAAGAGGAAAAAGACGGGAAATGGACCGCGTTCCAGCGTTGTGAAGCTCGTAGCTGGCCTGGCTTGATTAACCTTTTGTGAAAGAAAAATAAATTTGCTAAACCTATCCCGGACAGAACACGCTTCCTGTTGTTCGGTGAGCTCGGGTTGCCACATAAACTTTCAGCGCAATGAAGGCCAGAGCGCTTCAGCAATCCAGGGCTGTGCGTCTCCTTTCTTGTTTCAGAGCAAACACTGAAAAATGCCCCCACACTTTCAATGACTCTTTCAGTGACTTTGGTGGTGAAGAATTAGTTTCCTTCTGGTTCTGGACCCGAGGGAAATTATGGTCCAATGGATCATTGTGTTGTTTACATGAAAAACTGACTTCCCGCCATCACAATGAGGTCCGCGAGGCGGCTTCCGTTTCTGACAAGAATTCATATCCGATTGTTCCGTTCTCAGAGGCCAATGTTCGGTTGTTTATTACACTTGATCACTGCAGGCCTGTTTTCCGGGCGGACGAACTGATGGGTTTGCACCTCATTTCACACGGAAGCCAAGTTTGCAGTGTCCGTTCAGTTCATTGATCTATTCTTTCTGAGGGCACATACACATTTTGCCAGCCGTCGAACACCACTTGTCCTTGAACCGTGAAACAAAGCACAACAACACACATGATCTTTTGTTCTCTATCGTCAGGTCTGGGAACCAGTCGATTGGGAGCAACACGTCGATGGGATCGTCGGTGGCGCAGAGCGCGGAGGAGATGAAGCACAAAGTAATGGGCAAGTTCAAGGACAACAAGATCGGCAAGATCTTCGGCAAAAAGGGAGGCAACAAGGAGTAGATGCCGATGCCAGCGGCCTTTGGCGTTGCAAATCAAAAAGAGGCATTTTTCCTGCGTCACAAATCATGACCAACACTAAGTCAAGAGATGACAGGAAGAATCGGACGTCATGACGGGATAGTTCTTGCACCTGGTGTTGTACAGTTAGTCCGTGAATACTCGGCTTGAAATGTGCACAAAATGGACGGAGATGTTCCAGCAGGGTGCAACGGTCCAGCGCAGCCTTTTCTAGTGCTACTGCAAATGCAACTCCTGATCATCAACACGCTGTTGGGACAATGGACACACGAGTGCTGAACAAAGTCCGCAGTGCAGCGCTGCATCGCCAGTCAGCCTCAGACTTCACACGCATCTTGAGTCGCATGCACGGACCTTGTGCCCTCCAGCTCTACCAATCTCCCGACTACATCATCCTCAACAAAACAAGAAGTGTTCAAACTGCAGGTGAAGACATTTTCACTCGAGGGAAATGCGGTCACCCGTGTCCGTGGTTTCTGGATCGAAGCGAAACGATACAAACACAGACAGAGAGAAAACTGTTTGAATACGGAACTCCCGTGTCCAAATAAACTTGCGCAGGCTCTTGAGAACCTCAAGCCCTCACAAGTCGTGAACCCTGTGTTCGAGTACCTTGTGTTGCTCAAGCAGTTTCTGACGAATCAGTCCCTTTGTTCATCACCGAAGTGTGGCCACAACTATTTTCGAAACAGGCCTGTCCAATTCGAGACAGTGCTGTTGTTTTATGGTTTCATTTTTTGCTTGTACCCAAACTCAGCAAGACTATGATTGCCAATCGCCACAAATTGTGCTGACGTGTTTTGTACAGATTTGTCGCCGAAAAACAGATTGTGAGAACGCGTCGTCTGGCATGAGTCTTTGGCAACCGGGTCACACTGAGAATGTGTGCATTGTGTCTTGTGTCCGTACCTCAGTAAAGCTTCCAGCCAGTGCTTTTGAACGGAACCAGTAAACACGGACAGATGGGGGCGTTGTGAGTGTTTGGGAACGGGACAAAATGCAGATCTGACGAAATATTTGAGATAAATCTGAGCCCATCTCGTTGCCTGCACCCTTTTGTGATGTACGAGCACGTCGCGACGCATTCGCTCTTCATACTTCATGACATTCTGTTGTACATTCCGTCTTCTACACATTCGCGCGTCGTCAATGCGGCGTTTTCGCTGAGGCCTGGAGCGTCAGAAGGTCGTCGCACCTGGTTTCTTCCTTGTACTGAGGGCTTGTTGCTTCTGATTCGTTGTGGGTACATTTTTCGGCCGTTCCAAGCTTCCTTCTGACGACCCAAGTGTCAAACTAACTGTTGTTGCCGCATTTGAAATTCATTCTGTATTTCACGTTTTTCTTGTGGCGATTTCTAGTTCTCAGTTTGCTCACCTCAGCGCACAACTTGACAGTCAATTGGGTTGAGATTGGATGGTTTTGTGTCATGGTCCCTTCAAAGGTGTGTGCTTCATGTTGGGGTTTTCTCAGTTGACTTGTTCAATTTGGATTGTCTTGTTGTAATTTGTTTCAAAATCGTTTTTCTGTTTCAGACTATTCCAAATTTGCAAGGTTGTGGTTGAGTTACTTGTGCCAACTATTTCTGTTTCACTATTTCGAGTTGTTTTTTGTGTTCGTTTCTGTTGTGGCTCTCATTGAACAACTCCTTTCGTGTAGTTTTGTGAGTACGGCTGAGAATTTAATTCAGAGAACTTTGAGTTTGTCTCAGAGAAACAGTCTCTTGTCTGCCAGATGCTTTGTCCATTTGAATTAAATTCCAATTCTTTTTCACGAATTTTACAAAGAATGTGAGGATGTAATTTGTGTCACGTTACATCTTTGTCAAAAAACGACTCAGCCTGCACAACATTTTTTCGGTTTCGTCTGCCTTTCTCCCACTGCTAGAAACAGCGACGAAGCTGTTCATTTCCTTTGTGAGATTAGAAAATACTTTGCCTCCGCAGATCGGACTGAAGTTTCCAGAACTGAGAATAAACTTTTAGAAAACACCAGAAATGCTTGTTGCAATCATTGGGGAGGGTGGTGGTGACAACACCAAAACATACAATAACACCTCTTTTTGCAAGCGCCGTTTTGTAGGAATCAATCAGTTTTTCTTAACCTGGATTGTCCAGACAAACCTCCCCCTTTTATGATTTTGGAACGAAGTGGTGGGGCATCTGACAATCTTTACCACGTGCCAAAAAACGTCTGTGGAGATAAAATTTAAGTCCCAATTTATCCAACGTAAATCTGACTCTCCACTCGCGCTGTAGAAATACTGGGTTTGCTTCGAAACATTTGTGTGTCGTGCTGGTCAAGTAAATTTGAGTCTCTTTCTTCAATTGAGGTCAGCCCTCGGGGGATAAAACTGCCATGGCTCTGCCTGCAACCTGTGCGCAAACGAGAAGCAAAATCGGGCCGGCATGCTTGGCCCAATTTGTGAGAAAAGGAATAGCTGGTGCTGGAGTAATTAATTAACCTACAAACTCAGGAAGATTGATCGTCGCAAAGAAACGAAGACACGAAGCACACCTCACGAGAATCTTTCGTGCGGAGTGATTGACGCCCATTGCGGTGCAACAGCGTCATGACGCAACTGGACTCCTCAGATTTGTCAACTTCTGCTTGGGTGTGGTGCATGTTTGGCTTCAGAAATTTTGTTTTGAAACTGAACATTTTGAAATGGAGTCCACTTCCATTCCTGATCGTGCACGCTGTTGTCCACACAAAGGACTCGAGACAGCTCTAGCTGGTGACGTCATGAGGAAGTGCCAAAAAGTGAAAAGATCAGCTCTTGAGATTTGCAATTGTGAACAGTGGTGACAGTACTTCTTACCTTCTGAGGTCCACTGAAACCTGGCATCAGCCCTGCACCACCAAGCGTCTATGGGGAGGGTCATCACAGAAACGGAAACAATCTTGACGGTCATTGCTTGGGGCGATGGCCAGAAATATTTTCTCGGTGCCCTCCGTAAGTGGTGATCACCACTGCCTCAACCTGTGTGCACAACATATGTACCTGCAGGCTCGCTCGGGACCCTGTGCACGGACACTGCGTGACGGACATCCACCACTCTTTGTGCATGGAACAGATGAACCTCCGAGGCTTTTGATGCAGACTCGCTCGTTTCGTGAATTGATCAATCTCACCCTGTTCCGGAGTCTTCGCACCATTTGCTTGAGCAATGACGGTTTTGACGCGCGCCGGAGGCGTAGTGCAAGCTCAGGTGCTTGTCTGATTTCAATGTCACGTGAGAAAGTACCCCCAAAACGCCCACCAAATATCACGTGACTGGCAGGTGGGAGGTCACGTGAGAAAACTTGCCGTCACCTAACATGAAGTGTCACACATTTAAAATTTTTTAACATCCGGTGACGCCCCCCCCCCCCCCCGTTGAATGCATGACATTGGAAAAATTGCTGTCACTTTACGTAAAATGTCCAATGTCAAGATGTATTATCAGGTGACAAAATGTTTTAGTCAGGTGACCGCCCCCCTCTCTGTCACGCGGTACTTGGTGTTGGGTGACATCACGGTGCGAGACGCATTCTTCGGCGAGTTTTCCTTGCTGTCGCCATGATAGTTTCTGAGACAATTGGCACGGAGGGAGAAACATCACCGATTCCTCGTCAGTGACAAAGTTTATTCTGTTGAGAAAAGTGTTCAGCTGAACGACAAATAACATTGAAAATGGTCCTCCGTTCGATTCTTTTCTCGCAACTGAAGAACGTCGCGCGTACAAATTTCTCCTATCACAAAGAATAAATTCAGCAAGTCGGATCATTTGACCACAACAACAATTCGTGCGATGAACAGGTCTCCAACATTGAGGCATAATTTATGCAAAGCTTTACAAGGCTCTTGGTTTCTTTGTTTCTGGTTCGATTTCCCTGCCCGGACAACCACTCCAGGTTGCTTTTGACCAATGAAGGTGCAAATGTTCTTCAATCGACAAATCCATGTCGGTGAAACATTCAACAAAACTGCACGATGCAAGAACCCAAAAGTGCACAAATCGAACAGCGCGAACATCATGCTTCAGCAGAATCGACATTCGGTGAGTTTGAACGTACAACAGTGTTTTCCTTCAGAAAAAACCTAATTTCAACACATTTTGTCCCCCATGGTGCGGTGTCAATTTCAACCAACGAAAGAACCAGAGGATGAGCGAGGCAGATCTATTCAACAAACATCGCCCTGCACCGGATCACCTGGGAAAATTACCTTTCTGGAGTACTGAATAAATCAGTCGTCTTAGACAGACACAGCTAACATCCGTTTTGTGTGGATTGGGCGCAGTGGAATTTTGGGTGCCTTGTTCCATGTGCAAATAGTTTGTGAATAGGTAAGCAGACTACATTTGATTGCACAAATTACAGAACTGAAACCCCACACGGGCAGAACTTGCAGGAATGATATGTTTCAGGAGCACACACTTCGCACGGGGAAAATAAGATGCACTGTGAAGTTATGCTCACGTGTTAAATTTCCTACTCTTGACATTTACATTTTGTACACGCATATGTGTTTCTGTCACGACGAATGTACGGACACTTTGCAGCGTACAGAATGACTTAGAGACCCTGAATCGACATTGTGGTGTTGACACACAAGCACACACACACAACCGCATCTCTAAAATAACCCATCGGGGATTGAAGGTTGATTCATAAATTCACACCCGACATGACACCATCCCTTTTCTTGTACAACTCATTTGACAACCCTGAGAAACAGGAACTGCCTTTTCCAATGAGTCGTGCGGCAATAACTGACCACGGAGTCAACTGGCACTCTCACACCGGTTCAAACAAATTTCAAAAATCTCATTCGGAACACAAAGGGAACTTTTCAACCAGTACATTTTTTTTTCCTTTTGCACCTGCATTGTGTGAAAAACCGAAGCACAAAGTGAAGCACAAGATCTGCAGTTTTTGTTCAGTCTGATTACACACAGGTGGATGAGAAAAAAGCACCATTGTACGAAGCAAAAATATCACCTTTTTTTTTGTCTGTTTGAAAATATCATTGTTTGCGAATGCTATTGAGCTGTCGTCACATGAACTCATTCACTTATTGCAGACGAGAAGAGAAAAAATAAAACTCCATTTCTTGCTTTCAAAGCCTCATTTTCAGCCGACAACGATTCGATGTGCTCATATGTTCAAACGAACTTTTACCCCACAATGAGATCTACAAATTTGGCATGTCCTGTGTGAGCTTCGCACGACAATTCAAGTTGCTGTTGCATTCACTCTGAAAACAATTTTTCATTTTGTGCAGCTCGCATTGCATCCACCATTTAAGTCTTTCTCCCTTTCTCATTTGACAAACTGTGCACAAGCGCAAACGTAAAGGGCAGCTGTTCTCAAATTGCATGAAAGAGCACTTCATCCATTTTTTATCACAACTAACAACGGAAGCATTCATTCACCAGATTACGGTGATCAGGATCGTGACGAAACGTCTCTGTGTTGCGCGAACGCTTGCATGTCTTCTCACTTCCCACTGCTTTTGAGGTGAAACGTCTTGCAAGGTCTCGTTCTTGCGTTCAGATTTGGAGTCCCAAATTCCACTTTATTTGGCAGATCGCTCTGTGTTCTTCTGGAAACATTGCTTTCGTGTTTGTCAAAGATCACCGTCAACAGTCAGTCAGTGCACACAGCACAGAGACGCTTCCCGGGAGCGCGACACAGAATTCGACTGGCAATTGAAGAATTGAGCATCACAAATTCTCTGAAAGCATCTGGAATGCATTTCAGATAGATCCAGCAAGACTTGTATCCAGGAACAACTGCATCCTTTCAAGGTGTGAACATTGTGGAATGAATGAGAACAATGTCAATCAATGGAGTCCAGCAACGGTCGAGGCTGGGAAGAAGAGAAACATCGCTGCATGAAACTGGCAAACGTTTCTCCCCAGCTGTTGTGGCAAGGAAAGTGGTGCGGTTCCGGCCTCTTCTCATGTCCACTCGAACGTCGTACAACAGATCAGAAAAGTGAAGTCTCAATGAAAATGGGACTCCTCACAAACGCTTAAAACCTGAAAACATTCAAATTCAACGCATGCAAACCCCAGTCAACTTTCAAGCACAACCGTCTGAATGTGAGTGACATTGATTGAGTGAAACTGGGAATGCTTTTCAAAATCCATAGTTTCCCGAATACAAGTGACGATCTGACTGGTGTTTTGCTTCAGAACGCTTCCACGCTCGGCGACGTTGGAGTTGAATATTTTGTTGGACCGATACACGAAGCTGGTGTTCCGCCGGCGTCAGGAGCTGGATTCAGGAGCAGCCAACTTCTGGACAGCTGCTGCCATCAGGACCCAGCGCGAGCAGTTGTCACCAGGAGCTGGCGCCCGGAGCCCGGAGCTGGAGCCGGTATCAGGAGCCGGACTGGGAGAAACTGAGCGGCGCGTACAGCGTCACCGAGGCGATGTGGTTGTTCTGCATCACCTGAAACACACCAAACTCGCACGCATGTGAAGCGGCAAATTTTCTCTTTGTTTCCAGCAGCGCAAGAATTTCTCGTCCAGTACACTTTTCTGGATTGGTATAAAACAGTTCTGTTTGGTGGAAAAGCCATTGTCAGTTCAGGTGAGCCACGACAACGCAATCGTTGTGAGGTAAAGACAGCTTGGAGGTTGGGATGACAATGGGCAAGTACGGAAAATAAGTGTCCCTTTTGTAAACGTGAGAGCGCGTGTTGTCTTTGACGACGCCGTTCCCTAAGAGCAGAAAAAGAATGTCAAGCACTGCATCACGCATTCGATGTGAACGCAGCTTGAAGAAGTATCACAACGCGGTACCTCGAAGATCATGTCCTGGATGCCGAAGGAGAAGGTCGACCCGAACGGGTTGGTCGTGTTGGTGGACGACGCGCGGTTCAGCACCACCGGCTTATTGTTCGACGTCAGCACCAGTTTCTGCATCGTCTCCCACTGAAGGGCAAAGCCACAATACCGAATCCCAACACGCTGACGCGATACGCACAAACACATCGCCCATGTGATAGTCTCCGCTGGTCACCAACGGCCGGTTCACATCTTCAAAGTCGCACAAATTGCAGACCGCGTGGAAGAGGATATCCATCAAACGGGGCAGAACATCAGTCACATCAAACCGTACTGCATTCAGACATTCGTCGAAAGGCACAAACAACAATCGCTCTCCGATATCACTCGGAGCAGGCGTTCCTCGTCCCCGTGTTACTGAATGCACTGCACTGACCTTGGTGTGAGCCTCGATGGTGATGAGCTGGCTGTCGCCCAATCCGGTCCCGCCCTCTATCGCTCCTGGCTTCTCGATCAGCAGAGGAATCCTGAAGTCGCACCTGTAGTACCTGAAATAGAAACAACCATCCTCAATAAACTTTCATTGCTCTGTCAAAGATGTGACCTAAATTCCAGAGCTGTATCTGTGCACACTGGACGTTACCGGACACTTACATGCTGAAGTTGTAATGACCGGGGAAATTCGTGTGCAGGATGAACTTCTTCACTTTGTGAACATTGGCATCGAACAAAATGTCCTGAAGAAGAAGAGATTGATTCAAGATCAAACCTTGGTGTCAATTTCTGCACTTTTTCCCCAGTACCGTTTGCTCACACTGAAATGTCTTCTTTTTTGTGTGGCGATATGAGCAATTTTACTACAGTCAAACTCACCAAACTCTCAGCATACGCACTGGTATCCAGCACACATGTTGAAAACACCTGGTTCTTACCAAACACCCTGCCTCAGCGCCGAGGTCTTTCTTTTTTTTTTTCGTGGAGCAAGATTCCACGCAAACCGAACAGAAGCAAACACGTGAATTCGCACGCACCAGGCCGAGGGTCACGTAGTTGTAGAAGTAGTCGGAGCAGCGCGACTGCACCAGCTTGTGCGCGCGCGGCGAGTGGATCTTCATCTTGTCCTCGGACTTGAAGAAGATTTTGCTCGGGCTGCCCAGCGCACTGACCACGTCCTGCAAAACACGTCAGCCTGGTTCTGAACAGCGTGAGCGCAGTCGTGTGCAGGACACCGGTTTACCCGTACAAGCTGCCAAACTCCACACAAACATAACGCCGTGTTCACAAGAGGAAAGTGCAGAAAACAAGGAAAGAAAGGAAGGTACCTCGCAGCTGTCGCCGAATCTCACGACTCGTTCAATGGTTAATTTCCTAAGTTCTGAGAGTTTTGCCGGTCCGTTCCCTGCAAACACACAACCTTTCTTCAACCGCAATGAACAGCCTATCAACAGGCATTGCTCGCCATTTCTCACTGATTTTCTTTCAGTCTTTGAATTTGTTCTTGGGTTCCGGTTTTTTTGGTACATCGGTTGAAAAGGTGTGAAATTCCTTTTTTCATTCAAGGCATTTTGGATTTCTGCGAATTCGGATTCGTCGGATCTTGTGGTTGGTCGGCAAGACAAACGCGCCCGGACAGAACGGACCCTTCGCCTACCTTCAGTGATGATGGTGAACTTGAGCGCCCTGGTCACGTTGTGCTCCCGCTGCACCTCCACGTGATCCAGATACACGTTGCCGTGCAGGCAGCTCATCGGTAATACTGGTGCCCTGCAGACAACAGGTCAACGTTCATCTCTCACACCGTACCTTCCTGCACAACTCAACGAGAAGTGCCTGAAGTGCCCCTTCTCCAGAACCCCCACACGCAACAATTGTGGAGACACCGGAGGTGCAGGCGTCAACAGGCGGAGTGCAGTCTGGTTTCACGTGTAACTTCACAACTCTGCACTCAATTTCCTGCATACGGGGAAGCATCACCTGGTCTTCGAAACGATCACTTTGCGTCCACGCACACACACACACGCACACACCAAACACTGGTACACACACACACACACACACACACACACACACACACATACACACACACACACACACACGTTTGCGAGTCCATGTTCATTCCTGCTTTTTCAATCTGTCCATTTTCACCAACCGTAACCTCGTGATCGAAAACTAAAACCAAAGATATCTCCGAATCCGGAAGAAGCGGAAGACCCTCAGTGCAGGACTTCCCAACAGCGACGCACCTGGTTTCCGACAGGCAGTTCCCGGTGTAGATGACCATCCTGGACACCGTGGGCGACGCTCCGTTTGGAAACTGCAGAGATCCTAATCCGTGTGCATAGCGAGGCTGTAAGGAGTCACGACTTTTGAAGAGACACTGCCATTGGAAGAAACATGCACCCATTATCACACTGGGTTGCGCCTGAGGTCAAGTTTTTCTTTTCAAGCGCCATGGTGTTTCAAACAAACACCAGAACACACAAGAACAATGACACAAACGAGAAATTATCAAAACATTCTGAAATCGGTCAAATTGCGGAATTTATGAGGCCTCATAAACAGTAATTGCACCAAACATCCCAACAAAGACTGGGAGTTGATGTCAAACAAACCTCACCTCGAACTTCGACTCGATGTGAAATTCGAACGACAATCCCCTGAAGTTGAGAACGAACAGCTGCTTCTCAGAGTCATAAACTGCAACGAAACCCGCAAATCGCTGTCGACAAGGAAAACACGGGTGGGCACAGGAAAGTACCAACAACACACACCTGGACTGAAGAAATTGCAATGTTGCAGTACCTCCGGGATGAGTGGCCCCGAAAGACTGGTCTATCTGCTCGATGGTCGGATGCACGTGCGCTGCGTTGAAGTGTACGCCGCTGAAAAAAATGCACAAAGTGTGTGACAACTGCACGATCGAAAGTGTCGACGCAAAAAGCCACCCACTCGTTTTTCATTGATCAAAGGTGTTTTCTGTCCCAACACAGAGCTGACACACAAACACTGATCTTGATTTTGAAATTTCCTTCTCAAGATTCTGAAGAAGCGAAACTTACCAGTATTTCAGTTTCACCTTTGTCATGTTGTACACTTCTATGATCTGCAAAAATTGTGAAAAAAATATGTGAGTCCTTTTGTCTTGGTGGAAACAAGTCTGGCATCAAAATTCCAGCAAAAAAAATTATTTTTGTCAGGCGGAGCGCACGTCGCAAACAAACTTGTTTTTCACAAAACGCGACTGACGCCACAAAGTCGGATTCGCAAACCACTGGACACTGTTTCACCGTCAGATGTTTTGCTGACCAGCGCGTCAGGGGAACGGATTTCTGAGCGACAGGATACACAGGCCATCAACACCAGGACACGAGCAGTGATGACGTCCACGTCGCGTGCGCTCACTGAACGCGCTAATCGAATCAGGAAGCCTGCACGGCTTCCTCGATTCAGCTTCAACTTCATCAGTGACGCGCGATTCAGCTGTGTGTCACTAAATTTCCGAAATGTAGGAACCAACACTCCCACACAACCACGTCAGTCGCGCCACCTTTCACCCCTGCAGAGACAACCCAAGGACATCGACTTTTTCTCTTTTGTTCGGTGTCGCATCTGCTTGGACAGAGCTCGAGTTCGTTTTTGCACGACGTGTGAACACCACTCCACACTTCTTGTCCTCTTCGAAACATGTCAAAGGGCTCCAAACAGATCACGCGCCACAACTTACACGCGTTGCAGGTTTGATCAGAGCTGGGACACGAAAGGATACTCGCACAAAAGACCTGTTCAGACAACTCAAACCTCGAAATTCACAGGTCTGAGTGGCATTACTCGTTTGTTGGTCAAAGGAATTGCACGGCCCTTCCTCACACAAAGCACTTTCACTGGACTCTGTTGACATGTCGTTGAAACGAACATTGCACAACTTGAGGACAAAACGTTCAAACAAAGGACAAAGATCCAAGGAAAATGACCGCTTCGTACTGAACCAAATCGAACTAAAATGTCAATCTGTGACAAGACATTCATTGGCTTTGCTCGCTGCATGAAACATCTTCTTGAACAGAGGACACAAAAACATCATCCACAGGTTTCAAAAGGCAAAACTCCCGCCGACGGTCAAGTGGTGTCCGATTTGCAGGTCGAATTTTCCCCTCAACATTGAACAGCTTCTCGCACATGTGTTGACTTGATGAGCGGGAAATGAAGACCCACGTCATTACAACTTTACTACGACAGCGCCACTAATTGTGTGTTAATTACATTTCCTTGCCGCAGGGGGGAGGGGCACTGAACTCATGGGAAGCAAAACATCCTTCCATTGACGCCACACGGTGGAACAGTCGTGTGTATTGCAGTTTGGCAACTCATATCCAATTAGACCACACCCGACAGATCTTTGCAAACAGGGTCAATGCCCGACCAAAGCCAGACGTTTCGTAAGTCCGACCAAACATACCTTCAGTCTCTGTGAAAGTGAATCAAAGATCAATCGAATTCCATCCTGAGATAAGTTGAGTACCAGATCTGTCAGCAGAGGATTCTGCAATGGAAAGCATGCCACGTTTCCAACGTCAAATTGGGGTGCTTCGTCTGTGTACAGACCACTCTTTATCTCCAGAAACCTGACAGAAACTTACATGTTCACTGTACCACACTTGAACTCCTTTTATCGTGCGATCTTGTCTCTTCAGTATGGCGACAGCTTGGTGAAACGGCATTCCTAACGATAGAAAGTCAACGAATGACCAAAAAGCACTCGGCGTCGGTGATCATAAATGTTGCTCATGTTTCCAATTGTCAACACTCGGTCCAACATGACAAGCGACTGTTCAGTGTTTTCTTTTTCATGTTCTGCTTTGCCTTGCAGGACCGTGAGCCAAATGCGAAAGTCTGCGTTATGTGGATCAGTGCTGGCAAAAAGTGGGAGTGGCACACCAAAGATGAGGGATTATGCGCTCACAGCGGAAAGCGGGATGGTGCTATTCACTGCACTGTGGCTATTTTTTGGGAATCTTTGAATGAAGAAGTATGTAGATTGCTTTTTGACAGCCAGAACCCTTCACGATTGCTCCTGGTGAGATCAGCTGATGGTTTGGTTGCGCGACCTTGACCCCTGGGATCAGACGTTTCAAACTGTTGTCTATTTTCGAGCACTTAGTCACATCGACTGACGCCAAGACTACACCTGCTATGTACACCGATTTAAATGACTGACAGAGTCAGGTGGATGCTCTGAGAAGTGCAAACGGAGGGAAGAGATTTTCAAACGCGGGAAAGAAACAGAAATGACGACGTTTGTTTTTGCCAACAACTCACCCAGAATAAACTCCCATTGCTCATTGCCTAGAGATCTTTCCGGTTGAACTTCGAGGTCCAGCATTCTTCCTTGGGACCTTAGCTGTTAACTGAATTGCAATTTGTGCTCAAATGTAACCATGGTACTTGCAAAAGCACTAATTAAGCAATTTCATTGTCTGGAATTCTTCTTCTGCACATCTGCGCATGCGCCCAAAATATAAACAAATGCACTTCCGGTGTTGAACCAGCCACGGGCAGAACGCGGCTGGAAAGACCCCAAGGTCCAATAAATCTCAAGGAAAGCTCGAATGAATGCGGTTCTAAGAGAAGAATTGAGGTTTTCAACGTGCCGTGAGAGAAACATGGATTTGTCAGCACTGTACAAGTCCCAACATCAGAATATTTTGCTTGCCATACAATGAATCGATAATTGATGCATATTCAGCACCAATTCTGTTGCCAGAGTGCTGTAGCTGGCGCACAGTGTCACCAATCGATGGAATTTTGCATTTTCTGGATGAAATCACATTAGATCTGGCAAATTTTGTCACAGAACCAAGAGGGAGTGACTACCTAGATCTGCATTTGTGAAAAAAATCTGAGGAAGAGGACAAAATTATTTTGTGTGGAAACAAAACAAAATTGAAGTGAAGGATTTTTCTTTCATTTGGCAGCAATGACACCTCGGGGTGCCCTCTGCACACCCTCAACAGGCAATCTGAACATGTTCACCACATCAGTTGTGGACATTCTTGTATGATATCATAATTTCCAAACATCTGTTTGGTTTTTGTCACTTCAAATTGATTTCAATCAAATGTGGAATTGTTACTTGTTGTTTGCTTCTGTGAGATAGACTGCTGACAGGTGGTCACCCCCTCTTGGTTATGTGATAATATGGTGAAGATCTTACGTGAGTTTGCAGAAAAAATGCCAATTTCATCAATTTGTGACACCGTGCGTGAGCTGAACATGTGTGGTGTCGCCGACAGGAACAAACAAAATGCCTCGAAAACGTACATTTTCTGTGGACCCCACGTGTAGCTCCCTACCCGGGAGGGACCCAGTGTTGATACTGAGGCTGATCGGCAGGTGTCAGCAGCGAGGCAATCAAACTTCGGGACAAGGCGACGTCACTGCATGTAGATTCTAGTCAGTGTTAAACGATCAAATTATGTAAAACACTCGTCGACAACCATTCGAGCAATTAGAAGTCACACCCAAGCCAAAGAATACATTCTTCGGCAAACAACACATTCCCGCAGTCAGTCTGCAACACAAGTCAAAGACAAGTGACCTGTCAGCGAAATTGTTGAAACAATTTTCTTGTAGCTCAAGCTCAAAGTCGCCATTGTCCTCACCGGTCTGCTGGAGTGGACACGAATCATGATACGTATGAAATGAACATTTTCAATTTCTGACAAGTTCTCTGTCTACATCTAGTGTCATGTGACGACCTGGCCAAAACAGTTTGAAACGGACGTTTTGAAGAATGAGGCATTCCTCTGGCTGGATTTCAGGGGATTGGCTGGTTCACCTGTTTCGGCCGGCACAAACTTCCCGTTTGTTGGTTGCGATATCTTTTGGTAGTCCTTTCACGCATTGACTGCACAACCACACATTATGTGAGAGGGAGAAAAGTGTCCTCCAAATACCGAAGACAACGATTGTCTTGATGCACTGCGGGAAGTTTCCTGCGGGGGGTAAACAAGTGAGGTATCGACAATGATTTTTGACTTCAATTTTGAACAGCAAATTGGGAAACTGATCCAGAGTGTTTTCACGAGAACATCGGAAGCGTGGATTTCTCTCAGAATTGGTCACCATTGTTCTGAAGCGTCGTAGTAAGATTTCCAGAGTTTGATAGTAAATTTTACCAAATTTGGTGATTCCGGGGCGTGGCCCCGAGTTCAGCCGAACTCCTTTTATGGATATCTCCGTGCATCGTGGCGTAAAACCGAACAGCGCGGTCTACAGTAACAAATTTTCGTTAAAATTCAGATTTCAACAGAAATTATTTTTCGACATGTTGGTTTCTACCGTGAAATTGTAAGACGCGATAACTCCAGTGAAATTTTGTGTTAAATTGCTAATCAGTTGTTTCAGTTTTAGTTTAAAAAGACCTTGTACAGAAAAGCTTACATTCAACGGAACCGTGCGCGATTTCCAGTACGACGCGTTGTGTAAAGAAGAGCTCCATTCATAAGTTTTGCTTTGCAGCGCCACCTAGGCTGATGATAAATACAATTTGCACATGTGAGATCGCTGTCAGTTTGATAATGCTTCCACTAGTGAACTCGCTTGGCGAAAGTTCTCTAATCAGATTACGTAATCTAAACTTTACAATGCCAAGAGTCGTACCGGATCAAAGGGAGAAGTTTGAGAACGATGAATTATTTCGGAAACTTAGTCGGGAATCAGAGGTAAGTTGCACTTCTGTTTGTTTTCCACCCGGAACTCGAGTACGTTTTTGACAGCCTCTTGGCATTTACAATGGCGCAATACAGGAGTGATTATCAGCCAAACCCAAACCTTGTTGCTTCAGGTGAGGTACACTGGACACAGAGACCGTCCACACGAAGAGAGACAAGTTCGATTCCAGACAGAATGTCGAGAGGGAGCTGCGGACATTGTAAGTTGATCCTTTCCATCTGTTTCTTTGTAAACTTTCAAACTTGGGGCATGACATCAGCAGGCAACCGAAACGAAGTTTTTGCCAAGTGTAGAGTCTGACATGGTTTCAGCTGGCTTCAAAGGGAAATTATGACACATCATATTTTTCAGTTCTGTGGCGGGCCTTTCAAACTCCAAACCAATTGCGCAGATCGCAGTTTCTGAAAACAAAAGCGACGATGCACAGGAACAAATTTCGCGAATCAATTTTTCCGTTGACTTGGTCTGCTTTTTGAACTGAGTGCAAAGGAGTAATCAAAGATATCAGTGCTCGTCACAAAAAAAAACCCTGCCGAAGTCTAATCTGTTTGATTTTGTTCGTGTCTCAGGCTCTCGTGGCTTCGGGAACAAATCTGCAGTTGTCGTTCTTGTCCAACGCGTGGAGCGACCGCCCCGAGGACAGAACGCCCACCCGGGAATTCGTCGATTTTGACAAGGAAGTTGGAAAGGTATGTGTGCTTTCTCGTGATTTTGGCTTCTTCAGTTGCACAGGAAGGATCTTGAGAGGCGTTTGACACACAAGGTGACTGTGAGGTGTCTTGTTCAAAACTCCGTCCGGATTTGGTTCTGGTCTATATTTCAACGCTTTCTGGTGAATGGTCAGTGGAGAGTTTGCCCAGAGAATTGTTTGTGTCTTCGAGATGATCCACGTTTTATAGTCTTGTCCAGGCACCTCGTGCCAGCGCGGCCTCCTAGGTCTGGGGTCACTCCAGGTCAGGAGAAAGGTGCGGAAGCGCTGAAAATCTCGCGTGTGTGATTCGCGCAGGTCAAGAAGCGCTTCACATGCAGTTTGTCATTCTTTTCAAAGCTGGAAAGGGAAGCGGCTTTGACCAACGAGCACTGTCGGCTTTTTGAAAAGCTCTGTTGGTCTTTTTCACAAAGAATTCCAAAGCTGCTTGTGCGAGGTAGTCACGAAAGTTTCCAGAAAGTTGTGAGTTGTGGTGTGGTCCTAATATTATGCTCGGGGATTTCCAACACATAGTATTCAACTGTACCATGGATGCCTGTAACAGATTTTTGGGTTGTATTGCAACTGTTTATACAAGCAAACTGCACAACACACTGGTGCAATAAGTTGAGTCAGGTTCTGAAAATGTGCGCGCAAATGAACAGAGGCGCCATTTGGAGTTTGAGGGTGGTATTCGCGGGACCAAAATGATTTGTTGGATCAACAAAAAATGTGAAAGAAAGCAGGTGGCAGTGAGGCACGTAAATTGCAAGCTGAGAATGAGATACAGACGTTGCTTTTCATTCACGCTCAGACCTGGGCATACTCTCCCAATATACTTTTGCAAACCGCAACTATGACGGCTATGGCAGCTATTTCTGCAAAATCTGCTTCTTGTCCAATTTCAGTTGCATCAAGTGAGTCACACGCAAAGCTGGACAAACCTGTTTTCTTTAACTTTCAAGGAGACATTTTGTGCCCTGAACGATGAGAACTAAAAATTGAGATTCAGGCAAGAGCAATGAAAGCTGCATCTTTTGCTTGGGATTTTAATTTAACTTGAAAGTGGAAAGAAAACGTGACACGGGACTCAATTTTGTCCTCGCATTTCCAGGGCTGGCTTTGCAGCTCTTTGTAATGCGCTCGGGTATCAGCCTGACTCACTTCTCCTGGTTTGGCTGTTCGTCCCAGAAAACGAAACAAGAAGTGAAAAAAACGACAATTTTGGGGCAGTTTTGTGTTTGTGCGAAGTTATCGAAACTGACAAGTGACAGAAAACAAGTGATTTTTCTATATACTGGGCAAACACACCTGACAAGACCAGAGAGAAAGGTCCTCTGGCGATTGGTTTCGCTCAAGACCATCATGCGAAATGCACGTGCAAGCACGCTCTAATCAACTGTCGAACCCACGTCTCTTGCGAGACTGGATGTTTTGGCGATGATTGAGGGAGAACACATTGAAGAGTGGTGCTGGATGTGGGATTTTACATGAGGAATTGCGGAAAGTGCCCACGAGGGTCAGGTGGATCCGGAGGTGAAACGGAGCTGCATGAGTCAGCCAGTCCCACAGGCCAAACCGGCCAAAAAACAATGGCGGTTGATCAAAAGTTGCTACATTTTCCCTCAGTCCGTGTAAACGTATTTTGGCATGTCAAAAAATAGCTGTCCTCGTGCGCAGAAAAATATTCTGAGGGACGGATCCAGGAACTCGTTGGGAAAGGCCCGACTCTCTTGGGGCGCACTTTCCAATTTTTGACATGCAGGGATAAAATAAGGTCTGCGCGTGTGTGCAATCTTTGAGGGGGATTTTTCCAGGGGTCAGCGAGAGCCCAACATCTGACCCCTGGAAACGACTTTCGAAGTGGCCTCAACAGCGTACGATGAAGGTGTGGGGGAAAAGATTCGGGTTGTCACTGCTCAAATCGTGTTCTTGACCCGACGAGGATACAGCGCGTTTCGTCTTCATCCTGCTGCTCGTGAAATGACCTGAAATTGTCACGAGTTTCCACCCGTTGACCTGACTGTGTTGACAAGATTTGGATCAACACTGCCGGATCAGTTGAAAAATGTACTTTGGGGTTCAATCGCGTCAAAATTGCACTTGGATCGTCGTTGTTGAGGTGGTTTCTTTCCACGCACGAGCGGTTGAAACTGTGAGGACAATTGAAGGCACCCTTCGTGGCATGCTCACGCAAAAACGTTTGATTTGTCACGGAACAATCAAAGTGCAATGAAAAGGGACAGCAAAGACTACGCATCGGAAGTTAGTGTTCAAATTCTGTCGGGAAGATTCCAAAAGATTCTTTGGGAAAAGTTATCACAGGAAAATCCTGTTTCTACCACCACAGACTGACCTGCATGTGAGTACCCCAGAAGACCACAAGTATGATGTACACAGGAACGCACTTCCCTGAGGAAAACAGATATCTCTGTGGTCAAATGGCCGAGTCTTGCTTGTTGCTCTGAAATATGTATTGGTGTTCGTCCGAGTGCGGGTGTACCGTTGCTGGAGATTGCTGGCGGTGAGCCATTGTGAGAGAAACCAAGGGCTTGAACAGGAAGTTGGTGCCCGATGATTCAGAGATTCTGACCCATTTTCCACCAAGCTCAAATCAGAAATTTTGTGCGCAAGTTTCCATTTGGAACTCCGCGATGGAGAACTGTTCTGAGCACCTCGACCCTTTCCGCACTCTGGGGCAAAAGAAACACTTTTTCGACTGAAAAGGGACCTGTGCAAGACATTCGACTCTGGATCCGGGTTGAGCACAACTGGCTTGGGTGATGGAAAAAAACCATCGATGGTTGATGAGTCTGCATGAATTTCCGCAGATCCTTATTTGGGACACGAGCAAAGTGCATCTTCTGGATCTGGCACCGCAGATGGGGGTTTTTCGCGGACACAATCGGACACAATAGAGCACATTGATTCTCCGTGGCTCTTGGGTGGATCTTTCTTTGGTGGCCACCAGACTGGCTCCACTGCATGGAACTTTGTCAACATCTGAAAACACATCTGAATCACATCTAATTTCAAGTCCTTGCAGTTGCACCTTGTTAGACTGCTGAAAGCTCTGTCACCGAGAAGTCATTCTGTTACCTCATGCAGACTCGAGGGGTATATATGCTCTTCCAAGAAACCACTTGGAATCGTAAATCTTTTGAAAAAACATGCGCGGGAATTGGAGGGATCTGGGGAGTTAAATCAAGCTTACCATTCTTGCAGCCCGCGCCACACTGTTATGGTTCTTGCAGATTTCCGGCTCAATCCAAGTCAAAGCTCTGACATATTTAGAGGACAGTCGTGACTGCGGAGCGAATCGGCTGAAATCCGCGATTCTTGCTCATTAGCTGAACCAGGACGGCTCGACAAACAGTACAGACCTTGGAACTGTGCTTTTGACACCTTCATGTGACACCTTCGTCTGAGGAGACTGTTTTGGGAGGGTTTGTCGATTGAGCACTTTGATTCTGCAAGTTCTTGTTGAGTGGAATGAATCCTGTCGGGGCGGCAAAATCTTCAACCTGCTGCGTGAAATATCTGCGTGCATTGTAAATTCTGAAGAACCTTCGTCTCGTGGTGACGTTCCCAAGAGAGGCTGGAACCGTTTCCCCTTTGATTTCCGACAGACGGCATATTTAACCTCCATTAGCACATTCAGAACCCGCCATCATCATCAGGGGCAAATAATAGAATATAAATTATTAAGTTAGGAAACCATTTGGCAAGGTTGAAAGGCCACTGATCAATAATTTTTGATTACGGGTGAACAAGTACGGTGCTTGTTTTTCAGCTGCCTGTGGGAACATACATTTTGGAATGGAAAGTCGAACTGCACAGGAAATAGCACATATCTTTTCGAAGACCTGCAGTCGGACATCGGTTGTTGAGTCAGAAACGGGATTCTCGTCTTCTCTTCAAAAGTTTTGAGAGCTGCATGTTGTGCGATCCTGTGGCGCGTGTGATGCAGAACCACGCTTGCGCACACAACAGATGCAGTGCATTGCGCTCGCTCCAAACGCGGGGATTGGCGGCTCCAACAGGTGAAAGTTATTTATTTGGCCAATACCTGCTGGATTTCTGCACGGTTGATTAGCGCCATTTCTGGCCTGACCCTGCTACAGCGCATACACATGGGTGATTGCGTTGCGTGGCAGGCTTCCGCTGCAGGAACAGTGAATGGAGAAAAGGGTGCTACTGGTGATGGATGAGTTATTGCCGAGGTAACCAACACCTCATTTGGCAGTTTGGCATGAAGCCCTCGCTCCATTGATGGGTCCTGGCTTCCAACTTGGAAGGCAACGAAATCCTGCGCTGCAGGTTTTTTTTACGTCGAGAAAACAGCAAAATCGTTGGGGCTTCATCAATAAGTTAGGTTATTCTAGGTTTTTGGCGCACAACAGATTAGCCTCTTTTGTGCAAAGGCCGTCAGCTTTGACCCTCAAAAACAACGATATGGAAAATAAATGAAGTTGTGACACAGTGGTAAACAAGGTCGTGCACTTCCAAAATGCATTTCGATTCTGCCTTCGTTGCCAGCTTTCCACACTCGGAACTCAAGCCTTCTCCATTTTCTATGCAAGCTGGCAATCCTGCGGGATTGCGCCCGAACAGAGCAAAACACATTTTATGTGAAAGGGTGACTTAAAGAGGATGATTAGCATTTTGTCATGTTCAGGTTTCCCGGTGGCAAGGCGGCATTAGATTTGGCAGTTGCAGCACCGCCATGGCTTTACCCACAAGCCAATGGCGGAGGCGCATTGATAATGAAATTCAGAGCCAGATAGGCAAACCACACGGTTGGTTTTTGAGTAATTGCCACATAAGGGAGAGGTACATCACACATCCACTGGGAACCATAAAGCGCAAGTACATTTATTTAGGAGTTGTGTGATGAAGGCAAAGGAAGGAAAAGCCCTGGATTGAAGACGAAGAAGGGTCGTTCCTAAGAGAGCTGCTCTTGCCAAATAGTGATCTGTCAGGCGAGGCCAGCTCTCTCAACTCCGTTGTAGAACTGCAGCGAAAATGCTGAGCTCTTCACTAATTACTAATCGTCATTGATAAATGGCTCAAAGAACTATTGACCGTACCTTGGTAAAGCACTTTCGACGAACATTAAAGGTTTGGTTGGAATGGTTTGGACGCGACTATTAGAGACTGAGCGTCGCGAAGCCGCTGGAGATGTGGACGGAGATCACGCACATCAAATCAACCTGCAGTGGCATGTCGGGATCACAACCTTCCATCCCTCCCTCCCAACTTGACTCGATCGACCCCCTAATCCCGCGCGAAAATGGCTGCTGAGACTGCCTGACAAATTTCTGCAGTAAAAATTTGTCATGGCTTCCGGCAAATTGCTTTGAATTTTACACGTATCAGGCCGCAGCTTCGTTTTGTCGGAGGCAGGCGCGGTCTCAGTTTTTTTTTGTCGCTGTGGAGTTTTGTGAGTTTTTTGCAACTTTTTACAACTGAAAAACTCGACTCTGATGAATCCGTAGTTGATACATTTGGGATTTGAAAACATATCTTGCTGTCAGTATTCGGTCTAAAAATATCTTGTGCTGCACAAGGAATGTTTTTCGACGTGCGTCTTTTTTGGGTGCCCTGCAGTCGGTCCAGCATCAGCGTTTTGTCCGGACCGTGTGTGCAGGTCGCTGCAAGTTCCAACCAAGTGCAATGATCCCAGCACGATGGTCAAATCGTGTGTGGAGCGCTGCCAAGTAGAGGTCGTGCAGGGTTATAATCATTGCAACCTGCAATTTGAACAGTACACCTTCTAATTGATTGGCATCACTGATCAATACAGGACAGATCAAACAGACCCAGGTATTCTGTGGCTCGTCAGTTGCCACACAAGAAAAGGCGCGGAACTTTTTCGCACATGGCGGATTCAGTGACGACGCGTGTGTCGCACTGAGTTTGTCACTGTCGCGAACTGCAGCATTCTTCTTCATATGAAGAGAGGCATTTTACTGCTTCTTCTATTAGGAGTTGATATTGGATGTCATACATTCTCGGTGACAAGTGCCAGCAACAAAATGAAAATTTAATTTGGTTGCATCACACCTTGGGTCCCTAATGGATGTTGTAAATGACAAAAGCCGTGGCGGTAACAAAATGTGCACCGCGGGTTAAAAAATTGCCTTCTCAGGTGGTAAAAGTGGTTCCCCTAGAAATGCTGAATTGCTATGGCAACTGCACAGTGCAGAAGAAAATTGAATTGGAGAGGGAAATGGGAAAGGCGAAAAAAGATTCGAAGAAGAGATATCTTCACTTCACTTCAAAATTTGACACGACGAGACCTTTTCTGTGTCTGTGAATAAAAAATATTCCGACAACAATGGGATGGATAGGTCTGAATTACCATAGCAATTTAAATTCAGCAAGGAATAAATCCAAGAGAGCGCGAAAGGGAGGTGCGCCCAAAGTGGTTATGAATTTATTATCCTGCTGAGGGCTGAACTGCATAATAATTTTGGCAGCAAGAACAAAGAATTAGGGGAGAAGATTTACACCGCCTCTGTTGATTAACAAAACGGTAGCTGTAGTGGCATGAGATGGAGTGAATCCCACGACAGCAGGGTGAGAGTGAGGTGGGTTGGAACCGCTTCGCAGCAGCATATGGAACCAGATAAGGAGTTTGACTGGGGGTCGGACGCAGAGAGATAAATTTGCATCTTTCAGTTTTGATAGCTGGAAATGCAGTTGAAACAAAACGTGCCACACACAGGACTCAATTTGACGGTTTATCTTTGGTATCTTCGTGCTTCTAGACTGCCGTACTCGTAAAATTGATTCAGAATCAGTGTAGCTGACAATTGGTGTTTTCAGTGCGGCAGATCTAACTCCCAAAAACGAGTGCTCATTTGCCAAATGTCAAATTGGAGCTTGCGCTTGGGTCATCATGAGACCATCCTTCAACACAGTTTTGTGTGCAGAAGCGCGAGTGGCTTTCCTCGTACCTGCATTTTTGTGTGCATGCTGGAAAAATGCAGGTGACTTTGCTCACACGACATGAAGGTGAATGTTACGTGATAATCTGATCCTGGCTGATAATGAGCGTTCGCTGAATCCCGGAGCTGCCAGGGCCATTCAAGCTGATAACGAATCCTGACCAATTTCTTCTCTCTTTTTTTTGCATCACCGGGCTGACAATCAGCTGATTATGGTGTGAAGGGAACCTATTTCAAACAATCTTTGATAAATACTTCTGAGAAAGACTTTTGTTCTGTTTTCGGAGGCACTTTTTGCAACACGGTGGATTGGCTCGGCATCAGCTGCCAACTCCCAAATCAAATAGCCATCGGCCGCAAGTACTCAACTGGACCTGATTGCTGAAAAGTTGAACAGATATCTGGAGTCTAATCTCTGCGTGGCAAAATGTCATAATTACTTAGCTGTGCTTGAAATCATTTATCAGGACCTTAATTACAAAGGAGTCACAGTGGTTTACAAAGGAGTCACAGTGGTTGACTTTTGAGTATTTTTCTGAGTTTATTTCAACAATAAACTTATCATTTGGCACTTTGATGTGGCATTGTCAAGCAGGATGTTGCGTGGCTTGCTTCACTCGTGTACCTTGTGAACTTCTTTGAAACTGCGGGCATCAAACGAGCAGCAGAAAGGAGTGGAAAATGCTTGACGTTGTTTGCGAGTGACCCAGGTACTTTTGGGTCGTCTTTCGGATGGAGACCGTCGGGACAATAGGCTTCGTTGCCTCGAAAACAGGATCTGCCAGCGCTTTCATTGGTTGACTCGGTGCAGGCAAGAGACGCGGTGCAGGCTGAGATGAATGAATGAATGCAAGCCACCATGTGAATGAGCTTCTCAGTCGAAAAAGCAGCACAGGGTTGAAACTGCAAGTTGTTCCTTTCCATCTACAGCTTCCCCGTCTGCGGAGTTTTGTTTGTGAATAACAGAATTTTACTTTTGTTTCGAGAAGGCACTGCGCACAAAACTTAAAACTCAAAACAAAGGACCCAAATTGGATTCATGGGTTTGCACTTGCGCACACCCAGTTACACTTCGAGGCACTTGCGCAAACTTCTGACACAAATATCAAAACAATACTAACTGATGGGCTGAAAACAATGTGTTGACTCTGTGTGGCAATGAGAGGTGAGAGGTGAGGGATCCGCGCGGTCCCCGGTCCGGTTCACGAGGTGCAAAGCGAAGGACAGATGGTCGCCGAGATCGGCACTCGTGTGCTGCTCCTACAGCGCGCATCGCAAAAATTTGTGCGTGTGTGTGGTGTGCGTGCGCGTCAATTTGTCTGTGATGGCGCTTGTCCAGAGTTGGTACAGTTTGCTTCTGTGGTCAACTCATGTGGTTCCGATTGGGAGCAGATCTCGCCACACGAGTCTTTGGTCTCGAGTCAGAAGCTCATTCAGAGACATCGCCAAACCGCACTGAGACAAAGTATCAGGAAAAATGTCTATTTCTGTTGCCTCAAAGTGGTTTATTTTTGTGCCTTTCTCATGATTTGGATTTTGTCCAGTTGCGTTGTTTTGTTTTTCTGCTGGGTGTAACCACGACACGAGCGCGGGTGAAGAGGGAAGCCACAAGTCCAGCGCATTGAATGTCACCACCTGTATTTGCATAATCTTCTTTGAGGAAATCAAAGCAGGTTACGTGAATTTATACACTGCTGTGTGCGTCGTGATATGGTCTTGTGGAAACAAAAGGCCTCACAAAGCCACAATCTGCGTTTGGTCCGCAAGCTTATGACTCCTCGTACGCCAGCTGAAACGACTTTGACCTCGCTCGTTCCGGAGCGTGCACCCAGGGAAGCTGGGTTCAGCATCTTCTGATGCAGGAAGAGCAACGGTCCTGAGGCGTCCGCCTGCGATATCTGTCTGGCAATGCTTCTGCGGTCAACCACACACACTCGTCTGTCCCCCAAAGTGTTCGATATTGACCACTGGCGAAAGAGTTGTGTCCAACTCTTGATTGACAAGATTCAAGTGTTTGACCAACCACTGGACGGAAGTTTGAAACAAAAGGAAACGTCTTCAATCACAAGATAAAACGTTGTATTTGATAAGCATCGGTCAGTTATTAGAATACTCGAGTGATGAGGACACTGAATTATTTGCCGTCCACACGATACGCTTCGCAGATTGTCGTTTGGTGCAAATATATCATGGATTTTCATTGTTTTATTCGCAGGTTCATCTCAAGTCACAGTTCATCATGAACGGCGTGTGTGTTGTCTGGCGAGGCTGGCTGGACCTGCAGAGGCTGGACGGCACCGGATGTCTCGAGTTCGACGAAGACAGGGCACGGGTATGTTGGACCGCTGGTTTGGCCTGCGAGAACGTCGCGATCACAAAGGAATGAGCAAAGCAGAAACTCGCTCAAAATGCGCTCTGCAGACGTCGTGTGCGGGGGTTTTTGCGACTGTGTCATTTGCGCGCGCAAAGGACTGGAATCCTTTGGGCGTTCCGAGACGTGAAATTTTGTTCTTCCGACGGAAGGATTTTTCATTCACATAATGAGCGGATAGACCTTCCCGTCTTCCTTTACCGGGGAAACTGAAAGGCCCCTTTGCTGCTGCTCTGCATACCTTGCAATCTTCGTATTCAGTGCCCAGTAAAAACTTGGTTGAAGCCCAATGTGGGAATTTCAGTAGATCTACACAGGAAATGTTAGAAAACATGAATGAAGTGGGATTGCCCGTTGTGGGAGTACACCGGAGTACACATCTACTTTTGCACACAAGTCACCAATTTGTTTGCAAATTCAAACAATTCGTTCGTTTTGGAGTTTTCTTGTGCAAAATGGTGTTGCACATCAACATAAACGGATGAATCAGTGTTCGCATAATTTGGGACGGAATTACTCATCCCACATGTTATTTGGCATGTGTGTTGTGTACATGTCAACTTTTCAGGAGTACGTTTTCCTGTTTGTCAATGAATCATTCAGAAAAATGAACCCACAATAAAAGACACTCGGCCTCGTAGACCAATATTTATGCGGAGGCACTGATCGGATCACAGCATGTCATGCATGCATCATCAAGTTACACGTCCACTTTTGTGAGTACAAATAAATACGAGGCAGTATTTTTAAGTTTTGATTCCTCCTCAATTTCTTGGGAATGGCATGCCCCCTTTTTGCAGAACTATTTTTTTCATAAACAGGACATATCAACAAACCAACAAGACAAAAATAAATAAATCAATAAGCAAATACCAAACAGAAAAGTCTTTGTAAAATTTCAACACTTTGTTATTGTGACTATGAAAACCTATTTACATTACCAAAATAGAAGTTGCCAAAACTGCAGGAATGAGAGTGTTGACATGCCCATTCAATTTTCCTCATTGTCCA
>JAAUXT010108047.1_pt1 | contig 40064 bp, 51 predicted proteins | sample 7278171 | NCBI WGS metagenome assembly JAAUXT01 (sample SAMN14350112, study PRJNA611818) | marine sediment metagenome | isolation source: surface marine sediment (1.8m) | place: French Polynesia: Moorea | collected 2018-08
ACTCTATAAATCATTGGTAAAAGCGCACTCGCACAATCTGATCCGAATTTCTGACAAAAAATGAAAAAGAAACGCCAAGTGTGCACCAAGTAACGGGCCCTAATACTACTGGCGTTTCCCTGTCTTGCAGCTGAAATCATTCTAGCCTGCAACTCTGTCGTCGTGCCTCAGTTGAAATGAAGCTGCCTGTCTGTCTGTCTGTCTGTCTGTCGATTTGCAAGTCTTCGTTCTGTGAAGAATGTTTGATGCCAAATGTTCGTTGCACACGATCGTTCTCATTGCAGGAGAACTGGACTACAACATCTGCATTCTCAATCTTAGTGCCTCTCACTTGGCAGACGACAGACTGAACTACTTGCTGACAATCGCGCCACCAGAGTCGATCATCTTGCTTGAAGATGTCGATGCAGCCTTCGTTGGCAGAGATTTAGGCAGTGAAAGTATGCACAATTATCACCACCCACTGTTGGCAGTGACATTGGCTACCGATTGGATTTCAATGTGAAAATGTGATGCTCAGTTGGATGTTCATGAAATGTGATTTTGGGCCGTATTCTGGAGGCTCGGATTGCCCCTGTAAAAGTGGGTGATATGCTTTGTGAAAGACGATGACTCGAGAAAGGCACAGAATCCGGCACATTTGGGGAATTATGCAGTTCAGACGTCGGTGCAAACTTCGACGTAAATTTCTGATTCCTGATGTCCACTGTTCGCTTATTTCCAAGCAGAAAACCAATTCCTTCACCAGTCAAATGACATGCTGGGTTCACAGTCACAAGAAAATTCAACAAAAGTTGACAGCAGCGAGTTGTGGAAGAAGGGGTGTAGTTTCTAGTGGCTAAAGTTGAGGTGAATTTCGGCTGAACGTCGGCAAAGATCAAAAGGCCCGACATTTGGTGAAACATCGTGCATAAACTCCCCATTGAGTGCGGCATTGACTCTTTCTCGTTCAGACCCCGGAAAATATGAAGGACTGGGACGGTTGACCTTCAGTGGACTGTTGAATGCCCTGGATGGAGTCGCTTCTTCAGAAGGTCGCATCGTCTTCATGACAACCAACCACCTGGACAGGTGAAACCACTGAATGAAGCTACTGAGTCTTTTGATTATGCATATGCAGAAAACCGGGCCTGCAGTGTGCATTGATTCTTTCAGGCTAGATCCAGCCCTCATTCGCCCAGGTCGAGTTGACATGAAGGAATTCGTCGGGCACTGCAGCTCGTATCAGCTGCAGCAGATGTTTCAGCGCTTCTACCGTGATGAACCGGAGCATCTCAGTGCAGAGTTCGCACAGCTCATCCTTGACCAAGGCAGACCCGTCAGTCCAGCACTGATTCAAGGATATTTTATGTTCCACAAAGACAGTTCTCGAGAAATGATGAAGAATGCACCAAAGATTTTCGAGGTGTAAAAGTGCGACAGTCGACCGAATACTTGAATGTGTGAGTTTATTGAAGTCAATAAACTTGGAAACATCGTATTTTTACCGAGGTTCAAACAAGGTGTCGCAAAGACGCAGAAACAGCAACACTTCAACCCAACAATTATGCAAAAATGTCCGGAGAAAAATTAAGTGTTTTTGAGTGTGTCACACAACAGGTGCAGACAGAAATCACCCAAACGTGTAAGTTCAACAGTTCACCTTTGAAATTGAGCAAATTATTTCGTCAAAAATATATTTTACGGGGAATACAAAATCATGAAAATACAAAATTTCAGAAACGTGCTGCCAGAAACGACTGGAGGTAAAATTTCCGTCACACCAAACTGCTCACAAAGCTGATTCGAAAGTGCAACATGAAACATGAAAACGAAAAACCTGAAAACAACCCTGGGAACGAAAACCGTTGTATATTGCTTTTAATTCATCACCCATTCTGGACTCGCACACGCTAGATTCTTGTTATCACAGCTGGTTTATCAATGGTGAGTAAATCACAAACTGGAATCAATTCTGACACTAAAGACTTGGAACAGTTGAGAATCTACTCAACGGCTCAGACTGCAACTGAGGTTGCTGAACAAGACAATGCACACAGTGGGCGATCGAGCAAAGACAACGACGAGGCGACGACCAGAAAAAGTCAGCGAAAATATTCAAGGCGATCGATATTGACTGATACTTTTTCTGGATGTGATTCAAAATACGGCAGTCACCCACGTTTAGTTGCACGTCAACATTCGCTTCTCTTTGTTGGGACCAAGGTGCCACTGGTGAAAAGGTAAAATTCAGACTAGCGTGAATACGGCACGACGAACTTTAGACACCTGGCAGTCGACATCAAAGACAACATGAGATAAACTTGACAGAATTTCAACACAAAGCGGGAGGTCAGGACTCGAAACACGCCTTTCCAACGTCAACAACAGACTTCACAAAAGGTACAAGTAGTGTACAAAATTGCGTAAAAATTCAAAACACCCTGTCGCGTCCCTCACGTTCAAGTTCGTGATAAAAAATCTCTTCACTGTAGCTCACTCACATCCAGTGATGCACACATAGTGGCATTTCTCCGGACTCGAGTGAACAGCTGCCCTTCCAATTCTTGGAAACGACGCAGAGCTTGCAATAAAACAGCGCTGGGCAAGCTTTTGGGAAATCAAGTCTGGCACTGCGCTAATTTTGACAGGGTAAGCACCAATTACATTGGCACAGCCAGACTGGAGAGTTCGTTAGGAGTCAAAATGTCTTTTGACATTCGGCAGCAACTTTGACAAAGAAAGGGAATGTTGGTAAATGCTGTGGTGTTTGAGCTCAGTTCCTATTTGCTCGCTTCTTCGGGTTCCTTGTCCGGCTCCTTGAGCACCTGAATGATGCGGTGCGTGAGCATCGACAGAACCTTGTCGAGCGGGTCCATGGCGCCGCGCTGCATCCACTTCGGGATGGTGAGGCGCGCGTGCTGGAAGCCGAGTTTCTGCAGGATGTAGTCGACGCCGACCGGGTCGATGCGCTTCCCCGCCCATGATATCAACCTGGAACAGTCGGAACATACCGCCTGAAAAGTACCGATGTCAAAATCTACCTTGCCAACAAAATCGAGAGACCAAGACCACTCAGCTGTAACTTTTGCTTGTGACGCCACGATGCAAGTGATTCAGCTTGGTGTCAAGCACCAGCCGGAAATTGGCGCAAGTGACCACGAAAACAAAAAAAACAAGTGAAAGACGGGCATCACTCACCTGACGGTCGGCTCGAGCTTCCAATAGACGCAGTTGAACTCGCGGTAATCCTGCTTTAGTACGGACGTGGGGTCGCTCATCAGCTTCTTCTCGCTCTCGGGCGAGCGCGCTCGGGAGCCAAGCGTCGACGTCCGCGTGCCTGCAACATTCATCGTGCAATATCGTCTTCAAACTGTCTGGGCGAGCAAGTTCCTACCTTGAAAGAACAGCAACATTGAAGCGCCGCACAAACAACCACTGCACCAATTCAGAATCACCCACTGGGTCCGTCAGATTGTACCTTTGTCCTTTTCCTTGACGTAGCTGGTGACCAAGTCGTGCAGGAAGAGCACGAGCTCAGCATCCATAGCCACGAAGATATGGTCGTCAAACTCTGTGTGGAAGCTGCACTCCACCACAGGTTTCTTTTCTGCAAGAACAATTATCAGTTTGTCAGCTGTTTTCAAGCAAAGGCAGTGTTGAGAAGTTTTGTCCAGGTCTCGTCCAAACATCATTCCAAGGATCGGAAGAGCGACTGACCGTCCTCTCGCGGCGGGTGTTCGCTCTGCACGTGTTTGGTCTGCAGGTTCATCTGCAGCGACGGCAGCGCGAACACGATCTCCGTCTCGTGGCTGTACTCCTGACTCTTGCGACTCGCGCTGCGCCGCTCCGTCGGACTCTCGCTGTCCTGCCGCATCACCTGTGGGAAGCTGTCCAGGTCTGCAACACAAATACCTCTGTCACCACCACGTACCGGACCAAACCTGACCATTGCATCGCAAATTTCTCTCAGTGGGGGTGCGCTTGGGTGCCGATGTCAACGTCAAAATGTGAACTGAACTTGGAACTTTGTCAACAAAACCAAAAGGTTCAAGTTGTCACAACCAAATGAATCTTACACGCCACCCCGGCCTGATCTGTAATTCAACAACCACATGTTCAACAGACACCAACTAACGTCACCCTCACATGAAATCACACAAAGAATCGTACAAACTGGAAGATATTCAAGAAACGGACCCTTGATTTCAGTGGTGGAGAAGGCGTAGTGGAACCACTCCTGCACCGACGTGAACGGGGGCGGCATGTAGTGACCACGAGACACCTTGAGGATGGTCGCCATGTGCTTCTCGCGAACCTTCTCCGTCTTCGTGTGGCCCAGTTGGAATGTCAGGTTCTCTTGTATGTCCGTGCACTTCAGGTTCTCTGCAGAACAAACGTTTGGAAGTGAGTACAGGGCACATTCAACCCAATCAGACAAACCAGAATTTTGACTGCAGATTCTTTCAGAAACTGACCAAAAGTCGCGGAGCCTTGCGCCCCAGTGGCGAAGAGGATGTTGGGTTCGGCCATGGTGAAGAGCGCCCACGACTTGGAGCGGAAGTTGATGCCATGGAAACAGGCGAGGGACAAGTTGTTGCCATGGAGACTGACAGAGCCGCCGAGGCTGGTGCCCGACTCCGGCAGTGTGAAGTTGAACATGGACAGCTTGCAACCCGAAACCAGCTCGAGCACTTTCTGCCAGTGGCGGTGATGTCGAATCTCGTCGATCCACGATGCTGGAAAACGAGGCGGAATCAAGGGTTGGTGCGAGCATGACAGATGAACAATTGTTTTGTTTGGTTTCCAAAGCACTGATACTTTGGATCAACTTCGTTTTTCGACATGTTTCCGTTCGTTTCCTTGCACACACTCCAATCGCTGTGTTCCGGTTTTGTTGGACACGAGATGATGACGTCAATGTGACAGACTCACCGTCATCGGTGGAGCTCTTGCTCTTGACGGACACAGCTTTGCTGGTGGTGAGGGGCCCCATCGAGATGAAGACGCGTTTACTGCTGTGCAGCTGCTGCGACAGGAACTCCTCCACCTTGGTCACCATTTTGATGATGTCGGGCGTGGTTGACCTGGAGATCATCAGGTGCAGTTTGTCCCACCCCATGTCCATGTGAACCAGGACCTCCGTCGTCGCTCTGCAACACAAACATGAGTGTTCCTCCTAAAATCTGAAGGGGTTGAATGGATTTTCCCAAAAACTATGTTGTGCACGCACAAAAAAGTTACAAAACTGACCCTTTGACGGCGGAGTGCCTCTTCCTGGTGTCGAGTTTCCACTCGTCGCTCAGCTCCATCCCGACGTCCGAGATGCGCCCCATGAGCACGCTCGACCCCATGTAGTCGAGGCGCGACTCGAGCGTGTAGAGCGTCACGCCCGCCTTGTGGTCTGGCTCGTGCTCCGGGTCCTCGTTCACCTTGACTGTCAAGCGCGAAAGACAACTGTTTCACTGGCACCGTCTTGAAGGGTCATTGAAGTCAATGAAGCAGGACTGCCATCACGATTCATGGAAAAGCAGCACTATGACACAGTTGGAAAAAAGTCTCTAGCGTTTTTGATCAGCCACAGAATGCTATTCAGGCCAAGATGTTTGCACTCACTGCAGTGAATTTGCCAACCAAAGAACAAGGGAGTCCGAAGTACACTTACAATAGGAGTGCAATTGGTGCAGCTGTATGTATCCACCGACGATGCCTCCTCTCGCCTCGAGCTTCGAACCAGTCAAACCGGCCGAGATCTTGACGTCTTTGCTACCGCTGCTGTCGATTGACAGTCGTCCCTGAGACTTCAAGTCTTTTGTCGACCACCTGAAAATCAGTGTCACAAACACAAGTGAAGCACACTGAGAAAAACACAGTAACAGACAGAGTTGAACTGGAGGACACATACACAGTGTTTCCCATCACGTTGCTCATGTTGACCATGACGTCGAGACGGGACAGGTTGACTGCAAACAGCACCAGCGTCTCCCACTCCTTGATCTTCTTTCCCGGAGCGATCGGCGTCGTGAACTGGCTGCCGCCCCGCGTCAGGTGCTCGTATGTCTTGAGCGGCTCCCTCGCCAGAGAAGAAACAGGTGTTTGCTTGGGTCGAGCTGCGGGTCCCAGGGGCCTCGGCATTCCGATCACTGGTGGCGGCTGTTGTTGCTCGTCAGACGGAGAATGGGGACTGGAACCTGAACCTGCAAAGACCCATCAATGAATTTCCGTCATCGGCAATTTCGCTTTGCAATGACCGTTACCTGGTACTCGCAACAAAGTTGGCCAAAGGCTCACCAGAGGGAGTTCTGCTGGGGTTGAGGTCGTCGAGTTCTTTCTTGAAATCGAGGTTGAGCGGGATGTTCTTGCTCTCGGAGTTGACGCGGCGGTGCTGGCTCTGCACAGCGCTGAGCGCCGGGTCCATGTGCGACGTGTGCAGGTCGGACGTGGTCTGCGCGCGGCCTCGACCCTCGGCGCTGAACGGACCGAAGAAGCGAGAGTCGGGCGACGGCATCGAGCTGCAGCTGTCGCTGTCCTCGTCTGCCATAAAAATACAACTCAGTTCGGACCAACATGAGAAGTCTCAGCCAACAAGGCGCGGTTGACAATTTTGGGTGACAAAGGGGAATGTACACGGGATATCTGTCAACTGAATGCAACGAACGTTTGACATGTGTTATGTGACCAAAGGTAACAGAACGCAACATCAGAAATTGCAAGCCAAATGCTCGTGTACCAGCCATGTACGCCACAGAGCTACTCGACTCTGACACTTCTGCATCCAACTCTACGTAGTAATAATCTGCAACAAGAACACGTTGCGCACAAGGCGTGGTCTACTTCTCGTACTTTCTGCGGAAAAATTGCCTCATCCTCAAAACTGTTTCACGCGCCAATGGGTGTGAAAAAGAGTTCAAACCTGTCAGGATGTCTCCGGTCATCTCCTCCCCCAGGAAGAGGCGCCTCGCCAGACTGCGCCGGTACCAGGCTTTCGGGAGAGCCAGGATTTCCGTCAAACGTCGCATGTCGTACTTGAACGACGCCGAACCGATATCACATATAGCTGTAAAAAGAAACAACAGTCTCAGTGATTTGTTCAGAGAGATTTCAGGTGAACGAGCGAACACCCAAACAAAATCACACCAGAACACTCACCAGAGAACCGGATGTGGTTGGCAGCTTTGGGCGACGCCTCCAGCAGCGACGATAGTTTGGAGGAGCTCATGGTCGGGTTGAAGACGGCCTCGCCCGACACGACGCCCTTCCTGCTGCGCGACACGTCCACTTTGACGAACTCGACGTTCAGACTCAGCGAATCCTTCCGCGCCATGTCGGCCGCCGGCGAGTTCACGCTGTCGTCAGCTGCAGGCGTGCCTGAAATGAGTTGGGCTGCATTACGAACAGATTTCAGATCTGGGGAATCCATCCTTGCTCTCAAAAAGTAGATCGTTGTGTGGAAAAATATTTCGCGAAATTTGCGTGCTCACTTTTGCCCGGAGTTCGTCTGTAGCTGCTCTCGAACTTCTCGAGCGCGACGAGCGATGTTTTCTTCTGGCCGCCGCCGTACGGGTGGAAGACGTAGAGCGAGAAATCGGCGAGGCACCCAGTGACGCTGAGGCCGCCGCTGACGCCCGACTCGAGCTGCGCCGCGAGCCCTCCGCTCGTTGTGCGCTGCCGCAAGTTGGACGAGCTGCGCACCTGGCTCGAGTACGCCAATTTGCGACTTCCTACAAACGCAATCAATCATATTTCCCTGAATTACTGGCTGGCACATTGGTGCTGACCCGCTTGTCCCCAACAAGACACGTGGCATACACTTGCTGAACAGGTGTGAAAAACAATTTCTCTGCAAGATCCTTCACCTTTTGCTTTGGCCGTGGGCGTCCCGGAGTCCGGCAGCGCCGTCGCCTCGACGTCTGCGCGCTTTGTGGAGAAGACGAGGTCGAGCGACGGGAGACGCAGCAGACACTCGACGCGCGACACAGGCACGCAGCTGAAGCGGATCAGCGACGGCTTCACCTTGATGTAGACCACCACGTCCACCGGGATCGACACGTACGCGTACGAACCCGACGCCAGCGACGCCGTCGACGCGTCCAGGTCCGTGCTGTCCGAACTCAAAGTGGACGCTGAAACAGGGGACAAACTGTGCGATGAAGAACAAGGGAGAAAACGACTCCATTCATCAAGAAACCCGGATACGAAAGCAAGACATACTTTTGGTTTGAGATTTGTCCTGAGTGAGAGACATGGGAATCGGTTCCAGTGCTTGTTCCAGGAAGTCCAGCAGAACGGGGCTGATCAACATTTCCTGAAACAGACCGTCGTGAGGTGACTGGTAGGGCAGCAACAGAACAAGATGAACAAATGATCCATTAGCTTGGAAAAAGACGAACACGTGAAGTCTTCTGTTGCTTTTGTCTTATTTGATGTGCAACTGCAACGGAACTGTTACCTCAGAGAGCTGCTGAAGAGAGATCCAGGCGTACATGCTCGCTCTCTTCACGCTCGGCGCTTTCTTGGCGGTGGACTGGAACGTGAACGCGCTCGGCGTCTCGAGCACGGCGGGCGTGCTGGTGGCGAGCAGCGGCGGAGCCGGCGACGCGTCGGCGGACGACACGTTGTCCACGTCCCGGCTGCTCGTTGGGCTCTCAGCTCCAGACGGGCCAAACTTGGAGTCGTACCTCACCTGCAGAATGCCAACATTTTGTCCCGCATCCGCAGAAGTTTACGTTTGTCACTTGCGCGTGTGTTGTGCTTGTAACCGCGGCAACCACGAAACGCCAGCCAACACTGATAAATGTTCTTGTTTTGGCCGTCTGTATTTCAAAGGCATTCTCTCAGGACATTTTGGCTGCCACAAATAATTTCATCCCACGTGATAAAACTTTTCAGTCGGCAGTCTCACCTTGACATCGACGCCTGGCAGGAAGAAGACGGTCGTGTTGTCAGTGAGCGACTGCTGCGGCTGACCGAGCTGCGCGTAGCGTGCGCGGGAAGAGCTGTCGGCGCTCATCTTCTTGCGATGTTTGCGACTGAGCAGCGGTGAGATGTCTCGCGCGTCCTTCTTGATCAACCTGCGTGAAGAGGTCTGTCGTCATTCAGGAGTGTACAAACCGAGTTTCGACTGGATGTCGATGTGATCTGGGGATTTGACGCACACGATTTATGCACACAACGCGCTCTTCCTGAAAGGCTGGTTGAAACAAGTTCGACCTTCGCGAGGAAGAAACAACACAGAACAGCAACCAAATACAACACGAATCGCATACTCTTCATCGCCAAGGCTTGAATGCGACGATCTGAAAGAAGTTGTGAATCTGACACGCATCACTCATTGGCTGCAGGTATGTGCTGAATTTATCACACCAGCAAACTGTCAATTTTTTGAAGTTGTGTCCTTCTGGAAGATGGCGTTCGTACCTCTTCGGATCATCGTAATCGAGAAGTGTTCTCGATTCCTTGGGATGCAAGACGCACTGTCCGCTGGACACCGTCACTTTGATGTCCAACTCGAAGTCCACGTTTGGTTCCACCTGTTGCATCGACGTGTTCTTCACGTTGAACGTCGGACTCGGCTGGCGGCTTTCGTCCATTCTGCAAAACGATGAGTGAGGAGCACACTTTCAGAAGGCGTCTTGGCGGCGTCCAATATGACCCAAGACTCGCATGTTGGGTTGCACACCACAAGCTGTTCTCAGTGTTCAAGGTCGTGTCAAAGTGGGTTGGATTGAGCATTTTGTCCGACTTTGCCATCAAGTCCATTGTTTCTTCGCTCACTCTGACAAAGCGCAGCAGCACATACCTCCTGTAGTTCCTGTTGAGGAAGTTGAGTTCGGGGTCCTCGACGCCCTCGTCGGACGTGCTCGTGTCGGGCGCCTCGGGCAGCGCGAACTGCGGCCGCGGAGGAGGGAACGTCTCGTGCGGCGCCGCCTCCGAGATACGCGCGCTGGACGCCGCGTCCTGCTGACCAGAAGAATCCATGACAACAAACACAAGGAACGAAGGGACAAACCAAAAGCGTTCCCAGTAAAATATGAAGCGTACGTTTTCAAGCCCAAACACGGACCTCAAAGAAGGAAGGGTCGTCGACGGTGGTGGAGAGGAAGTCGTGCTTCTGCAGACGGATTTTTGGAGGCTCCTTTTCCGTCAAATCAAACGACTGCGTCCTCGCGTGAGACAAAGGAGTCCGACCCTCCTCCCTGCAAAACAACCAATTCGCAATCTAAATCACGTTCTTTCATCAAAACTTCCGAGGTCAACACAAAGTTCGAAAAGTTATGTTCCAGAGCAACACGAACCCAACACTGACGAATTCCCGAATTGAACCAGTTCAAGAATGAAATTTGTAAAGCCTGACTTGAACTTTACACTCAGTCAACAGGAAAGGGGGGGGGGGGGTTGCACCACATGTTCTTATGATTGGAGGACGGGTGGTCCATCACCGATGGACAAGGGGAAAACCACCCACCTATCTGGCTGAAATGTTTGTCCACAAATGGGGCCCCCTGTTTCTACCCCTTTGGCAAGTTTGAATCCGCTCAGGATCCAGTCGAGTGGAACACAGCCCACATGATGTGACTGATGACTGGCACAGACACGCCGTTGCCACAAGGAAGCGGTGCATGGTGATGGCTGATCACGTGAGAAAGAATCGACAACAAAAAAACTGAAAAAGGGTCTGAATGGGTAAGATCAGTCGTGTTGAATTACTTCCTGTTGTCAATTCAACGCATTGTTTGGGTGAGACTTGGCTGGATCCTAACACACAAACTTAACCGCTGTAACAACGCAAACAAGGGCACGCAAACCAACAAGAACTGAAGAACATTACTCGGACTCTGATGAAGAGCTGAAACATAGGCAACAAGTAACAAAGGATGAAACGAGATTCCAAACCCCCAAAACAAGGAACACAGCTGGCGGACTCCACGCAACAATAGATGAGCGCAGCGTCACCTGTGCGAGGCGAGGCGGCGCGCGTCGGCGCGGCTGTTGCGCTTGTTGACGAGGTGCGGCACTGCGCTGCTCGACTTGGAGCGCACGTGAGACGCCGGCTTGTAGCCCAGACCCAACTTGTCCTTCAGCGCAGTCGCTTTCACGCTCTGACGCTTCAACCTGAAAGACGTCAGTCTGAAGCTTCACGTTTGCTGCAAGACATGAGGCGTTGTTTCTCCAGTAAATTCACAATGACAAACAGGTGCCCGGCATTTATGTTTCTTCAACAAACGAAAACAAGTGTTGCACCTGTTCAGAATGTCTTGTCTGAAATCCTGGAACACTGCCGACTGCAATTCTTGTAGCTTCCTCTCTTCAGCTTCCCGCAAGTTCAACGACGCGCCTAAAATGACATTTTTGTAGAGATGGTCAGAAATCAAAGAGACTGTGAGCAACACAAATTAAATTGAGGCACAAATCTCCCGCATAAGTTCAAGTCAAGCAGCCTTCAATTCTCAGAAAATTGCTCACCGAGCTGCTTTAGGTCCTGCACGACCTTGGCCTGCTCGTTCATCTCGTTCTCGATGAGTCGTGCGCGCGTCTTGGCGTCCAGCGACGAATCGTACACGAAGTCGGGCAGCCCCTCCGGCAGGTTCGTCAGCTTTCGAGGCGCCTCAACCTGGACACAGAAACGCACGAGACTCTTGTACAGCAGGCATCACAACGGTCCAAACAACAAAGCATGCCACACAGCATTCACACGATCTCCCATTTTCACTCAACCGTTATCGCATCGCATCACATCATCACACTGACAACTCAAGACCATGCACAAGCCGCCGAAACAAACCAAGAAGGCGAAAACATCAAGACTTTCCTTGCCGGTCGTCACAGTGTTTTTGTCAACAAATGCCAACTTTCACTTCAGTTGAGACCGCCGCTTCAACTTCAAACACAACTGAAGCCACACTGCAACACGACACTGAAATACCTTGTGCGGTGTCGTTGGTGTTTTGAAATATCTCGGAGACTTTCCCTGGAAGAAATCGGGGACAAAGAGTAGATCTAACGCCTGTCGTTTCCATGATTCCAACCAAACAATTTGATAGAAGGAAGAAACATCGCACCAGCAGAAACAAGCTGGACCAAGGCTCGGTCCGGCGAGCCTGTGTTTCTGTCTGTAAACTTTGTCTGACCAGAGGTGTGAAAGAGAAACAACGTGAACAGTAAACTCAACAGAAAGTTCACGCAGAGCAGAAAATGGCCAACAAAATTTTTACGGTGAAGTCCACAGCGATTTTTGTGCTACTGTCAGGTTCAAACTCGACCGTCTCCACGCCCACAACTTCGTCTATCACTGTCACATCGGACTCCGACTCTTTTGGTGATGTCTGTTTGAGAATAACGCTTCCAACAATCTTCAACCAAACACGAAGGACGCAGTCTGCTGCTGCTGTGGAGGAGCACGATCTCCTCGTGTGTTACCAGCACAACTGTCATCGCTGCACATGACAGCAAATGAACATCATCACCGACAGGGGAAGGTTTTCACATGTTGGAAAGTTGTACATGTTGCAACGTGGGCACAACCCCCGCCCCCCCCCCTCCTTGGACAACGGAAAAGTTCTGCACCAACACGAATGTGCAGTGTTCTGACTGATCAAAACAGAAGACCACGAAAAATGTTCAGGCATTGTTGGAGAAACATGCCACATTTTGCTGAACACATTGTGTGACTGCTCCCTGCAACCTGGGAGCAGATTGAACAGCATCTGAGGTGATAAGGACAAGCGAGCCTTTTCGGCCGCAAGCCCGACGGTTCGTCAGAGAACAACTCATCAATCATTTCCCTCATCGGCGAACACCTCCAGCGTACTCGAGTCCATCTGTGTTCATCGTCGAGCAGCCTCACCTTGATGGTCGGCAGCTCCCCCTCGGTGTCCTCGAGTTCGTCGTCCGGCGCCTCGTCCGCCACGTCGTCCGCCTCCACCTCGCCCGTCAGCATCGTCAGCGTGTTGGACAGCGTCGACAGTCGCTTCCCGATGTTCGTGTCCAGGTTGATGTCCACACCCGTCATCTGCAAGGAAGAAAGGAAGATCTTTGGCTGTCGTCTCTGCGTCTCTTCACGGAAAGCACACTTGCAAAATGATGGAATGAGAAAATCATCAACTCATCAACTGTACCACCGCGCCTTTTTCTTTTTTCGACAAACGCTCACCAGCCAGAGTACGTTGAGGATCCACTTGGCGCTGGAGTTGGGGGTGTTGGGGATGGCGTTGATAGTGCGCGAGCACACCTCGTACGTGCCCTCGGGGACGACCATGGCGTTCATCACCACATCCACGTTCCGGTCCGGCTTCCAGTCGTCCCACGACACCTCGAAGTCGTCCGCGAAGCGCAGGCAAAATCCTGCAGAGAAAGACTCCGTCAATAAGAGATGGCCCAATGACAATCAATGGCATGTGTAAACCTTTGTTCTTGCTTGGGAAACTTTTGTGACAAACTCTAGATCACACAAGACGAGCTGCTTTTGTACTTTGACACAACAGAACGAGGCAATACCTGTAAATTTGCCCTTGCTGACGAGCGAGCCGTGTGAGCAAGCGGAGATCTGTGTGCTCTCCAGCGTCAGGACCAACGCTGCGCCCGGGTCATCGATGTGCTTCGTCGCACCCTTCACAGCCTGTCACAAACCACCGTATTAGGAGGCAGAAATGGCACGAAGCATTTTCATTCGTCTCACACCTCCATCCTGACATGAAACCTGAAGTCACCGCTCGCGCGACCCACCTGACTGATGTCGGTCATGGGGAGACAGATGCCGAGGTCGTCGACCGTGAGCTGGAGGAAGAGCGTGCCGATGATGGGCGCCGCCTGCTGCGAGATGTTGCCGAGCGGCAGCTTGTCGATCACCTGCTGCGTCGCCGTCTGCACTTCCTTGTTGAGCGCAAGGCGCTGCTCGTTCCAGTACTCGTACGCGTTCTTGTAGTTGAGCCAAACCAGCACAGCTGCAGGCAGGCACAAAGATCGTTGCAACCAACGCACACACAAACTGGACATTGTGAGTTCATTTCAGGCAGAAAAACGACAATGACAAATTGATGTAGTCAGGCGTGTTGCCTTCAAGGACAATTTTTGTGTTTCCTCTGCAAACAAACCTTTGTCGAAGGCTGAAGGCTGCACGAACACGATGGGTCTCTTCAATGAAATGAGCAACGCTTCCTGGTCTTTCGACACTCCTGGGATCATCTCGTCCTGAAAAAGGTGTCTGGTTATTCCACCTGTACAAGATCCACACCCCTCTACCTCCCCAAACGAACAGGGTTTTTTTCAGAGCGCACTGGACACAGAATCTGACCTGCAGTGCGTTCCTGAGCCCGATCCTGGTGGCGAAGGACGCGAGGTGCTGAAACTCAGGCTCCGCCTCCTCGAACATCGGGTTGCACATGAGCATGCCGAGCGCCAGGTTCAGGTCAACCTGCATCTTGACGAACAACTTGGGCGTCGTGTGTTTGTTGGTTGAACTGTCCGTGCTCGCTGTCTGCACGCGGTTCGAGAGCTCAAGTTCGATGCTCCCCGTCTCCAAGCGAACCGCGTTCATTGTCGGCGTTGTGGCAGTGATTTGAATTCCCTGTCGTGTGGACAAGTGCAAAATGAGATTGGAGTTCCTCGTTTTGGCACACAACAACTCAAGAATTTGTGTGAACAAGACAGGTTATGCTGGCAAGAAAAGAAGTTTTCCTGACTTCATGACAACGCACCTTGAGCCTGAAGATGAACGAGTAGAGCATCGGTTTGGACGAGTCTTTCGGCACGACGCTGATGCCGTCGTCCGTCCAGATCGGAACCGGCTGGTCCGCTCCCGACACTTTCTGCACGACCTCGTTCACCTCCTGCAACCAGACAAAACAGTACAACGTGCTTCAGCGATTCTATGCACAGCTTTGTGGTCTGAGAATTGCGTCATCCGACACATAGACAAGTTCCTTTGACAACGGTTCCAAACGCGGATCATGACTGACCTTCATGAAGACCTTCTGCACGAAGACGAGGTGGTTGAGCAGGTCAGTCGTGAGGCTGTGTTCGAAGGCGCCCACCTCGGCCACGGCGTTCAGGTAGTGCCCCTCCCGGAGCACCAGCCCCTCCGTGAGGCCCTCGTCCGCCGCCAGCGTGTCGGCCGAGTGCGGCCGGTAGTCGGCGTGGATGTGGATGGGCGGGAGGTCGACACTCGCGGAGGACGGCAGCGTGCTCGGCGTGCTCACCTGTCATCACGTGTCTCATCAGTATGGGCACGACAGCGCCAGTTCTGAGGAGGACTCCTTCCCTGACTGGGAGGACTCTCCATTCTGCCTTCTCTCAAACACTGACAGCACTACATTTAGTCTTCATGACACAATTTACGGTTCAGAAAGATAGTAGTTCTCATTAGCCAGGCTTTTCTGTCATGCAAACTGCAAGTTTTGCGACAACTACTTGGCAAGAAAACAAGCAATGACAACTGAAGAATTTAACATTTCAAAAATGACGAACCACAGTTCAAAATGTTAAACTTCTGGTAAAGCTTACACCAGATGCACAAACGATCCCATACAGAAGAGAACGCTGCGAGAGGCACGTTACGACTCATGTTACGAGAAGCACAGAAGCAGGATCATCACCCAGACACCAAAGAAAAGCAAAACTTCCAACTGAGCTGGAACTCTTATCCTGTACACAACTTGCCAGTGGAGCGAAACTGAAACAAGTTTGTTCAGCTGCAATAACATGTGGGTTGCGTTTCCTTCGCTTCCCACGTGACATCAATCTACATCACAAAAGCGTGACTACTGAGCGTCTTATCGTCGAAAGAGCTGCTGAATGAAAGTAGAACGAGCGATAGGGTCTACAGGTTGGTTTAGAGCATGGCAAGGTTTTGGTAAGCCTTAAAACCAAAACTAAACCCTGGTCCGAGACCCCACAGGCGCTACTCTGTTGGAGCGTTGTCGCTGGAGTGTACCACTCACAGAGTCATCAGCGACAAACGCTGAATCGTCCTCGTCGTCGCAAGGTGGCGGAGTCGGCGGCGCGCGGGGAAGAGGCGGCGTGGGAGGCGAGGGAGGCTTCCGGCGCAGCAGGTGTCTGAGAGAGGGCGTCACGGGGCGGGGCGAGCGCGGCGGCAGCACGTCACTGATGCTCACCTGCCGCGCGCATGCGCACACAAGTCGAGGCAGGACGGAACAGCAGGGCGGAGCACAAGTGTGGGCGACGAAACGAGTTTCAGTCGCCAGGTGGATCAATGGGAAAGTTTTGGTTTTTTGTGTCAAACAATTTTGAAGACCCAGTACGGACAGGAAAAGGAAAGTAAAACAAAACAGAAAAGAAGAGATAGCTCTATGAAACACACAGGGACTTCACGTAAAGTTCACAAGACTGCATCGTTCTGAATCACACGACATGACAATTCAATGCCTCTTGTTTCAACTTGCTAAAATCGCAGCACAAAACACATTTTCATAACGTGAGAACACTTCTTTGCATGGTGCCGAAATACACAGCGCAAATGTGACAAAACAGTGCTGATGTACAAATCCTATGAAATGTCACTACATACTCTGTGGAACACCTAAGGGACACATGTATGTTCAAAGTTAGAACGAATAAACACAGGTACTCTCTCTCTCTCTCTCACTGACGCGCTCACACGTTCAGACACACACACACGCACGAACACACTTTAGCCCATGGGAATTTCAGTCGAGTTCAACAAAGTCCAAATTTTTTGCTCAGAAGGGAAAAAGACACACCTTTATCGTTCATATTTTGCCTTGTCAACACAACGAAGAACAAAGCGTGCAGTTCTTACCTTTGAGCTGAAGCTGAGCGAGTGCGTGGGCAGGTTGATGGTGAAGCGGGCCTTTTGTCCTGTGATGCCTGAGCTGTTCACTTCACCCATCTGAATCAGTGTAAGGAAAATTGCACAATTTGTCCACAACCTTCAATTATTTATTCTCCCATTTCACTGATTTTGTTTTCCAGAGGGTGGTATGCAGGCAGCAACATTTTGTTTTCGATGTTGTATTCAAACTGAAGACGAAGAGTTGCAGTATTTTCACCCAGCATAATACTTTTTCTCTCGCTTCATGCAACCGCGCAATGATGAAGCACAAAACCCGACCTTGTACTGAGCCTTGAGTGACGGCAGCAGCGACGCGCCGATGACGAGTCCGCTGAGCGTCGCCTTGAAGTGAATGACGAGCGGCTTCAGCTCGGGCGGCGCCTCGGCCGCCGCCGGCTTCGCGAGCATCGGCTGAGTCTCGTGGGGCTCACCGAGGTCCGAGTGGCGCGAAGGCTGCTGCGTCGGAAGCATGTTGTCCACGCTGTCGTAGGACCTGAGTGGAGATAGTATCCCTGGGATGAGTGTGGGAACAATTCATCTGCGTTGGAGCAAATTTCCTCGAGAATCTCTTTTTTTCAGTTTGGATGCACATGCTTATTTCTTGCAACTTCAGACAAAGCGTTCGTCTGCGCAGACCTGGATTTGGCGGGAGGTCGGATGAACTCCTGCAGTGTAGAGGAGAGGCGACGCGAGCTGCGCGCCACCATGCCGTGCAGCACAACCGGGTGTTGCGGGATGTCCACGTCGATGCGGCCGATCGTCACCAGGGCCGAGTTGTGGTCCTTCGTTTTTCTGTTGACGGACGAGTACAGCCCCTGCGACTTCCCCACGTTCACCGTCACCACAGTTCTGCAACAAATCCAGAACTTCGTCGCACGTCACCGCACACGGAGCGGATTATTCACAAGGAAGCGGTGATGAACTGGTACTCACTGCATGTTGGGTGGTTCTCCTTCCAGCAGCACGATCATGGCGTGCCCGACGTGCGCCGTCGCGGACGACTCGTGCGACTTGCGCTTGATGACGCCCTTGACGCGCTCGCGGTGCGTCGCGCTGGCGTTCACGTTCTGCAGCGTCGCCTCGAGTTTGAGTCCGCTGAGCATGGCGGAGATGCGCACGTGCCGCACCTTGGCCATCCCGAACACGACGAGCGGGATCCGCTCCCCGATAAAGATGCCTGCAACCGCACAGAGCGTCATTCAAAATTCTTCCAGGCAACCAACAAGCAAAAGCTGCATCTGTGTCAAAGAGTGTGTGCGCATCGCTGATGGCGTACTTTGTGTGAAGGTGCTGCCGGTGTAGGAGCGGTGTCTGCTCTCGGCGGGGCCAGCGGGCGCGGCGGCGCCGACACTGGCCGCGGAAATGGCGCTCGTCACCTTCTCGACCGGTTTCCCGTTGTCCGACTGCCTCTCGACGTCCTCCTCCTGCCTCATCCGGGTCGCGGAGTCGAATCTTGGCAGAGACTGGGCCTGAGACATCTGCGAAAATAGCGTGTTTGTCCAGGTTGACCTCGCTGTACGCTTGTTTTGAGAAGCGGTTCAACACAGAAAGAAAGGAATTGCAAGAACAGCGGTGAAAGTCAAGAAACAAACTGACACATTTCTGAGCTGAATAAATCTGCTAGCACCGAACATATATCTCCATTGAAACACACCTCAAGGTTTTTGTCTTGGGAACGTGAATAACAACAGCGCCAATCTTTCTTCAAACTGTACCTTTTCCGGCTCCTCGTCGATGACGGAAAGTCTGGAGGCGCTGATCCTCCTGCCCAGCGTTTTCGTTTCTGGCATCGTCGAGTAGAGCTCGAGCAGCGAGTAGAGTGTGCGCCAGCAGCGCGGCGTGCTCTCCTTGATTTCGTCAACGATCGTCTTTTCCGCAATGGCCGGAGACGACGTGTCCGCCATCTCGACGACGACCGAGTCGCTCAGGTTGAGCGAGTGCGGAGGAGACTGGACGGCCGCCGGCGCCGTCGCCACGCTCGTCTTGCTGTCGGAGCCCGACGTCGTGGTGGTCGTCGTGACCGTGTTTGAAGTGTCAGTGGATTTCCCGAAGAACTCAATTTTGCTCTTGCGGAACGAGAACTTCTTGGGAGATTTGCTGGGTGGCTGGGCTGAAGCGAGAGGGAGTTTGTCGGGTCTTTGCTGGTCTGACGGAGAACGTGGGATCTTCACGCGCAGCTTCGATTCGGGCCTTGGGCTTCCCTGAAGCACTGCTTTGGTGTCACTGGCGGACTTTTTGACGAACGGAGTTGAAGAATCTGGAGTGGGAGTGTCGATGTCTGGACTCAGCGGACTCGTCACGTCCGCCTTCGTGCTGTCGAACTCAGTCGCTTGTGACTCTGTTCCCGTCGAAGATCCCTTGGAGTCTTGCTTCCTGTGAGTCTTGTAGATGTACGGACTGGGCTTGTGCTCTGCCAACTCCACCTTGGTCTCGATGATATTTTCAATCATGGACGCGAACTGGTGCGCGAGTCGCAGCAGCGACATGTTCACGTGCTGAGAGATGTTGTTCAGGTTCAGAGAGAAGTGCACTTTGGTGGTGGAGGGTTTCGCTTCCATGTGCTCCATCGCAAATTTGATAGCCTTGACGGAGCGGCGTCGCCAGTCGGCGCCACCGACGCCGGTGCCGACGTGTGAACCTCCCCACTCGCCGCCACCAACTCCGCCGACCGCGTCCTTCTCGAAATCCACGATGTCCTTCATGCAGATCATCACCGAGAAACCTTCGCATATGAATGCAGGTGTCTCCATGCCTGAAACAAAACGTGCCCCAACGTTGTGGTAATCTTCGTGAGTTCGCAAATGATGTTCAATTTCAATGTCAAATGCGGCGATTGCTCACCCATGTCGATGGAGAATTTGGGGAACTTCCTCCCCTTATGCTGTTTCCCTTTGGCGTTCTTCTTTTTGCTGGAGCTCTGTTCTGAGTCGACAATGTCGACGCGCAGGGTCTGCAGCGACCCCTGAATGGACACGTTGGAGCCGAACTTCTTCATGAAGGCCGACGTCTTCACAGCCCCGATGTAGATTCCCATCGACCTGAGCAGAGGCCGGAACAAAACCTGCAAGAAGACAAAACATGCTCAAGTGAACTCATTCCGGTCATATAAACTGTTGCCTCACTCGTCTAGAAGTGTGTGAGCAGCGAATGAGACAATCCCGCTATTGGAAGTCAGTTCATTCATTCAACTTGCTCTACTCTGCCTCAAAATGCGAAGGTTTACATTCAAGAGTCTCAGAAATTTTGATGGCTCGACTTGCCTTTTGTACTTGTCAGCCTTCAATACTTGCCAAAAACAAAGAACTCCGAGTCCTCGCTTGAAAGCAACCACACATGAGAGGAACGAACACCCACAGGACTCAGGTTCGTCAAATGACAAACAACAGGGCAAGACGACTGCTGTTGTGACTTGGTTTCAGCTCGGGGTTTCTTCTCCTTCCAGACAAAATTCAACACAATGGAACTGATTCCACAAGAACTCAGAACAATGCAAAAGACAAAGCGAACCCAAAACACAGCACAACCAAACCAGAAATCTGTCAATCAGAAAACCTGTGCAGCAGCTAGCTGTATGAATGCGTATTCTTGCAAAAGTTTTTCTCTTTCGGCTCGATTGAGCTTCTGAAAATTCCGAAAAGGTGATCAAAATGAAATCATTCAAAAACTTGAACACAACTTCAGAACAGAGCCAATAAGAGAGAAATTTCCCTCTGGTGGCACGAGTTTGTTTTAGTTCCAAAATTTTTTGTTAGTCTCGTGGAGAACTGCATTGTAACGCAGTGACTTCACAGCAAAACCGGGAACAGTTCAAAGTGATTTCAAACATCGTGTCAAAAAAAGTTGAAATACCGAAGGATTTTCATTGCATCTCTGCATTCCCTGCGTGCATGTAGTTACGTCAAAAATTGCAACAAAATCGAAAGCAAATTGCAAACATGCAACTGTAAATTAACAAAATCGGAAACAAAACTTGAAAACAGGTTCCATATCAGTGTAAATCAAAGACGGAATGACTTGGTTGGTGAATAAACTCGATCATTGGGCTCAGCCCAGCAACGATATGAACATTCCTACTTGTTGACAGGGACTGATACGCTGTTCGTACCTGAGCATCAGCGAGTTGGAGGAAGGAATGTCCCAGTGCGAGTTTCTGCATGCTGATGCTGTCGTCCTGCGAGTGTTCGCTGAGGCCGGTCGTGATGAACGAGTCGTGTCCGACGCTGGGATAGTAGTGCAGTGACGGGTGGTCGCACAGCCGCGTGTACTCCTTCGGACGACAGAACAAATTTTTGTTTGAAGTATGGATGGCACAAAACAGCATATTCAAACGCGCTTGTTTGTTTCCTCCGCCGACGATGAAAGTACCACTGACACGGGGCGCTACCTGTTGGCGCTGCATCCAGCGGTAGAGGTCCTCGTCCTCGCGCTTCTCGAGCTCGGACAGCTGGCGGGTGAGGCTCGCCTTGAGCGGCGTGCTCGGCATGCTCACGCCCACGTCCTGGCTCGACGCGCTCAGCGACGCCGCCGTCTGGAAGCTGCCGGCGCTCTCGTTGCGCCGTAGACTCCGAGCTGCGCCAACGCAAACAAAGCGAGTCAAGCAACATGAACTGATACTTTTGCTGCGCGAACCAAACAACAAAGGTCCACCAAGCTGAGACACAGTTCTCACACCACAAGGAAACTACATCAAAAAGGTCGATGACCAAATCCGGGTTGTGTCTGTGGAAATCAATGTGCCAATCACTGTCGCTCGTGAAATGTTTCTTCACGAAACAGCAAACTGCACCTCGAAAAGACGTCTCAAAGACAGACACCACAGAAGAGACAGCATCACGACAAGGTCATGCTCTGCACTACTGACACTCAACTGGCCAAGAAAGACAATCGGTCACACAGACGACACACTTCAACCAAACAAACAAGTTGACAAATCTGTTCTTCACAACATCATAGACAGTACTTTCTCTTTGCAACTGATCTACAGACTTCCTCTATTCTTCTCAAAACCTGTAACACGAAATTCTAGAGAAACGAAATTCGCAGCAGAAGTTGCAACAAAAGTTGTTTCCTGCCGGACGTTGCTGCGTTGATCGGTCGCTACTGGGGCCCTTTCAAGCAAACCCAACTAGATCGTTTTCTAACGCCAAAGCACACCCAAAGACAACGTCCACTTGATGATAATCGCAGTCCAAAACAGAACACAGTCAGGAATGCAAACTGGCATGAGGGGTGGGGAGGGGGCAACACAACAAGGCGCACAGTGTCAATCTGGTGGATCTTCTGATGCACACTCGACTGAAGGCTGTTTCTCTTGTGCATCCTGGCAATCTTTACAGAACATCTGAAGCACAACTTGGTTCCAAGAAAGATCCACCAAATTAACAATTCCAAGTGCGGTTACCGATCGTGGTGATAAGAGCTGCGGCGGGCCCTGGGGCGGCCGACTGACTGTGCTGAGAGGTGCTTGTCAGTTTGGCAGGTGAGTCACAACTACCCACGGGCGTGAACATCTGAGGAACGCTTCTCGCTTTTGCACGACCTGAATGTTTCGCGAGACACGTTCAATTCAGTTCAATGCCGATCAATAAACTGTCGCAAAATCAAAGACCCAACCTGCGAATAAAAACTTGTGCACAAGTACGTCATCATCCAGACGGACGATTCAGTGAGTCAAAACTCACACCCATACTCATACAAGGCGCGTGTGGTCCACACTCAACAGACAGACATTCGCAGACATTTGTATCCACAGCCAACACATTCACACTTGCCATTCACAGAGGCAGATCACAAACAACCTGTCTGAGCGTTCTCCAGCAACATCAATGATTCAACACGAGAATACAAAAGTGCGTGAGACATCTGTGCAAAGCTGGTGACTGCTGAAGCAAGTAATGTGCATATTGTGTGTAAAACCCTGACCGACAACAGTGGAATTGTCGTCCGCTGAATGTGAGGCTACGGCCGATGAAGAAAAATATTCACACAAAAGTGCAGAAAGCAAATGCACTCACCATGCGAACGCTTGTCAACATTGGGGTGCTGCTCGGACTCAATGCTGGGTTCCTTGGAAATGAGCACTTGAGGTTTGTTATCGGTGGCGGCTGTGGCGGCTGCAGCGGCAGGTTGGGACAGCTGGGAGGGAGGGGGCTGCAGCGACATGGTCAGACTACCTAACGAGCCGACGCGGTGTCCGTACAGCCCGCCGCCCTCCGCCTTGAGCAGCGACGTTTTCTCATCAACCACGTCGAAGTTGTCCAGTGTCATGTCTCCGTCATCCAGACCCTGAAAGGAACGTGCGTTGTGCCAAAAATTTCTGGAGTGAATCGTCTGGTGATTTAACTGTCACACACAAACACCAACACCACTAACCTGGAAGTTTTCCACACTGTCGTCTTTGGGTATTGCAAAGGTAACCGTGTACGGCTGAACTTTCTTCTTGCTCTTGAAGGTTGTCTCTACAGGCATGTACAACACGTTCTTCCACTGTCTGGTGAGCGCCAACAAACCCTGCAAGGAAACATTTGTTGACTTCACTGAAAATCAAGGGAATAACTTCTTCTGTTTGCCTGGTTGTTTTCCACGCGTCACCTTTTGAATGGTGATGAGTTGAGGGATGGTGTCCACATTGATGTTCTGCTCTATTGACTCGATCCCCACTTTCTTGATGTACAGTCGCAGCACCGTCAACAGCTGGCAGGATGGGTCCTCTTGCAGCGTCTTGGACAGACTGGTGATCTTGTTGTACTTTTTCTGCAAAATAATTATTTTCTCTGGACCTCCACTTCAATTTTTCACAAACTCGAACTTCAACAGCAACTCTCGTTTTTATGATTCCCGTCCCTACAAAGCAAATTGTGATCCTCACCCGGACGGGCACGTGGATACTGGGCACGTCGAGCGCCTCCGTCATGATGCACGCCATCACGGTGGACACGCGCTGTTTGAAGTGCGCCACCAGGATCTTGGACGCCATGATGGCTCGGTGCGCCGGCTTCATCCAAGAGTTGATCGCAGGCGTTGCGGTGCTCAGCAGGTTCCAGTCCAATCTGCAACGTTGGTTTTTGGTGCAAAACTGTCACAGTCGACAGTAAGATGGGAGAATCATTTTTTCCCCTTGTGAGTCATCCAATTACCTCGTATACTCGAGCTTCCTCTTCTTGGGCGACGGCGGCGGCGCGGCAAAGTTGAACCAGACGCCCTTGAACTGGAGCTCGCAGCTCGACGCGTCTCCGTCCAGGTCCTTCTCGCTCTCGTCCTCGCCCGGGTCCTGACTGTCGTTCGTCTTCACCGACAGACGGCTCTGCCACGATGACGCCTCGTCGTCGGCCGAGTTGCCCAGTCCGCTGATGTCTTCGTCCGATGCCGCCACTGTGCGCGACACAGACTCCTTCGACTCCACCCGACTTGTCTGTGTTCCGAAAAACGAAAATGAACATCTGGAGACATTTCTTGGGCACCTCACAAGCATCTTTGACGGACGTTACACGTGCATTGAAGTCAGGGTTGCGCGTTTCCTCTGATGCGGATAAACTTCAAGTTGACGAACCCTCTTGTGGATCCTCGGCGGCTGAGCGGAGATGTGCGAGAGCAGGCGGTCGATCTGCAACTTGGTCTCGTCCTCTGAGGCGCTTCCCGAGAAACCGCTGCGCTTCGCGGCGCGCAGGTTGATGTCCTCCAGACCGCACTCAAACATGATGAACCCTGACAAGGAAATCACCAACTTCCCAGCGTCAGATACTCGTACAACGACGCAGCATAGAAACCGCATGTTCGCAAGTTTCAATGAGCGAATGAAGAACCCCATGTCGAGCGTGAAACAACCGCCAGGATAAGTTACCCGCGAGGTCCTCTGCAGTGTTGCTCTCGGCCGGGTGCTCATGGATCGTGGCTGTCGTGCCCGGAGCGCTCGGCACCACCGGCTCAGTCACCATCGTCTTTTGAAACGTGAACAGCACCTGCAGAAATTTCCAGAAATGCTCACTTTGTCTGCGGAATTGTTTGTTGGGCTTAAACTGATGAAATCAGATTGAAAGTGGACTTCCAACCTTTGAGCGGCGCTCTGGAATCGCTGTGAGGAACACGTTGTCAGAATAGTTGCTGTTTCGCTTCATGCGTCTCAGCTGGAAGTGGATCCTCGAGATGTGCAGATTCCCCACCATCTCCTCCTTCTGCGTCTCCACTGCGAGCTGCTCTGATTCTGAATCGATCAAGTAACCTACAGTTCCGCAGCACAGTTCGCGCAAATGAATGTGCGAACGTCAGGTTTACGTTGCCGCATATGAATTGGTTCTTACCCAAGTCAGGCGAAGGAAGACCCAAGTCCCCTTTGTTTTTGCCCGAGCTCTTCTCCAGTGGAAAAGATTTCTTTGCTCCAGAATCGGGACTGGAGTCAATTGAGTGTTCCATCACCTTCTCTGAGTGGTTGTTCAGCAGCAGCTGCCAACAAAATACGGTGTGTGAACACTGAATCGCATTTCCTGTCAGAGCCAACCGCTCGCATTCAGCACCTTGACCTCCGTACCTGACACGTGATGTTGTCCAGACAGGCGGTCAGCGTGGAGACACACGTGAGCTCGCGAATGTGGTCCAGCGCTGCGAACGGAATCGTCTCCTCGACGAGAGAAGCTTGCAGGATGCAGATGTTGATTTTCGACAACGAAAACATCACCTGAAGGAAAAGCGAGAAATGACGAAGTTCTTTCATGTATAATCTTCTCATGGATTTGTTTTGAGAACGAATTGATTTTGGTCAGAACCAAACGCAACGAGTCAACTTGAATACAACTTGAACCGTCAAAAGCCGGCAGTAAATACCGTGTAATTGTGTTTGCAACACGCTTGATGCTGCAACAACATTTAGAAATCACCCGAAAGCTAAAGGCAACACTCCACAAACGTTCGACAAAACGCATAGATTTAGTGACTACTGTTACTCAACAATCTACCGAGACAAAATGGTTGAAGACAACTGAAGAAGCAGTTCCTTTAGAGCCCCACCCACCTGGACCCGTGACGTCTTGCTCTGCCTCGACACGTTGACGGTGCTCTGCGGAGACTCCGTCGACTTCCACGGCTCCGGAGTCTCCTTCTCGTCCTTGCGCTCAGCCACTTCTTCCCTGTGCACAAAACCGCAAAACTGTTACGTATCTGACAAAATATAGAAGGCAAGTTTCACCTGAAAACACGAAGAACATCTCACCTGGAAGCTCGCTTCTTGAGTCTGTTCTGCGCTTTGACTGTGTTGCTGCACTGGAAGTGAAGCCCGTCGACGATGGACGATGGATGCAGTTCGGCCAACACGGGAGTCACAGCTTCGATGTACCTGCGGTTTCACAATTTCCAGTGATGCAGTCTGGAAGCCGTGCGAAGGTGGTTTCGTTTCAGCTGAGCTTCAATGCGGTCAGTTCTGTGGTGCCATCTTTACCTTTGCAGTGTCTCCAACATGAGTGGAGAGATAAGAAGGTCCACGGCGCCTTTCAGGTTCACAATGGCCGTTGTCTTGGAAACGGGTTCTGCCGAGCCTTCGTCTCCATCTGCAACAGAACGAAATGACAGTACCTTGGCAAGTCATGCAAACGCCACCAGGTTTCACAGTGCGTAACTAGTGCAAGCAAATTTTCAATTTTTCCTTCAAGAACACTTTCCACTTCTTTTGGCCAAAGCAGATTTTGTGGAGACTCCAAAGAAAGTGTGACCGGTCAACTGCTTTTGTCCGGTCGATGCACAAAACCTCTCCTTCTGAAATGTCAAACAGAATGTTTCCTTGTCTCCTGCCAGGAAAGTCGATTGGGTCGAGATCGAAATGACCATTGCCACAAGAAAAGCAAACAGACTCTGGCAAGCCCGCTCTTTCTCGCTGAGGTGCAAGTAAATTTTCTGTCGTTCTGGGTTGCAAGCCAGAGGGACACCTTGAACAATTGCACAATTTTGCACCAACACCATTCATCACAAACCACCACTGCATGCTTCTACTTTCCACTTCACCACTGGTCTGACACCAAATCGAACACAAAACCCATGCATTGACAGAACATGGCTCGAAATGTTCTGTTCTCATATGATCCCCGGTGAAACACTTTAATTTTGAGGTACGGTTTTGTTCAGTGAGCACGAAGAAACGGATGACACGAAACAAAAGCGGAAACCGAAGAAAGAAATGCACACCATTTTCAAGCCAACAACAACGACTGGGCAGATCTTACCGTGGGCTTCGGATTCTGAATCTGACGATGAACAAGTATCAAAACTGAGTTCAAACAATAAAAGTGCAGTGAATGTCCAACAGTGGTTGCCCAAGAATCTGTAACTTACACCGAAGAAATTTGAGGGAATGGTGCGATCAGAAAATTTGAGACAGTTGTGAAACGCAAGGAACTACAGACGTAGAAGTTGCACTCGCAAGCTGAGATGAGCTTTGGCACTCGTGAGAAAAATAAAAAAGAAAAGAGATGTTCGAAAATTCTTTTTCAAATTACGCCCAGGATCTGTCGACGAAAGATATCAACTTGAGAAAGAAGATTCGTACACGGTTGATCTACACGAAACTGATTCTCACCTGAGAGGTCCAGAGACCCCGAGAACACTTTCCCAGACTTGTCCCAATCGGACGCGCTCGAGGGACTGCTCAGACTGGGCGGGGTCCGGGGTTCTCGTTTGTTGGCCATCATGGTTGGGCCGAAGCCTTCGTGTCTGTAGGCGAAGTGTGGGATCCACGCCGTCGAGGGGCCGTGATCACTGATGACGGACGGCGACAGTTTGGTGTGGATGGAGGAGACGGACTGGTCGGCGTGCAGCTGTTCGGACTTGGACACGAGGTGCAGCAGCGGCGGCGGACTCGACCAGTGCGAGCACTGCAGCTGCGTCATGTGGTTGATGTAGCAGGACATGAGCAGCGGAGACCTCGTGATGGGCTGGTTGATCTGGCCGTGCAGATCCACCAGGTTACTGTCCGGAACCGTAAAATCATCATCCTCGTCCTCCGACAACTGGACGTACTCAGGACCATCGTCCCTGCTGGACGTGTCGCGATTGTCCAGGATGTTGGACAAGGACCTTGTTTTGGGCGTGCCCCAGTCGTACACTGACGGTTGTTGGGATGAAACAGCTGACACGAATGAAGTAGCCGATTCTGAGTCGGAATGTTCACTGCTCGACAACAAGTTGTCCGTTTCGTCGTGATCCACTGCTGAGTGGTGAATTACGGTCTGTTGTCCGTCTGAAAAGGACTGCCCAAACAGAGGAGTCTGGTCCGAACACTCCGATCGCTTTCGAGCAAGAGGGGACACGGGTGTGTGGGGCTTGTCCTTGGAGCTGTGAAAACTCGGCCCGCTGGCCTCGCTGAGGCTCTCGGTCGCGGAGAGGAATGCATCGCTGCCCATCATGGAGGAAGTGGACCCATCCAGCACTTGTGACGACAGTCTTCTCAAAATGGGACTCGTCAGACTGGATTGCCTCGAAGCGGAGAAGGCTCCGCTGGAAGCCGCCGTCGCCTGAGACCCTCTCGAGTCTCTTCTCCCGAGAATCAGTGAGGTCGGAGAGCTTGGTTCGTCTGTTATTGTGGACAACGATCTCTTCCTTCCGGTGAAGCTGGCAGTCTTGGTGTCGTAGCTGTGTTTCCGTTCGTGACCGAACTCTTTCTTGTTGAGGACTTCAGGCAGACTGGCCACACTTCCAGAGCCCCCGGATGTCCACGTCATCGTTGTGTCGGACGGTGTGCTCACCACCTTGTCAGACTCGTATGCATCCGGTCCCGTCACGTCAGGAATAAAATCAGGCTGCCCGTTCACGCCAGCGCTGCGGCCACTTTTCACGCTACTCCTCTCGACGCCGTCCACGACCATGTTCACGGCTGAACCCTTCAGAGTGTGTTCCGATCCAGACGTGTCAGTGCGCCTTGCGATGCTGGAGTGGTCACTGATGTAACTCAGCAGGGAACCCGGTCTCAAAGTCGAATCGTCCAGAGTTGTGCTCGTGTTCATCGTGTCCATTGAGCGCTTGCTGCCCCGAGCTCCGCGCAACTTGGCCAGCATTTTGGATTTGCTGGGAGTGGGAGGTAGTGTCGAGCTTTCTACGTCGAACACGAGTGCCGCTTTCTGCAACAGACTCTGTCCGTACCCAAACTGTCCCGGTTCGGAGCAGATGTGGTACACAGCAGACCCGTACCCTTCGTTGTAATCCATTTCTGCCGGCAGGAAGAATCTGGGGCCGTTCCTGTTGTTTCCGAAGAATGTACAGCCGCCCATGCAACCGCACTTGCCAATGACCTTCATGGCTGCTTTGTTGGCGAGGTCGGGCGGCCACAGGAACCAGAGGCGGCGCGTGCGCCGGTCGTGGTGCTTGAGGAAGCGGTCCTGCTCTGCGTGGTACTTGGCGTCGGGAATCGCCATGGCCGCGTCCACGTTCACAGGTCCGAGCCCCACCCCGCCCGCCTCCAACCACTGGTCCACCACACTGCAACACGATAAGAAATGAACACCTCAGACACTGACACCAATGTTAAGCTGAAAACTACTTTCCTGACGAAAGGTACATGATTGTTCTCACGGATACTGAGGGATTCAGCGGCGTACCTGCTGTAGTCGTGAGACGGAGGTGTGGACAGAACGAACTGCTTCACGCTGAACTGAGGTATCACCACAGTGACTCCCGCCTTCGTACTTTTGCCGTGTAAGTTGCAGGTGGACACTCGCACTGGGTACACCTATTCACACAGAAGTTTCGCAGTTTCAAAATACAAACTGACACTGGTCTCGCACTGGGGATAACTTGCAGTCAAAGGAAGCAAAAGTGCCCATTTGTCGGTTATGCCGGACCCTCGTAACTTTTCGCGGTTTCCACATGCCTGTAAGTTGAGTGCTGCTCCAGACTCGACGAGATACAGGTCGACGCAGTCAATGGAAACCCGAGTGAGTCTGTACTTGAGGTCCTCCTCTCCCGGACAGGGCACGATGCCCGTCTGTGCATCTGCCTGCTGACACTCATTCTGAATGAAAAGTAAAATGTCAGAACAATGTCAATTGCCGGACTTTCCAGTTGCAACACTTGTTCTGAGACGCAAACAAACTGCAGAGATAATATTCACCTGCGGAATCATGTGCTGGCAGAGTTTGATCGGAGACGGTCGCTGCAAATCATTCTCAGCATCGTCCACCAAGAAAAACGCAGTCTGTGCAAACTCAATGATGCTCTTCAGCTGCAGGCAGAAAAAAATTGTGCTACCAATTTTAGTGAACAGCAAAACAGAATTGAGCACTATGCTTGAATGTCAACAGTTCAAACCTGCGGTGCTGTGATTTTGCCAGTGATGTCTCCAATCGTGACTTCGATCAACCAGGCGTACTCCAGTGTTTCGCTGTCCAGTGGCAGTCCGTCGTGAGAGAACATGGCGTGGCCGCGCACCTGCAGTCCTGACAGGCACAGATGGCCGTCGTTCAGATGATTGTGACACTCGGGTCGCTGAAACAGTGCGCACACAAGCATCAGTTATCCTTATCTGAGTGAGTTGCGTCGTGCAAAACAACCACTTGAACACAACCAAATTTCAAACGCTACCACAGCGTTATTTCCCCAATTTTACCTCTTGCGTGTCTTTGACGATGAGAATGGCCGGTGAAACGAGAACTTGCAGTTTGGTCTCGAGATAGACTTTGTCCATCTCAAACGCCAGTCTCTCCAGGAAGACGGACGGACAGGGAGACGAATCGTCTGAGCAGTGCTGAAGCGAAACAATGACAAATTTGCAGCTTCACAGGACGCTTTCTGAGCAGTGCTGCTCTGGCTTGGACCTTTCTGGTCGATCAACAGATTTGAAATACCGAGTTCTTGCTGCTCTGACAGGCAAGGCGTGTACGTACCTTGACGAGATGCGCCTGAATGTCGTGCAGCGTCACGTTCAGCTTGATGTGCAGCGGGCGGTAGTGGCGCGGGTCAAAGACGCGATCCTTGCCGTCCAGCGCCGATACGTGTGTGAACGTGGACGACTTCTCGTGGGACACCTCCTCGTAGTCAGTGAACTTTTGGTCCACACCGAAGTAGTTCTCCTGCAGAAGCACATACTTCCCAAATAAACAACATGCTGAGAGCAAAATGTCTTTGTTCCGCACTGATGACTGAGACTGAATCTGACCTTGACAGTCATGAAGATCTTCAGCAGCGACCCGTAGACCATGAGCACCGAGGGTCCGACTTCCAGCTCCACTGTGATCTGGTCAGCGTCCAGGCGAGTCGGATCGAACTCTTCGGGACCGATCATCATCCTGTCAAATTATGTTCCAGACTTTGCAAACTTGACAACATCAACAGATTTGGGAGCAAATTCCTCTCTCATGACCTTCTGTTTCCTGAATTCGAGGCACGGCACTCACTTGGTTTTGCGGGGCCTGAGCGGACGCAGCGGGACGAGCCTGAGCGGGATGAGCAGCTGCTCCTCGGCCTCGGGCGTGCTGATCGGCTCCTCGATGATGCGAAGCGGGTCCTCGCCGGACGGTGGGATCGGGTGGTACATGTACGTGATGCTGATCGCCACGATCGGCGTCGTCATGATGTCCACCCACCCGTTGCTGCACAACCAACGATACCAGGTTCAAGTGAATTTGTGACCACCTCACAGAGAACAGGTCTCTCTCAAATTTGTCTTGAAAACGACCACATACGCACTTCATTTTTCGGTTGAAACAGCCACTGTACCTCTTCTGTGCGACCCTGTGCCACTTCTTGTCAGCGGGGTACCCAGAGAAGGGCCCGTCGAGCACAACTCCGTCGCGACCCGTGATGCGGTTGCTCTCGGACAAGGCGATGATCACGTGACGACTCGTGTTCGTCTCAGGCAGGTACAGCCGCGCGTCCGCGTTCTCCCCCTGGTGACCAAGAACAAAACAGCTGAAGTACGCGTTGAGGGAATGAGGGACGACCTGAATGATGAACAAACGTATCCATCTATCAGAAATGCACACGGACAAATGTAGTTTTCAGCAGGCACTCACACGGACGAAGAACTTGATTGGCACCGTTGCAGGCAAGTAGTCGATGAAGGGAAGCGCGAAGGACAAATCAAATATCTCTCCACAGAAGCCCACCAATGCTGAGAAAAACACGAAGTAGAGTTCGCCAGTCTAATAACACAAGGTCGGAGATCAAAAAGTGCGTGATACGCAACCGATGTGTGGCCATTTTCCTAGACCTCCACTGGCCCCTTGGGACTTAACATGAAACCCCCAAAGGATCGACTCGCGTCCGTATGCACACACAGAGAACACCACTGTTGCATCAACCGCGCAATTGAACGATTGGGTTTCACGCGTTTGAAAACTTCAACTGAAAATTCAAGGCATAGTATCCACCATTCTCGGGAGTTGTGCCGAAGCAATCGATCCAGTTCCACTCGTTGGCGATGGTCAAAAGTTCGAACTCCTTCAACAGGAAACTGAAGCTCCACGTGTACGGAACGAAGTGGAAGATGTCAGGGCACGTCCTGCTCGACCAGTCCTCAATCAAATCTGCAGGACAAGCACATCCCGGCAATGTGGCTTCGGCAGGCGTCAAAGACATTTTTGAGAAATACCCTCAGTTTCTTCATGTGGCCAATATGTCTCACCCGTGAAGAAGACTTTGTGATGGTAAATGAAGTACAGGGTGACTTTGCAGGCGGTGAAGTCACACTTCCAATCCTGGTGATCGTTCCAGTTGATCGGATAGTGAATGTCCACGTTGAACTGAACAAAGTAAAGCAAAGCTTTGATTATGCTGGCGCTCATGGCAGCTTTGATGAAACATTGACGACAGTTTCAGGAAGGCCAAACGAGAATGAAGCGCTCACCTCGAAGCTTTCGCATTCCAAGAGGGATCTGAAGGGCAGGCTGGTGGTGGCGTCAAGATGAAACAGCTGTCCGTTGATCTTGATCTCGTAGCCAGAATCCTCGACGATCATGGGAACCGTGAACTCGAGATACGTTCCCTGAGTCATGTTCATGTGCACAGCCTGAGTTTCCTGCAAATTCAGGAGAGACAGTTCTATTCCTGATCAAAGAGAAGCAACCCTGTCGCCGTTCACTTGATTTGGATTATTCACTTGACAATATTGTCACCCATCACCTTGTGCACACCAGACCCACAGATAGATCTTGCTTAGAACGCTGTACAAGACTGACATGAACTTTGTAAACCTGCCTGAGACACACAAAAGATAGTTATAGGTTTGGGAGAGGAACACTAGTGGCGTGAGCACCAAACTTCACACTGAACGTTGTCCTTTGCTTGAACTAAAGCTTGAGCTTTCAAGCACAGACATTTGTGTAACCGTTTCTCATTCAAGAAACTGACATCTACCTGAACGGTATCCTTTCCATTTACCACCTAAAAGATCAATTTCACATTGTTGCGAAAAAAAAAAACGAGACGAACAAAACGGGTGCAATTGCCAAAATGCCGCGCTGTACAACACACAAATTGTTTGAGGTCAGTCGGTTGGTTACCTTACCTTGTTTTTTGTGAAGAGGATGTCAAAAGTGCAGTCCTTTTGCATGCTCAACTTGAAGTCGAAGTTTCGGAACATCCTCGGCGTGCCTGGTTCTGGCAGCAGTATGACCTCCTGAGCTTGAAAGTCCGGTGGATAGAACCACTTGTACAGGTACTCCCTGCAACAATCCACACGTCATGTAAACACGTCAATGGAAATTGAGACAAGGTTCTGTTTTGCAATTTCCAAATGTTGTATACGAATAAAGCACTGTTCGAATACCTCTGCCTGTCCGCCCAAGGCCCGTAGCTGAGATCAGTGCCTTTTCCACACTTGACGTCCATGCCCCAGCAAGGCCACGTTCGTCTGGCCACAACATCTCCGTTCGCCAGCTGTACAAGTTCGGGCTCGTAAGGTACCAAGCCTGAAAACGAGAAAGACCATCAGAACGTGCTCACGGGAAATTTGAAAATCAAAACCACACCATTTTTCAGCAAAATGCAAAAAGAAGCTCACCAGGCTCGTCGTGATAGTAGTAAATGTCAACTTCATTACTTTGAAGAACGACAAATCCATCGCCCATAAAACGCGGTGGTCTACAGTGAAATGAAACAAAGCGTTCTGAAATGCTTGAAAACTGGGTGAAAGCAAAGGCGAAAATAGAACTTGAACAAAGCGGACAAACTCGTACTCATCCACCGGGCCGGTGTACTTCGGACTGTTGACAAACATCACTTTGAGACGTTCGGCGCGACACTTGATGATGTGCATGAAGAGATCGAACGGAGTCGACGCAGGTTTCGTGGTGTACATGACGTGAGCTTCTCCAATGTTCACAGACAGAGTTGTTGGGATGTTGTAGTTTCCAAAAACGAGCTTTCCCTGAAAATCATTTCTCGTCTGCACGTGTTGTCAGGTTTCTCATTCAATTCATTCATGTCCACAAGCAAGGAACAATTCACAGCAAGTGTTCAGGTTCAAATCATGCACATTGTACGTACGGACGATATCTCCACTTTGATGACAGGAATGAGGTCCCTCCACTGCCACTTTCCTTCTGCGTTCTGCCCCCTTCTGTTGATTTCCTCTCTGCGACATGCAATTGAAGTTTTTCTTGTTTGACACGTGACACGGACTCCAATCGAGAAGGACCAAAACGGACCGAACGTTACCTGGCACTGCTGGCAGTTGGACTCGTTGGTTCGTTCGGTTCCATCAGTCTGTCAAGTCCAAACAATTGTTCCAGCCTGGCATACACTGACGTTCTGTTGTACACATGAATCTCAAAAGTTTCGAGATACAGGCTGAGTCTCGTGTTGGAATGCGACAAATCTGAAAACACAAGAGCGAACTCCAAACGTCAATTTTTCTCCAGATTTTATCAGTTTCATTTGAGTTTCTGAAATGCACTGGACGGCGCTTCAACATCCGGCCATAGTTTTCACAATTCCCTCAGCTGTGGCTTCACCTCTCAAACATGAGCATTAACGGCGCAGCAACTCTGCAGTTTTTCAAATCAAAGTGCCGCTGTGTCTGACACAACGACTAAACACGAATGGACCAGCTACAATCAGTGCATGGATGAGTGTGAAATATCGATCACTGTTCTTGACTTGCCTTCAGTGATTTCCTTGTGAGTCAGTGGCCTCCACCACCTGAATATGACCATTCCGAGTTGAGCTCGAACGGAAAAGTCTTCCGTGATGAGGTGTACATCTCGGAACATCACTTTGCCAGATAAAACTGAGAAACTGAAGGATCCTGTTGTGAAAAAAAATATATACTGTTTTCTGACACAAGGCAGGAACAAATATGGCGTGGGATACGTAGGTTAAGCAAACACTGTACGATCGTGATACCATCACTGCAGTTCTGTAGACGAGAAACACACAGGAGTTGAGATACAAGGGATGCGGATAATGTTCAGATGTGTCAATTGCCACATCATTGACATCGACATGCAAAGGTTACAAACAAACCAAGAGCCTTGGCTGTTCTGAGACGACAGTATTTTGCAGTGGGTTGGGTATAAACACAACGGAGTGCTGAGACTGATGTTCACTCACACCTTCTTTCACACCAGTTGTGGATGGGTGAATTATTCTGGGGTTGGATGAAGGGTCAGAACGCAGACAATCTGTCCCACCCATCAAGCCGAAGTGCTGCGTGAGTGGGATTGAGAATCACTTGACAAGGAGTAATTGTGTTCAGCTTGTCGTCGCAAGTGCCAGGAACGGATCAATATGACAACGCGGAAGCAGCACAAATAGTGAGAGGGTTGGTGTTGCAAAGGTGTTTTTCCATCAACATGAAAGTTTGCTCCTTGACCTGGAGCCCCTGCCCACAGACCAGTCAGGAAGCGCAACTTACCGAACTTTATGTGTCCGTAACGAACGAATTTGTTGAGTATAGCTGTCAAGATTAATCCAAGAACTCTGGCATTGAACAACGTCAGATAAATGATCCATATCACAGCCACGGCGATGGAAATGAAGAGCCAGTAAAGTGTAGACTCTGGCAACTCTTTCTCGAGAGTGTCTATCAAACTCTCGTTTCCCCAAAAGAACTTTGACTGCGTCATCTTCGCTTTTTCTCTGCAGTGATTGCTGTCTGCCACTGATCACGAGCAAGGACTGGAGTCTTGTCTCGGCGCTCAGGACTGTTCAACCGTCAGTTTGATCCAAGCCTGAAACAGGAGTCTTTCAAGCTTCCAACGTGGTTTCAACAAGATCCTTTCATCGCAATGTTTGTCTCGTTTCTAATTCAGTGGAGAACGCGAGGCAATTCGCCCACTGCATTGCTCAGAGTGAAAGAAAAACAAAAACACAAAAATATCGGCTTCTTGACACACCAGGCTCGCACTTCAGAATTTGACTTCGCGGATTCATACGGATTCGACTTTTACGGATTTAATTGGAATGATGATTGTTGTGTCGTGCTCCATCTATTCTTCGCCTTGCGCTCAAATATCATAACAATAAGGTATTTAAAAATACAACACTGTACACAAAGGTGACATGTTCATTGCTAAAGTGTGTCAGAAATAATTAATTATGTACGTTTTATTTTCCTCCAATCACCACTCGGTTAGCGCCGCGCCGGGATGATTCCATAAATTTCGAGGACAGTTCCTGAATGTGGGAGGTGAATAATTTGGAATTTCTGCAGCATTTAACATGCAATGCAAAAATGCATGCTGCAAAACTGCTAACAGAGTATATGTTCATCTTACGTCACCATGCAATGTTGTGTGCGACTTCTCTTCTTGCGCAGTTTCAACCTGTTCAGAGCGATAATACAGTATTTAAATCGTCTGGTTGGCCCAGATGCTGCAGACCCCTCTCAGGTGGAAAGAACAAAGTGAAGTCTCAGACTGTTGAATGATATTTCCTTTGTTTTGCTCTTTCCAGGGGATGGTGAAGTGCATCAAGAGCGATGAGTGGGTTGGTAGACAACACAACGTCGTCTACGGGTGCAGAGAAAGGAAACATTTGGCGCCCCAGAGATGCGTCGCTTCTGGCCATCATAGCGATCAACACTGCAGTGACACTCGTTTGTGGATGTGTCGTGACTGTGTGTGTTATGAGAACTTTGAACAAGAGATCCAGGAACAAAGAAGAGCGTGACAAATTGGGTCACATCATTCAGGAACATTACTGGCAAAATGAAGAGAAAATTTCAAAAGCGCTGCATATTCTTTCAAAAATGAGACAAAATGTGATTTTCCGAGAAGTCAATGAATTGCACGTGTTGTCCTACAAGTTCAGATACGACAGTAAGGTGTTCGGAACAGGAGAGTTGGACGATGCTGCAACGAAATGGAAATTTGTTGACTTTCCCGTCGTTCCTCCATTGTTGGTCACTCTGAGAACAGTCGAACGATTTTTCGAAATCCTGACATTGCAACTGCCATGCAGAGGATCTTGTCCATCGAATATATCATCGGCTTTTGCCTCCACCTTGTACGAACTGGCAATCGGAACAGCTCTAGTTTGGGGAGATCACAAGGCCAGGATTGTTCGGCATTTGGTGCATTACTTCGCCGGGAGACATGCGGCGGACAGATTTGAAGCAAGCACAATTTCCGATGACCATCTGGGCCACATCATTCTGTCCAGAATCACCTATGTGGAACAGTTGTACCTCAACGAAGATCACTTTGTTCTCAAGGACGTTGAAGTTTCGTCTGAAATCAAAGTAGATTTGAAGAACAAGATAAGATTTATTGACACAGTTCTCGCGAAATCTTCCAAGACTTTGCAAGCCAAAGAAAAGAACATCACTGAAGCTTACTACAATGCCAGAGAAATCTGCCTCAAGAACGGTTTTGTGCAAAACAAGAATCATCTTCCAGATATAGTCAGCAAAGTTGGTGAAGGCAGTCGACTCGGTGAATGTGTCGTTTTACTGAGGCATTTGTTGAGGGTGATGGTCACAGGAGGAAACATGAAGAAGTTGGAATCAGACGACAAATTTTTTCAGTTTCTGATGCAGTTGCATGAAGCTCTGTACACGTGGAGCGACACATCCACGATGGTGGAAATCCTGGAGCGGATACGTGGCAACATTTTCTGCTACTTGCGCGGCCTAACAATAGAACAGATGCTGATCGACAAGGAGTTCACCAAGGCAAAATTGGAACATTTTGAAAAAGAACTGTACAGGCATTTGAACTACCTCACTCTGCGGCAGGTGCAGCAGGAGAAAACTCGGCGTCAGGCTCCACACGGCGGCGCAACTGAGGCATCAGGAGACATTCGACCCGCGGAGAGTGACACTTCTATCTACACACTCGCTTTGTCCACCTCAGCTTACGCCATGCAGCGACAAGCCTCAGCAGAAGCGAGCACATCTGGGGAAGGTCCGAGGCACCACACTCTCGAGATGATGCACCAGCAGCGAAGTTTGGATCAATCCTCGATTGTCAGCGGCTCTTCAATGTACGCCACGGCCGTCTCATTGTCATCAGCGGCGGAGACGGCGCCCCTCATGCCGAGGCAGACACCGCCCGAATCATCACCCAAATCTCCGCCAGGGTCACGGGCTCGATCTCCGGTACCTGGATCTTCGAAACAACGGTCTTCGCCGCCACCTGGAGTCGACCCCAACGAGTACTTCGAGACGGCCGTATGACTAGAAGACGTGTAGGTATGAGGTCGAATTGTACACTGATAATTCAGTGAACGTGTGTCGTGAGACACGACTGTAGAATCTTGGGAGACGAGTGTGCATGTAAGGCAGGACATGGGACAAAGGCCCGAGTCCGAATGAGTTCCAGACAGCTAGGTTTCAGGGAGATTGTTTAGAACGTTGGTTTAGATGGCAAAAAGATGTCTTTTTGACCAGTTAGCAGATGGGCGGTTGTTGCGGTCAGTGGAGTTGGTGTGGAATGCAAACCAAGCTAGGTGGGTCAGCGGTACGAAGTTGCCTTAAAATGAGACGCACACGATACACATCATTTGGTAGGTGCTTTACAAAGCCAACAGCATCACATCCAGGATTTTGTACTTGCATTTGTGAACCTTTTTTTCTGTAGATTTGATGTCGATGTTAAAAACATTGCAAACAGTTAATTGTGAGTTGCGTTTTGGCCAGAAAGATTCACGCTTCAGGGTGACAGAGTTCCTTGCAGAAGGAAAAGACAAGTTCGTTTGATCATTGTCAAGGCGATATTGACAAAATTTTGCAAGGTACTTCCTGCTTTCATTGGTGCTGCAAAGTTTCTTTGTTCTTTCAAACTGTTTGGCATCCAATTTCGGTGAAAAGACATCTGTTCTTTGGGAGAGAACTGCAGTTTTCGAGATGAGGTGCAGCGAACCTCTGTTCATGCTGAGCTTTGTTTGCGGCCTGTTATGCTCGTTGTTCAGTGTTTGAATCGTGTTGCATTGTGATTCTGAAAGTCTTGTTGATCTTTTGTTGTGTTTACGTTCGTGTTTTGTGAACATTCTTGTCGGCAGCATTTCAAATGAAATCCTGGGAATACTCATCACAATGTCCACCAAAGAGAGGGATGTTTATACATTTATACGTACTGTTTCTATTAGCTGTTTTCGGCACTGCTGTTTTGGATGTGATATGTACATAGTGTTCCGTGCGAATGGGATTCTGTTTGTTCGTTGTTGTCAGTGTTGAGGAGTCCTGTAGCAGCTTTGTATACTTGATGTTGAATGCTTGTCGAAACAGTTGCGTGGTGTATCCGTACAGTGGTTGACACTCAGTGGTTCATTTGCGTGACTTTGACGTTCACGTCCCAAATATGGACTTCCATCTGACGCATGATTTGATGAATTAATTATATCATTGATACAGTAATTTTCAACAACGCACCCCATTCCACGGTGTTGGTCTGCAACGTCTTGTTCACGGTCTTGTCCGTGACTACTGACGAGAATGTCAGTGGAAGTACGGTGACAAAAGCGCTCTGGATATTGGACTTCCTTCGTGCGTGCTGTGCTTCTTTGGTAATTTGGATCAGAAAGGGTGGCACGATCAAATGCGCGAAGTTCACATGCAAAAAAGTGTGGTCAAGTGGAAAACAGTGGGAAAATCAACCGTCTTTGCGAAGGCGCTAACAAAATGCGTGGTTTGAAGTGTATTGAAGGGCGTTGTTGGTTCTTGTTTTTATTGGCCGATTTTCGGACAATATTGTTTTCAGACGTGTCGGTTTATTTATTTATTTATTTATTTTTTTTGTTTTTTTTTTGTTTTTTTATTTGTTTGTTTGTAGGCACTAAGGCTTTTGAACCAGACATCACAGACCAATGCCCTTTGCACCATAGACCCCTAGTGGCCCCCCCTCAGCGCTGACCAAAAATGGCATAT
>JAAUXT010071997.1_pt1 | contig 40059 bp, 32 predicted proteins | sample 7278171 | NCBI WGS metagenome assembly JAAUXT01 (sample SAMN14350112, study PRJNA611818) | marine sediment metagenome | isolation source: surface marine sediment (1.8m) | place: French Polynesia: Moorea | collected 2018-08
GGGGTGGGAGGTTACATTCCAAAGTGTGGACAGACGCACACATGAATGCTAAGGGTTTTTAAGCCAACAGCGGGACCTAGATGGCCGCTACCGCGACCATCAACAACGAATCAGTGAAGCAGTCTGATAACAAAATGGAATAAAGAGAAGTTGGTGACCGCCAACAGGCATTCAGAGGTTTCACTTGGTTGTTCTCTGTCACGGTCTCCTTTTTTGGCGCCATGGCACAGCGGCAGAGTTTGAATTCCGCTCGAAGCGATGGGTACAACTCTATCTCAAACCTGGCTTACCAGGACGAAAATTCTCCAGGAACTGCAACCATTCAGGAGGCCGCACCACCTTCGTCTCTGCCGCTTGGGCAGGTAAGAGGACAAGTGTCCCGATGGGAATTTCTTTTGGGCCCATCTTCAAAGGTCATGACACCTGCACAAATGAACATTGGCCTTGCGAACTGTTTGTGCTGTCAATCAAGAAAATGAGAACTGAGCAACAACACTTACTCGGGTGTGGATGGATGGCATTTTGTTTGCCAAAGTCCGTGAATTAAACTTCAAAACAAATTCTGGAAAAAGTTCAAAACCAGCGAGGTTGGTGGGTTCCAACAAAACATATTACAAAGGGGATGGGACAGTCAAAGCCCTCCCTTTTCAACAACACACCCAAATCAGAAAAGGAACACACCTGCCGAGAATGCGCAGTGTTCCATCTGTGGGCCTTGATTCAACTGCAGGGAAACCAGCAGACCGGAAACATGATGGAACAGGCGCGTGCAAACGCGGGTCGTTTCATTGACGTCACCCTCATCGGCAGCAACTTTTCACTCTTGGCCACTCTGCTGAAAACACAGGGCGAGTTCTCACAAAGTCAGGTGCGTGTACATGTACTTTTGTCATCAACGGAAACTTGGATTTTTGAGCGGGAGAGAGGGACATGTCTGCTGACAACTTAGCAAGGCACACACACGCATGTGTCTGTCGCCAAGGCATCTGCGATCGCCCAAACACAAATCTTTGACATGTTCAGATTTTTCCGGTGTGTTCAAATCAAAGATCCTGCTTCTGGTCTGTGCAGAAGAAAATCCAAACTGTCAAAGAAATTTTCACGGGCGAAAACACCTCTGATATTTTCAGGCCAGTTCAGCACAACGACATCAGGTGTTTGATTCCAGAATTTCTGGTTTCAGTTTGCATTCCTGATGAGCGCGCTGGGCATCTCTCTGGTGGCGCAGGGCGCAGCTGCCGTCTGTTTCGTCCTTCAGTGCAGACACCATGCGAGAGGAGTTAAACGTCAGGCATTTGACGCGCTCGACAACTTCACGATCATCATCATTGCGTTGGTGGTGCTTCCTAATTTGGCTCTTTCCATTTTCCACCCGATATGGGCAGACTGATTCAGTCATCCCCAGTGATGTGGCAAAAACTCGAAATTCTAAATTGAATGAATTTTCGTTTGACGGGATCATGGTGACCGCAGGGGTCCTTTTCTTGAGTCACAAAACTTGTGAAAAGACAAAGAGAGCTGCAATGACAAAGAGAGCGACAGACTTTGCGACATGGTGATCACAGATAAAGAAATGGCCACGTTGGCAACACCAAAGCACAAGGCCATCCAATGCCACACAGACAGAAACAGACACCCCAATTTATTTGTCTGCTGCGCATTTTAGAAAGTCGTCAATCGCCAAAGTTAATTTGCAATTTCAAGAACGTTGTTCAGTTGCTTTGTTTTTCATACATACATGTACAACAACAACATACAACAAAGCGCTCAAGAGATCATTCAGTGGACCACATTTTGCGAACATACTAGATTTTGCGATGGTCTATTTGAATTTTTTTTTCAGCGAAACGAAAATGTTTCTCACACATTTTTCTTCCTGACACGATATGTTTATAACTCTGATTTTTTTCTTCCTGTTTGATAAGATGAACGCATGTGATCTTGACAAGCGAACCAGACAGTTCACCTTTTATCACTTGTATTGGAATGAACTCTTTTTTCTTGAAAACATTTCGCAAAAATCAGAACAAACCGTTTTTGTCAATGAAGGAAAACGCCCATTTCAGTGTTGACGTTTTCACTACCTTTCGTTCGACTTGTGTTTCTGATAAGAACACTGACGTTTCCCGCCCGAAAAGAAAACACAGTCTCGCTTCGAAGGAAGAGCCAGCGCCGAAGAAGAGTCGAAGCCTACACCGTGGGGTTCCTGCTCTGAGCGGCAACCGACACCAATTGTCACCGAGGAATCCAATTGCCATCGAGTTGAAGTTTCTTGCTGACGGACAGCAACAGCAGAATGGAACACCATCCAGGGCTCGCACAACCTCACTCCGGCATGGTTAGCAAGTCAAATCGCAGCACACGGTGAATGCAGGAGGGACTGACCCTACTGCTGCTCCTCCTGCCCAGCTTCCTCCTCCTGCTCCTCCTCCTCCTCGTCATCGTCCTCGCTCGCCTCGCCCTCCTCCCGCTCCCCGCCCGGCGGCCCCGCCCCGCCGCCGCCCTCGTCCTCCTCCCCCGAGGAGTCGCTCTCCTTCCGGCTCTGCCGCGCCATCTTCGCTATCAGCTCTGAGAAAAAACAAGAAAGCGAAACGTCAACACCTCAAGTGCTGAGAAACCGAACCCGTTCCAAACTCTACTCGGAACAAAACAAGTGTGGGAAATGCAAAACTCTGAACTTTTGTCCGAATTGCAAAAGTTTCCACGTTCTCAACAACGAACTGCGATTTCGCAGGCTATCCACATCACAGTTCGGCTCGCGCACAGATTGTGTTCTTCGCTTGCACCAGGCACAGAAGTCGGCTCAGTTGCAGCAAAACACACAGCAACACAGCGCACCTTTTGCAGGGTTGAAGACGCCCATCGTCTGCTGGTTACACACGAAGCAGCGCTTCGACTTCTTGTACTGCTTCAGCGCGCACGTTTCGCAGAAGTAATGGCCGCACCTGAATCAGAAACGACACATGTACAGTTCGTCAACAGGTGGAAAACATACACCGTACAAATCTCAGTGGTGCCACACCAGTACTTGTGTGTGTGTGTGTGTGTGTGTGTGTGTGTGTGTGTGTGTGTGTGTGTGTGTGTGTGTCTGTGTCTGTGTCTGTGTGTGCGTGTGTGTGAAGTCATGGTTTCCCTGCGCTCTCAGCATGTTCGCTTCAGCTGGGTTCAAGGCAGTTGAAAATTGACCCAAGTTTTTCAGGTGAAAGGCCTCGTGATATTGCTGGCATGCTGAAAGCTAGGGAAAACATGACTCAACTGCTCTTCAATTTTGGCACAAAAATGATTCTCTGAAAAAGGAATTGTCTTCATCTTGCACCGTCTTGAAAGAAACCCGCCTAAAATGGCACCTCAACTCACTTGGTGACGACGGGATCCTTGAACGACTGTCGGCAGATGAAGCACGCGAATGGCAGGTCGTCCTCATCCGAACTGATCTCGTACTTGCTCATGTCTGAAACGATGAAAAAGAAACAGACTGCAAAACGTCAAACGTTGGTTTCCCACCTGACTTCACACTTGATGCGTCTACCAACCGGCAACACAAGAAGCATATCCAGTGCATGTGTTTGTCAGGTGTAGAGTTCCGAAATTTCTCGACTTGGCGGTATTTTCAATCAACAAGAAGAGGCCCCACATCAAGGCCGACGCGTAAGAAGTGTTGTGAGGATAGCGCGTACGTACCTTCTTCTTGCTCGTTAGTTTCTCTCTCCAGCTGCCAACCATGTTTGTAGTCGCCTCTGTCATGCATGAATTTACAGCTATCTGCAAAGACAAACCCCAGCAAAATGAGTTGTGTTCATGTCTCATGTCACAAAATGTCACACAAGGAAACCATTCCAGCGTCAGTTCTGTCATTGCACCCAAGACACAAGAAATAAAACTGCAACGTTTATTTTTTGTTTTCACATCTATCAACTGTCATCGTCCTTCTGAAAAGTTCCTTCCCAATGACAAGAGTTTGGTGGAGTGTCCTTTGACCTGTTTCTGTCTCCCCCTCTTTTGAAAGATTCATTCTCACCCCCGAAGCCGCAGAATCCCGTCTCCTTGTAGTCTTTGCACAGATCCGGCTGGTAGTCCCACCGCACGGTGGCTCTCAGGTTCGCGGGGGCCCGGATCGGACCTTTCCTGGAAAGACGAGGAAACACAATTTTTAGACCCAACCAATGTGTTGGGGAGTGAGCGTCCAGGTTCAGGACGTCAAATTCTGTTGTGAATTTCAGTTCTGTGGCAGCACCAGTTAGTTTCAGTTGTGTGGAAACACACGTCAATTTCAGTTGACATAACAATTCTTTCCTGCCTTTCAAATCACTTCGAAGCTCTTGGAAGTTTTTCTTCACCATTGTGGTTCAGGCTTTTGTGTTGTCAACAATGTTTTGAGTTGAGAACCGCAGCAACTGGAATGGTTCGCCACTGAACTGACACCACTCGCGCACAAAACAGTACTGGCCCCTGTTTTACCGAAAACTGCGTGCCTTCAGTGATGGAAAGAGACAAGTATGAACCCGAGATCTGACCTGACCATGCCGCTGGAGGCGTTCCCGGCCGCAGTGTCCTTCTGCTCAATGTACTGCGCGTAGTTGTTGACGCCCCTGTAGATGTGGTCATCTTCTTTGTCTTTCTGTTCCTGTGAGACAGATGCGAATTTTCGGAACACGTTTCACAAACGAATCTTCGGAAGTTTTGCGACTTGGAAGAATGTCGGAAAAACACATCTTCAAAAACATAAACAGATTTGCGGACGCTGGCATAAAATCTGCAGCCAGAAGAGGGAAGGAAGCTCAAACATTCTTCGACTAGAATGGTGTACAAGAAGAAGCCATACCTCTTGGACCTTCCGGGCTCTCTCGAACACAGCCTGAGCGTCGTTGGCTTTATCTGTGTCCAGGTCGTACGTGGCGGTGGCTCCCATGTCTGTTGGTCCGGCTCTTTGCTGCAAAATGAGAAAAAGATATTCAGAACGTTCCGGTGAAGGATAATTCGGCGGTGTTTCGTTTTTGAGAATACACACACACACGTGTACACACACACACACACACACACACACACACACACACACACACACACACACTCACATAACGCACGGTGCTGGCGCGCGTGCCCACCTACTTAGAAGGAATTAAGACGTACCCCAGTCTGCGAAGACTTGTATGAAACTCGGAAGTTGGCCTCCTCGTCGCTGCTCGAACTGTAGTCGACCTTGGCTGCGACTCCGGCTTTCAGTTTCATTGTCTGGAAACGAGATGGATGCCACTGAGGTCGGGTTCCCTCACCACACACTGGGTGACACCGATAAGAGAGAAAACGCGGCTGTTGAGCCGTGCGCTTAAAAGACAATGTGCTCACCCTTTGTACCATTGGGTTGCCCACTTTCGTTTTCTTCTCTCTTTTCACGATGGATGTTTCATCGTCACTGCTACTGGCTGCAAAAAGTTGATGTTTCAGCAAACATGTTACAAGGACCGCAACAATACCTGTCCTGAGTACAGGATGTGATTTTGCCCAATATTCCGATTCAAGTTCTGAAGACAGATTGTTGGTGAATTTTTTGCGCGTCCACACACACACACACACACACACACACAACCATCCGACGCCTCGAACAGTCCAGACCAAGCAGCAACAAATTGTCCATTCTGCCAGAACGATCTGAGTTAAACAATGTTGCTGCATCCGATTGGCAAGAACAAGAAGAGAACGAAACACAGGTGAAGTCCCAAACTTACGGCAATGTTCTGAGCGATAATACAGGTACACAATTTTAAAGAGCCGAAGTACACACTTGTCTACATGTTATACACTGCATCACCATACCTTCTCCTTCACTGGTCTTTCTTTTACGAGTCTGTTGTTTGCTAGCCCTCTTCTTGAACGAGATCATCGTAAAATCAAGAAAACTTCCTATGCGAAGCGCTTTCCTCTCAACAACACAACGTCTCCCGGACGTGACGCGCGCTATGATTGGACGAAGCCTCCGCAGAGAAACCAACGAGACGATCCGGCACAAACTGCTGGGCAATGTCAAGGTCGGACAGATTTTGGTGGGAAAAGTGAAAACACAACATTCCTGTTCAGAACCTGTCAGTGAATCGTTGTTCAAGCTTTGACCATTTGTGCTTTGTCTTGGTAAAGGCCAACAAAACATTGCAGGTGAAACATTTGCTTGTACAGCTTTCTGGTGAGCATGTTTGGCAAACAGGTTTGGGGGACACCGAGCGATAATAGACAAATTTAAAAGGCTGATGTTTTCTTTCCTTGTCCCAAACGTGCAGATCTGTGTGGCAGGCTTCTTGGTTTGGCGATTGAGATGTTTCCATTGTGGTCTGGGTCTGCTTTCCGCAGTTGTATTGTGTTTCAACACAGCAATGGTGGCCCCTGCGGTGGTACATCCGGACTGCATCAAGGAGACGAAGAGAGTCCTGCGAGAGCGACTGTGCAAGGGAGAAGCTCCGAGCATTCACGGATATGTCAAGGAGAGAAGGTCTGTAGAGTTGATTGTTTGGGTCCACCAGGGTGTGTTTGTGTGTAGACTACAGGTTGGCAGTACGTACAATCTCATTGCTGTCGCTCCTTTCCATCAAACATCCGGATGATCGTCTGTCGACAAATTATAGGTGTCCTGATTTCCAAGGGTGATACAACATGCTTTGCCGGAGCGTCATCAATGAGATCCCCCTCGTACAACGGCCAACCAACAGATTCTGTGTACTCTTCTGGAGGGAGGGGGGGCACTGAATTCCATAGTAACGCGGGAGGAGTTTCGGGCGAGCTGTTCTGCAATTGCTGTTGACAGTGTACGAGTACCTGACCGTGGAGATGTTGTTTCACAGGGAGCTGTTTGAGCTCGTCAAGAGAACAGCGACTTTGGGAGAGAGCAACTCGCTGTTGCTGGTCGGTCCGAGAGGCAGCGGTAAAACAATGGTGAGTGAGTGACAACGGAATAGCTCGAGAGAGAAAAGGGCTTGCTTGATTAAAAATAGTTCGTGCAGCAGCTCACGTTTTCGGTCTTTTCTTTGAAGTGACGAATCTCTTTTGCAGCTGCTGAAAGACGTTCTGAAAGAACTGAAGCAACTCGCTGAGGTCAAAAACAACCTGCTGGAGGTGCACTTGAACGGTGAGCGTAACCTCGATCCGAATGAAGTCAGACGCAGCAGGAGGTTGGAATCTTTTCTTTCGGGCCTCAAAATACTCCCGATACTGTTGGATGCACTCATATGACTGAGCAACAAATGTTGGCTGAAAGTGTCGTCACTGATTGTCGATCTCTCCCTCTCTTGGTGCTGCTTTTGTGATGCGTTCACAAAGCCTGTTTGCTGGTGCAAAAGAAACTCAGTTCGTTGCCAATTGCAGGATTTTACTGACAAGGTGTACGGCGAAGACTGACATCTGTTGGCATGGTGACCCAAGAACTATTTTTGCAACTTTCAGGCCTGATGCAGACAGACGACCGCCTGGCACTGAGGGAAATCACGCGGCAACTGCAGCTGGAGAATTCTGTTGGCGACAGAGTCTTCGTAAAGAAACCTTTTCACAGACGTTCAAACGTTCTTCAAAACTGACACGATTTATTTTGTGAACGTTTTTGTTTTCTGTTACATTTCAGGGTTCGTTCTCTGAAAATTTGCAGTTCTTGTTGGAAGCCTTGAAAAGTGGTGAGTCATGTTTCACAATTGTGCTGTCTTGAGTTTCAAATTTTGAACATGATTCACGGGACTCGAATTGTTTTGATTCCACACAGGTTCTCAGTGGTGTCATTTCACGCCCGTCAAGAGCAAAATTTGACAGTCATTATTTGACTGGAAGAAAACTTCACATTGCTTCACTTTCAGTCCAGGCACGCAAGTCTCCTTTCAGTATGTGCACGTGCCCACAAACCAGCCTCTTCATTGCAGGCGGGCAGCAGAGCAAGTCGATTCTGTTCGTGCTGGACGAGTTCGACCTGTTCGCGGCGCACCGGAACCAGACGCTGCTCTACAACCTGTTCGACGTGTCGCAGTCGGCGCAGGCGCCCATCTGTGTGCTCGGACTCACCACCAGACTCGTGAGTACCACCAATCGAACAACCCACAAAGCCATGAACCTGAGCTGGTTGGAGGGTCAATGAGTTGACGTTATTTTCACCCGTTGTCGACAGATCGAACACAGCCTGAGAGTTCGCATTGTCCCTTTGGTTGGTTTCTCCGCAGTTCGACACCAATCCTGGGTGTGTATGATTCGGGCGTTGAGTTGAGTTGGTCGGGGATTGAGAGGCGGGAATTCCATTCAGCTGAAGAAAACGGAAACGTTTCGTCTCTTGTACCGTTGAGTTTCGCGTTCGACGCACTTTGCCCAATTGAAAATCGAAACACGGGTGGGCCGGTGCATTGGTTCGAGTTTCTCCTTTGTTTCTTTGGAACCCTAGTGCCACAAAACCGAGGCAAATGCCGGGGTGCGTTTTTGTGCACAGGTGCGTCTTGTGCACTGTGGCTACTTCTGAAAGAGGTACAACAGAGTTCTGTGCAGTTGGCCAGCCTGCCTGCCTCGATTGTCTGTCACGAATGATCAGTTCTTTCACAGAAAGGCTTCTGCTTCACTGGGGCTCGGGTGGTGGCTGAAGCAGAAGTGTCGTGGAGCCGGTTCGTGTCTGCACGAGTCATTGTTTCCTTTGGTGTGTTGGAAAGGAGAGAAAGGGGTGAAGTTAGTTTGAGTTGATGTGGGAAATTCCGTTGCAGAATGGCTCACGTGCGTGCCCCTTTTCTGCAGATTTCTGTTCTGCTTTTCAAGATGCAAAAGGCACGTTTTGAAAATACCAGGATACCGTTGGTGTTTGTTTGTTGGGGCGATCATCACAATTTCCACGGATACAAATCCTCTCCCGGCGAAAATCAATGTGGTGATAAATTGAGGTTTCATGTCCGTGTCAGATTTCGATCCAAATCTGATCCTCTCATTGAGTCACCTGGATCGATCACTCTCGACGGAAATGTGAAAAGAAACTTTCTGCGTGAGAAGTTTCAGGAATTGATTCCAAAGTTGGGTGTTGTGGAGGTTGCTTACTTCCTTGGTGACTGTACGAGTACAAGCCAACCTTCAGTGGTGCAACACTTGGCGTTGACTCAGTACCATCCAGCAGGAATATTGTTCAACTTTGTGTCCGACACAACAGAACGAATTGAGATGTTCATCATCTACACGCAGAGTCCGCCGAATTCAAAGTGCATTACAAGGAGCGACTGCAGAATAGAAACGCTTGATTCTGTCTGTTGACTTGCACGTTGCGGCGTGTCCTCACAGATGGTGGTGGTTCGGCTTTGTGAATTGCTCTGCCGGTGCTTGGTCAAAAGTCTGAATCTAGACACTGGCTTTGTGGGAATGACACGAAGCGGGAGATGGGGAGAGGTGGGCGGGGTCGCGAGAAGACCGTTGAGAGAGCAGTCGTTTCTGCCGTCACTTCACCGGAGAAATTGCTTCGATTTTTGACCTGATACAAACAGGTCTCTCCCCATGCACATAAAGTTCAAAGCAAATACACAGACCACAATGAAAAATGGCAAAGTGATCGATCTTTTTCACCGGTTCGATATCGAGCCATTGTGTGTGAACTGTACCTCATCCGGACGAATAATTCCAGAGTCAGTGGTGTGACTTTGTGGTCGTTGTGCAGTGGCACGTTTTTTCCTTGGAAACGAACAGAACAGGTAGCACTTCCTGCAGTGGACTTTTGATTCGGACCTGTTGAGTTCCCTTCCACCTTTCTTGGGCGTTCCGTTGTGTTCCAAGCAAAACCGTAAAACCTGACACCAAAAGTGTTCAAGTCTGGGGAAAGTTCCACTCGGGTCCTGGTCCCTAGAGATACCTGCTCCCTATATTTGAGGTGGATTTTAGTTCCGGACATGTGGTGTTTCGCCGTTTTTGTTTTGTGCGCATGAATTGAATCACGGGGCAGCGTGTCGTCCTTTTCAGAGCAGGGCGGAGTTTTTGTCCTTGCTCAGATCCACGGTTCCGTGATGTTTATAGAGGGAGTCGGTGGCGTGGGCGTGGGTGCACTCCACGCACAGGTGTTTTTTACAGTGCACGCAGAAACTCACCAGCGCACCGCGTTTCGCGTCAACGGGGCAAAATCCGCATCTCGTGGCACGTTGATCCAACTTGCGCGCTTTTTCCTGCATGATGCTGTTACGTTCCTCCGTCACCTCTTGTTTTGCGGTGTGTCTGGGCGTCGGGCTTTTCTTGTTGTTGGACTGTTTCATCTGGAGAAAGGCGTCCCAGAACTCAGTCTGCAGACGCTTGGATTCGTCCATGGCGGAGCTGGACTCCTGGTTATGAGCGGTTCTGGGCTGGTGCGTGGCTGTTTTGAGGCAGGCGTTGCAGAAGAGGCAGGGGTGGTGGTTCTTGTGCGGCTGGTGGCATTCTTCACACTCCTGCAGAGGCTGTTTGCGGTGACTGTGCGCTCTGAGTGATGTGCGCCGGGGTTTAGTCTCGGTGCTGACCGCGGCTTCAACCGACATGGTGCGTCCGAAATCTGGCAAGGAAAACGGCCAGCAAGAAACATTACCGTATTTACCCGTGTACAAGTCGCATCCAAGTATAAGACGCACCCTCAGTTTGCCTTGGTTTTCTGGTGTCAGGTTGTATTGAAAGAAAGTAATTTCATACCCATGTATAAGACCCCCCCCCCACTTTTGGTGTTCAATTTCTGGGCAAGTCTTTTGGGTCCTTCACATCCAAAAATCTGAAATTCATGGCTGGCCTCACTTCTTTCACATGCTCTACAGATGAACCTGGATGAGTGTCACCCCAGGATCTGATCATGTGCCAAAGAATAATCGCACTAACAACATCCACACGTCTAGTAAAATCCGTTGGCAAGCGAAAATACTCACCTTGTTTGCAGAGTGAATATGTACAGTCAAATCAAAGTAGCAAAACAGACACAGCCGATATTCAGTCACTTCAGGATCCAAAAGCAAGTGTCGTGTCAGTCAGTGATCGTTTGCCTTGGCGACGCAAACACGCGTCCCGAGCGTTCCAGTGTAAGACGAGCTGAAATTGAGAACGGTGCTCGGTCTTCCTGCTGAACGCAGGTCTTTGTCAGCATTTGTGTGAGAAACCTCGTGAACTCGAGGTTTCCAAAGCTTTTGGCCGATTCAAGTATGAATCAGAATAAAAGCTGTACAATTTGATGAAGAGAATTGTGGGGCAGTGGAAACTGATGTGAAGCTGCCGTGCCCCGGTGTTCTTTCAGGAAATTGATTTTGCCGCCAAACAGACCCTTCCGCCCCGTTGGCTTGTTCTGGAACCTGGAGTCTTCATGCGCATACCACAGCCGTCCCTGCCCCGATATTGCGCAATTTTGTTTTGGTCACACAAGAGACATGAAGCCAAAATTTCTCGTCAGAGTGAATGTTCACTCGCCGTCAAACGAGGCGGCCGTTGTGCAGTGGACAGTGCGTCAGCAAACAACATGTGCACGGACCTGGAAACGGGAGGAGGTGCCTGTTGGACTTTTTTGGTGTCCTCTCTTCGTGGAAGGACACCTGAGAAAGTTGGAGAGGGGCCTTTTGGCTTGACGCTTGATGGAAGAAACGGGTAGATCCAGGGAAAGGAAACTTTCTGAAACGCAAATGTTATCTTGAGAGGGGAGTCTACATGTCTTCATCATTCTCGTTCGATGACGAAACTGTGCTCACGTGTGTTTGTTGTACCCGCAGGACGTGCTGGAGATTCTGACGCGAGTGTTTTTTGAACCCGCAGGACGTGCTGGAGATTCTCGAGAAGCGCGTCAAGTCTCGCTTCTCGCACCGCCAGCTGCACGTGTTTCCGGCGTGGCGGTTCGCTGACCTGCTCGAGCTGTTCCGCCTCTATCTCTCCCTCCCGCCGTCCTTCCCCGACGCTGCCTTCGCTGCCAAGTGGAACGAGTCTGTTCAGGTGCGTGCTGCGTCACGCTGGGGGGGGGGGCGAATGAAATGAACCCAGCAAACAAGTACACACCCGGTGAACACACGCGCTGACCCAGTGCAAATACCTCATATTGTCCACCTGGTGCACACTTTGTTCTTTGGTCAGTTGCCGCTGATCTTACTTTTTCCGTGGCTGTACAATCTGGTTTCCTAATCCATTGTCAGCGAGAAAACGTAAACAAGAGAAAGAATAAAATTGCGAGGCGATAAACAACTGATGTTTTCAGGACTTGTCGACAAACGGCACGGTGTGTGACATTCTGAAGCGACATTTCAGTCTGAGTAAAGACGTGCGGGCGCTTTGCAAACTGCTGGTGAGTCCCCCTGGCCTCGTTCAATGTTCGACTTGGAAAAGACCCTGCGCCTTTGGGAATCCTTCGCCATGGCGTAAAGGAAGCAGTTGAAAATCGCGAGCGAGGGACGTGGGGGACGGGATCACGTGAAAATTAGCCAATGTTAGAACTTTGTCACTTCAAGCGTGTCTTTTGAAGCATTCAGACACGTGACCACAATTTCCGGTTTCCTCGCAGTTGCTTCCGGTGTGCAGCATCAGCGCCGACCGCCCGTTCCTGCAGCCGACGGACTTCCAGGACTCCAACAAACTCCTCTCTGCGGACTCCAAAGCCAACATGCTGCACGGTCAGCTTCGTTCTTTTGGCTGTATTCTTCAGAGTGTGTAAAGCACCCGTCACACGAGAGAAAGTCGCACACCGAGCAGCTTGTTTCTTTGTCGTGAACAAATAATATTTCAATCAGTCAATCACTGCATCCGGTGTCACGAAATGGCCAAACACCCCAAATGAGGAGGCACTGGTGTCGAGCCATTTCAGTTGACTTGAAATGGTCAGACATGGGGGAGCAATCTCTGAGTATACAAGGCAAGGGTGCTTGGCCATTTTACACTCGGACTGAAATAGGGAGTTACATGTCAGGCTTTTTCAGGCTCCTGTCTGAAATGGCCAAATACCCTTGTCAAAATTAGGGGTGTCTCCTCATTTCGTTCCACCGGGGAATGACCATGAATTTTCTTTGCCTTGTATTTCAGGAGTTTCCGTGTTGGAGCTGTGTCTCATCATCGCCATGAGCCACCTGACGGAAACCTACCAGGGAGAGCCCTTCAACTTTGAAATGGTGTACAACGGTGCGGACCTTTTTTTCCACGGACTCGGTCCGAACTTCTTTTTTTTTGGGGGGGGGGAGGGGGGTTCCAAACTTGGTTTGGGGTGTGGGGGTGGGTGGATGAAATTCAGCAAGCAAGGTGTGTGTGTGTGTGTGTGTGTGTGTGTGTGTGTGTGTGTGTGTGTGTGTGTTGAAGATATTGTGCACCTCGTTCAGAGGCGTGAACTTCACTTGTTAAAAATACCTGTCGGTGTCGACACGGCTGTTCGAAAAATTTCTGAATTCTGTCAGGGGACCCTTGTCGGTTGTGCACTGTCCAGGTTGGACAACAGCGACACGCGTTGGGGGCCTGATCCCTGCGAACTGTGTGAACGTGTTGAGTTCTGGATTTTGTCCCCATAGCGTGAAGTGGAGTTTGCTTGGGTCAAGAAAGAAAGCCAGACGAATGAATCTCCCCCATTTCAGAGTACCAGAAGTTCTGCCAGCGCAGATCTGCCGGGCAGCTGTTCGACAAAGCTGTTGTTCTCAAGGTTGGTGTTCCGAAAGTTCTGAGACCAGTTTTCAGAAACACTCACCTTTGTTTTGACCCTGCGGGCTTGGGGTGTGTGGTTTTGGCATCTTCCACGAAGGCTACAGTTGTTGTGACACCAAACTGACTATCTCTCGCGGCACACCCCTTTCACAAATATAGACACAAAAGCTGAATATCCCCCGCCCCCCGCTAGGGCCTTTGTGGTTGTCAGCCCCGCCCCTTAAAATCTGCTCGAGAAGCAGACTCAAGTCTTTTGCAGGTTGACCTCAAACAAAACACGTCGACGCAGCACGAAGTATTGCGGTGGCGACTGAGAGTCAAGTTTGTGTCGATGTCCGAGCTACTCGTGTGTTGGTGTGACATTTTGAACAAGAGCCAGCTATCTTGAGAGCATTTGGTGTAAAGCCATTACCACAAACATCAAATCACACAAATGGTGTATTATGTTTCTGGTATCGCAAGAGGTCTCTTTCCTGCCACGTTCAACGACCGAGAGACACTCGTCACCGACTTTGGCTTGAGCGCACTCCCGAGAACACTGTTCACAACCGCGGCACCGGCTCGCCAGTCGAGAAAGTTCCACGACTTGTAAATATGACAAAATGAACCGCTTGTGCCTTTCAAGATGCCCGTTGCTCACCAAAAGTCATACTTTGTGGAAGTGAGAGACACTCCCCAGCTTTTCGTTGTTTGGAGTGCACCCACCCTGAAGTGATGAAATGTCGTCTGTGGTCAGGTTACGGTCGGGGTGGGCACCACACCTCAGCCCGCCCTAGGGCAGCCAAGTCATCTCCATTGGCCACCCCCATTGTTGGTCAGCTGAACACCCCCCCTTCCTGTGGTCAGCTGCCGTATAGTTCCGTGTAAATGACGCACCATTGAACACCAAAGAAGGGTTATGTCTTTCACACTGGTTCCGCCCCCCTGAAAATCGGCATTGCTGCGCGTGCTGACAGGATTCTGCCCTGGCAAAGAAATTTTGTTTTGATTTCCAGGCTTTCGAGCACCTGTGCGCCCTGGAGCTGGTGCGACCCTCGGGCGGGGAGGCGGCGCGAACGCTCAAGGAGTTCAGGTCCATGACCCTGCTCGTCGACGCTGACCAGTTGAAACAGGCTCTGCAGAAATACCCGCAGTGCCCGACTGAGGTCCGCCAGTGGGCGAACTCTGGCACCCTGACCCTCAGCTAGCAGTGGGCCAACTCCTGCACCCTGACTCTCACCAACTCCGACACCCAACTCCTCAGCTCGTGGTGAGACAACTCCGGCACCCTGACGCTCTGCTGACGGTGGAGACGGTGGACCAACTCTGGCATTCATGAATACAAACTGCAGTGGACTTCTCTCGCGCCAACAGTGGCCACTCGGTCGTTGAACTGGGTTTCTGGGTGGTTTACTTTGTTGTCTGTGACACAGATCAGCGAAATTGGCTTGGAACCGCTCCACAACCAGGGGACCACACAAACCAGCGGCTCCCGGTGCAGAGCAGCCACGAAAAGAAGTGAGTCAGGGGGGTAAAATGGAGCCGATTTTCGCGGAATTGACGGGGTGAAGGCCGAAGCCATCGCTCCACTCTGCGTCCAGTGAGGTCGTCACATGACAAACCTCGCGGTTCCTTGTATCTGTTGCGACTTCCGACAAAGCCTTCTGTGGATGAATAAAGCTCAACTGTATCAAATACTATGCTTTATTGTACACAATATGTTAAACAAACAAGTTCTACAATGTTGTATGTCATTTATGTACAGGTCATCATGTTTTTTATTGCCACCCGTCTTGTTACACAAAGATCAACTTGTAGTCCGAATGCATCCACCGAAACGTTTCAGTGCGACTTTCAGAGCTGCGGAAAAATCAGTTTCGCATGCAAAAAGAGCAGAGTCAAAACGAACCGCACATTGTCCGGGACCGAATGCCCTGCAGCTCAATCTGCCGTCAACGCAAACAGAATGCGTCAACGTTGGGAGGTGGGGAAGGATGAGGGCCGGGGGCGGGGGGTCAGTCTCTTCAAATTCCTGCCGAAGTGAAACAACTGAGAGCAAGAAAAACAAGTTGCATTTCAAAAGGCTCTTCGCAGTTCAGCGAATACCCGTGCCGCTGACATAAGAAGGTGCAGTTAGAAAAGCACGTGCCAAATCACTACATTTAGTCCCGAACAGTCTCGGCTTTTCAACACCAGAATCCCTGAATATCTCAAAAGCACAAGTATGTCTGAACGGCGAAGCGCTGCTGCGTGGACTGACTGAATAAGTACACAAGAAGGCACTGAATTTGTGTTTTCCCTGACTGCAATTGACCTCAGCCCGCTGCTCGCTTGACCGACCTTTCCCCTACAAGTCTGAACCTCTAAGTTGCCATCTTTTCCTCCCAAGCTGTTCACACACTAAATTTCCTAGATTTGAATACCCCTTATCCGGTTTGTACAATGCCGACGTGAAGTGAAAGCTCAGTGCGGGGTTGCCCTGGAGGAGGGACACCGGAACAGGGACACGGAATCTTGAGCGAGGCACCGGAGGCGCCCCCTGGCTTCGCGTTCCATCGCGGTGCAGGCATCCTCTCTCGTCAGAAACAAGACTGACCGACAGCCGTCAACAGGCATGTCTTGTCTTCCAATTTTCACTGCTCGTGAAAACTATAAATAAACTTGAGAGGGCAACTTATCCTTCGTACGTTTAGAAAATAATGCACATGGTCTTGGTACCTGAATCTGCCAATTTTAAACCCCTTTCGTTGAAATATGCACAGATCATGGGTGCCACATGCATGCAAACTGCGAATAGCGGACAGTAACAACGTGAAGCATTTTGGCTCATCTGGACATGATCTGGAAACGAGAACTGCGATGCGGCATGACACAAGAAACTCCACTATCTGAAAACACTGCACTGCGGTAACTGCGCCTGAACCTTTCATATTTTCACACTAATCGCCACAAAAAGCCAGCAAGTGAATTCCTAAGACTCCCATTTTGGGCTGTACCCTGATTCAGACTGTAGAATCAACAGAAAAATGTCAACAATTCATTGCTACGCTACAGGGCTACCCTAAACCCACAGGAAAACGACGAAGGGAGAGACACAACACACGTTCACACAGAACGTTTCGTGGATGCATTCCCTACAGAAGTAACCTTGCAATTTTTTGTACAAATCTCATTAAAAACAGGACACATTGTTCATACACAAGTCAATTTTCATAATTTTAACACAGATATTCAACAGATTCTGCACCAATTTCTCTTTCCGATTCTACAAAGACAAAAAAGAAACAAACCGAAAAGCAAATAAAGCGGAAAAGAGCTGTCGAACAATTTCTTCAATTCACCGAGAACTTTGAACTGATCAAACACAGTGCCCATCGATTCCTGAACATGTGAATGTACTCTTCCTGTGTACATGTTCAAGTTTGATTCTCATATACAAATAACAAAAACAGAGAAAAGGAAGGGAGTAATGTCAACTGTACAAAAATCTGATGTAGTACCTCCCACTGTAAAAACGTATGTCTACAATTCGTACGACATAAATAATTCTTCGAATGGGCGTTCACATCAGAGACAACTCCTGAGGTATTTTTCTGGTTTTCTTGCTCTGTTATGAAACTCACCGACCAACAAAAGACTGAGCACTTGACTTCAAGCTGGCTCTGTGCGATCTGAAACTAATGTGCCGTCAGCCCCCCCCCCCCATACAAATTCACGCGTTTAGTTGCAAATTCATGGCACACCTCCAAGAACCACCCTGCCTGTCGAAATGAAGTGCTCAATTCCCGAGTACACAGAGTGATAAAAGTCATCATCGGAGGATGGTCTACAGCTGATTCTACTGTGATTCGTACCCTGATGCGGCCCGACAAAAGTGCTCGATTCAATCACATCACTCCATGAAAGGCAAATTTTGAACTCGCTTCAACAAGCGGCGGAAACCGAAACGCATCAACCATGGACTGCAGTGTTGTGTTTTTGGAAGAAAATTCACATAATTGTCAACAAAGAAAGCTGCTGAACGCGTGTCAAATCGAGCACTCTTGTCCATGCATTACGTGAGGAAACTCATGAAAATGAAACGCAAATACGCGAGGCCATATCCATCACGAGTCAATCCACAAAATGCAGAATTTAGAATTCACGCGTCTCGTCCATTGCATCGCAGAAGTGATTGTGTGTGTGCGTGTGTGTGTGTGTGTTCGATCTGTTGTGTGTGCATATTATGCGTTGCAGGTTTGGAAGAAGAATCAACGCTGAGACCAAGGGGGATGATGGGCACACCAAACCCGTCCCGCCGTGGACACAAATTTTCACTCAGCTGCCAGGAGTCTCAACTAAATCTGGAAGGACTTTTAAAATTGGCTTTGCCATCTGTTTCAGTCGAGCGCAACTTTTTGTTTGCAAGTTGTCACAAGCAAACCAAGTATGCACAGGTGTTTCGTGAACACAAGTCAACGTTGCATAAAATTTCACGTTCACAAAGACCGAACCCACGCGCTTTCAGGTGGGCGGCGAACTAAGCGCGTTCAGTGCAACAATTTCCGAGTTTTACACAATTGATCCCCCCCCCCAACTTCCCTCGCCCTGCGCAAATCGCTCAAAGCTCCCAAGAAGTGAATCGAATTTGAAGTTGTGCACTCTAGTCATCCTGCCAGTTGCGACGACACAGAATCACCCATCCGTGAAAGCAGGCTTCTTGTTTGAATAATTCTTCAGAATTTTTTTTTTGTCGTTTGTTCTGCTCACACACCCAGCCAGCTTTCACAGAAAGGGATCCAGCTCGACTTGTTGAAAAATGATCAACCTGAGTATGTTTTAGTTCTGCCTGTTTGAACCCTTGAGACCCTCAGTCCTGTGTGATTAAGTTGACAATGCTGCACATCAAGTAGACAAACGATACAGCGATAACCGCGCACAAAATCCGAGTGATCCACCAAGGACACGATCTCCACAACATCATGGAGCACAAGGATCATCGGGAACTTGTTCAATCGACATTCCAATACAGTTCTTCCATTCAAAGTTCACAACGAAAGCACGATATTTGGTGCAGGTACTCTTTTTTCCGATGTTACATACAACTTGCGATCACACTTGAAGCACACAATTTCACTCGATCACAAAACGAGTACAATTGACGTTCTTTGACAAAGATGACGACGCACTCTGGCAACAGACGCACCGGTACTTCAAAGCACGGCGCACTACCCGACGACAGCGCGCATGCGCCCGACATCCTCCACATCTCCCACAAGCTCCAATCAGACGCCTTGTTTGTTGGCTGTATCGTTAGAGGCGCAAATTCAAACCATCGTTAGTTGTTACGTACCTACTTTTTACAGTGACCTGATCTCTGAAATCATCTTTGGCACTAAAACTGTATTGTACAATTCACCAAGTGTGTGCGCACAATGTCTTTTCCCCTTAAGCCGCACGCATTCGTGTACCACTCGTTGGGTTCGTCGCACAAGGCGGGGGGAGGGTGGAGGGAGAGTCGCACAGCACAAGGCTCCGGGGGGGGGGGGTTCACCTGAGACAATTCATATCATCTTTTAGCCCGATTCCTGTCCAAACAACCAACGTGACTGATGATTTTTCTGACGTGCAAGTTGTGCTCAACATGAGAAAAGCGTGCAGTCGTTGCCTCCTGATACAACTTCACGACACCGGTAAAGAAAGACGGAACAACTCAAAATACAAAACACGACAACTTCACACACCCGCATCCAATCAACTGTTGAACACTGCCTCTCACAGCCAAGACATTTTCCCAAATTTCGAGAGAGCCTGAAGTGAACAACTGATTCTTTTCACCGCACATACATATTTTGAATGTTCGAGCGAAGTCATCGTCTGAACAGAGGAAATTCCCACTTCAGGAGTCAACTGAATCATCAGGAAAACAGGCAGTTGTAAGTTTCAATTTTGTCTTTTAAACAAATGCGCGAGGTACTTGTCTGTCCAATGAGGTCCGGTTTGTACATCTCGTGTGCAAAACTAAAAAACGTGGTCACCTGGCCCAAATAATACTGATACATTTCTCATTCACACAACCACTTAGAAACAGTTCCGAGCATCACGTTCGACATTTTGAGTCACCTATGACGCACCCACAGACACTGCCTATCCATTGGATCAGGACATGAGAAGCCGAACAAGTTTTCTGTCACCAACGACAGACGGCTCCGACCTCCGGTTTTGAAGGTCCACAACGAGGTTCCGACGAACGGCGCGTCGGTCATTGAGGAAGAACACCCAATACTAAGCGACAAAAATAAAACCACTAAAATCTTTTCTTCTGCCAATCCAGAAAGTCATTCAAGTGAATTTCTGCACGTAAGTGTCAACTTTTTTTTTTCTTGAGTTTTGTTTCTTTTTTGCCTGGTGGCCAACAGAAAAACAGGACGATTGTTCTACCTGACGATAAGTAGTAATAGCTTTCAACGGTGCTGCGTACTATAGTCAGATTTCGCTGAGGTATTTTGCATTTCTGTCTTTCTGGGAACGTGTACACTTTTGCAACATGACGAGCCAGGGAGGGTGTGGTCGTTTTCATGTGTAATCAGATAACAATGCCCATGATTCGCTCCTTGAGGGTTACTATGGTCCATCTAGGTTGCCGCTCCTATCCTTCACCACAGTAACCTGAGTTTGCATTTTTGGATTTTCTATGTACAAGGTAATATGTGTCGTGAGAAGGGCATGCACCTTTTCACATCCTAGAGTTCATCTCTCTCCATCTCTGCACTGGCAACAACACTTTTCCCAACACCTTGGACTGATGCCTCTGTCCTGGAAAATTTGTTCCAGGCTTTTCAAGGTGGCATTGCATCTTCTGCATGGCAGCACGTTTCCTGGGGTGTTCCGTTTCTCAGACAAGTAAACCTCTTATAGCAGCAGCATCTCTCCCTGTAGTAATGAGCTCAACATCCAAGTCGCGAGCCTGTGTTGCCTCCTGCGCTGATGATGCACAACAGTTTCAGGTTCAACAAGTGCATTTTAAACCCTATTCGGTGGCTACAGGACTACATTGTTTCACATCCAGTTTTGAGAACAAAACGCAGGCGGACACAGTGGCTACAACTTGGTATCGACGACATCCTAACCTTCCTGAATTTTTAGAAGCGGCGTGCATTTTGGCACAGTTCAATTGATGATATTTGGGTCGTGTGTCGGGCATATCCACGATTCCTTTGCCTGTGCACTTGCAGTGATGAGGTCCAACATTTCTGCTTCACCAGCTCAAAACTGTGTCACGATGGGGAAATCCTTGAGATAAGGTATGTTCTCTCTCTTCCGGATGTCCAAGCGAGAGGCCAGTTTCAACGAATACAACACTGTTGTCCATCCACACACTACTTGAATGGGAAGTCCCACCACGCGCTTACATTGAGGACTCCCTGGGCACGGGCGCAGTGGGGTCCTGATTACTGGCTGGCATACTGACCACGAGAACAGCAGGCTGTACTTGCTGTTGCTGCTGCTGCTGCTGTTGCAAGCTGCCGCCGCCGGTTACTGAGGTAGGACAGGTTGTTGCTGTCGTGGTTGTTGCACAAGGGTTGTTGCTGCTGGTTGTTGTTGCTGAGGTTGTGATGCTTCTGCAAAACATACATGACCAGGTTATATGCCACAAAAGACACCACAACACAATCACTTTCTGGACTTGAAGCCAATCCCCTCCCCACCAACAGCTGGATTCACGCCGGGCACCTTGACTGACGCCCGAACTCCATGGGTTCAGACCTGCTGTACGAGGTAGTATCAAGATATTCTGTCACTGCATGTTCAGCAGCGAAGTCACTTGGCCAGTCTGCACTGAGGACAAAAGAATTGGCTAGTCTGACATTGTCTCGAGTCAACCACCCGTGTCTGTTGCCAAACACGCTGAACATGAAGACTGACAGAATATCTTGATACTACCTCGTACGCTGCAGTGTGAACAAACACCTGAAAATGTGTGCCGAATCAGCGCACACTCCACACACGGGCATACGTCACGTGACTCACGTACCGGTATGCACTGGGTGGTTTGACGCGTTACATCCCCCTCAGAAGAACCCGTAGAGACCCGGCGCGTGTCTGTACTTGTAAGTGTTCTTGTTACCTGCTGAGCGCGACGATGCGCTCCTCGACGCAGCCCGCGGACAGCCGCGCCTCGGCGTCGCCGTCCCAACACTCCTCTATCGTCTGGCACAGCATCTCAATGCCCTAAAAAACAAGCGCTGTCACTTGACGCCACATCTTTTTGTTTCCACTGGCCTCTGGATTTGCAGTGCGCAAAAAAGACTTCAGTGTTGTTTTTCTACCTCACGCTGAGGCGACTGTGAAGCCGAGGGCAGCATTCGATTTTTTTGTTTCGTAACGGAGTCGTTCGAGACACCAGAGCCACACATTAGGGGTTTTCACATTGGTGACGCGGCAACAAAATTTTGACGCACGCGTCAAAAAGTCTGTGATCGGTCTGGACCGATAATTTGACACTCTCCATTGGGCGTCATGTTGAATTTTGACACGCGCGTCAAAAATTCTGACGCCGCCCAACCGCGCATCACCAACGTGAAAACCCCTATTAATTCACTTTGTTTCGTAAGATCCAGGTTGTGGAACGATACTAAACTTTTCTCACTTTGCACTGAACACAGTCCTTCAATTTCGTTCCACACTCTGCCGGCATATTTCGCCCCCGTTCAACAAGCACTACGACACTGCGGTACATCGAAACTCACGACACTCCACAAATGTTTTTCGAACATTGGCCTTGAAATAAATACCACGGCCTTGATCTGAAACGCGAGGGCTCTTCACAATGTTGTGAAGTATCTTTGTGTCAATTTTCCTCTTGTTCTTATCTCAGAACTGTGCACGTTGAGAGGGCACACCTCCTCACTGAGAACAGTTCTTGTTCGGAGAGTTTCCCAATTGGCTCAGTCAACATTACTCACGAGACGCAAAATTGTTCGTTTGTACCTAGTTTATTCGTGTGACTCCAGAACTGCGCTTGGATTTGTATTGAGCTTTCGCCCCACCCTCGTGAGGAGATTTTCGTGACGTGCCGTTCTCAACTTGGACTCCCGAATGACCTCCCGCGCAAACAAGTTCCCGGCCAGTCGTGCCCCCCACCCCCTTCCAGTGATCCCGGAATGGTATAGAATGCTTCACTCACCGCGTGTTTTTGCCAATGCTCCTTGATCTTGGGTCGCAGCTTCTTGTGCACCACTGTGTCCTGCATGTCCTCGAGGGACGGGTGTAAGCCGACCTCGTCTTCGAACGGCAGCTGATACTCGTCAACCGGGCCTGGAGGAAAAATGATCGGAATGTTGAAGTGATACTTCAATTGCTTTTTGCGCATGCGCAGAATTTTTTTCCCCACCGCGCGAAATCCAGACTCACCGGACGCAGCCGTGCATCTCGACACGATCTCCCACAGCACGAGGCCGCACGCGTACATGTCGATGCGCAGGAAGGCGTCTCGGTTGAAGCTGATGGCGCCCTCTAGCACTTCCGGCGCCATGTAGCGCCGCGTGCCCACCTGACCGTGCGTGTCGCCCGGCGACTTGCCCGGCTCGAACTTGAGCGCCAGCCCGAAGTCGGCCACGCAGGCCGTCAAATCACTCTTGAGTAGCACATTTTTGCTCTTGAAGTCTCTGTGCGCGATGGCCGGCTTGTGGCCCGCCGCTTTGGTTGGGGGTAAGTCCTCGTGCACAAAGGCGAGCCCGCGCGCCATGCTTTCGGCAATCCTCAGCGTCTCAGTCCACGTGCACACGTTGCCCTTGAGGTAGTCGTAGAGAGAGCCGAGCTCGTGGAACTGCGTGATGAGCCAGAGCTCGAGGTTGAGGTTGTCGCCGCGCTTCTCGGCCGCGATGTAGTGCAGCAGGTTCGGGTGTGAGTTGAGCTGCGGCAGGCTGTACACCTCCACCTGAAGAAGAACACACGCACAAACGTTACACCTCCCCTTCACACACACACACACACACACACACACACACACACACACACACACACACACACAGAGAGGCACGCGCGCACACGAGGCTGATCCCAAAACTCCTTTTCGCTGTCCGCGGCCACTTATGAGTGCAGCAGGTTTATTCACGTAACAAATGAAGGCAAATGGTTTGTGTCAGCAAACAGGAATGTCAACATGACGGTCGACACAGCGAAAAGGAGTTTTGGGATCAGCCTCGTACACGTGACACTTCCACATGAAACACGATACGATACAGAAGCTCCCACATCAGCCCCTGCCCTTCCGTTCCGTCCACCAACTTCAGGTCAAATCAGTGCCGACCCTGTGAACTCTCCAGTTTGATTTTTCTCTGCCAGCAAGAAACTTTGTTGGAAGGAAACAATGTGCCAACACGAATCCGACAACGTGAGATTTCACTCGGCTGACGTTTGGCCTTGACCTACCCGACTCACAAACAACACAGCGCCGCAAGGCACGCGGAGCGTTGCGTTTCTCGGAAATGAACTTTTGCAAAACAAACTTCGACAACACTCACTCACTTCCTCTTGAAAAAGAAGGCTGCGCACTGAAAGCAGGAGCCTCTCCAAGAGCGCAATCGGACCACAGTGTGCGTGTGTGTGTGTGTGTGTGTGTGTGTGTGTGTGTGTGTGAGCGTGGGCGTATGTGTGTGTGTGTGTGTGTGTGTGTGTGTGTGTGTGTGTGTGGAGGGGCAGTGAAGTTCTCTCGTGTTCTTATCACATGGTCAAAGGCCACACGGGGAAGACACAGTCAGAAAGTCGCTTGTCTCAAAACTGAACAAAGCTCTGGGAACTGAATCCACGGAAGAAACTGACCTCGGTTCGCCAGGAGCGCTCCTCCTGCCCTGGGAAGATCTTGACGGCCACAGTCTCGTTCAGCAACTGCGCCTTCCACACGCACCCGAACCGGCCCCTGGCCTTCACCTGCAAAACAACAACGCCATTCACCTCATTTGGCCACCAGCCAAAGAAAACAAGTCCATATTTTCGACAAGGGCAGGTCAAAACGGGCAGGAATTTGAAGACATCCTTAAGAGATAACCGCAGGAAGCGTCGCGCTTCAACACGATGACAACGCAATGAGACAGCACAAGGTGATCGCCACTGCCTCAACCAATGGCTGGCTCATCGTACATCATCTACAGACTCGCTCCGAAGAACGCGTCTGTGTAAATACAGACGTACCGGTACGTGGTGCATTCTGGGTGTGAGAACTGAGACGCGCAACGACCGCAACGTGTATTGGCCACAAGAACAGCCAAAGAGGAGGCAAAAATAATGTGAAAATTTGACCAGGTCACGTGACTGACTGACTGACCTCTTTGAGCTGCAGCGGCCTGAGTCCAACGAGCGGGGAGGGCGGCGCCGGACAAGGGTCCTCGTCCGGCAGCTGGTCGTGGTGCTGGTAGTAGGCGTACTTGTGGCGCCGCCACATCCAGAAGGTGAGCGACACGACGAGGGCGAGCCCCGAGATGGGCACGAGCGAGTAGAGCAGCGTCGTCAGCAGCTGCCGCCCGTCGTCTGTCGGTGCCCGCGGCACCACTGCGTCGAGAAACAGGCAAACAAATTATGATTTTTCTGAAGGTGATCCTGCTCACTCCAAACCCCCGACACGCAGGTGCGGTACCATTGAACAGCTGTTCTTCCAGACGCATTTTAAGTACTTGCATTATGAATCTGTGGGCAGCAAAATTGTCTGCAAGCGTGGGCTGCAACTTGACTTCGCGACTTTGTTCCTCCTGGACCAAAGTTGGGGAGCGAGACACCAGGACTGCGTTTTTGAATGTCTGCACGAGAGAGAGTGTTGTCCAAGTAGAAAGAGGAACCCTCACCTGGTGTGCTTGTGGTGGGTGGCGCCGCGACCCAGTGGACTTTTTGGTTGCACATGTAGCCATCACAGCAGCAGAAGAAGAGATCGTTCTGCTGGCGATCACCGTAACACTCATTGCGGTTGTAGCAGATGTTTGAGTTCAGCCAACAGCCCTGTGGATGTGATTCAAAATATCAGATTATTTTCTATAAGAGACCGGACAAGCGAGGCGTATTTCGCACACGTGGGACTGCACGTTCATTGGGATGGTCGCGAGAAACTGTACTTTGTGCACTGGGATCTTCAGCTTGGTACCCTGGGACAAAACACGGGTACCAGTGGACTTCCAACACGACTGCGTGCAGTTTCGAATGAAGCTGCCCAACGACCGGGTGTAGCGTTCTGAAACAAGGCGACACCAGTGGTTCTGTGTCTTGTACCTTTTTCTCGAACTCGACCCCCGACTCATTTCTCCACAGCGCGTAGCAGTGGACGCGCTTCCCGGCGTCAGGCACGTCGCACGTCTCGGTCGAGTTGCAGCCGGCGCTGTTCCCCTCCCCACACTGATGCAGGTCGAAGAACTCGCACACAATCCTCTCGCCCGGACTCATCGCCCCGTGCGCTGCAACAAGACAATAATCGTGAGGGTAAGCGCACAATTTTTTCCAGTTTCGTGAGCTCGCAAACACCGTATGAAAAGCTGAAGCACTCATGATGCACTGCATGTTATCATCATCTTGTTTGTTGCAGTGTTCTCCACGGCTGAGACAAAGGAAGATTTACGTGCATAAATGGTCAAAACGTGCACCGACAAAAAACAAGGGACACGACAATGTACCAAAACACTGTGGCAGTTTTATCTGCATGTGCGGGCCGGGTACGGACACAAAGTATACGTGGCGATAAAAACTGCAGCAAAAAAGCTACAGTGTTGACAGAATTTATTGCATGATATGAATTGCTCACTGTGATTCACAAAAGAAATCTTTTTGACGACTTATTTCGTAGCTGGCGCTCACGATTTCCACGCAAACAATTCCAAGTCAATTTTCAATTGTTCAGATGCTGCCAGGGATAGACTGGACAATGAAATGTTTATCTTTGGTGCATGCACCTTGGCGACAGCTTCTGTTTGCAAACACTTCTTGTAAGAGACACGGTGTGGGCCGCAACGCTGTTCAAGTTGTCAAGTTGGCACACGGACCAATCGAGTTGAATGACCTCCGCTGTTGTGTGCCAGATCTTTCTTCGTCTCTTGTGGCGACAAGTGCCACGCAAACAAACCAGAAATTAACAGTCTCAACGTCTCAACTTCGTGACATCTGAAACACTGACACCCAAGAAAACGCAATGTGCAATTCCCAACCTGGGAAGCCTCAACGTTTGACAAACACAAACTTCAAGTTGACACGGGGGAAAGAAACGAAACAATTCAATTTCTGTCCAGAGATCCCAAGTTGCAGTGCTGGACTCGTGTTGCACCGAGCCCCCAGTTCCGGTTCTTGTTTGTGTCAAGCAACAAAGGAAAGTAGATCTGATCTCTCGAGTCCTTTGGCACAAACTAGCATGGAAATATCTGTTTCTGAAACGAACGCAGTAACCGGCAATAAAAGAGATATAAACGTCACACGGAGATGTTCAGATCTTATGGCAGCAATTTCCAAGTTGACAGCAGTGCACTGCTGTCAACAAGTCCACATCTCGGACGTGTGCTACGTCCAGGCCACGAAGTTCTGAATTGTCGCACTGTAGCCACTGATTTTTTCTGCTTTGGATTGCCAAAATTGTGCTGTTTGTGATGAATTTTCGGAGTTGCTGACAACTGCTCAACATGTTTTGAGAACTTTTTCCAACATGGACGACAACCAAAACAACTGCATCAAAACTTGCTCGAACACCACTTTCTCGCATTGGACAACCACTGAAACACGGCAACTTTCATCTGCACTGCCCGCTGCAATACAAGAAATGTACAGTGAGTGCCAACTTACCGAAGAAAAACAGCAAAACGAAGAACACACGCGCGACCTTTGCAGGCCTCGCGTGGACCCAATTCCAACTCATCTTCGCCAACTTTGCGCCCTGAGAAACCACTTCCAGCCTTCGTCCACTTCCTTCATGTCACGCGAATTCACAGCGAAGTGATTTCAGGCCTCCAAATGACTTTATGCCTCGACAAATCTTTGCAGTTGAAAGGGATTGAGGTCGAAACTGTTCGCAACAAGCTTGTCAGAGAAGTTTACATGATGCAAATGGCGCAGATCCTGAGAGTTGCCCGGATGTCCCGCGACATCTCGTGAAAACATCTAACATCGGATGCGCGAGAAACTCGGGAAATTGCACTAAATTTCCTCGAGGTGTCAGTTGTGAAGCTCAAAATGACATCAAGTGATGATCAGTACTTGCAGATGACAGCACAGTCGATTTTGCACTGAATTTTTCTTATTTTTTCGTATTTCTCCAATTCAACACAAAATTGAAAAGCCAATTGTGGTTTGAAAAACTCGTTGTGGCTCGTGCAATTCACTTTGATGTGCGCCACTCAATATGGACAACACAAAACCACTTTTCACTCTTCTTTTCAATCTTTTCCCGCGACCAAAATTTTTTTTCCTACGTCTGTGTAAGGCGTCTTTTTCGACGGGCACCTGCGCGGCCGGATTGGTCGCTAGTGACGCTGTTACTAAAAATAACTATTGCACCACAAAACGCAAAAATTTTACAACAACCGGCTGTTTGAGCTAGAGACAGCAGAGAGATCGGAAGGGAGACGCTTTGAAAGGTATTTCACCGGAATTTTAAATCGTTACAGAATCCGTTTGGGCGATAAAATGTCGAGGAAAGTGCACTGATGGTGGGGATGATTTGTTGTGACGAAGGGTGATGGGCAAGAACGAGTATTTCCGCAAAAACAAAATAAAACCAACAGGGTCATGTTTTCAAGATGGCGGCGGGTGTCACACCTTTCGAAGTGTTTTGACAATCTGATTTTGACACCTGTCAGTTGAGTTAACCGGTTGATATGTTTTCTTGTGGTGGTTATTGTTGCTCTCACTCCGTGTGCATCTTGAAGTGTCATGTTTGAAAAGGTGAAAGTGATCATTTTCAAGACCGTCGGCTTGGGTGTGTCAGGTGTTTGAATGTGCATCGTATCACTAGCTGGGTTCTCCTTTGCGTTCAAAATTGTCAGACCGCCAGTGTTGTTGAGATTGATCCAAGACCTGTTGCTCGGTGACTGTTCACGGACGTGTTGGTGCACGTGTAGCTCTGACAATCCTCGACTCTTTGCTTCCTGGATGACAGGTTGCTAAATTTAGCCGTGACAGTCGTGCAGCAGAGAGGTCTGGACGGTTCTCGAAGCACATCTTCATTGGTTCCAACGTGGCTTTGTGAGAAGAAGGCAGCTAATAACCAGCAGTCTCGAGCCAGCTTCTGTGCGTGCAACAAGTCTCCGTTGTGCGGAAAATGTCAAAACGTGTCGCGTTTTATCAATGCGTTGTCTTCACTCTTCGAAACACAACAGAAGCGTTGACCAAATGTAGTCAGGAAACCAAACTAACTCGTGGACAAACCAAACAAACTTCTGGAGCTTTTCCAGTCTGAAGAGTGTGTCTTCATCTTGCACTTTGTTTTCCAGTGGATAAGAGCTCAGTGAACGGATCCATCACGGGCGCTTCGCCCCAAAAGCGCGGACAAGAGAAACAGCACAAGCCACGTAAGAAACAGGAAACGTGAGCAGCAGCAGCAAGACAGCCAAACGTCTCCCACAAAACCTGCAAGGAAGCACCTGCAACTTCATCATTTCTTCCCCAACTTCATCCGACATCATTTCATTCTACGACGAGGAATCAGAATGGATCTTCAGCGACTCATTGGAGAACAAGATTGCTTCGGACAGTTTGACGATGGACATGTCGTCCCCTCTAACCTGGACGAACTTGTCACCATCCTGGGTCTGGCCGGACCCACCGACCAGCCGGATGGCTTCGTCCGACCCCAGTCCCTCAACGAGTGCATTGCGAACGGAACAGTCCACCAGTGGCCTTTTTGACACAGGTGAGAGTTGCGCTTAAATGAGTTGCTGTAAACGAGGAAGATTTCATTTCTGGCAGAACTGCGATCAACATGAGCGACATGTCGTCGCGCTCCTTGCCGTTTTTGCAGACTTGGCCAAAGAGGAATGAAATACACGGTCAAGAATGTAAACAAAGCAAAATTGCGCTCATGCACAGTCTGGCCAGAAGTGAAAGCATCCTCGTACGATGTGTTAAAATTGACGCGTCAGGCAGTCGTTGACAACAAGTCGACATCAAATCCCACGTCAAGGTAACTCGTCTCTGGTCGTTGGCAAATCAAAGTTCAATCAACACAAACAGTTTGAGCAGGGTGGTTTGTTGCCGTATGCCTCAAGTGGGCGTGGCACAATCTTCCCCAGCATTTCAAACGTGAATTCAAATTTCCTTTTGGGGCATTGTTTTGGCTGCCACCCAGGTTCAGTTGTCACAACATCACGTGTCTGTGAAGCGTAGCCGTGGTGTTGTATTGATTGCGAGATAGAGCGCAGAGTAGCTGCATAATCGGTGCAAGATTCAAGTGCTAGATCTACAGGTTGTCTGCCTGGCACAAATTCCAGTGTGTATCGACACACTTCTGGTGCAAATCGAACGTTCGTATAGGTTGTCCTTGGAAACCCGTATCAATGCAGTGCAAAGACGACGGGACAGCCGGCGGTTTCAGGGTAACGAAGGATTCTAAACTGTTTGCTAATTTTAGAAGGACTTTGAGGTGGGGAAGTCCCTGGACAGACATTTCATCATCTTTGCTGCAGTATTGCACAATTTTAGGCAATACTTGGCCACTGCCATCTTGCTTTTTGCGAGTGAGCATGCTCAGAAGGTTGACGATTGCACAAGCAAGGCGAAGGATTGCAAGTCTTCCGGGCTCATTCCAGTGGCCTGGGAATTGTCCCCTTCAGTTCAGTTAGATCCCTGCAGCTGTGCGAGTTAGTTTTAAATATGGAAGGGTGAAAACCAGTGCCACCACACCAAAATGATTTGAATACTTTAGTGGATTGCAATCTCCAACATATCTTGTGGATTTGAGTCTTTGTGAATTGTGCAGAGTTTGAAAAACAATTTATGAAAAAGCGAATGAGGAATGTTCACGGTGGATTGCGTGTTTTCCATAAGGACTGGGGAAGGTAGCGTTGGTGAGTTGAAAAAGATGCGCCGTCTGCTCGTGTGTTGGCATCTCAAGGTGTAACTGCATCTCACGAGAATTCGGTTTCCGTGTTTTCCAGGTGTTGCTGGCGGCGCTGAGCTGGAGGCGCAGCCAGCAGAGCCTCTCAGCACCCCTTCACTCGACACCATCGACACGGCAGACTTACTTGACGCGTTTCCTCTGCAGAACGCCGATAACGCAAGGTCAGTTGACCGTGCGGGCAGTCTTCCAGCGCGTCTTGAAGATAGAAGCGCAGAAATACGACCTTTGAATTGCACCGTAGATAAATGATTTGTGTTTCTGCGACTTGCAGTCTGCCGCAAGGCGGGTTCGACTCACTGCTGCAGCCGGGGAACTGCAGCAGTGAAAACCTGGATCTGCTGAGCACCATCAAGTCGGAGCAACACGCCCTGATGTCGTCGAATATCGCTCATGACGAGACCGCCCAAGGTTTCCATGACGACGACGGCATTCTCGGCAACACGCCCGACTTCCTGGAGCAATTCACCGATCTTTCTTCCTACTCAAACGTAAGTGGGCTGTACGTGGCTACTGAAAACTATTTAGACGAACACATTCGAAGGGGTGCGGGGCAAATCTGGCGCAAATGTTGCAACATGACTTTTGATTGGAAGATTTGACGTTTGTTGCAGGACGGGACGACCACCGCTCCCGCATTTGATCTGGAGCAGCTGATCAACGACATGGACGCGTCGGACAAGCTCCAGGCTGCCTCGGCTGAACTGCCACCCGCTGGCGCCATCAAGCGGTCGGCGTCGGAGGCGCAGCTGGAGACAGACGCCGAGGACGACGACGCCGTCTTCGCCAACCCAGACCACAGCGACTACACCCGCAAGGTGGCGCCGGTGGCGGTGGCGAAGCGACGCCGTCGCGGAGAGAGCGACGCCGACTCCGTGGTCAGCAGCACGTCGTCCTTCGGCGTCGTGCCGTCCACGTCGACGATGTCCACGTCGAGCACGTCGGATCAGAAGTACATCGAGCGCAGGTCAGCACCCAACGTTTGTGTTTGTCCGCATTTGTGCAGTCGTACGCTCCTTTCGTGAGCATTTTTGGGAAGTTCAAAATTTTTAGGGCAAAGAAAATTCGTACAAGATTATTCCAGCAACACCGAATGAAAACGGAGCAAATTTCCACATCTGAGCATCGATGCTTCTTTTCATTGAATGGTGTTGTATCTCTGCGCAGGCGCAAGAACAACATCGCGTCGCGACGCTCACGCGAGACCCGCAAACAGAAGTTCGTGGGTATGGAGAAGCAGGCGGAGGAGCTGGAGGCCAAGAACGCGGCGCTGCGGGTCAAGGTCGCCGAGCTGGAGCGCCTCACCAAGATCATGAAGGACGCGCTCGTGCAGCAGCTCGCCGGCGCCGGGAAAGCGGCCGCCCAGGCGTGCGCCCAGTCCGGGGCGCTGTAAACCGGACAAGACGGAGAGGCAGTCGAGAGGTTCAAGGGCGAGTTGAGATATCGCGGCTCGGGGTTGGTGCTGATTTTGTTGGAGGGATCCGTGGAGCCGTGGGCATTCAAAATTGCCGGTGCCGCCCTCGCTCATTCCCATTCCATTGCGCACACGGATTTAGTCATGGGTGCTGGCTTTTGAATGCAAACGAGTTTAGCGAGAACCCTCAGAAAACAAGAATTGTGAACGTTATGATTGGGCAGACTTGATGGGAAACGATTGAAACAGTTGATTGAAGCACGGCAGCGAGTGGGAACATTGTACATAGAAAATCGGTCCTCTGCGCATCACCGCTTGAAATTGTAAATATGTACAAACGAGTTTTATCAGCTTTTGTTTTGTTACGTGAGAGAGAGATAGAGATGTATATTTTTACCACTTTAACTTATCACGAGGCTTTTTTGTACGTCGTCACTTGTTGTTGATGTTGCGTGCCATAGAAAACGGTGTATTCTTGAGAATACAGAAACCTTTGTTGTAAATGTTTGAATTTTTGCGAACAATGCGGGCATTTGTGTTGGCGGTGATGCTGCAGAGCCGAGGGAGAGACGTTTGGGTGGTAGTCAATGGGAGAGTGTGTGGCGTGAGTGGAAAGAGCCGTGCTTGGACTGGGTATTCACAAAAGGCATCAGCAGGGTAAAAAAGGAAACCTTTGTGTATGACGTTATTTATGTTGACGAAGAAGTCAAACCTTGCTGCCGCTTACTTGTACTTGATATGCCTTGAAAGCGACTTGTACTGTGATCAGTTGGATTGTACCCCGCACACTGTCCGTGTCCGAGAAGGTTTGTTTGGCTGGACATTCAGAGAAGGAATATTGAGCTCAGTCCTCCGATGCAGAGTTGACAGACTCAATAGAGTGAAGCCACTTGAGTTCTGGTTCTGAACGACAGCAGAGGGAGAATTTTGCGCTCAGTCCTCTTCAGCAGAGTTGATAGAGCCAAACTAGAAGGGTGTTGGACGTGTGCGGGGTTTGGGCGTGAAAAGGAACGAAACTGAAGTTTTGTGAGCTGTATGATCACTCGTTACGAACCTCACTTGCCGGAATGACTGGGCGCTATCAGAGCGGAAGAGGAGGCGAACACTTTAAAACATGTTGACACGTGTGGGAACATCATGGAATTTTTGCGATTGTACAGAAAAAATTGAAGTGTAAAATGTGAAGCAGGAACAACGCGTGTGTTGAACATCTTTGGATCACACTTTGCCGTGACGTAGAATCAGTGCCGAACGGGCAATAACGACAAAAAAAAGCAAAAACATAAGAAAACCCATGAAAAAGTACAAAAGTCAAAATGCAACAAAAAATACAATGTGAATTGCTTGGAGTTTTAATGTATTGACTTTGTATGATACATTACAACGCAACTCGAGAAACACTTTTCCAAATTCGTTTGTGTTGAAAGCAAAATGCAAGGGAAGAAGGTTTTGTACAGCACACCATGAGTGAAGAGGTGAAAGCCGGATTTCTTGTATTCTGCTTGAACAGCCCAAGGATTTAATGCTGGGCATAGTAACTTAGTTTTCTGTGAGGTTTGGCCTGAATTATGTCTCATTTGTACTGTATAATTCACATTGTATCCCCCGTAACTGAAGCAAGAAAATGCAGAAAATGCAATGAAACCGAACACGAACAAACCGGTGAGAAGAAGCAATATTCTGCATGTTAATTTTCGGAATTTGTGGCATTTGCGAGGCAGTGAATTCTGTCAGAGAAGCAAGGGTAACATCCAAGGATGGTTATTTTGTGGTCACATGGTGACTCCTGTATCCAACCATAACGAAACAAGGACGTGCATTTCTTTTGGCCAAGAGATGCAAGTTTTTGGTCATTCGCAAGAGCACTTTTTGTGCAGGTAAAAAAATATTGACGAGTTTGTCAACTGTAAGCAGCTTTTCATTCAGTTCTTCCCAACGAAAAGCATTTGAAACTCCGTCTGAAGAGAAAGGGTTGTTTGCTGGTCGTGGTGAACCACGAGTTTGGGTTGGACTTCAGACGTCGAGGTGTGAAGACAATTTTCGTTGGAAATAACTGACGGGAAAATGCGTGCGAGTTGCCGTTGACAATCTCTGGTCTTTCAACATATGGAGACCTAACCAAAACGAATTGTCATTGCGGTTGAACAAATGACAAAATTCCACAGTCGGAAGAAAAATTGAAGGAATGACAATTCGCCATTGGAACATCGCTTTGTGTCTATTGAACAGCAGTGACACCAACTTTTTGTTTGACAATGCAAGAGCGTGAAGAATTGTGACGAAATGTTGAAAAGGTTGTCAACTTGTGTGAAACGTGGACAAAAACATCAACAAGGACAAATTTTCTGTCTGAACACCAAACAAAACGTTGGGGGTAAAAAGACAGAAATTAAAATGCGACAATGTCAAAATTTCTCGTTCGGAAGCAAGATGTGTGGTGTTTGCAAGTGCACAGCAAACGCCTGTATGGTTGCGGTCTTCTGGGATTTTCTGACATTGTCACGTTTTGAAAGAAAAAAATAAAACAAAAACGAAAATGAACGAAAAAAGAACAAACATGCAAAGAAAACTGGTCTTTCTTGTTTTTGCGCGGTCTAGGAATCAACGTTCGAAAAGAACTGCGTTGCTTTCATTTCGCAGCAACTCGGAAAACATCACTCTCAAAAAGTCTTGGAATCGTACAGATTTGGACCCATTATGCAAATATACCGGCAGCTTTTCGTAAAATATTTATTTCCCAACAATGACTCAGAAAACACTCGTAAAAAAACCTTGGAATCGTAAATAGATTTGGACCCACAGCTGCAAGTTTCCTAAATTCGACAAATATTTTCTGCTGCAACACTCGCCGCGACTCCTTCAGTCAGACTGGCTGCGCACAACCTCCTCCTCCAGAGCTCGGTATTTCCGCACCATCGGTGTGTAAATCTGAAAGTCAATCGCAGTGTTGAGTCAGAATGTTCGCATTACGCTTCCGCGCGCTGCGACGAACATGCTGGTACTTTTCTTTGTCACGTATTCACACAGATGCAAGATAAAAACCTGCACCAACCAGATTGTGCAGAACGCTTCAAAGTTGCTTTTGCAATACGGTTTCTGCAACACGGAAGCACAGCTGATTCACACGCAATTGGTGCTGCAGGGCACCGGGTCGCACGACTCACCTTCCCAGCGTCAGGACTGGGCGTGGCCGCTCGCGCGAACTCTGGTGCTTCCTTCACCACGTCAGCGAACGATGTGTCCCCTCCCAACCAACCTGAACAACAGGAAAATTGTTCAAGTACTGTCATGGAAACGGTCGCTGCTTACGAAAGAAGATCAGAGTCCACAAATCTTGAGAAAAGATCATGCCGCGAGCAGCAAAAGTGTGTTTCTCCTGGCGGGCACATCCGTTTGTCACAGACTCACCGTGCTTCGCCCTGTACGCGCAGCCCAGACAGGCCGAGTTCGCTACGTCCTGGATGTACACGGGACAGTTGAACACGTCCGATAACACCTGCACAAAGCAATGACCAATGTGTGTTGGAGTGACAAGGCTTGTGGTGGGCGACTTGGATGCAAGACCATGTAAATCGTTGCTGCAAACACAAGCACATACACAAACATACATACAAACACACACACACACACACACACACACACACACACACACACACACACACACACACTTCAAACCTGCAAGATGGCTTTGTTTGAAGATGCACCTCCCGTGGCCAAGATTCGCGAAGATTCATCTGAGACGAACCAGAAAGAAACTGACAATGTGCTTTTGCTTCCCAAGGAACAACGAGTGCAACTCGGAGAAACAATTTTGTATTTCGTTCACTGAATTGATCCGGCTGCACATTGTCCTCACTCAGAGTGTAGCCCAGCTTCTCAGCATGAACCCGCTTCGCCAGGAACTGGCCTTCGATCAGCGCTCTCACTTCAACCTCGGCGCTGAACTTCTCAACCTGCAACAAAACAAGAAAGCAGAACATTATGCCTCTTACCATCGACGTTGCACAAGACAGGCTTATTTCTAAAGTGTAATTGAGAACCAGATGACTTTTCCCCACAAGGAATCCACAAAACCAGAATATTGTTTTTGGTTTTGTTGCCCTGTTCTTTTCTTTCACAAGTCAATGTAAAGCCACTCACGGTGTACACACCTACTCTACTCTGTTCATGGACACCAGGCCCGAACAAAATTCTGCCCCTCCCACTGAAGTCTTGCCCCCTCAAGTTTTGCCCTTTTCAATGACCACAATCCGAAACCCGCTCCAGGAGGCCCACCTTTTTGCCTGTGCTGTCGAAGCGATGCTCCCCAACCACATTCGGAGTAATTTCCTGCGCATCGAAGTACATTCCTGCAAACACAAACAAAAGTGAATCTGCTCCCTCTTTTTAGATCAGCGTCATTTGCACGACTGTTTTCCCCAACAAAAATGAAATGTGTGGGTACGAGAAGATTGAGACCCAGGGAACCTGCCCCTCCAGTGTTGTGCCAACCTTGGGCTTGGACTAAATCCTGGGTTTGTACCTGAGCCAATGCAGGACCATGCAAAAGGAACAAGGTTCTTCACCAGGAGGCCAAACCTACCGATGTTGCCCTGGTTCCCCAGGGGCGACGCCTGCAGCAGCTGGTCAAATTTCTCCCACGATCCAGCCGCGCACGAGTCGCGAATTCGCTCCCGCGTCAGAGAGCCGTTCTTGTAACTGAAGAATAAAAAGTTTGACAGTGTCGCATCCACTCCTAACGACAGCGCATCTTCAGGTCCGGCGATCGAGAAGCAAAATACCAAGCACAGGCGCCCCCAACTTCGGGGTAGATTTGTGCTACAATCTTTGCATTGAAAATATATAGCTGTGATGCGCACTCCTTCTTTTGATGTGCACTTTTGGGTCAAGAAAGTGCGTATTTTACGTGGGTTCCCGAAGTTTCAGAAAATAAAACTTCCTGCAAGGATTTTCTTCGAGGGTGGGGTCACACGAGGAAGATCAACTCACCATAGCAAAGCCATGCAGGCGGCGGTGTCCACCGGGTTGGCGAAGATGTGGCCCTGCAGCGCAGGCCGTGGCTCGTCCAGCCACAGGAACAGGGTGTCACTCGTGCCCAGACTCACCTGTCATACAGGGGGCGCAAGTGAAGGTGGTTTACCGAGGTAGAATCAAAGAATTCTGAGACTGTTGTTCTACTTGATTATTGTCGTCAGTGAAATGGGAGCGGTCGAGAACTAGTCATGTTGAGTCTCAGAATTCTTTGACACAACCTCGTATTGCAAGAAAATGTCCCATAACAAAAGCAAGCGTCAGTATCATTTGGTGTAAAAGTCTCATCAGAGGGGAGGTGTTGGGGTGGGTGGGAACAACGCAAACCAAAACCACAGGGACCTGTTCTGTTCAGTGTTTTGCTCCCTCCTGCTGTCCCACGAACCCCTTGTCGAAAAGGAACGGAATGGATAAGGGCGCTCATCTGCGTGCAAAAACAGGTTAAATTTCAAGAGCAGAGATACTCACAATAACGTCTCCTCTCTGCAGTCTCATACCCGCCACAGAAGCTGAAATGTGAAACAGGAACAACTGTAACTGGTGATTTTTGGTGTCACACGCACGTCATCTGATTTCCTTCGGCCCACACCGGCCTCACCTGGATTGTCTCCGGTGAAGGCGACCACTTTGCACTCGGGGGAGAATCCGAAGCGGTCCGCCATGTAGGCCGAGACGCCGCCCACGACGCGCTGTGACGCCACGACGTCCCCGAGACGCGACGCCAGCCCCGGCGCGCACGCCTACAGACACGTGTGCAGCGGTTCGTAATCACGGTCACAAAACGTGAGGTCCTGGTGCTTTGTAATCCGGGTGAATGTAACGAACACCAAGAAAGCAACTTTTCACTGCTCCAAATTTTGGTGTTATGGGTCCCACATAACCTCCAGTGGGTGCAGGTTGTCTCACATTCATGAGAGGAATGCAGTGAGTTGAGTAGAACACTGCAGTCCGCATGAGGCGTCTGACACAAAATTATGTTGCAAGGCCGATTCTTCCCCCCCCCCCCCGCCATTAATTTTTGTGTCGCAGGCACAAAATTTCATTTTCACACAAACATGTCCTCCGTGTGGTTCGAGTCCCTCGATCCAATCCTGGGTCCGCCCGGTGCTCACCTCGAGGCAAGGACTTGACCAGGTTCTCGTCCTGATGTCCATCAGGTTCATTCCGGACCCGTCACTGTCGTCGATCGGAGAGTAATCCCCGACAAAGAGGCAGGCTCCGAAACTGCTCACCAGCGATATCCTCTGCGACATATGAGAACAAAAGTCAACATCTGCAGAGGTTTGCAAAACGTTCGCACAAAAGAAGGAAGAATTTCTGTGCGTTCCTTCATTTGCGGTTTCTGCACTGTTCGTTTCTGAAGAAAAGAAAACGTGGAACACAGCAGTTTTGCGTTGAAAACCAAAACGTTTTGCGTCTTTTTGTCACCTGGCGCCCACCTCAGTGTTCTCGTAAGCCTCTGGATTTTCTCCGTAAATTTTGGCAATTTGGTTTCCGGTGAACCTCTCGTACGCCCGAGATCCCGTGATATCCGCGACTTTCTGAAACAAAACGAAAATCTGAGCATACGCAGGAAAAATTGCTACACATGCACGAGCCAGAGAGACGACACAAAGAGAAGTCTCTTGTGTGCAACCTGTGACGTTGTCTCACCTGGGGTCCTCCCAAGGCAGCTTCGAGCGCCCGGCACTGTTTGGTTGTGCTCGAGTCCATCCAGATGGGTGAATCTGGCACACTGAAAGAATCCTGTGGAGAAAGATTGTTTCGTTCAACTGGAAATAGACATTTGAACTCCAAATGTTTCTTGAACTTCGTTGACACAAAACCTGCTGCAGCAAACACCCGTTGTGAGCCCCATTTGAAAATGCAAATGTGATGCATTGCTTCGTTTTTGGAGAGATATCCGGCAGGCATCGTCGAACGATTTCTGCTTTGCACCTCGTATTCCCTGACCTTGAGTTGTTCGTGCATTGGTTTGTCGGGCTGCAGATTGCGAAGGGTCTTCCGGGCTCCCTGTTTCCAGTACACACTGCCATGTTGCTGGAAAACCAATTGGTAGCGTTGTTCAGAAGTTCAATCAGAATTGTGATTTCTATTTCTTTCGCCTTTGCAGAATACGAGGATGAATCACTTGTTCTTGGGATTTATCATGTCTGTGACTGCTCCAATCATTGTGCAACAGACTACAATGCCTGCTGACTCCAAGCAGCAAAAGACATTGAAAATTGTATCAAATGGCTTCGTCATGATCATCTCTGAAAGCACGCTAAATCCCAAGAACAAGTGATTCATCCTCGTAGTGGTCTGCGTCTCACCTGCCCGGTTCCTGAGAGTGCTGCGATCCTCGACACATCCACTTTGCTCGAGCTTTTCATTCGATCAAGCGCAATGTCCACGGCCTGGAAGAAATCACGCTGCATTTCATGACTCCAGATTTTTCGTGATGACGACGACGACTGAACAAAACGTAGCTGTGTTTGGTTGAGTTGCGGGAACCTGACGAACCTTGACCCACATGAGAGTCGGAGCTGTGACAGTCAACCCGTCCTCGCGGACATGAGCGCCACCTTTGGTTCTGAAAAAAGAAATGGTTTCGAACTTGAGCTTCAGGAATTGGAATTTGTAACAGCAATCGCACAATGCATCGGGTTCTCCATCTGTTCATCAAATCAAACTCTGGTGACAAGAATGAGAAAGGTTTGAAACAGCTGTCGAGCCTAAACACGAGGGTGTGTCAACCAAGGTAGGAATTTGCTTGTTCACCGTCGCACTGTCAGACACGGGTTGACTTGACACCAGAGCTGACCAGTCGGGTGATCCTTTCGTGAAATTAATCACAAGAACAGGACAGCTCTCAGAAGGGCGTTTGTTTCATCCTCCTTGACACAAACGGTTGAGAAAGTGCAAGAAATCGCTCTCATCAACTGCATCATTTACAGCCTGAAAACTAAAGCTCGTACTTAAATTCTGGCAGATCAGTGTCGAACTTGAC
>JAAUXT010116459.1_pt1 | contig 40000 bp, 48 predicted proteins | sample 7278171 | NCBI WGS metagenome assembly JAAUXT01 (sample SAMN14350112, study PRJNA611818) | marine sediment metagenome | isolation source: surface marine sediment (1.8m) | place: French Polynesia: Moorea | collected 2018-08
AACTCTGGGACCTCTTACTTCAACTAAAAAAAATTTTCAGGTACTTTTTCTATTGAGTCTTTTGGGCTTTTTCAGGGTGAGGTCAAAATTTTTTTCCAGGTTTTGCAATACTTTTCCAGGTTTTTGCTAAAAAAAAACCCCCTGTTTTTCCAGGTTTTCCAGGTTGGGTCCTGTTTTTCCAGGTTTTCCAGGTGCGGTGGGAACCCTGCGAATTGTATCAGACAAATCTTTTTGTCCCGTCGGGGCTCAAAAGTATGTCAGTTGAGGTTATTTGTTGACACACCTGGCTTCGGTCCGACCTGAACATCTCCCGAACGAAGCATCATTGTATAAGATTGTCATTGAGGTCACTGTCTCGCGTGGAAGGAGAAGAAAAATTGGTGTCTTTGAGTTGGTGGACAGCCCAACGAATATACCGGTTTACAACCACGCTTCAGACCGTCAAGGAATTGCAGGAAGTAGTTGCACAGCTCGAATCACATGAGGGTCCGTCTGGGACAAAGGACCTGGAGAACGAAGGCAAACTCGAACGAAGCTCTCATTTGCAGCCGGCCAATAGTGCATTGTGAGATGACTGAAAAGGAGCATCACGGTAGGCACGGCGTTCGGACATCCCGGCAAACACCGCAGCTCCATCAATCATCCCTCATATGCTATCTACACTGGACCTTCTTGAGCCCCTCAGATTCACGTATGATGTATCTGAGATTGACTCTAAGCACGACAAGTTCACCTAGAAAGGGTACTGGCTTTCCTGGCAAAAGCAAAGTCGTGTGCTTGCAGGTTGAAGTGGTGGCACGTCGTCAATATGATCGAAAAGCAAGAAAATCACTTCATGTGAGGATTAAAAATTTGCTGCATCACAGTAGGGGACTCTTGCATTTCACTGAAATTCAGGCAAAATGAAGGTACAGTGCGGAACGCTGACCTACGCGATTGGGATTTTATCCAATATTTTTGTCCGTGGAATCTAAGTGATACGAAAGCTTTCACTGACAGTCCCTCGATTCAATGAAATTTAGGCACTGTGGTGACGGCATTCAGAACCGAAAAAGCCGCCTTGGTTCACTGCATCACCCTCAGCCAGCCCATTGTGTGCAGTGAAAATGGGATAAAAATTTATTGCAGCTCTCAAACTTTTGGCAGCGCGGATACAATAAAGGAAATGGCGGCAATCAGAAGGTTCCTGTGGAACTGATCGGAAAGCATGTTGACATAGCGATTCCACGCACGTAAAAGCAATAACAATCAGGCAGCGCTACTGAAGTAATGTAAGCTTACTTCCCCATAACTTACTGCCTCACATGGGAATTATGTCTAGCTCGGCATTCTTACTTATAGATAGATCGATACCTTGGTCTCCAAAGAATCATTCTTGCAAAGGTACTGAAGTAATTCGATGTTGTGATAAACACAATTGGAAGGAGCTGCTCGTCAGTACAAACAGTTTCATCAACATCGCTGTGCACAGCTTAGCAACCGTCGGTTTTGCATGTGCAGAACCTGCATTGAAGCATTCACAGGCAACACAAACGTGCGAGATCCATGAGAGCTAGGGAGTGTGTTGTTCCTGCTCGTATCCTATTCTCAGAAAGGAAAACATCAAGTCTGATGTCTCGTTACGTGAACGAGAGACATTTTAATCTGGTGGAAAAGAAAATTAATTCCTTGGGACAACACAACGATGTTTTGTCACTTGAGAAAGCAGAGTAAAGCCGGCGTCGTTTGAATCTCATTCTCGAGACAGCTTCTTTCCCCAAGAGCTTGCATCTCAACATTCCATCCACCAACATCCTCTTTGTGTCTTGCAATACAATCTGTTTACGAAACCTTTTAAATCACACTTTGCATAATTACCACGAGTGCTGTACTCTCATTAACAAGATTATTGTTGCACAAACTTGGGCAGCTTAATAATTTAAACCGAGGGAACATCACAAGGAGACTCTTTTGTGATAATTGGGATTTATTCTTGCGTCCACAGCTTGAGACAGTGTTATGCATTATGCAACGCAAAGGTGCTATTTTTATAACCCTTTGTACTCTGTGGAAAATGTTCTTCACAGGTTTCTTTCGTGCTTTTGCAAAAAAAAATTCGGGCATGGGGAGTAAGGCTTGTGTGACTTGCTGAAGCTGCTGAGAAGCCAAAGCCCAAGGACACGCTTTTGTTCAGGGAAGAGACTTTTATGAGTCATTGTACGCTATCTCGCGGCTGCCTACAGCTGTTTCCTCACGAGGTAACTGTCGAGAGTCGCGAAGGTGCGACGATGCACTCCCCGCGCAGCGCAGCTCGTTAATCTTGCGCCGCAGAAGAAGACCCTGGCCGCGGCGTCCCCGGCTCCCTCAATCTCCCGGATTGAACACCAGCTCATCGTTCCCAAGCCACGGAGCTTCTCGAGTACCCAGGCCCAGACACTTCCGGAGTCTGACTGCAAGTGAAGACTGATTGCATGTTCAGAGATTGTGTGTCCGAGATCTGGAAGTTGATGTCTGCACGCAAGGTTTCCAGGTGAGTTAATTAGTTACAGGAGTAAGATCCAGTTCAAATGAATTATCACACTGAAATATTCCTCACAGGCCACAAGCACCAGCATTCGTGGAGTCTGAAACAAGAAGGCAACAGCACCGCCTCTTCAAACATGTTTCACGTTGGGATGCTCAAAAATTGGGAAAGTGCTTCACGTGGAAACTATTGGTTTGCAGCTCTTTCGCGGCAACTGCCCAGGGGCATTTCCTCTTTTGTCAACTGTTTAGCTATTGTGTGCAGCCTTTGTTGCTCGATGAGCCTTTTCAGTTTGGTCGGAGAGATGAGTGCCCTCTTTCTTTTGAGAAGAAACAGGTCCACCAAACTCGAAATCAGGAACAAATCTCAGACCCTGAAAGCTTCGACAGAATCGGAGTGCTTGTGTGGGAGGAAATCAAATGAACTGACCATGCCAAAAAGGTTGTTGTGTTGTGCCTTGGGTTCCAGTGCACATGTGCAGGTGAGGCACGTTGTTGGCTCTGTTCTGCATTCTGACAGTTTTGGAATATTCCGTGTTTTGCATTGTCTGTCGCATCAGCTTGTGTTTGTTCTTTTATTGTTCTCGACTGTCCTCTCGATATCTCTTGCCGTACCTGTGCTGTTAAGGGTTTGGCAGATTCACTATGTGTCACATTCCATTGTTGGCAGTTGGCAGTTGCGCCCAGTGGCATTTGCCATCAGCACAAACGGGTGTGGTTTGTACCGAGATCCACCTTTGCATTTAGTTTCAAATGACAGACCACAACCATTCTACCTTTTGTGCCAGCACAACTTCAATCAGGCGGGAATGGCCGCCTGGTGAAATGGCCTGCGATGTTCACGCCGATGACCCGAGGGCAGTTCCTTCAACAGATGTGTGTCTCTGGGACAAGGGGCACGAGGGAGTGAGCTCCAGCCAGCGAAACACTCTCACAACTCCACGGTGCCGCCGTGCAGCTCACATCAAACAGATGATTGCAGCTGAAACACGCTCGCGAAGTGTGGCGGTGTGGACCACTTTCTGAGCCTGCAATATTTTTGTCATCAAGGGTTGTTTTGGATGAATCGTGGAACACTTTCGCAATCGCAACAAACTTATGGAAAGTCATGAATTCCCCATTCCCCACCGTCAGCACTTGATATGGAATTTTCGTGTTCTGATTACAGATTTGGAAATGATTTTTCGTAATACCCCATTGAAGCTATTCTTTGGGAAGGTTGTCTTTCAAAGTAAATCATTATTATGCAAATCACAGATATTCTTCTGACAACCCAGATTAATCTTCCACGGATCGTGTTGGCGCAGATTCAAAATTCCACGCAACATGCATCATAATTGTTCAGGTGGGATTCATGACTTTCTCTTCGCACAAAATTTCACCACGAAAGGTCTGTCAATGTATCTTGACTTTCTTATGATTCAGGTTTGTTGCCCGTAGCCTGATTCAAATGTCAACCTGAATCTGGACTTTCACTGTGAGCAGCCCGATAGGGTCAGCCTCTACCCAGGACTTGGGTCAAGCACTGCCTGATCGAGAAATCCTATCTGCACTAATTTACTCGGTCTGAGCTCCCCGTGGCCGCTTCTTTGTCGCAAGCAGAATGTGACTGGAATCTTGGAGTTGATTCCTACTGTGCTGCAGTGGTGCTAATGAGTCACTTGATCCTTGAATTGATTCTGCTTTGTTTGTCTCCTGTATTTAAGCACATGTTCTCACGTCACCCACGGATGTACGAGTAATTGATACGCGCACAGATTCTCCAATTTACTGCCAGTTGGATATTTCGCTCCTGCCACGATTCCCTGGTGGAAGAAACATTTTGAATATATATATACTTGCAGACATTTCTTTGCCAGGCAGACAAACTTCAATCGGTAAATTCAAGAGAACAAATTCCGGCAGACACACAAACCAAGTGATATCACTGTCGAATCCAAACCAACTTGGTCCCAAATGTAATTTATTCATGCAATTTTGAGATTCACTTGGGACCCTTCATCAGCTGTCACCATATCTGTGCTAATCAACGTTTCAAACCGTTCTCTGCAAGTTTGTGGTCTGGGAATTGAAGCCCGATGGTGTACGAGTGTGAGAGTCCACTTGTAACGCAAGTGTGTACAATTTGTTCTTTTTGTTTTATTGGGACCCCGTCTGGTTTTTGAGCCCGCGCGGGGAAGCTAACCAAAAATTTGTTCCATTGGTCTTGGGCAAAGCAATGAAACCAGTGGTTGTTTTCCACTTTCCAAAACCAATGGTTTCTTCCAGGCAGACAGCCAGGCAGGCAGCCTCAGCCTGTTTTCTGGAACAAAACTTGTGTGTTGTGATCACAATGCCTGTTTTCTTTCTCTGTCATTGCCTTACAGTTGTGATTTCTGTTGAGGCCACAAGGGAGCATGGTAGGCCCTTATGGCACCTGAAGAGGACAGTGAACTCAGCAAGAGTGTGATACAGTAGTCAAAAAGAAACAAATATTCAGTAAAGGTGTTTGAATTTAGCTGACAAACACCTGAATTTCATGTCACAAAACTTCCTCTCGTCTCAGGATGATATTTTCAGGCCTGAAACCTTTTCAGGTCTGTGCGAAAAATCGCCTCTCGTTGGGAAGTCGGATTCTGAAATAACCAACGGAAACTGAACATGATTGACACTTTGCGATTCAGCGAAGAATGGTGGAGGTGCTGCTTTTGTGTCTTTTGCAGAACTGCTGCTGTGAGCACAAAGCTTTGAGAAACACATTCTGTGAAAAGAAAGGAACAGCAGCACTTCAACACATCACGTGCCAGTCAGACTGAACAGCTCTCAGACATTTGTGTTCAAAGCTCGTATTTAGGATTAATGTGTCACTCAGATAATAACATTTGTCTTATTTCATTAACCTACATTGCAAGCTGAGGCCATTGCACACGAACATTAAATTGCTTGTTGACCCCAAACAGAGCACGCAGGACTATAGATTCACGACCCTCATCCCCTGCACTGTCAGACAGGTTCACCTCGTGCACGGAGGCAGGACGGTCATGTGTCAAATGATGCACACATCCCAGGATCAAAACCTGGGCATTGCATCTTGGATCTGATTGTTGGTTCAAGCCAATGTATTTCCCTCTGTTCCCAGCACCTTCTTGAGACGTATCTTGTGCTGCTGCTCAATTATCAATATGCTTTTGCAACAACGCAGCAAAGAGCTCAAGGAAGAGTCTGCTGAGACTGAGATTCCACAATGTGATGTGAAAATCTAAAGGAGAATGAGGGGAAGGACCTCGGTATGAAATGAGAGAGAGGGGGGCAGTGAGGAGTTTGGTGGTGATTCCTACTTCACGGGGACACTGACTCCGAAACTGATAAAGACATGAATGTTCCAAGGTACCTTTGGCTGTGTAAAGGACAAACCTCAACAAAAAGCTCAGAGGTGACTCACATCAAAATGACAATTTCCAGGAAGCCTCTGTTGTTTTATTTTTAATTTTGCTGTCACAATGTGCAAGGATATTGTCTCAACCTTTTTGTTTGGATGGGGTGCAGCTTTTTGCTTGTGGCCTGATGTGAAGGTGATCATCATCAAGAGTGCCATTTGTGACCAGCGTTTGTGTTCTCCATGAAATACATTGAAAGTTCGTCAGAGAACAGGGAAGGCATTTGTGGGGGGTCTGGCAAGGTGTGGCTACAGTGAAGAGGAGTCACTCACAAGCTGACTCAGATGACATGGCTTTTCCCCACAGAATCAAGTTCACCATGAAAAACAAAGTTCTACCACATGTAATTCTTGAAAACCCTTGTCGCACCAAACGTTCGCTGTACTGCTTTTCCTTCCCGTGGGTCAACCCCACACCGGACCAGCTTTAGTATTTAGATATGGAAAACACCCAAAGACGACGTACCCTGGCAAACTTGTGACAGATAGCCGTCTCTTTGATGTGAGCATTTCTGATGTTTGGGTGTCACAGAGCCCCAACCACCCATTCCTTTGAAGCCGCTGAAACGTGTCAGTCACGTGTCGGTTACGTTTTCGCACAAAATTGATTCCCCGAAGTGAAGAAAGGCAAATTCCAACTTGACTAGAAACACGAAATCGTTTTCGTTTTCACACCCAGCTCCGTGGCTTCAGGGTGGTGGTTCTGCTGCCAACACAATCCCAACCAGCTACTCAAAGGACCCCTACAATCATGAATCAGGGCATGTGAAATGAACTTGGGAGTGGGAAGGGGCCCGGGGATTGAGCCTGATTAATTCTGCACACCAGTGGACTGATGATGCAGAGTTCTCTCTTCCACCATTCACCGCGTGTACCAAATTCACTGCGAGCTCTTTTGTTCCCTCGGCCTGATTAAATTTACATCCCTGCTTCGGATTTAACCGAGTTGTGGCGAAGGGGTTTTCGGAGTGGAGCTCATTCACATTCTGACACCAGTGTCCATCAAACCGGAATCGCGCTGAGAATGTCAACTTTCCAATGTCTGTCCCAGATTTGATTTCTCTGATGGATGCGAGACGTTTCACGTTGAGTGCTGCTGAAACTGAACGTTGGTGCCCCTGCCTCAAATATGGATCCAAACAAACTATTCTTGACAGCTGCACCCAACTGATCACCACTTGTTGCAGGAGCAAACCCAACGGTTGGTTGAGTGTGGTCCCAGCCATCAATACCCACTTGATACCCGTGACACCCACAGTCGCAACGTGCCGGAAAAATGGTGCAGCGCGTGTGAGGGGTTTCATGCGAGCGCGTTGTGGGGCCCTGTCCCCTGTGGATGTGTCCTTGTGATGACAGACTCCGCACCAGGATCCGCCGGAGAGAAGACGTGCCGCAATCATTTCACTGACCCTGTCGATCTGGGGAAATCTGTCGAAAACCTTTTCGATACTTTCCAAATCCTCAGTTCATGCCAACTCGAGAAAGTTGAGATCCTGCAGTCACCGTGCGTTGCATTGGAGGGTATCTCCAGAAACCACTTGGAGGAGGAATAGTGGCAATTTTTGTACGTTTCAACCTGTCTCAAAGTTGCTTGACCCAGTTGCTCGCCTTGCAGCAAACCGTTCCTTCTGACGATTTGCCATGCCGATTTGCTTGAGATGATGCTCGATTTTCTCAACAGCTGATTGGAGCTCTCTTGGTGGAAAGGACTTACATAACATGATCAAGAGGGCCAACTGGCAATTATTCTTAGGCCTGCTAAATAATTCAATTGTCAATGTAATTATATTTGATTAATAGCGCATGTTTGGACAGTGGTTTCCTTGGAAGCGAAGAAATGAAGACAAACAACAATGACGATCAAGTCTGAGGGACCTCCAGCTGATTGTGAGTGCTACGGAGCCTTGGCCTTTCCTTGACCCCGAAAAAGTACCCTGCTTTGAGCACCTTTGTAATTTTTCGTGTTGCTTGTCTGACGTTTGGACTTCAGAGGGTGCGGCAGATCACCCAAAAACGCCATCAAGTCGCCTGTATGTACGAGTTACATTTGTGTGTCTAGATTCCTTCAACTCAGCCCCCTTCTGTTCAAAGGGACGCATCCTCTGCTGAAGGGTTCATGTCAAGGGTATGCGTGTGTTCCCCGTGAATTGTGTGGCCTCAAATGGTCGTGGTGGTTTGTGTGCGACAGGGTGTGGTTGCGTCACAGACGGAGCGCTCAGAGTTTGATTTTCCTTGAGTCAGAGTGAAGATTGCGTGATCTACTTTGGGTCTCTGCGGAGAGGCGAGCGCATGGTTCAGTTCCGGTCCTGTCCAGACAAAACAGGAAACAGACTTTGAATCAGACCGCGGGTTCCAAGAGTTCGTGTGGTATGTAAATGTCTCGGACCACGCGGGTCAAACAACGCAATCAATTTCCCTCACGCCTGTCGGTTATATGAGTGGGTATGTACATACGATTTGTCACAGCCAGATGCAGTGCAATCTCTTCCTGCCACTTGCAGCTGATCTTCCTATTATCCGTTGCAGCTTTTCCATTTATGTTCGCCCAAGCCTCAGTTCATTACATACTGAGAAAGTCGACAGTGCATGGGCATGAATGAACACTACCCCGTCATTCAGCCTCGGGCTTCGTCAGGCCCGGTGCGTATAAATCAGTTCAATAGGTGGGACCAAACAAGAGTATCTGAAGGTGAAGCGCGCCAAGTGTGCGAGTATTTCCATTGAGCTTCATATATGGTCACTCACAACGTTCCCTGTCCTTGTGAGATGAGAACGCAACACTGACATTCATTGTTCGGGTTTCAACACTGTTTCTGTTTGACGAGAGCAGACAGATACTTTGCCGTGTGTTGAGGAATTCAGACAGCGCAGAAATCTCGCGATCGCATGACGTCCCGACCGTCGTCATGATGAACGAGAACCATGTTGGAAAAGGCATCAATTCGGCAGACTGCACCTTGTGTTTGCTGTCGGGAGCTGCAAACAGTCGACGCAGATGATGTATTTTGCGCGATTCCAGGCAGCGATCCCCAGTAACAAATTGACTAACCAGGTCTGATTGATGTCACCCTCGCCCAACCTCTGTGGCCTTGATCCACAAGTAACGCATCCATTTGATCCAAGTCCAGATACGCTTCCATCTGCAGACATGTTGCACCACGCGAGCAAACAAGGTTCGCATCAAAGTAAAATCCACCACGTATGTGCCTTTGAATTCCAAATGCAGCTGTGTGGTGGACCTGAAGACTGTCCAGACCGCAGCAGGTTCATTCTTTACATTCTGACTTTGTAAGTTCCGATACAAAGATGAAAGAGATGTGGGTGAAGCAGATGGTTCTTGTGACTCCCTGACTCCTGACATGTGTGTTTGTTCCATTGTCAAACATTCCGTCTGTAGTTTCACCGAGAGATTTTCAGGGAGAGATCCCATGAGGACTCTGACCTCCCCATAACATCGCCCTCGACACCTGTAGTTTGTCTGCGAAAGGTAAAATCTCGCCTTCAGGGTTCTTAATTAATTGCTGACACACACACACACACACACACACACACACACACACACACACACACACACACACACACACCACGGAGGCTCCTTTCAAAACTTACTTGTCACACAAGAAGAAGGATGCCTTGTGTCTTTCAAGAACGTTGCGCGAGTGAAACCATTCCTGCTTTTTGTAGAAAACTTAAAGTTGAGGTTTTGCAGCAGCAACCATCTGTGTGGTAAAAAAAAACGAAATGACCACCAGATATGTTCGCGATTGTCTTTGTTTGCCTGTCTGTGATGACATTCACTTCCTCAAGAGAAAGTGGCTGAAAACCATCCTGGTTTGCAGCTGAATGTTCAGCAAACTTGTGAGTTTGCTTCACCGAGTGCGAGGTGTGTCGCATTCAGAAACACACAAAATTCCGCATCTATCACTTTTCATGACTGATGGGCTCCGCAGAAGGCACATCTCAAAGCATTTACATTGCGAAATTACATCTCCCAGGACTGATAGAAACTCGACCAATGCAGGAGAAAAATTGAATCGTCCCACCGAAATGCAGCGTGAAACCAAATGAGAAATATTTTGAGGCCCACATTGGATGGTTCCTTGACTCCGGAAACTGTGTCACATCAGTTTGAGATTCTGAAACATGGGAAACATTGGGGTGGTGGTGTCCGTTTCGATCCATTTTCAGTTTTGCACCGTTGTTCAGTGTAAATTTTCGGGCAAATGTCAACGGAACTTTGGCCCCCAAAATGCAATTGCATGTGTGTGCCCTCACAAGGCCCGGCCAAAAGAACACCTTTGCATAGTCTGATGAATGCAAGGGCCAACAAAGAGCGGTTGACCCCTGGAAAAAATGTTTCCTCTCGTGCCAAAATTCAAAAGGTGGACCCCGATACCTGTGTGCCTGCCATGTTCCGGCAGGATCGTCTCGAACCTTCTTTCCTTCTCTTGCAGACCAAGCGTCCAGTGACTTTGAGCGCACAGTGACCTTCCGAGGAACTGGGTTGTGGTCCTCCCAATGAAAAACAAACAAACCGTCAAACCTTCAGACACAATTGATTTCCAAGTTTTGGCCCCTGAGGACCGATGGGAAGCCAACCCCACTGATTCAGCTCCTTAATCCACATAGGTAGGCGATGTCGTCAGGTGAATCTGTTTTCCCCACAAAAATAACTTTACCGGCACTTGTTAGAAGTCGCAGGTCTCAGAAACAAATTGCACAAAGAGATACTTGTCGGGGATTCACCAGGATGACATGATGACAGGCTGAGGTTCAAAATTCCAAGCGCTTCTGAAATCACAGACTCAAGCACACACCTCATGGCCAGCAGCAGAAATCCACGCACTTTCGGACGCTTTTCACGCTCTCCGGTAAGTGGTTTGCAAAGGAGCTCCGTTGAGAGAGGACAGCAGTGAATGGATGCCTCTGTCGGACCCCAGAGCCTTTCATTGTGTCACAGGGCATTCCAGAGGTCATTACTGTATTACAGGGACCTAACGTACGAGCAAGCCACCCGAGCCAATGTCACTACGGATGCTGCTCCTTTCATGTTGTTGTGGAAATGACACAGTTTGTGAAAAACTAGGGTCACGGGTTCTGCAGAGATTTCCTTGAGGGCAGATCCGTCCGCTGCAGAAACAGGGTCGATCACTGACCGTACAGCAGGACGAAATATGTTTCCAGGTTTCTGGTCTGGAAGCCAACAGGCTTCTTCACTTCTGCAATGGAGTTGATCTGTGGTCTGAAAGCAGGATGTGGCGCGTGTGAGTGCATCGGTTCACAAGGATCAAATTCTTCAGTAGATCCAGTGTGAACCGTGGGATGCCCACTCGAGTCGATCCCCAAGGGGGTCCTGCCTTTATCCTCAGAACTGGATTCCCCGGAAGTTACTTTTGTTGCTATTATCCTTGCAGTGTTGACCAGTGATGAACGTGTGGTCCTGATTTCTCTGTCACCTTCTCGGCAGAAAGCAGCCGCAGTTTGGAGTGATAGCTTTCTGTAGCTTGTGCACAAAGGGCTGAAGAATGCTGGGAGCGAACAAATAATTCACTTGATAAAAAGAAAATGTCAATTCAAGTCAGAATTAAGAAGACAAGATGACTTCGCACTTGTTATGGTATGATTGATTGGAGGAAATTCATTCATTGGGTGATAAATCATTGGATTCATGCGCATAATCTGACAAGAAATTGGCCTGAGGAACGGGAGTTAGAGGCAAATAAGCCTTCTCATCACCTTCAAGGAAACAAAACAGATTTATTTCACAAAGTTGGTTTCATGCAATGAAAATTTGTCTGACCTGGTCGTGGTTTCACAGCAAGTCAATGTCTGTTTCTGTCACTTTCTCTGCATCTGTGGGAGGTCCGCCATTGCCTCTTTTGATCATGGCTTCCGTCTGTTTTGAAAGTGAGAGAGAAAACCTTCATTTGGCTTGTCTGTACGTGTCAATCCGGGGGTTGTGCATTGTGCCAAAAGTCTTGTTTGCGAGAAGTGCGTAACTCCCTCCCAGCCTGGTGGCTGAATCCCAAGAACAAGGCACCTGCCTCTCACAGAAAACAGGTCGCCTATTCTGATGAAAGGTGAATCATGAGAGAAGAACGACAACCCTTTCTGAGCTGCCATTTTCTCAAAATCCACACGCTTGCTTTGAGGCGCACCAAACATGCGCAGCATGTGAGAAAAAAAATGATTGCAATTGTTTTGACATTTCACAAGGGATGAACTCTTTGGTCTCGGGGGAACCTGTTGGAACTGGGTGTGACAACTGGTAGAAGTGACGACAGATGCTGCACGTTGAGGCCGTTTCAATCTGAAAATCTGTTTCATCTCTCCTGCCTGGGACGAGTGCCTTGAGGCGGGCTTTGCGCCCACACCGTGTTGAAGCACCCAACCAAAGCGGAACATGTGGTTTGCAGAAAAAATAATTGCGGTTGTTGTTCTCTTGAGAATCTCATGAACGAAAATAAACTGCAGTCTGAGATCCAACTGCACTGTTCGTTCTTCAGATCAAAAAGCCAATGTTAATTTCCCACAGGATGCCTTTCAAACGCGCTCTTGTAATTAATTGCACGTTTTATCATCCGCAGTGAACCTTGAGGCTTGTGTCTCTTCCCTTTTGGAGATTGAAAAACGGAAATAACCGTTGCAAAAAGCTCATCATATGAACTCTGCTCTTTGTCCTGGGGAAATGACGTGTGCAACACTCATTGTTGCAACGCGCACTTGTAAACTGCACGCTCAACGTCTGCACTCAGTTCACCGGAAGAACTTGACTTGAAATATCATCCTCGAGTCAACGACAAAAAGTTGTGTCCGCAATGTTGTCCTTGACGGACCCGCAGTTTCCGGACAGAGCTTGTTTAAAGACGAGACAGACCCATTATTCATCATTATGGATGTAAATAGCCGAAGAAAAACTACTTCAAAGGGCAAATGATGCGACATTGGCTACGACGATAACACTGTAACAAAGCCAATGTGCCTTCTGAGCGATGGGTTTCGTTTCTGCAAAGTTATGAAGGGCATGCCACCGTTCGCACTTCCACAATGAAAGAATTCGACACTGAAGAAGCGACTTCGTGAACATGGGTATTGCATCCGGCTGAGTCTTCCTTTACGGTGGAATGGAGAAACTTAGCGCCTTCGTTGCCAACGAGACCGTAAAAGAGCCACAATTTGCTTCTGCGACAAGGACGTCTTCTCCTGTGCTTGACTGAGAACGAAACCCAGATGCATCTTGTGATCGCATCAGACACCCTTTTCGCTCCACACACCCATCTTCAAAGAACTGCATTCAACAGAATATTCCAGTCAGTAACTTTCGACGAAGTTGGTTGTCAGTTGGAATCTTTAATGTGTTTTTCCATTTTTCCTTCTAGAGGGGTTATTATAGATATTCAGTGAGAGGATGCCTCGAGCGTTACATTACGTTAACATATTGCAATGTAATGAAGCGCAGCGATGTACAAGGTAAAAACGAGCCCCATCTGTGTAGGCAAACCTAGTCTAGCATGAAACATCAAATCCTTTGAGGAAGACAAACCATTGCAATAATTGCACCAACACCGATCCTGCACCGGAAGGGTTCCCCGCAGCACGCAAATTCCTTTGGATTCTGCCAAAAGCATGAAGCCAAGTAGTTCAATCATACCCCGAGGACAGTTTGCTAATACTTTTCTCTGTTCCACAACACTCTAATTGGTTTTCAGGGGCTTCCAAGTCGGAAGGTGGATTCTCTGACGACCCGAGATTCGTATCTGTCACAAGTGGAATGTTTCGTAATAAAACATAAAAATCATTTGAAAATTCTGTGATATTTGTGTGAAAACCAAGGCTGTCATGGGTTGCTCCTCAGGCACAATTTGTAATCTTCTCGTGCTTGGCTCCTGTTTCAGGGACTTCACCGGAAAGTTGTGCCGCTGGTTTTCGGGAAAAACACACATGTTACTCAACATAAGTCTCCTTTGAAGATCACCAGGGAGATTCGAAGCTCGCACACCCTGCAAAGGGGGTTCTTCTGAAATCACACACAAGGTGTGACTCCACAGCGTTGCGGAACATGCAGTTGGACAGTGCTGTGGAGAATCCGTGTCTTCCCAACATGCTCAACTGACACAATGGTGTCTCTCTCGCCGCAGGTGACAACGACACGGGTCTGCTGCCGGTGATCCTCTTCATCCACGGCGAGACGTACGAGTTCGGCACGGGCAACGCGTACGACGGCAGCGTCCTCGCCAGCTTCGGCCGCGTCGTCGTCGTCACCATGAACTACCGGCTCGGAGTGCTCGGTCAGTCCTGCGCCAGGCACCGCAGCGTCTCACACCAATTTCATACCACGTTTCTTTCTGTTTTGTGGCCCCAAATATCACTCGAGGAGAAGCTTGTGAAAAAGAATACTTGGTTATCGATCATCAGTAATTACACAAGAATATTGTGTCTAAATTCTCGTTGGCAACTGCACGAATTGCGACTTTGTACAAAGAGGCGGAAATTTGGATCTGTCGTTGAACTGAACTCTTGTTGCTACGTTGTCTCCAGCGGAGCAAAGTTATTGATAGCCGGACTGATGCGAGGCAGATAGAGAATCGCGAATCCCTGCAGTGATATCTATTGCAAAGCTGCTGTGAGATTGGTCTGAAGCTGAACTGCGATTAATCTGTCTGATAATGTGTCGCAGTGGAGAGAGCCCGTCAAAAGCGTGTGACATGATGACAGCGGAATCGCATATTTTCACTTGTACCTGTCACGGAGAGAAAGGTCATTCCATGTAATCGTGCCCCACATAGGTTTCTTTAATGTTACTTTTCCATTTACCAGACAACAAGTCTTGTTCCCCCTGCACCCAAACAATCAGAAAGCCCGAAGATCAGCAAAGGGGCCAAGCGAAACCGACGTACACTTGCTCAGTGCATATACCTGGAGCTGATGTTCGATCCTGGTGTGCTCTGACAAGAATTGAATTGAACGTACATGCATCATCACAAATAGGCAAACGTCCTGAGGACGAGACAGAATGGGTCTGAGCTGAGGTTGAGCTGCTGTCGAATTGAGGCCTGTATTATCAACATGATGGAAAGGAAACAAATAGCGATCCCTCAATCTTGAAGAGTGAAAGACGAGACAAAGATGGATGCGTATATTTTCACGTTTACTTGCGTGGAAACAATCTCAGACCCATTTAGCGATTCCCTGGGAGAAGGATTTAGCATCTTTGCCGGGATGACAATGGCTGATGAATCTAATAGCTCCAGTGAACTTGGGCATGAATCACAAAACCCGAATCCTGAGGGAACGATCAATTTCCCGCAAAGCATGGGATTGTGCGTTTTGCATTGTGCATGGGGAAAATTAGGCGTTAGGCGCAGGAATTGAGAACCGAGGCGACAATCGTGGAATCTGAGGGATGCGGCTTGTACTTTGGGAATCTTTCTCCTCACGTCACTTTTCGTTGTTTCTCAGGCTTCATGAGCACAGACGACAGCAACGCACCTGGAAACTACGCTCTCCTGGATCAGGTCGCAGCGCTTCACTGGCTCAAAGAAAACATTGGTAAATTTTCATTTCTTTGTATCTGTCAGTTTCAGTTTGATTCGGAGCCGCCATGACACTTTGTTATTTTCCCCCTTTCAGCTGCTTTTGGAGGAGACCCATCTCAGCTGACGGTGATGGGACAAGGTTACGGAGCCGTCATGGTGAACCTGCTGCTCGTATCTCCTGTCACCAAGGGTACGCACCCAGAAAAAACGCAGTTTGCAATGCAGTCAAAATTCTTCGATGCCTTTTAATTCAGGCTCAGAAGCTGCTTGACTTCGGCAATTTGAAATGCAAATTGTGCGAGTCTCCTCTTGATCAGTCTGAAACAAACATACGAGACAGCCAGTGTGAATGTCTGTGATCCAAGAAAAGAACTTGGCGAATCTCCATTGCAGGAAAACATCTGTTCCAAAAGGCCATCATGGAGAGCGGTTCAGCGCTGAGTACGTGGGCAATCACAGAGGATCCGCTCAAGTACACGCGGGAACTGGCCGTCAAGCTCAACTGTTCTGCCTTCATCGGTCGCAGTGACCTTCTTCTGCAGTGCTTCAGATCCAAAACAATTGCAGAGTTGATAGACGTCGATATGCAGGCTCCCAAGTATTTTTCGGCGTTTGCCCCTGTGATTGATAAAAGAAGTGTCCTGCCGAGGGATATTCGGTGAGTTTTTCAAGCCTACCGGAGGCACGTTCATTCCATTTGAATGCAGGTTGAAGAAATGGCAAGCAGCCAGTGACAGACTTCTTTATTCAAATAGTGGTAGCACCTTTGGGACAAGAAGTGCTTCGTTTTCACCCACTGCAGGCTCAAGTTTTGAATCAACCTAAATTTTTGAAACGTGTTTCATTTGCAGAAGTTTGATGACGAAGTCGGAAAGTGTTTTCGGCGACTGTCCCATATTGCTCGGCGTGATGAAGAACGAAGGCTTCCTGTACTTCAACCAGAAGGAAATCGACGAGGGAGTCACTGAACGAGGCCAGGAAAAGATCATCAGAACCTTGGTGCGGAACGTGTACCAGTACCACAGACAGAAGATCTACGAAGTGCTGATGCATCACTACTCGGACTGGGAGAGACCGTCAGACCCCACAATCATCAGGTGCGCAAACCTGCTCAGTTGTCACGGGGAGGCAATCCCGGTGCAGATGAATACAAAATGTTCATGTTCACCTTCACAAATGCGCAAATCTTCTCGACGTTCACCAATCTCTCAATGCCGCAGAGCATTGAACTTCTTGTCTGCAAAGGCGACACGCTTGTCCTTTCAGGGACAGCTTAATGGAGCTACTCGGAGACAGTCAAATGGTTTCTCCCATGACCGAACTGACAAAGTTCCATGCAATGTACTCAGGTGAGTGTAGGGCATGACCTTCAGACTGTTACAATCCTTTTCGCTGGCAAACCAAGTTCACACTCGCAAAGGTCAAAGCATAAATATTGAAGTTGTTTTACCTTTCATCAAAAATACACGTGTGGAAACAGGAGTGCGGACATTAGAGGCCTGTGGTGTACCTGACCTTGAAAAAATCTTCTTGACAAGAACCCCACCCCACCCCCTTCGCTGGTGACAAATTCTGGACGACTTTGGAATTTTCAACTTCACAGTTCCCCCCACCTCCTGTGAGAAAACTATGTTTTCAGCTTCAAAGGTGGTGAAATCTTTTTCACTTGGTGGCAAAATTCTGAGCGACTCTTTGGTTTTCACTTTTGGGCACAATCACCTGATCTTTTTCCCTTTTGCTGTCACGTGTCAATTTTGTTTGGGTCAGAGTTGTCTCGCTGTTGCCGTATTTGTCGTCAGCAAAAACGGACAAAGGCTGTTTTGTGCACACCGCTCATGTTCATAATTCCAAAGGCCGTGTAAGATGATTGCGATCCCATCTGCTTTCCTTGCAGCGGCGACGTACATGTACGAGTTCAGCTACCCGTCGCGGCTCGACACGTACCCTCGCTGGGCGGGCGGCGTGCACGGAGACGACATCACGTACCTGTTCGGCGCGCCGCTCACCGACGGCATCGACCCGTTCACGTCCACGTTCACACGCTCCGAGAAGATGTTGTCCGAGGCCGTCATGACCTACTGGACAAACTTTGTCAAAACTGGGTACGAACCTTGACAGATGTGGCAGAGACAGCCACTGTCCAACACAACCTCTGGTCTTGTTTGTGTACGTACCTTTGAGGAGCGTGGCTTGATCAACACGACTTTCGTCAATTGTGTATGTTTTGTCATTGAAAGCAATCCGAACCGGGGACTGGAACAAACGAGTGTGTTTGGTGGACACGTGAAGAACCGCTTCACAGAGCTCGCCTGGCCAGTGTTCGACAACGAGAAGCAGGAGTACCTGCACATTGGTGAGTTGCAGGCCACAGAACAAGTGCCTGGCCGAACACAACAAAGGAAGACACTTGGTGTTTGAAATTTGGGTGTTTTTGGTTTTCAGTAACAAGTGAGAAATTACCAGTTTTTGCGGGCAATTATTTTGTGATCCCACGTTGCTGTGTTCCCGTGTGTTCAATTCGACCAGGAAAATGAGAACAAAAATTCCATCAAGATCAAAAATGAGGGAGTGTTCGTGGTCATTCTTTCCAAACACGTGGACGTGCTGAAGGCAAAATAAAAGCCTGATAAAGCGGAGTGGAGTTCTTTGCGCACACTCCAGCTTCACAACTCAAAAAAACGTGTTTTTTCATTTTTCTGGTCAAATTCACCCTTCTTAGAGAGCTGATATGTACTTCTTTCGTGTGAAGTTTGTTACATTTTCAAGGTTTTGTATTTTATGGGTCCGTCGAAAAATCCCAAGAAAGGTGTGTATTGCATGCCAGTCCCGTGGTGCCATTCAAAAGTTAAAGCTTTTCATTAGACTCTCACTTTAGTCGGGGGACTTTATGTCCTCATGGAAACTCCTGTCGACTTAGAAAGGTGAATGTCTCTGTTCGGAAATTCAGACACTATTTCTGATCTAATCTGACCCAACCCACTTCGTAATTCACTCAGAATTGTCACAACAACTGTCAATGAACAGTTTATCGTATTTCAAGGCTTCATTCACGAACTTCGCAATAGAAGCACCAAAATTTACATTTTCTAAAAGTCCTTCGTAGCTTTCTTCGCGCTGTGTCACCTCACTTTGCTTTGAATCGGTGAAACTTGGCTCAAAGTCCTTCAGTACCAAGAGCGCACGTGCTTCTTCCAGCCTCTTTTACTGCTGAATGTTCTTTCTGATTTCAATGCAAATGCGACTTTTTGTTCCAAAGGCTAAATCTCTTTTTGACCAGAAGAAACACTGCTCTGTCTGGAGAATGTTGTTCAGTTGCAGGTTGCAGAATGTGGTCTCGTATGCTTTCGTCAGATTTTAACATTCAGATGTCGCTTCGCTTGTGAAGCTGCAACAAGCCTGAGGCAGGATCTCCTTTTACATTTCTCTTGCACTTTTTCAGGAATGCGACCAACCGTTCGTCATCACTACAGAGGAACCAAAATGGCCCTGTGGTTGGATCTCATACCCAAACTGCACAAGTCGGACAATTTGGAACCCAAGTTCCATTTGCTGACAAACTATGACAACTCATCCACATTCGAGTCCGACGGGACAAGAGAACTGGACATGGATGTGATATTCCCACCTTCTCCCTTGCCTTCGGCTACTCCTCCCCCGACCACAACCACTCCCAGCACCACAACTCCTGCACCAACGACCACCACGCCCACAACAGTGCCCCCGACCACCACCAGGTGGCCGCCCCCCACCTGGCCACCCAAGACCTTGGTGCCACCAACAGAGCAATCAACGCTTCCGCCCAATATGGCTGCAATGTCAGGAAAAGACAACACTTTGTCGCTCAGTGTGACTATAGCTGTGGGATGTTCGTTGTTGTTCCTCAACATCCTCATCTTCGCTGGTGTGTATTATCAAAAGGACCGCATGCGCTCAGAAATGAAAGCGAGGCAGCGCGAGCTCGAGACTCAGAAGGCTGTTGGCGAGGCGATGGAGACGCCCAAGGCGGAACCTTCAGACACCAACAGCTCCTGCATGGCCACTCCGCCAGTGGCTCCTTCTCTTCTTTCATCCAGACATCAGGTTCAGCCACAGATGACAAACATTCACGTGACCACGTTGTCGTCAAAACAGGCGATTCCCGTGGCACCTCCTCAGGCTCCGTACCACTCGAGGCTCACTAACATGAACCGTGATATCCACACCATGCCTCGAGACTACGGGCATCAAAATGCTTGTCCGCGTGTGATATCGCCCAGGCACACTCAAACATTGGACAGAGATTGCAAACTGAGACATTCTCCATCTGCAGACAGCGGGACAGATGTAAATAATCACACCGGAAATCCAGTGACAATGGTGTAGCACAATCTAGTCAAGAACATTTTTCAGACGACAGCAACAAATCGACAGTGAACAAGACCTTTTCAAATTTTTGGGATCACAAACGCTCAACTACCTTGATAGAAACATTTGTACATTCAGCTTCCTCGCTCAGAAAGAACATGTTCTTGTATACGTGCTCCCCCGTTTTGTAACCGGACAGACAACAGGTTTCACTGCTGAGAGTCTTTTTCACGTCTGGGAGAGGACGACAGAATTGAAAAAATCACTCTCTCTGGACAGCGTTTTGGTTCTGCAGTTGCCAGTAAATTGCTTGATTTGACCGACCTCCAGACTGCACAGGCCAATCACTGGTCATGTGGATTGGCCCATAAATATTTTGTCCAATGCCGTCAGCAAGGAATAACATTTGTTGACCCCGTTGCGACGGGACTGTCAGGACATTTCGAGGAAGTTAGCCTTCATCAAAGATCATAGCAGATTTTAACGGAGTGTGCTGAAAGCGAATCATACCTGAAACTCGCACATGTGTGTGATTATCTTGGACAACAGATAAACATTTTTGCAACGACTGCAAACTTTACACGCTGTGTTTCCAACGCAAATGAAACAAACCTACACACGGACGAACGTTCAGACTGCACGTGTTATGTGAAAGAAGTTTACAGGTCCATTTTTGCAATGAAAAAGTCGAATTTTGTAAAAGTCGAATTGTAAAACTTATTAACACACACACACAAATCCAAACCTGTTCTGAAAAAAAGTCGACCTATGTAAAAGTCGAATTACGGACATTCGAATTATCCGAAATGGACTTGTATCAGCTCGGCTGTGTGTTCGGGACTGAGCGTTGTCAACCGTGCAAGCGTTCTTGTTTGCCATTGGGGTGGATGTGTGCTTTTTGCATGACTGTGCGCTGTGTTTGAGTGCAGGAATCCCTTTCATACGCTTAGGAAAGGCAAACGCTGTTGGCTCGCACAAATAGGAAACACTTGAGCGTGCATGCCAGAAGTCACCTGTGTTCAAGAAAACGCATCGAACAGCACACTTTTTGGGACTGTCTCAAAGCAATAGGACCCGGTTGTGTGATTGTACAATAGAGTTTATCCCAAAGTATGTAAATAAGTACGCCAGAATGATTCGTGCTTAAATGTACCACTTTGAATGGTTAAGTTGCATACATATTTGCACTCCTTGTGAACGTTTTTGAAGCATTCAAGCGATCAAAGAATTTTTTTACAAGAAATAACGTGTTTTGAACTCAGTGTCTTGCTCGTTTGTTCTCAAGAGTTGGGCATCACTACTTTTTCACACCAGATTTGCCCGAGGCAGCAACCAACCGTACCTGGCTTTGTTTTCGCAACTCTTCACAAAATCATGACAACCACAAGTCAGGCAAAAAGTCAGAATTTGCCAAAACCTCGTCTCATTGCACTCCTCAAGTTTGTGCCCAGATAAAAAATGACAGAAACCCAGCTTGCCCCCCAAGGGGTCCTGGACAAAACCATGTCTGACATCCGCTGCACAAAAATAAAATCAAAAGCACACACACTTTGAATTTGTCCTCAAAAAACCACTTCCACAAATGTCTGAACACCCCACAAGAATCAGCAGCTTTTTGGCAGTCCTCTGCAATTTTTGCTCCAACCCGCATCCAAGTCTGGGTGCACAAATGTGAGGGTTTCTGCTTTGCCTTCAAGAAAGAGACACCATTACTGACAACAAAAGACGCACACGCACGCACGCGCACACACACACACACACACTCACGTGAAGATCTTTTCTTGGGCGTTTTCTGGTTCACTTTAGTTGACTCGTTTTTTTACATACCTCGTTTTGACAACATATTTTGACAACTGAACAGATCATACGTTTTCCAGGTGATTGAGTGTCATACTAATGAGCATTGAAGGCATCAGGTGACTCGGCTCACGAAATATGATGCAACTTGATCATGACGCAAATAAAGACTTGAGCAAGGTCACTTTGCGCTGTAGGCAGAATGTGAGAAGTTTGTTGGCGCTTCGAGCGCTGGTCAGCAGACACTTCAGTTTTCTCGAGGAAGTTTTGGCTAAACTGTGCACAGCTTCATCGGGACGAGCGGAGGATGCTTCAATTCTCAGTTCTTGTCCTTTTCCTGGGCTCCTTCTCTGTGCGCGGTGAGTTGTTCATTCACAGATTATCGCTTTGGGGGCAAGGCAAATTGTGTTTGGACACAAGTCGTGCAAACAAAGTGGTTGAAGGGTCGTGGGTCAGCTCTTCCAGCAATCAACACCTGAGGATGAGGAGCAGGTGAACAACACACCTCAATACGATAATCACAAACCACAAACACAACTTCTGTGCAGTCGGGAACTGGAGATCAAGGGGTCCGATTCTGGCCCTTTTTGCGGAGTCTACCCGAGTGTTGAACATTTGTCGCCGGTTTTGCGCTTTCCACCTCATGGTATCCTTGAGCCCTGTTGCAGCATTCAGTTTTGCCTTCTCCGTTCCAGTGTGCGCAGTTGAAGTCAACTGGGAATGGAGCTCGCCGATCGTGTACATACCCGTTGAGTTTTCGCCAAATCCGAACACCACCATTTGGCCTCGAAAGGAAGGCACAGGGGTCTGGTGCCCGCCGGACGTCACCGTCACCTTCTTCCACAGCGGGCACCACGTGCAGCTGCATCTCACACAGAACCCGTTCTTACGACACATCGAGACCATCCCAGTCTACACCGGGGCGCCGGGCCACATCACGAGGTGGACCCCACCCGTGCAGGTCCGTGCAACCAAGTTGAACTGAACAATCTTCCAATTGGTGTTTGGTGCATTTTGCTTGAAATCAGTTTCAACGATGGACAATTCAGCAGTTCTGTTTCCCACTACGCATTCCATTGGCGTCAAATAACTTTCCTGGCCTCATTTCAGGGACGCCACCCATCTTGTTTCTACCAAGAGCTGGAAACGGGATCCGCCATATCATTCGAGCGGACAAGCAACGTGACGACGCTCCAAGGAACCTACACGACCGAGGGCGGAACAACGTTCGTCATCGAATCCATCGAGGTTCACAGGAGACAGAGACCGGGAACACGCAAGATGGACGCGGCCCAGCTGCCGAACCTGGGAAACGATCACGTCGCTGTCTACAGATTGAGCGCCAGTAGTTATTCGTTCTTCCATCAGAAACTTGTCTCTGAGATCTTCACTATGACCACAAACTCTTTGATGACGGTGACGTTTCCACAGTTTTGTTTTGCTCGTTTGAGGTCACTGTTTTTGGGCATGTGGTAGACTGGTCTCCCTCTGTTAGTCAGTAATTCAAGCTCAAGATGCCAAAACCTCTTGTTCGGAAAAGACGAATATCAAGCATCCAATTGGTTGAACAAGCACGGAACTTCAACGGATGTACAGCAGATTCAACTTGCACGTTCATTTGCCTTCAGATGAGACAGTGACGAACAGCAGCCAGCAGAACACGGAATCCTCCCGGCATCGAAAAAAGAGGAACACAGCTACCATGCATTACGTCGAGCTCCTTGTCGTTGTCGACTATGCCATCTATCAAAGGTGACTGTCCCGGCCCCAACAGGACAATCTCACTGGGGTCACGTTCATCGCCAAGATTTTTTTCCCAAAACGCACACACGTGCACACACATATACACACACTGGACACCAGGGTGAATCCAACACACAGGCAGACTACCCCATCTCAAGCGGTCAAACTTTTTTGAAGTTGAAGTGAAAGAAAAAATTCGCATCTGCATCTTTTTTATGAGAACATAAAAATCTTGTAAGCACAACGTGAACTTAATGCATCTTAATATCTATCTCTTTGCGTTCGTGGTCGGAACGCTGCTCTTGCCAAACCTGTTTTTTTCCAAGTCTGTTTTTGTTTCCTGTTCAGATGGTTTTTCCAAGTCTGTTTTGTTTCCTGTTCAGATGGTATGACTTCAGCCGAGAAACAGACCCAGCCGACAAACACTTGGACGCCTTGGAAAACATTCGTCATTATTTCGCTCACGTGGTCCTGGATGTAAGATCTGGAATTATCGTGCTGCATGCTTGTCCCATGAGGACTGTCTCAAAACGCGTGTCAACTGTTTAGAATGGTGGTCACTTGTGCACTTTGTTCAGCGTGCAGTGATACCACAACCTTGTCAGTGTGTCTGCGTTCTTGTTTGAAGATCAACAATCGCTACGCAAACACACCGGCTACGCCCAACAACAACGCGTTCACAGTTGTCATCACCGCCTGGTTCATCGCGTCGGTGAGTGACGATCCGCACGTGTCGCGTCAGCTCCCGGACCGAAGTGAAAAGTTGAACTTGATGTCTTTGTTGAATTGTTCTTTTCTCAAGGACCCTACAATGGCCCCGTTTTGCGAAAATCATGTGGTGAATGGAATATTGCCTGCAGAAAACCTCTACCCTGATTATAGAACCTGGTGCGACACTGAATTCTATAATATGCAACCCCACGACCACGCCATGCTGTTCACGGGGTACGTCAATAGAAAATGGGCAACACGGACCAATCCAGTCGGTTGCAATCCATGATTCATTGTGACAAAGGACCACACCATAATTCAGCGTGTGGGACTGAGGTTTTACGCATTGTCGTCCAGTAGATCACCAGACCCATGGTTGCAGAGGCGGCTGTAAAGTTATCCAAGTTTGTTGCCTCAGGGCAATGACAACGCAGCTGACTATGCATGCTTATTTTCTCTGGGTTCAGATACGACACCTCAAGCGGCGGCAGCACCAGTTTACTTGGTCAAGCCTGGGTTGGAACAATGTGCGAAACCCCGGGCAATGGTTTCTCCCACTATTCCAACTCTTTTTGCGAAGACAGTGGCTATTTTGGAAGTGGACCAACTGGTGCACATGAACTGGCACACAAGTAAGCCTTGGGTATTCTACTGAATTGTTAAGTTTCTTCGTGCCGAAGTACATACAGAAACAAAACTGCATGCGTGTGAAAGCATGTTGTGATCAACTTCAAAAAGTGCGACGCAAGCAACCGCAAATGTCACCCAGCAAAAACAAACAACGTTGGATCCAGCCAAAAAGTGGAATCAGAAAAACGACAAGAAAGTCAGTCTCTGCGTACGATACGAGTGCACTGGTCTTAAACTCCAGCGAATCCAAGAAGCCCAGACCGCCTGGTTCCTTTGAACCATAAATTGTGTTCTGGGCACCCCCTTTTATTTGCGTGCCAACATCTGCAAAGTTGACATGACAGTCCGATCTTGGTCGTCCACAGTCCGATGCAGATTTTCCAAACCAAACACAAGACAAATTTTGTCTGCATTTCTTTGACAGTCTGAATGCTAATCACGACGGAAGTGGAAACTCATGTGATCCAAACAACCTTCATGTGATGAGTCCTTCGCACAACCCGTGGGGCGCTTTGTACTTGATCAACTCGTTCACTTTCTCGTCCTGTTCCGAAGTTGACTTTGACACCCTCGTCAGCGAGTTTGGGTAGGTGTACTGACTGCAACAAGCAAAGGTGCGGTTGTCTCTGCAAAAGGGTTGATCAAAGCACATCCAGTTATCCACACAGAATTTGTTTGCAAAACAACAACAAAGATATAATTTAGTCGTGAATAGAATGCAGGTGAACAGCGTGAGTGCACAGCGTGACTTGCGGAAACTCACACAAAACTACAACTGGTTTGATGTTTTGTTGGGTATCCATTCACACGTCCAGCTTGCCAGAGTGCCTTAATTTTTTTGCAAAACTTTGAACAGACAGACCTGGTGGGACCCTCCCAACTGCCTGCTGAATGTTCCGACCTCCTACGACCAGACGGAACATGACGCGTTCATGGCGACCCTCCCAGGGCAAACGTGGACTCCGGACGAACAGTGCGAACAAATCCTCGGACCAGGGTCCTCGTACTGCGGCGTGAGTTATCACTCACGCAGGATTTTCTTTTTACTTTGCGCAAAAGAAAACGAAGCTCTTCGACTCTGATGTATTTCCACTTTCTCGCGCTGATGAAGGATAAGATTCTCCTGATCTTTGCACTGTCATTCTGAAGAATACAACGCTTGCAGCATGCCACAGTCTCTGAATCGCTGCAAATGCGGATATTCTTTCTGCTTGCGTCAAAATGCACCACTTCCGGCGACTTTCTTCGACTCCAAAGTGTGCATGGTTGACACAGACGACCAACTTTTGTTCTGTTGGATCCCACTACCTGTTGAAAATCTCAATCCGTTACGAACTGTTCCTCTTTCGCAGGGAAGTGCTTACATCGTTGGCGGCTGCAGCACAGATATGATGTGCGTGAATCCGAGTAACAATGACTGTCAAGGCGGATACAATCTCGCTCCGGGTACACAGTGTGCTCCAGGAAGGGTACGCTGTTGGAAACCAGTTCGCCAACGTTCATGAATTCACGACAGAGTTTTGTGTGTTGCCAAGATCAAATATCGCTTGGGGTACTTTTGTACAAGAATACTCGCAATGGAACCGTTACTGTCAATGATGAGAAGGAGAAACTGCCCCATCCATTTTCGGCAGAAATCACGTTTCTTCCTCAGAAGTGACGGTCAACTGAGGAACTTCCAGGAACGAGCTACTCCGGTGCTCGTGCGAATCACTGAAATGTTCCAGGACGTCGTTACGTTTTTTGAACTCTGCAATCTCTTCCTTTTTGTGCAGGTTTTATCTCCTTTTTATCCAGGTTTGCTTTCAAGAACAATGCCAGTGCAGCCCGGTCGCAACTGCATCCTTGGACCGGTGTGAGTACGGAGATTACGGCGGCACTATCACATACGATGGCCAGGGAAATCCTCTCGATTGCACAGCCTACGTGACGTTCGCCAGCGCGTGTTACAACGATTTCGTCAGAGAAAAATGCTGCGCAACGTGCGCCACATTCGAGGACACCAACGATCCAGGTACCTCCAGACACATTCCTCTTTCAAACAGCATTCCTGAACGCAGACTGACACCTGAACATTTTTGGTAACTTCCTTTTGAATTTTAGTGTGCCCCTTCGGGCGAAACGAGCCGTGGTACTGCAATCAGGTTGTGAGCTCTGGAATGGATTGCTACGACTGGGGGGAATGTTGCACACTATGTGACCAGTACACGACGCCTCAAATTGAGAGTAAGATATCTGCTGGCACAATACGAGTACATGTACATTGTTTCTGGTTGGTTTTTGGCGCCAGTCATGACATGACAACTGACAGGCACCCGGGTCTTTCACAGTTGCAGGTTGCTTTTATGGAGACCGAGAAACCACCTGCAGCTCAATCAACCCAAGCGTTGATTGCCTGGATCCCGACACAGCATATGACTGCTGTGAAACCTGTGACAGTATTTTCAACAGTTGTCCAACCACAACCACAGCTGCTCCAACCACAACCACGGCTGCTCCAACCACAACCACGGCTGCTCCAACCACAACCACAGCTGCTCCAACCACAACTACAGCTGCTCCAACAACAACTACAGCTGCTCCAACCACAACCACAGCTGCTCCAACCACAACCACAGCTGCTCCAACTACAACCACAGCTGCTCCAACTACAACCACAGCTGCTCCAACTACAACCACAGCTGCTCCAACTACAACCACAGCTGCTACAACTACAACCACAGCTGCTACAACCACAGCTGCTCCAACCACAACCACAGCTGCTCCGACCACAACCACAGCTGCTCCAACCACAACCACAGGAACAACCACCACCACGACACGCCCAGTGGTAACTGTGACACTTACTGGAGGACCAACAACAACAACAGAACCAACAACCACCACAGCTGCAGCGACAACAACTACGAGAGCGACAACAACAACGGAAAGGACAACTACTACTGCACGAGGAACAACCACAACAAGAGGGACAACCACCACAGGGAGCACCACAACCCAGGGAGTAACCAGGAGCACAACCACAGCAGGCAACAGAACAGGCAGGTGTTGAGCAGTTTCCACTTTCTCGCCAACGAAATGCGAGCCTTGATGTCAAGAAAAGTTGACAAAACGTGATAAGAAGAAAATAAACATTTGAGCCAAATCACCTTCAGGTACCAAACTAAAGGGAAATTGTGGAACAACAGGTCAAGTTTCGTTTTTTGTTCATCAACATTTTGAAGTTCTGAGAAAAGGCAAAGTTCGATTGCTTCGTTCGGCAGTCAAAAACAAATGAGGATGGCCGCCGAATCAATGTGATGCTTCTACGAGTGGCTCATAGCTTGGGAAACTTTGTTTGAAACTTTATCAAAGAGTTTGTACTCTTCGTGATTTCAGACACAACCACGAAAGATTCAACAACGACAACAAAAGGACCAACGACGCCAGACAGGGGCACCACCGGCGCTCCACCCGTCAGAACCACCCCGAGAACAGGCCGCCCTCCTTGGTGTACGCATGTTGAAGAATCGTTGCTGTCAAAATCGCCAAGTGGTATTCGAGGAACTGCACGGATCAAAAAGTCAAGTCCGAAAGGATCATGATCTGAAGAGGCTGTGCCCTCTCGCACTGGGCCTTCCTGACATCCCACGGAATCCCACGTTCACCTCGTGTCGTAAACAGAAAGCGAAACATGGAAAGAGAATCACCAAAAGCATCAAGATGTTCTTGGATTCATTTCTTTGCTTCTTACAGTTGGGTTGATTTCTGTGTTGTTTGTTTTCTTGCAGTGACGGACGAGATTCTGATCGCGATTATCATTGGCGCCATCGCTTTGTGTCTGCTGATAATTGGCTGCTGCATTTTGATCTACGCTTGTTCCAGGAAGAAGAAGCGAAGGAGAGTGAATTCCGGTGAGCGCACAATGACATGGGGGTATTTGTGTGCACGCAGAAATGATCACTGCGTAATCAGGCGTCACAAAAATCACCAAGGTGAAGCAATGAGCAATCGTCCATCCAAACCAGTCCCTCCTTGTTGGCAGAAGCAAGATACAAAAAACTGGATAACCATTAAATCAAAATCCATCATGAGACGAGGGGGATCCGGCCAGGTTTGGACATTTGTGTTTTGGTTTCTTGGCTGATCGAAATAGGTCTGCCAGTTTGGCATCTGACACGGCTGGTCTGAAAGTTCGCAAAGACCCAAGGAGGTTGGTGCTTGGCAGGTGATTGGCTTGGTTTGGTGGATGCCTGGATGTGTTTAGTAAGCACAAGAACGTCAAAGATAACCATGCGAAACCTGGCAGGCCAGGTTTAATGGTTTAGGGACCTGTCCACAGTTCAGTAGGCAAAATCCAAAATGGCTGCCAAAATGCACATCTGGGAAGACTCGGCGGTGGCCCTGTTGGCTCAGTTTGCCGTCAACCCTCAAGGGTAGTTGACAGATTTGTGTTGGGCTTTGTGCATGACCACGTATGGATTTGGCAGAAAGGACCAAGACACACATATCTCAGAGATTAGTTGGGGTTGGCAAATCAGTCAACCTGACCACACAGCGACCAAAACTTCGTGTCCAGTTGATAAACTTTACCAGCAAGCTTCCAAAATTGCCAACCTTCAGAGGACAGATTCATTGGGCGTCCCCGTGGAACTGTGTCCAAGTGGTCTGGCAAAAGAAACCGTTTAAAATCACCAACGATGTGCGTCAAAAGCTGTGAAATACATGTAGAGTGTCCTCCTTGGGTTGTGGTGTGCACGAGCCTCATTACACATTGTTGAAATATTATCAGCTGCACCATGTGCACTACAACCGCCGCGGAAAGCTCCACCCCAGAACCAGCGGAGGCCACCGCCAAAGCGGAAACCGAAGAAGCCCGTCGAGAACGACCTGAAAGTGACCGACGTAAACGACGACGACATCAACGTAGACGTCGGTTCGACGACGTCACTGCGGCGCGCCGCAGCACCGAATGCAAGCGTCGCCAAGTGATTTTCCTTGAGTCCTTTTCACAACAGAGCAGTGCGAGTTTGCTGATGTTCGGATTCAGAATAAATTTTCATGTCCTCCTTCTGTGTCTTTAATTAATTGTTTCTGCGGCACGAGAATGAGAAACATGTGAGAAAACACGGAAAGACACATGTTCGCAAACACAGAAACAAACAACAGACCCTTCACGCAGGACACCGATTCAATCCTCCAGGAGGTGCGAGGGCGCAAATGTCCTTGATCAGAGAGACGCATACGAGTAAAACTCGCAAACAAGGCGTTTTAAACAACATCGAGACAAAAGCACAGATCCAGCGGATCAAACCCCAGATTTCCCGCCGAATGATAAGAAACAGTCACTCGATTCAGTCAGATGTGGGTCTCCTGATCGATCTCCTTCCCTTGTTTGACAACACAAGTTGTTTAGGCGCCGCACATGGCAATCCTGGCAACGTGCGGAAACAATCAATATCAATAGTCCAACTGATCACACACGAGTGTAACGTGCACGTGAAATAGAACAGAAGACACAAAATGCAGACCTATCTCTCAAGGTAAGCGCTTGACAAGTTGGTTCGATGCTGTTCGAGTTTGAAGACGTGCTCTCATTTGTGTCGTCTGGCTGCTTCTCAGCCAACGAGATGTGGTTGACAAGAAGTGTCCATTGTTCTCCAGATTTTCCGGTTCCTGTTGAGTTTCTGCCGCGATGGGGAAGACCAAGCCGTACTTGAACCAAAACTATGACAGCTTGAAATCTCAGGCCAAAAGCTCTGGGAACCTGTTCGTCGATCCTGAGTTTCCTCCAGAAGCCAAGTCCATTTATCAGAGCAAAGAAGTGCCGAGCGACATCGTCTGGAAAAGACCTGGGGTGAGTAACAAGCGACTGCGGGTGCGGTGTCCCCTGTGCCCCTTTGGACCCACACTGTGCACACCTGTGGAATATAACGTGACAGGTATGTTGTGATTGAGACATCCTGGTCAAGACTGTACCCTTTGTGTGCCCCCTTCATGCAGGTCCAGAATTGGGTCACCATTTAGGCCTGAGCAAATCTGTTCCTTACAGGAAAAAACGATTCCAACGCTGCACACCCAACAAAACGCAGACCGCAACAATTTTCCCGCAACGCGAAGTGAAAAGACCTTTCATATGACGGATCTGTGCTCTAAAGGTTCTGAAGTGTCACTGAGCTCAGAGTTTGCAGGTTTGCGTTTGCCCACAGAAAAGATGCACCACTCACCAACGTGCACTTTTGTCTGCAGGAGCTGGTTCAGGAGCCACACCTATTTGTTGAAGGAGCGGGAGCTGAGGATTTTCACCAGGGGGAGCTGGGCAACTGCTGGTTCGTCGCAGCCTGCTCCTGCATCGCCAAAGATCCCAAACTCTGGAAGAAGGTGACAATCCTTTTCAATTGTGGCAAAAGGTAGTTTCTGCTGAGTGGTTCTGAGAGCCTGCGATCACCCGTCAATCAGTTGAAAAAAATTGTTTTCAACAGGTTGTTCCTGATCATGGAGACCAAGATTTTTGCTCCAAGGATTATGCCGGGATCTTTCATTTCCAGGTTGGTTTGAACACGATTCGAACTTATTTGAAATACACGAGAAAACCGCATCAAAGTTCACCATTTCACAAAAGGGATTTTGTATTCTGTGAATCTGTGTTTTCTTCTAGTTCTACAGGCCTGGCCGGTGGATTGACGTAGTTGTGGACGACTTGCTGCCCACGCGGGACGGGCAGCTCATCTTCATTCACTCGGCCGAACCGAACGAGTTCTGGAGCGCCCTCATCGAGAAAGCATATGCCAAGTGAGTCCATTTCGCACTGCGCAAGGAGATTTTTCACTTCTGTAACTCGTGTGGTTCATGCAGAAAGTTTGTGAACTGTTCTGCAGATTGTTTGGCGATTATGAGTCCCTGGAGGCCGGCAAAGCTCGCGATGCGATGGTGGACATGATGGGAGGTGTTGGGCAAGGCGTAGAGCTGGAGGAATACGCGTGAGTTGTTTTGGGCGCAACCCGACAATGGCCAGGATGTGTCAGTGTTTTCAGCCCGACGTGTTTTGGTGGCATCTTCCATATGGATCTTTTTCCCGCAGAAGCGACGCGGAGAAGAGGAAGCAGCTGTTCGAGGAGCTGGAGGAGGCGGAGGAGAACCACTCCATGATGAGCGCCTCCATCTCCGTGAGACCCGCAGCCACAGATCACGTTCATGCGAATGACACAAAAATGCATTGAAAAGAAAACGGATTCTTCTTGAGTATTAAAATGGTCAAAGGCGGGTCTTTTCCTTGGCAGGCCAAGGCTGAAGAGATGGAGGCCAAATTGGACAACGGTTTGATCAAGGGTCACGCGTACAGCATCACAGACGTGAGGACCGTCAAAATTGGCTCGGGCCTCATCGACTTCTTCAAGAACGAGAAGATCGACATGATTCGACTGCGCAATCCGTGGGGCCAGAAGGAATGGAATGGGGCGTGGAGTGATGGGTTTGTTTCAATTGCCTATTTTCTTGACAAGTTCGAGTTCTCATCCTGATCCTTTGACTGGTGAATGCTGACCAATGTAGCCACTCAAATTTTCAGTTCAGAAGAGTGGAAGAAAATCAAAGATTCAGAGAAGAAGGACATGGGACTGGTCTTCAGAGACAATGGAGAATTCTGGTGAGCACAAAGATCTGCGATCTACGAGTGATCAATTCGCGTTGAAACACCTGTCACAGCGTGTCCATGCGTGCTATTGTTGCTTGCAGGATGAGCTTCGCAGATTTTTGCTGCCAGTTCACTCATCTGGACATCTGCCACCTGATCAACACATCCATCTTCAGCTTCAGTAAGACCTGGAAGGAGAGCAGGGTCGAGGGCGAGTGGAAGAAGCCTCACGCTGCGGGAGGATGTCTCAACTTTGACACGCATCTCCAGAATCCGCAGGTGTGTCTTTCCGGAAACCCCTGGCTTTGAGAATACCGCTTGGTCCAACTGAAAATCTCAACTTTTGGAAAAAAACTTTTTTCCCAACATTTTTTTTGCTTGGAAATGGTCCCAAACAAAGCCAACAAGAATGCTGCATTTTTTTGGAAAGGTACGCAGTTCTTTTTGCAATTGACAGTATTGAAACACTTTTCAGTACTTCTTCGATGTGAAAGACAAGACGGACGTGATGGTGTCCTTGGAGCAGGAGGACATGAGGATTCACAGGGAGAAGGGCAAAACGAACACAACCATCGGCTGTTTCTTGCTCAAGGTCACTGATCTTTGATGCTCCAACCGTTTTGCTTTCAGTATTTCGTGTCCTCTAAAAAACACTGAGTGAAGCGGAAATGTCTCACCTCTGTAAAAAAAGGTGGAGTTGAACCGGCAGTACCGTTTGGTGAACCCCCGTCCGAACGTGTTCGCGACGCCATACACGAACTCGAGGAGCGTGTTTGGGAGAGTGAAGCTGGAGCGCGGCCGCTACTGCGTCATCCCCTCCAGCTTCGACCCGGGCCACCAGGGCGGGTACCTGCTGCGACTCTTCAGCAGCAACGACATCGACTTCAGGTGAGAGGACGGAGCTGATTGCGGCGACGAACGAGTCATTCTGTCGACGAAAGCTTCAGAGTGGTGAATCAGAACTGCAGCAGAAGGACCTCAGCGCTGCTTCAAAACTGGTCCACCAGTCGTGCAATACAGGAAGTTCTTGCAAGGCCACTGTCAGCATGCCTGTTGAGGACACACATGCTGCTTGAGTTCTCAATGCGAACGGGTGCCGAACCCTTCTCAACGTTTGTTTTAGAGAAGCGCCCATGGCTGATGAGGGTCTGAAGGGAGGAGGCTGTTGCGGTGGGAAACGGAGACAGGCCACCACAATCACCGTGTACAAGGCCACGGGAGTTGAAAAACAGGATGTTGTTGGAGGTACTGTCCGGTACTGCTCGGTTGTCCGTGGGTTTGATTCGTCCACTGCACTGAGCTGCATTTTCGCATCGACTGTGTCAATCCTTCTTCAGGAGCCGATCCTTACTTCACCATAGAGTGTGAGGGCGAGAAAGTGAGATCACACACTGTGAACAACAGTCTGAATCCCGTCTGGGAAGTCAGCGCCACTTTCTACAGGAAAAACCCACATTCTGACATCAAAATTGAGGTAAACAATCGGAAATAGCCAATTACTTAACCGCAACGGTGTTTGCTCCAAGCAGAACAATTGTAACTGTTGACAATGTTTTGCAGGTGTACAATGAGGAGGTGATGAAGGATGAGTTTATGGGGGCAGTCTTGATCATGGGAGCCACGCAGAAAACCAAAGTGGACGGCAGACACTCGATAGGCATGACTGGTGCAGGCAAAGAAGCCATGAAATTCAAACCTGGACACTTGGATGTGGAACTGAGGCATTTTCAAGACCCAACTCTTGCCTAAACATGGTTGTTGCTGTTGTTGTTATCAGGCGTTTGTCGCCAATGTAGAATAGATCTGGAAAATGTTGAAGACGATCTCGATGGGTGGAGCCGAAATTGATCTTTGTCGTTGTATTTTCGTGCTGTTCACCACGTTTACCACAAAGCAACAGTGAGAGGGCAAAGCTTCTGTTTGTACACACTGAAGAAATTCACAACCAAAAGTTGTCACTCACGCAAATGATACACTGTAAAGCTTGTCTCATGCCACAGTGTTGCCGGAGACGGTGATTGATGCACTCAGAGTCCGCTTTGCCTCACGAATCTGTCAAGGCACGACGGCACAGGTAATCTGACAGATCAAACCCTGAAAGTCTGACTTGAACAAATCCAATGAAAACATTGTTGGTTTCGGTTTTTTACCTGGTGACACGAACTCAATATGTCATTTTGTTTCTCATTTGTGCCTTTGTGAAACACTGAATAAAATTGCCAAAAGCAACATTTGTTCAGACCGTATTTTTCAAACTTCCTTTCTGTTGTGCGTTCTGTTGCATCCAAAAGAACGAACAATATTGAGCCTTCCACCAGTGTCAAAGATTACGAGACAAAAAGTAAAAAAAGGACTCAGTGACCTTGTGCCTGTTTTGTTTGTATGCATGCGTGCATCGCCTTCAGGGGAAAAAGCTTCGAAAGGGAAAACAGACATTTCCTTGCAAGGATACTAAAAACAAAAAAAGCATAAATTTGCATGACACCAGTGCATCGTGTCGTTTCTTTCGACCGCAAAACAAAGCTGAATTGCAAGTAGAAGCGACGTTTAAAATTCATTCTGTCAAACAATCAACGCGAGGCTGAAGGGACGCTGCTCTTGGTCCCTCCCACAACGAGGAAAGGTGTGTGCCGATTTATGATATGATCAATTGTCGCTTTCCACTTCACATTTTTGTGATCCTTGAGGTGTCCTAATCGCGGATACACAGTTCACAAAACTCCTCAGAGTCAATTGAGATCAAGATCATCACAGATAACGAAACGACTTGTCTTTGAACGCGGGTGGTTCCGCACACGCCAGCAGTATTTGGCAAATTTCAGTCTGAACGTTGACTATGTTGCTGTTTGCAAAGAGAACGAAAACACAGTCAGGTTCACTCGAAACAGCCGTATGCAGAGAATGAAACGCAATGCTTTATTTGAGAAACCGTCGGGGTTTTTTTTCTCCACACACATTCTGTGTTGAAAACCAAACAAATCAGTCATTGGAGAGCCTTTGCGATCCTCAGTAACTTCGTGCTTTCTCCCTGCCTCTTCTGCAAAGAGCTGGTCAGTCAAAAAGGGAAAACGCATCGGACCAAGAATGTTGGCTTCATTTGCTGTCGCTTTGCGGGAGTCCAGGAATTTACGAAAATTGCAACTGACTTGTGACAACCTTGTTCGCCAGATCTATTAACAAAAGACAGATTTTCAGCAGGAACAACGCAAACAAGACAGACAAACGCACACGAGTAACAAAACATTTCAGCGACGATTTCACCTGGAGTCAGGTGTGTGCAGCTATTTGAAGAAATTTTCCTGTGCATACATGATGGGAGAAAGAATGTTGTTGACATTAGCATTGTGCTTTATGAGGTCATGTAAAGGCTGAGCATCAAACATAATGAAGACATTCGCGGATGGAGAAGGGACTTCGTTTACTCACGAAGATGGACCTGATTTCGGAATGTTGTGTACCAAAACAAATTGACACAGACTGAAAAGAAATCAGAAATGGGTCGTCCAACCAAATATTGTTGGTAGTTCTTTAAGGGATTCTTTTTCTGGCAAAGGTGAGTTTCACAGGATTCTCATTCTCAAGTCACTTCACGGTGAAGCAAATGTCTTTCGCAAAAGGATGAAAAAACCTGATTGGCTGTGCAACGATTGTAATTTATTCTTGTTGAGATAATTGATCAAAGGAAGACACTTCTGGTTGATCCACACATGAAGTGTTCCGCTGGCACAAACGTCGAGTTCAGGCTACTTTTACGGATGTGCAGTGTCGGCACTGAGTGCTCAATACTTTCTCCATTTGGAATTCGTTTGAAATACCAATAAGATCTACGCACTCTCTCAACATTCGTAGAAACATTGAGATAAGAAAATCGTGACATGTGAAAAAAGTCAGCAGGACAGCAGCTACAAAGCAGAGCTCAAATTTGCAGAAGCATCACTGCAGAGAAAGATTGGCAGAAAGAAGCTCGACCATCAAAGTTGAACATGGCGTCAGAAGGGAATCGCTGGGACGACTGGGCGTCTCAAATGGACAGAAGTCAAGTGAAGAAGGAGAAGATGCGGATTATGAAAAACATACTCGTCATCAGCATCGGCTTCTTGTTCAACTTCACAGCATTTCAAGTGAGTCTCGTTCATGCCAGAGCAAAGAAACAAAGTGACGATCTTATCGTTTCAGAACAAATGACGCCAAAAATTCCAATGAGACCTGTATCCAGTTGCCTCAAGATTCCATCCAACAACCCACAACGAGTACACGCGCGTCGATGTTGCAGGGGCTGAGCCGACTCCAGAGCAGTTTACATATCGATGAAGGGATGGGTACCATCAACTCGAGCGTGTTGTACGGGGCTCTCGTTCTGTCCTGTCTCTTCCTGCCGAAAATCATCATTCGCTACATCGGCTACAAGTGGACGATTCCCGTCGCATTCATCGGCTACATTCTGTGGATGGCGGCGAATGGGTTTGTAGAAACTTCCAACAACAAAAAATGCGACTGGGTGAATGATGCTTGGTGGTGGCAAACAAACAAAGGCTGTTTTCCTGTCTCCAAACTGACGGCCCTGACACAAACCACGGGAGACTCATGCCATTGTTCTCACTCGCACACAGCTATGGAGTGTGGTGGACAATGACGCCGGCCTCGATCATTGTGGGTCTGTGCGCGGCTCCGCTGTGGACGGCGCAGTGCTCCTACTTCACCCTCGAGGCCGGGAGGTACGCCGCGCTCAGCAAGGAAACCGAGGAGGCTGTCGTCACCCGCTTCTTCGGGATTTTCTTCTGCTTCTTTCAGATGTGTGAGTTATTCTGTTTGTCCCCTCATTCCTCGAGCAACAAACATTTTGCGACTCAAACGTCTCAAGAGACCTCAGACGTGCAGGGAATCAGAATCTCCCCTTGTTGCGCTGCTCACAAGAAAAACCTAAGGGTTTTGGAAAAACTCTCAGCTCGGACCCTTGAACCATCGTTGACTGTTTCAGCGAGCATCACGGGATCGATCATCACGTCGACCATCCTGAAACCGACGGTGGCGGATGGGGAGGAGGAGGAGGTGTCCGACTACGTGCTGCAGTTCTGCGGGATCAAGGACTGCCCCGACAACAACGTCACCAACCCCAACCTCGAGGACCCCGACTCTGAAACAGTGCGTCCTGCAACTGAAAAATTGCCCACAATCTTGTTGATTTGTGCACAAACTTGTTTCGTTGTGTTCCACTTTCACTTTTATGCAGTAAAGAAAAGCGCGGTCTGAAGCGTTCATGATCTTTTGCAGGTATGGACGATGTTGGGGATCTTCATCGGAGTGGCAGTGATCGGAGCTGGTGCAATCGGAGTGATAGTCGACAGACTCCCGAAAGAGTTGAGGCGTGTGGAAATCCGGGACACGTTGAGCGCAGAAATTAAGGAGCTCCTCCTCAGCACCGTGAAGCATCTCCGTCACAAGAAACAGTTGATACTCATACCGCTGACCATGTATTCAGGATTTGAGCAGGCTTTCTACAATGCCGAATTCAGCAAGGTGGTGAAATTTGTTGTGTTTGGAAACCCTTTGGTACTTTGCGACAGTTTCTTGCAACCAAACCAAACTGAAACACTGGTTGACACTTCAGTTTCATCTTTTCCACCACTCCAGTCGTTCATCAGCTGTTCGTTGGGAATCTGGATGGTGGGGCTGGTCACCATACCTTACGGAATCGTCAACGCTGTTGTCTCCTTCATATCTGGTGGCATCGTCAAGTACATCGGCCGAATACCTGTCTTCATAGCAGGTACAGTGGTTCACTGAGGCTTTTGTGTCAATTTGGATCTTGTGTTATCTCTGAAGCTACGGTTGAGTCTGCACTCGGTCTGTATACATAAATTTGCGTGTTCACTTGCAGGTCTCTGCGTGGATTTGGCCATTCAGATCACGCTGATGACGTGGATGCCGACTCCAGACGAGGCGTACGTCCTCTACATCCTGGCCGGGATGTGGGGATTCACGGACGGCATTTGGCAAACACAGTTGAATGGTGAGACAAACTCTTCTTTGTAGGATTTGCTGACGAGTTTTGTACTCGAACTGCAAAACATGGTTATGAAGAACATCAGGAGTTGATTCATTGAACCTTGATCTAACAATCAGATTCCAAGGTTTTGATACGGTCAGTAAGTATCGCATGCGTTCAGTCTGATTGTCCTGGTGATTCTTTTCTTCAGCTTTGTACGGCTCGGTTTTTGCCAATGAATCAGAAGCCGCCTTTTCCAACTACCGCATGTGGGAGAGTCTCGGCTTCATCATCGCTTTCGCGTACAGCTTCTTCCTGTGCACCTCCGTCAAACTGTACATCCTCACCTCGGTCCTGCTGCTCGGATGGATAGGCTACGCTCTCGTCGAGTATCACATCAGACTTTCGAAGCGCGATCGTAAGATCGGTGACAGTAGCCATTCGAATGGCAAAGTGGATTCAAATATTGAAGTTGCACAGTTTGACAACAAAGGATTTCACAACGACGGATACACAACCAAGTTTTAATGCCTGAGAGCTGTATATACAAATGTATCCCTGCTCCAAATTCTGTGCGCAATTCCAAGGTTTGAATCTCGTTCCTTTCTCAAGGGGAAAACTAAGTTTACGCAAGTTTGCGCCACATCATTTTGGTGCCGGTTGCCCTCTCCACAATGACTGATTGTCAATGTAGAAAGTTTGTGTACACTGAATTTTTTTCTGCGAATTGTGTTTCAAAGGAAATCAATCAAAGGAGAACTTGATCACCGCAGATCGGTCGAGTATTCCTCCCCTCCGGTTTGTTCGACTGGTTCGAATGAGTCTTGCATACAACACAAAGACACAAAGACAACACGAAGGACCACTGGGGGTGTGAGTTCTGGTCCTTTTGATATGGTCAACGAGGGAAAACAACAAAACGCCTCGAAATTATTGGCCACCTGCGAAAATAAAATGCGACTGTTCGCCTTGGCAGAACTCCTTTGCAAGTTGTCTTCAGACAAACCAGTCGAGGTGTCTGCATTTTGAAGGATCAAAATGCCTTCTCAATTGGCTATAAAGCAGCTATTTGCACATTTTCAGCAATCCACGGCAACATTTTTGAAGAAAAGGATGCAGCTTTTGCCAATGTTGGCCTGTGGCGCAGCACAGGATTTTGTGTTGGGTTTTCGTACAGTTCCCTGCTTTGCACTGCAGTGAAATTGTACGTACAATGTGTTGTTTTAAGTTTGGGTGCATTGGGGTACTTTTTCGTTGAATACATTGTTCGCAAAGAAAAGAACAAGATTCAGCCAACACAAGAACGCAAAGTGGGTGTGTTTCACCTGAATGACAAATGGAATACCGGACAATGAGCACGTAGTGCCACAAAAGCGATTTCCCTTGGTCTACACAAGTCTCCTTTTCTGAAAATCAGGAAGCTTTCCGTGGGAGGAAGGTTCAAAGAAATGGTATTTGTTTTCAGTGAAGCTAATTTTGTTGCCTGTAAATACTGTGTTTTGTTTCTTGTTTTTGTGACACAGCTTTGTGAAATGTTTCAAGATGAGCAAGTTTCCATCACATGTCGGTTGAAGCGACACTTGGCTCATCAAAAACGAACTTTGTTTTCTTTGACGTTGTTGGCGGGTCAGAAGTACCCGGTGTTGAAATGTAACTGTGTACTTTCCACTCGACGATCGTCCGAGTGAAAACTACCCAAAGGCCAGGGTCAAAAGGTCAATTTG
>JAAUXT010118708.1_pt1 | contig 39995 bp, 27 predicted proteins | sample 7278171 | NCBI WGS metagenome assembly JAAUXT01 (sample SAMN14350112, study PRJNA611818) | marine sediment metagenome | isolation source: surface marine sediment (1.8m) | place: French Polynesia: Moorea | collected 2018-08
GCTTGTGACACCATAGAGGAAGGTAGCCTAAACCACTGAGCTCCAACTCATACTCTACAATAAACTATACTACAACATCACTACTGGGGCTTCACTCATATCTACAACAGCATGTGCACCCGTGTTCAGCAGTAATACTGGTCTCTCTTCCTGAAAAGAACCTACAAAACATGCCAACTGACCGAGGTGCTGTTCAATACTTTCAACTCAGGTTCCTGGTCAGATATCAAGACCAACTTGACGTGTTCGTGGCTTTCTTTCAGACTTTGTGCAAAAAGAAGGTGTGGGAGTTTAGGTTTTCTGGTCACAGGATGGCATTGACGTGGAATTCCTGCTCTCGCTCACGCCCACACTGGAGGCTGACGCCTCTTTTCTCACACATGTCCAGCCGCAGGCACAACCAACACCGGAACACTCACTCTGCTTGGGTTCGCCTTTTCTCACTTTGTCCAGGAGCCAGGGACCAGTTTAAAGCTCACCCTTCGACCCTCAATTCTCGCTTGATTGGAACCACCAATTCGTAGCCATTCTCGTGTCTTTGGACACAGCTCAGTGAACGACGCACAAAATTCGTCCCTTGCTAACTTGTTCATCCTCTGCCTCTGCACATCTGACTCCGCCATCGCTTCCTTTGTTCATCTCTGTCGGTAGATGTCACCTATGCAACCAGGCTTTTGTTGGAATTCTGATTTGTGCCCGTTGGAAGGGAAGGACACAAATCCAATTACAAATCCAGGGAGCAAGATATTTCAGAGGAGCATTTGGCAAAGGAGTTTCCATTTTGACTTGTATCGGTTCTGCACATGATTCATGTTTTCTGGATGCTCGTCACATGTCAAACAAGAAACCTCTGACAACTTGACACAAAAGTTTGACAAGACGTCGTTTTGGAGAAATGCAGAAAACTGGACACAAAAGTTTGAAAATAGTGTCATTATATTTTGTGAGCTGAAGAAGGCCTCGGAAACAGGAAGCACAAGTCCTGTTTGTTGATTCAGTTTTCCTCGTTATTGTGTTGATTTGCAAGAAAACGCAAGTTCGTCACTGGAAGCACTCACTTGCAAGATGGGAAACTTTAATAGAAGGAACACGCCCCATACTTTTGGAAAACAGCAGGGTCACGAATATGGTTGGTTGTTTCTTGACGACCGCAAAATACCCAAATAATTTCATTTGCCGTTCTTGAGAAAACACCTGTTTGGTCTGACTGGATGGACAGCAGAATTTCGCACTTTGAAAAGCAGGTCCCCTTCTCAGGACTCAACGCTCATCCAGTTCACTTCTCAGTGATTTTGAAATTGATCGTCTCAATAGAGCGGCGCTGAAGGGTCAGTTCAATTAGAGGCCATTAGCGGCCCGAGCGACGCGCCTTTCTCTCGCCGGAGTGAAGCGCGCCAAATTGACGCATACGGGCTCGAGCGTCTCGACTTCCGCTGAATTAAACCATTCTCCGGATTAGTGCGCCTCTTCATATTGTTTTTCTGCAACACTTTATTGGAGGAAAACGTCAAGCCTTTGTAAAGCGATTACACTGTGTTTTGGTTTCAAACAATGGCTCCGAGTGTCACTTTTCCGCCATTGGGCTGTTTGTTGTTGCGATCAAGAATACTCACCGCAGCTGCAGGGAATCGATTCCGGGTCGCACTGAAATTTTGTTTTCGTAGAAAGTGAAGCAAGACTTGTGAAGAAAGCTGACAGCAAAATGGGGATGTCACTATGTATGCGTTTTGGCTTGAGACGATTTTCTCGCAGTTGATGTGCAGCCCACGATCACCAGCTTTATGTGGAGTGTACACAGCCCTGAAAAAAAGAAAGTTGGCGGCAAAGGTGCCTTTGCAACTTTGGAGGGGTGACATCATATCACTCTGCACTCTGAAGGGTCTGAATTTCCAGATTGAAATTGCATTGAATGAAATTCTAAACAGCTTGGCAAGTTTTAAAACTGAAGGAAATACTGTTGGAATTTTCGTGCACCGCACTTTGATGCTTCAAATATTGCTTTGATACCATCATTGAGCAGTGCTTGCTTTTCAGATGAGTGACACAACGCAGTCCGAAGTGTTGTGCTTCGGTGAGAAGTGAGCACCTCCAATTGAATCGAAGTTTGATCTGCAGCACTCAGAAATTTGATTCAATTTGAATTGTTTGCCGTGCTCAGACTGGCTCAGACTGACAAAGCCGTTGGCGGGAAAGGGTTCTACATTTCAAGATCTTTGCAGTGGTTTGAGAAGACCAACTCTTCTTGGGATTCTTGATCGAGATTTGCAGGAGTTGTCCCGCTGTAAGCGCGGAACCGAGTGGCAACCAAAATCAAGGGGAGGGGAGTTGGTCACTCCCGAGCATGAACGCCATCTCAAGATTTACTTGTCACAAATATTCAGTGAGCCCCTTCGAAGCTCCTAAGCGATGCTCACCACTGAGGATTTGAGCGAATCATTGTCATCACGTTTCCGAGCCCCACTCCAGCGAATTCTGAAGCCCCTAATTACCACTGACGAGAGCCTGCGCTTCACAAACGGAAATCAGTTTGAACGACAACAAAACAGCGTCACTTGTGCATGGTAATTTCGTGTGTTCGTTCGAACGACCTCTCAGGAGCACCACTTTGGTTGTGGTCATGATGTGAAAGCAAGTTGGCTGGCAGATCCAGGGGACGCGCGAGCAGAGCTTGTGACGCCGTCGCATCCTTTGACCTCGGAAAAACTTTGTGCCATCGGACACAGAAGTTTCAAAGACAGTTTATCTTCCCCTGGTGTCGAGACAACCTGACCCCAATCCTTGTGCTTTTCCGTTTTTGCGGAAATTAATTTGACAGTTTTGTTTTCAAGGATGAGCCACAAAAGGACCACTCAATGTTGAACTTCCACCTTCCAAAACAGGGTGTGTATTGGGTGTGGATCAACCGTCGCCTCTGCATGGTGCACGTCTGTGCTTGACTCAGATGCTCCAGTTGCGTGTATCTGCAACTGCATGCACACTTTTCGTATTTTCAAGCATTCTCCAAGTTGAAGACAATAAAATGACAACAGTTCTATTCGCGAAGAAGCGTGAAACGTGATTTGACAAGAGCAATTGTGTTTTGTGAACGACATTCAAAAAGAAAAAAAAATTAATGTGTCCAAACAGAATAGAAGCCCGCATGTGTTCATAACTGTCAACGACTCTGAACTGTCACGTCGGGATTCAGTGGCACCCACAATGACTCTTCCTCTACAGCCATGCATGGGTGATGAGTGGCGACGAAAGTTTCTCTGCCAATCGTGGAAAAGACAAGTGTCAGACACCAAGAACTGTCACCTCGTCGTCCTCGCAGCCTTGAGAGGCAGTCTGTCTGGTGTTGCAGATGCATGAGGAGACTGTAACAGAAGACTTATTCATTCCTCGCCTGCAAGCGCTCGTACGCGTGTATTCTTGATGAATGCCAAGAGAAACAGGTTGAAGAAAAACGCAAAAGAAGACAATGAAAGTCCCAGAATATTGTCACCTAACAGCTTGAAGAACCGTCCAACAATAAAGCAAACCTTCAAAGCAAATTACCTTTTATCCGTCGTATTAATGCCGACTGTGTTTGACATTTATCTCTTATGTGTTTGAGAATCATATCGAGAGGTTAAAAGCAAGCACACGGCTTTGTTTGCAGTGCTGCAAAGATGGGCAAAATGACGAGAACAAAACTTGCAGCAGAAGAAAAATAATCCAGAGGAACTGCTGGTTTGATTTTACGCAAGAATCTCGACGTGCCTTTCTCCTCTTGGAGGCTCCTGGTTTCATGTCTCCGTCTCCGTTTTACTTTCTAGGTGATGAGGAGATTGATCAATTGTTCCGACCGGAACAATGACCGACGAGAACAAATCACCTGCAGGTAGCGAGGATGAGAAACATGTGGCCAACACTTTCTTTGACTGACTCACTTCAACTGCACCAAGATCTCCTCTGAGAATAACTTGAAATTTTGCGCTTGTTCGAGAACCAAACATTGTCAGTCAGATAAATTCCTGATTGAGTTCGAATGAGCAAATTGTGTTTCAAACGAGAGAAAGGCGGCGGTCGGTCTGCTCTGAAGCCAAGTAAGCCAAACACACGTTGTATTCAATGCCTTTCCGACCTCGGTCCGCAGAGAGATCTTCAATATGCAAACACAATATCCCAATCCGAAAACACAGCGGAGTCTTTAACCAACTCTTTGATGAGGACATTTATCATTTTCACTCTTTCACAGGTTTTGTGCGCCTTTTCAAAACTGAAGAGATACTGCTGTTATTTATCCCAGTGCAATTGGAGAGCCATTAAATTGTTTTCACTGTGGCTCATGTCAGCGGCGCAGTTTAAAGGCGCCGCGCACTTCAGCGCCACACGACCTCTATCAATCCCATCTCCCCAAAATGGACATTATCATTCAGAAATTGAGCTCCGGTTTTTGCCTCTATCAGCCCCTGTCATTGATATTCATCAAACTTTTGATTCTCTTCTCCAGACAGTCTTTTGTAAGTGTTCAATTAAAGCTCGCCAGCTGGTGCAGGGGCAGAGGCCCAGAAGGCTGCATATTGAACTTGGGTGCGACGTACTTTCTTCAACACTTGCGCCCAAAATCAATACAAACCCTCCTCCCTGAACCACCCAAAGCGGAAAATTCACGCATAACCCACGCCAAAGCTGTCAAATATCTGCTCATCAATATACAAAACAGGCTCTTACTTATTGCAATAATCTGCCAATAACTTGGTGCTGAAATTTCAAATTGCCTCCTTATTAGATTTTGCTCTCGCACCACTTTATTGAATATTGTAGCTATGGAATATGTAATAAGGCATATGCCCAATATTGAGCCATAGATTTGAATATATTGGATTTTCTTACTCCGAGGTTGTTTATTTTAGGATCCAATATGAGACTGAAGTTTTCCTTCGAACTGTTGCTACCCACTTCTTCCTGCACGTTTGATGGACTCCGTTTGATCTCGAGAACTTCTTTGTTGAGAATTGTGATTCAGGACAGGTTTTCCAGTTCAAGCCGTGCTTCCTTTGTTGGCTGTGGAGAGTATGACCTTCAGAGGGAGAAACGCATATGCAGCAATGGATGCCGGATCATCCAAGTGTGAAAACTCAAATCTGATCTTCTCTCGGCACACAAACTCCTTCGTTGTCAGCAGCAACATTTCTCCACTTGTCAAAAAGGTGATACATCCGCCACAGGACTTCAACCGAACGGTACCTGAAGGGTCCAAGCAAACCAAGTGCCTTGAGCGCAGCAACGGCTGAAGGCCGCCTTGAGAGGAGCGGCAATCCTCCCCGTGTGTCATTACGTGACAAATAATGACAAATGCAAGCATGGATTACTTAACAGGAAGCCTGATATTGTTTAAGATACACAACCTCGTTCCTGTGAAGCACTCTAATCACCCATTTGCTCGTGAATAGCGCACCTCTGCAGAAGAACAAAACTTTCATTACCTGGCCTTAAGAATAAATTCAAATGTTTATGATAGGCTAGTGGCATTCCAATTTTCCTCATTTCGTTTGCGTACCTCAAGGGCAGCACAAGCACAGATTCAATTGGATGAACACTGAAGCTATTACATTCAATTACAGTGTCATTATATTGTACAAATAGACCAGTCACCTTCAAGACGTGGTTGAGGGAGTGAATGCACGGGAACACTTCCGGCTCTCAGCGCTCAGCGAGCGAAATAACACTCTTCGCGCAACGGAAACCTGGGCCTCGTCTCTCCATTCGGGTCTCAACCATATGTTGCCACAATGGCGATCATAAAAGTGTGATGGTCTCATTAAACTCGCCCATCACCGGGTAATTACAGGGAAATAGAAACCCATTCCTCCCGGCCCCGCGCGGGATCCATTCACTGCGCTCCAACCTGGCAATTCGAGAATGGTTGCCAGCTTGTGGCCATTGTTCGTATCCACAACGTAATTTGTTTGAACCGTGGGGGTTGGGGATTGTGGTGGAACTTCACAGAGCTGTGATTCCTTGTTGCATTGGGCAGAACCCTGAATTAGTGACAATGCGCAACAAGAAATCCAAAGCTGCAAGAAGAATGGGGATTGTTGGCCAGTGTATTTGTGAGAAAGATACAAATCAATGGATGGGTTGTCCTCAGTTTTGACGAAGTGGGTGCAACGCCGCAGGTCAGGTTGAAGGCTGCGCATTGTAACCTGCACAAAAATCAGCTGAATGGAGCGCTGGTGTCATGACAGTTCTCCTTGTGCAAACGTATTACATGTTCTGATTGAGCACCCTTCAATTTCGGTCGGTGTCCACAAGAAGGAAGGAATGCAAAGAGTGCATGGCCACAGGAAACGATTGTTGAGCTTTGGGGCAGGAAAATTGGCTCAGTGAGGGGTGTGGGTGAGGTCCCACACCTTTTCCCACTACTTCACCGTGCTGCAGCTGCACCAGAAGTGCTTGAGCAGTATCCCCATTGACATTCATTTCAATTCCGCGGCCTGCCAAGGCAAGTGTGCAATTAATAGGCAGCGCAGTGGGAACCCATGAAAATTAATGCCCACTTCACCGAGACTTGTGCCCAAGTGGAAATGACATAAAACCTGGAGATAAAATGAGTTATAACTTCTCCAAAAAGTGTGCGACTGGCACAATGATGAATCAATTTGCACATTGTGGATTTGGCGTGACAAGAGAATTTGGAGTGTTGTGTGATTCAGTGTTTTTCTCCGCAAAACGTCAACTTTCCCACTGCTGTTTCTCATTTTCACCAATCACATCTTCCTGACCTCGAGTGTGAAATCATGTTTGCTTCTTGAAGTTTCGGTGCTTTGAGTTGTGTTGGTGTCCTGTCCCTGTTTTTTCCAGCAATGTTCCGAGTATTCAGATATTCCCCTGTGCCAAGTAGAGGTCTCTATGGATTCCGTGAGAATGCTTTGAAATGGAGCTGAGCGTCTTTGGCATGAACCAAACCTGGTACGAGTGACGCTGCAGACAATCAGACATAGATTGGGCCAAGAAAGGACCAGGCAATGGTACCAATCTGGAGTGGATGTGTCTGAGATTTCGTTCGTCTGAACTCAGGAGTCTTCTGCACAGATACAGGGTTTTCCAGACACATCTTCAGATGTTCTTTTCGTAGACGTGGTAAGTGAGGTGAAGAGGTGGGCAGATTCCAGCAACGTGTGCACCCCAGTGCCTGTGTATTCCAGAACTATGGAAGATGGAAGCTGTGTCTGCTGTGGGAAGATTTTTCAAGGAATGATTACATGTCCTGGTGGTCAAGCACTCCTGTACGACAAGACGACTGACTCACCAAAACGTGTTTGAAAACAGTCCTGGAAGTTTTGTTTTGGAAGGTTGTGCAACTTACCTTGTTTTGAACCAAGAAAATCTGGTGAAGAACATTTTGGCTCCTTCTTCCTCTCCAAATCCTGGATACACCTGCACGCACACACACACACACACACACACACACACACACATGCACACAGAGAATTTTCAGGCAAGGTCTGCACACACACACACACACGCACACAGAGAATTTTCAGGCAAGGTCAGTGATTGACGTTATCTCAATCGGTCATCTCGACTTTTATATACCAAAGTTTTTGTTGTGAGACATCCTTTTCAAAGGGTCGGCGCTGGATCCCGTTGACTGTCAACCTGCTCAATTCACTTTTGAGTCTGGGTCCCAGGATCCAGCTACGGGAGAAGGTTCCGTCAGAAGTCTTCTTTGCCTGTTTGCTTTTGCATTGAGTGACAACTGAAGGAAAGTGCTGGAGCAGATTCGCGCGTCTGGTCGTGTTGCTGCAAGGGGCATGGAGAACATCCTCTACGTACATTTCTCAAAAGCGAAAAACCTGCTTTGTTGGTGGCAGATTTTTTCCAGGAACACCTATGAATATTTGGTACAAGATGCTTTTCACGTTGGAAGTGTCTGCATTTGTATTCAGCAATCATTTTATGTTGGCCGCCTATTCTACGTGATGTTGTACTGACGAGTTTAAGTTTCAGTCAATGTCATATTCGAGTCCTCGGTTTGAGAAAGCTTTGTCTCCACAGGCCCTCGAGCGGTGGCCCTTCGGGAGCTTTTTCCCATACCTCCGTATTCCAAGTTTGTAATTCGAATCCCTACTTGGAGGACTTGGCCAACTTTTTACGTTCATCTGGTTATTTACAATACCAGCTCGTGTTTTCATGATCGGGCTAAATTTCGCTTTATGAGCCTTTGGTACACTTGCAATATCTGGGAAGGGTTCTGGCCAGGGTACCACAAGGCAAAAGGTAATTCAAAAAGACGAGGGGACGCCGCCGAGCAGTCTGTCATCCAAGAGCTTGCAGGGTACTGCCTTCTTAAATGCCCACGTACACCATGGGAAAATAGGGTGACTTTGTGCCTCTGTGCTGCGCCTGAGTCCGCGCCACAACACAGAACAACTCGCCTGAGACACATGCAAACCCTTTGCCTGTACCAGACCAAAACGGTACCTCACTTGTCAGAGAAATACGGGTGCCGCAATGAAAACATTGTTTTTTGATGGGAAATCATGATTTTATCTTCATGATTCCTTGGGAGTGAGAATGACAAGACATTGAGTGTTGTGCCTCTTTCCAAATCACTTTGAAGCTGGAGAAAGCCTCACAGAGAGCAGCACTCATTCTGACCCACACTTGCATTCGAAAACACGTTTTGCTTTCTCGTTCGTGTTCAACTCACGAAACGCACCTTCAGCAAAGCTCGTGACAGCCGCAGAAAGTGTGCGTGCTTGCGTGTGACAACGCAATTCACGCTCTCAACAACACAAGGAACTGGAAGCACAAACCAAGATGATTGCTGAGTGTTTCTTTGGAGGTCATTCCAAATTTGCCAAACTTCACCAACATCACACAGACTATCAGGTCGTGTGGTCTGCATACTGCACACACCTTCTGTACACACCGTCACCCACAACACACAGACTGCGAGTCTGCCCATTCTTGCTTTTCCCAAAGTATCACAATTCAAAATAAATGGGTGGTGCTGTATTCGTTTCAAAATTTCAAGTGAAAAAGATTGTGCTCTTTCTGAGGAACTTTCAAGATCCAGTCAAACATTGTTGAAAGCGATGACACTGAACAAAGCATAATTTCTAATTGGTGGGAAAGTACCTGCACGACACAACAAAACCTGAGCCACCGTCCCACAACTGCATCAGTTTCCCGTCTGCAGAGACAACCAGCCCTGGAATGATGTTTCAGAGAGAAAGTAAAGTTTCATCCAGAAAATATTGTTTGCACGCTGAACATCAGAAACGAGACAACAAGCGCACAATGAGACACCGATTCTCTGGCCTTGGCGAATGTGTGCAGAACGCGGAGCTGGCTGTGCCCAAGACTCAGCTCTCTCGGCACAGGTCCTCCCGATGTCTGGCGTGGAGAGCAGACCCAAAACTTGAAGAGCAGCACCTTCACTCAAAGGTCAGTCTCCCCGAAGTCCAGACTTCACGACGAAGCGCGGGTGCGCGTCATCTCCCGGACCTTTGCAGCAAACCTCAGGCGTGACAAATGAGACACAGAAATCACAGAAACTCAGCGAAGCCTCAGTACCAGTGCTGTGTTTGAAATTCAAACAAATACAATGATTCCTCAAACAATATCAGAGTGTACAGTGTCTGAGATCAAGGCAAAAGTTTTCCCGACGCCGAGGACCATCGCTCAGTGGCGCTGCTTCTGAAGAACATTGTGGGCCCAATCTTCGCTGCAGGCCACTTTCAATTTGTTATGTCATTGTTTGAAGAACCTGTCCGTGCACACCGGGAATTAACGACCCGGGGCAGAGCTCGCCGAGTCTCCAGTTCTCCAATGGATTCAATGAAAAGCAAACCAATGATACAGAAAATAAGCATGTAATTAATTGAACAGTGAGGTTCGCGAAAGGCCGCGTGTTTGCTTAAATTCCGTCTTCAACACCTGCAACTCTCGCCAACCCCCACAGAAGAGCTAATGTTGGAAAATGATCGCCACAGAAATTGTCATTTTCCTTCAAATGAATCCTATTTGTCATTGTGAGTCAACCATTCAAGATGCGATTCTGAATGCCACAGTGATCTCAGCACTAATCAGACAGGCATCAGCTTTGTTTCAGAAAACAAAGTTTGTTCTTGAAAGATGGATGATTATTAATTTTCCGATCACAGAACAATGTGTAACAGCTGAATGTGTAATTTTGACCGGACTGGCACGTCTGCACGCAGAAGCGACTTTTTTGTGCAAAGTTGAAAAATTGTGCATTCAATTGTGAAAGAAGAAATACTAACTTCACATCAAGCTTCCTGTTCTTCGTGCGATGTTGCGTGTTGAAGTGAAGAGAACTCTTGATTTCTGGCAAAACTCAAGAAAACGAAACAACAGGCATCAGCTTGGTTTGGGGGTTTCAGGAAGCAGTCAATTAAGCAATCGCGCTCACAAGCGCCTTGTTGCTTTTTGCGAGTGCCCATTACATTATCCTCCAAGGATATTATGTTTGTAGCTGAAATCTGTAAAGTGGCAGTTTCCAGATTAGGAGCTGAAAGCGACAAGACAAAGTTGACATTAATCTTCCAGTGGTGCGTTGCACGAGCGCCACCAACATCGCCTGCAAACGTAAAATTTCCGACACTTCCAAAACAAGAATTGCAGGTTGTACGCACGCAGGGTCAAAGGGCTGGTACTGTGCAAAGTGCAAACAGGTAAAAAAAACTGAAATCGGACAAACTGAAAATCTTTGTGTTGCAAAAATTTGTTCTCTCTTGTTCTGTCGGACTACGAGGTCAGAAAACAGTCGGGCAGATTACCTGGCAGGTTTCACGCCAAGGTGTAACGGACGAACTGTTTTTAACAAAAACTTATCACAAGTTTTTGGTGGAAAAAGTCAAAACCCGCCGCCATCACTGAATCAGAGCTCCGCGCAGGAGCCACTGTGGAAGAGTTGAAAGCATTTCACGAGAAGTGAAAACAAGCAAAGCAGTTAAAGAGACATCGGGTGCCAGATAACCGTCAGTTCTGGTTGACACCCTGCCTCTCAGCAAAGCCGCCTTCGCGACAAAAGCCAATCTGCACGGCTGCCGAGTCCACTTCGGAAGCCTATTAGCCAAATTGGCTGACCGACCCCTAAGCTGGTTCTTGAAGCGATAGCAATAAAATTTAATTAATCCTCGGTGCAAAGCGGTTGAGAGTGATCAACATCTATTTGCAGCATGTGTTTGTGACATGTTCATCCGCGCAGAGCCGTCAGCCGAGAGAAGTCCTACTAATGTTTTCTGCAAGAGTTTAGCAATTAGGCTTAATACGATGGAGGCCTTCTGGGGTTTTGGTGTGCACTGTTGCGACTTAGACTGAAGCTTTTGTTGGCTTCGCAGCGCTCTGCCAGCACCAACGTGAACGCTCTGAATAGATTGTCAGATCTTCACTCCTCCTGTCCAAAACACTGCATCTGCCGAATGCAGTCAAAAAATAATACCTGGGCGATGATTTCAACCAAAAACGCGTCACATTTTTTGTTCAATCTGCACTTTGCGAAAAGTTGGAGAGGGGGAAATATTTGCAGTTTTCAGAACCTGTTTGCAATTTTCAAGTGAGAGTGTTGCTCCCAGCCTGGCTGTTTCCTCGAAGCGCGGTTAGCAAATCTCACTTCCATCAGAAGCAGGCAGCAGAGCTCATTGGCTGAGCTCGGCCAATCAGAGACTCCTGAGGCCACAGCGCCTTTTAAAGTCACGGTTGCCTGCCTGACTGTGGAGGTTGAAAGCTCTTCACGCAAGTGAGTGAAATGTGTCATCATTGAAGTTGAAAATCAAGCTGTGATGAGTAAAAGGGACTCTTTTCTCAGTCTCTGTCCTCTTCGCTTTGCTTGAAAGAACCTTGGACACAGACTTAAATTGGTCAGAACGAACAGTGTCGAGCAGTTTGGAGCTCGAGGCCCCAAGAGACTGAACCCACACAAAAGAAACTCTGGAGTCGGAACACCACAACATTTGGTGAGTACGAAACCACAGAGAAGATGTTTCCGAACGTGCTTGCTCCGTCGCCGCTGTACCAGGGTTTGTTCCGGGCGCCCGCGGTCCCTGGCCTCGCGCACCCGCAGCCACTGAACCCGGCCGCAGCCGCCGCCGCCGCAGCCGCCGCAGCCTCCACGTCGTTCCTCGTCGAGAACCTTCTTCGAGAGCGGCAGCAGCAGCAGCAGCAGCAGCAACAGCAGATCCCTCCGACGCTCTTCGTCACCAACCCGCACCACGCCGCCCTGCTGTCGCGCGGGCTCCACCCCGGCCTCCTGCGCTACCCTCCGGCGACTCCCCCGAGCCGCTCCCCGTCTCCTTCCTCCCCTTCTCGTTTGTCCCCAACCGCTCCAGTCACGGGGTCCTCCGCGCATGCAGACGGCACGAGCAGAGACAGCAAATACTCTAGTCCACCACCTCCGGGTTTGTTGCCGGATTCGGCAGGACGGGGAAGAAGTCCGTCGCCGTGCGCCGCGCCGCGGCCGGGCAGTCTCCCCGCAGTCAACCCGCCGCCACCGGTCTCCGCTGCGCCCTTCCTCAAGTTTGGCGTCAACGCGATTCTCTCTTCACAAATTTCGCCGAAAAATGGTGAGTACCACACTTCATATTCATGTTTTGGCTCTTGGGTCATCGCCATGAGTGGGAAAATGTTGCTCACCACAATTCTGTGTTATTGAATGAACCACAGATTTCGTTTTCAAGCCAGTTTCGGCATCATGGGTGACAAACAAAAATCAGTCGTTCAATTGCGCTCTGTGAACGATGAACGAGCGCATGATTGTTTTCTTGCAAGCAACGGATCAAACCAGCTGTACGTCGGTTCTGATCTCCGATTTCACTGCCCTTCCAGCAGATCGTTTTGCACGACACACGAAGCAAACTTCTTGTTTTTTTTCGTTCGTCTGCCGGGACAGAACGGAAACGCAAAAATTGTTGCGTTCAAAAACCAGCTTTTTGTTGCAGCAGGTGTGCAACTTTCTTTGCTTTTAGATGTAAACATCCTGGCTGCACATGCAAAATTGCTCGTTCTCTGTCAAGGGTGGATGTCCAGGACCTTGAAACAAAGAAGGCATTCTTCGAAAGGGGCAAACTTGACTTGCGTGCACTTTGGATGTCATGTTCGAGTCTGTGTAAGAGACAATCATGAATTATTAGGAGACAAAATTCCAGGTTCCCACTTGAGCAAAAAGAACACGCACAAATTGAGCAGAGCAAATTGACGTTGTTGGTCGAAAGTCAAAGAGGACAGAATGCTGTTTGATCAGCTACGTGAGGATTTGAAAAATCTCGGTTCCTGTTGAGAGGCGTGCAAGCGGCGGACGTCATGCCCGGGGTGTTCTGGGGGACGGGCTGAGGCCAACACTTGGGACATGTGTGACATGACAGGCTCTCTCAATGGATATTACTGCTCAAACATGGCTTTGAGGAAAGGCAAACAGCAATACCTGACTCGTAAAAGGCCCCTTGAATTAGACCACTGCTGTTGAAGACCAACAACAAACTCGAATCTGAGTTTGTTTCTTGCCACAAGTGTTGGCTCTGAAAGAGCCGATTCAATTTAATCTGCACAATTGAACTTGGGCGTGCTTTTTGCTTGGAGCTGCATCACCTGTAGTGTCAGATTTGAGGAAGGGGAACATTTTCAGGAAAGAAAAGGTGCAGACTGCAGGTTTTTCAACTGCTGGTAGATACTCCTCAACAAAATTCATACTTTGTTTTGCTTGTTTGCGATGTGCGCTGTTCTTGCCAGCGAGGGCGAACACGCCAAGTCGTCTGTTGTGCGAAGTGCTGACACTCCTCGTGCGCAGACCTGCTTCACGCAAGAGTTGCACATTTTTGTCAAAAAAAACGAAATTCTGGACGTGGTGGTCGGATAAGGAGCGCCTCTATTCTACAGTCCGCCCTCGTCCATGCTTCTTTGTTCATTTTTTCGTGAAAGAACATGCGTACTCACTGTGTTGTTGCCCATATTTGAGAGCTTCCTCACAGAAATTAAGCAAAAAGGTGCTTTCTGGGCAAACATTGGTCGATTTATGATGTGCGCTCGAACCATGGCACTGACTGTGATACTGGGGATAGAGACGACTCCAAAAATGTTTGCTCTTCTGTTTGTTTTTACTGAACTGGCAATTTACTGACAATATGTCCAAGCTTGTTTGCTTCCAAAGCAAATGAGAAATCTATCTATTCTGAAAGGGCACACAGTGTCAACTATTAATGTCCAAGCCTGGGTCAATATGGAATAAGATACTTTGGTGTGTCCATGAGAAATGATGTTTTCTGCTTGAATGCTGTGTTTGAAGAGACCCACATATCTATCCAACAACTATTTATCATATCCGACTGAGTTTGCGAAGGTAACAATCAAATATTTTCCTCTTCAAAGGAAGACTTAAAGACAGGTTGCACAGTGTTCTTCGTGTCTGGACATTTCCACCTGGGCTTACTCCTGTTGCACCAACGAAAGCATCAGTTGATCATCAGTTGATCACTTTCTGCAGGAGTTGAGTTGACTTGATGCAGAAATTGGAACTCACCATTGCAGTCGCGTCTGATGGTCTGATTGGCCCGAAAAGTTCAAAACAAATCGGTTTTACTTCTGCCACAAAATGCCTCTTTTCATCTTTTTGCCTTGTTTCAGAGTTCTGACATTATGTTGAACATTGTGTGTTGCAGCGACGTCTCTTTGTACGACGAGCACGAGCGCGTTCACGAGCTACTGCCCGACGAGCGGGTCGCTGTCCGTCCCGTCCACCGTGTCGTCCCCGGGCGGGTCCGGGCTCCCCCCGGGCGTCGCAGCGCTGCCGCCCTCCCCGTGCCACAAGGGCTGCGGCGGCCTGCTCCCACCCGGCCTCTCCTCCTGCACGTCCTGCGGACCCGGGGTCTCCCACCCCGTGCCAGCGGGCCTGCAGCAGCCGCTGCACCCACGGCCTGCTCCGGGAATCTACGACCCACACAACCCAATGCACCCGTTCGTCAGACACCCCTACTTCGGCGGTAAGTCCCACAGCACTAATTCAGGTGGAAGTTCGTCGGAAACCCACGCGTTCTTTGTGGGAGTTCATTGGAATTTCGGCACGGCAGTGTTCATGTTGAGTGGCACCATTCTTGTCTGACCAACGGCAAACTTGAAACGCCAAATTGGTGGTAAAGGTTTAATAAATGTACACTTTCTTACCAATTCAAATAAGCTTCTTTTTTGTGCCCGCGCCTTGAAGCAAAAAAAGGTTTCATTACAAGGAAATTGAATTCACTGGTTTGACAAAGACATCTCAATTGGGCTTTGAAGAGTGGCTTAATTCAAGCAATCAGCAGGATGAACACCTTTTCTTTCAGCTTTTGATATTCGTTCATCAGTTTTCTGTCAATACAGAGTTTATCGTTTCAATGCCAAGACGACTCCTTGTCCCCAGAGGCGGGAAACATTTTCTGATTTGTTTTCTTTCGCTTCGCACAAAACACCACTCAAGGGTTGTGCGGGAAGTTGAGTGAAGTTTTGGGAAATTGACCGTGCAGGTGGAAAATTTGAAGGCATTCATCCCAGTAATACAGACAAATTTGTTGCAAGTGATAAAATAAATTCAATCACACCTTCATGATGAAGGTTATGAATGTTTAAATTTGATTCAAATCTTTTGAATAAACTCACAAGAGAAAGAGGAGCATTGGGTAAAGGCAAAGCTTCGATCAATTTGAATGTGGTCAGCCAGGGGGGCGAGCAAAATCTTTGCAGGTTGGCGTTTTGTGGTCGCACAAGTACAGCGTCATTTCACAGATGACAAATTACGAAAAGGAACTCTGAACCTCAGTCCAATTGAGCAGAGCTAAGAAGGCGGTCTCAGCCATCCTTTCCTGTCCTCCTGTCTTTTGAAGTGCCAAGTAGCTCCTTGACAAAAAAGCGCCAGCTAATTTACCATCACAAAAAGAAAGTTTGACGCTGGACTGTTGACCAGGATGGGTGGTCCCGAGCAAGTCCTTCGGTGGACGAGCTTCTCACGAGTGAACTTCCCCTCCACCTGGTGCGAGCTGACGGTGGGCATTCTTCACTCTCAGAAACCAAGCGGGGCAGAATAAATATTGTTCTGGAATGGTGATTGTCAGTCTATTTCCCCTCCCCGAGATTCAACTGGTCAAAGTGAATTTGAAACTCTATTCTGCGACCAGTAACACGATGACATTGATTCAGTTCAGATTTGAACGCGGAAAACAGAACATTGTCGGTTTTCCACTCGAGCTGAAATCCTTGCTGGATCTTTCGTTTTGACTTGGTGACTCAAAAATTTACTGCACAGAGCTGAAAATAGAAACACCGCACTCAAACATTTTACGATAACTTTATGAGGGAGAATCACGAATGAACACCTATCTGAATGCACAATGTGGGTTCACCAGCAAGGCTGAACGCAGCAAAAATAAAGCAGAATGGTGTTCACCAACGGCACATTGAAGCCACAAACAAGCACCAGTTCAGTTCTTTTGTCGCTTTTCTTTCAGGATCGTTGTTGCCAGTTCCGAACGCGTTTTCTCTGCTGAGTAACATGCGCGGCAAACCTCGGCGGGGGATGCTCAGGCGCGCCGTCTTCTCCGACCTGCAGCGGAAGGGACTCGAGAAAACCTTCCAGAAGCAGAAATACATCTCCAAACCAGACAGGAAGAAGCTGGCGGACAAGCTCGGACTCAAGGACTCCCAGGTGAGGTCTTTGTCATGTACGTACAGATTGCCGGAAAGCAAAAACCTTCGATTGGCTCTGTTTGTGAACAATTCAGATCTTGTGATAGGTTAAAAATCTTCATTGCATTACTTACCAAAAAGGAGAACACCTGCAGAGCGTAGTTGATGAGTTTCAAATGAGCTCAAAAAGCCAACCACTGGACCAATTACGCAAAATTCATGACAGAGAACAAAATCACCACAAAGTGATTGCAGATGCAAGAGGATACATTTCACGAGCCATCGACTTCCTCATCCAAGTAGGACCGCTTTGCGCAATTGACGTCACTGTCTCATTCAAAGGGCCAACGCCCAATTCTTCTGCCTCACGCAATCGAAAGCAATAGTGATTTTTTATGCAAGTTTAAATTGAAATTGATAGCCAGTGTATGTTTTTCTAAAGATCGGATTTTTGTGCCTTGTTAGTCTTGTCTGGGCAGCACAGATGGCTTGTGTTAAGCTTGTGTTTGTCACGGTGGTGGAACTGGATTCGGCGAGCGACTGCTAAGAATGGAGCGGCGCACGACCGAAGCCTTTCACCGACTCCTGTCAACTTTTCCCCGGACGAGCCTCGCTAAGCCCGGGCGTGCGCCCGTCAAAAATAAATCACACGCGCTCCCAAGTCCGAACGCCGAAACCGTGAGGGCCATCACGTGCTGTCTCAAACCCTGCCCTTCTTTATTGTCTTTTATTCCTTTTCATTGCCCACTTTTCCGTTCCAATGTTTCACGGGCGATTACAAAGGAAACGGAAAATTGATGATCCTTTGTAGAAAACCATAAGAGGGCACTGACTAATTAAAATCTAATGGGTTTCCGTGGCTGTGGAGTCCCCGGATCAAACACAGATTTGGTCCCAGACTGGAAGTGACTCTTGAGTTTATCCAAATTTCACTCTATTCCAGTCAACAACCCGCCCTTTAATGTTTCGGCTCACAAAGATTGCGTCAAGTGGTGAACCTCCAGCCTCTCTGCCAGCCTTGAGTGTCACAGTCTTTCACCCGACCATAAATTACAAACCTTCATTGACCGTATCCATGTCGCAGGCAATGTTTTTATTCGGGAACAATTTGCGAGGATGAAATTAATGGGGTCCATTTGAAAAGGGAAACACCTGTTCAGATAAACGACGTACACGCACTGAGCAGTGCGGCGAAGGCTGCGCTGATAACAAAGCGAAACATGGAAGTGAGTGCATCCAAGTTGACTGTTGCTCAGTGTAGTTGTTCACCTTGTTTTGGTGCGTGTCACCATTTGGTGATCACGTAATCAAGGTACCACCTGCATGGCAAACGATTTTCAACTGACGTGAGATATCCAAATTAAAGTTCAGTTTTGAATAGGATATCACTTTCCTTGTTCTGCAGAACAAGTACTTTTTATTAGTTTCAACTGGGTATTTCATTTCATGGAGCCTGTTGACTTTGAGCGGAATACATGCAAAAAGGGCAATTTATAAGCTCTTAGTGGCAGAACGTTGAGATTACTTTGTCAGTGATACACGCATCCGATGCGAGCTTTTCAAATTAATCCCAATTCAATCGCGCACAGTTTAATGGCACTAAATATCAGTGAAACCTTGGCAAACATATCACGGTTCCATGTCAATCTGGTGTCACTGGGAGTAATACTCGGTCGAATGGACCAAGGACCAAATAGTGGAGATAATTTTCTATCAACTTGCAAATCTTTGTTTCAACACCCAGCAGATGGTTGGGGCCAAGAGAAGCTCCAATCCGACAGAGAAACCTCCAAATGTTTCTGGCCACAATGTTTTTCAAACTCGTGAACAACAGTGGGCCTCACCTCGCCCGTCCCTCGTTCCTTCCGCACGAAAGGAACATCGCGGGTTTACTTTGCGCAGTATCAAGGAGAGCTGGAACGATGATGCTCATTCCCTGTGTGGCTTCTGATTGCCACCACCATTTGGTTCGTACGAAAACGCTATCATGAGTGTGACTCCAATTAAAATGCGCAATCGCTTATAATTTTTGTCAATATCAATAAAAATTTCAATGCTTAATTACTTACGTATTGATAATGTCATCCTCCATCGCAAAACGGATAATTGATGGTCAAAAAGGCCGCACGATTTGACAGAGCTGTGGAGGCAGCTGTGAATTTTAATGCAAATTTGATATCTATTGTTGAAAAAAAGAGCATCACAATGAACGCCATCATCTTCCATTACATATAAGACTCGAATTATGAAACTTATTCTGGCAAATTTTGTATGCATCACATATGGGTCCCTGACATTTTGATAAATTGATATCGACTTTGAGACAAGGTGGTGAAATGACTCCTGAAAGGGAAAACTTGGATGATATGCGGGACACTGACAGAGAAATGCAAGTTCAGCCCAAGTGCACAACAGACAAATCTTGGGATTGTGTGCTGAGAGCTTCAGACTCGTTCAACTTTGAACAAGACACTTTTTGAGGCTTTGTGAGCATTTTCATATTTCCTCGTTGCTTCACGCTCGCTTTGCACTCAATTGGCAGCGACGGTAATAAATTAAAATAAAAAGATTTGTTGACTGTTCAACAACAGGTGTTGGCACTTGAATCCGAATGCTTGTTGACTTGTGTTGAGAACGAAAGCCAATTTTACCGAATGTTAGTTGTTCGTGAGCTGATGTATCGGGAGGGCAGTTGTTGAAATGCACCAAATGTTCTTCCGTTTCTCCAACAAAGTTCCATGTCAAACGTTGTAAATTGTGTTTCCAATGATGTATGTTGGTTACTCGATGAACCTGGTGGTTCGCGCAACACTGTTTGAATCAGACGCAGGCTGCGCTGTTTCTGCAGGTATCTCAGCAGAACTGGAAGAACAGACAAAACAAAAACTGGCACACTTTGCACGAGATTTACAACTCCGTTACCCTTTTCAAATAGACCACTCAAGCAAAGACTGTTGCAGGTGAAGAATTTGGCCAAGTAGACTTTCACCGAGTCTCCCCGGAGTGGACATGGATGGATGACGAGATTTCCTGCCCTCGCAAACCTGTGACAAGTGCATTCGACGCTCTTCGTCATTAAACTACTCTTTTGTACACAGGATTCACCTGGCAAACATGCAGGTTTTTAACTTTCCATCTGCGGTATTTGCTATTTGAACGAGGGGACTAAATTGGCTCGGTATTGTGGTCCTTATTTGTGTAAGGAACATCAAGGAAAACCTGGGCAAGACCTCAACAACCAAACACAGCACGTCCTCGGCATTTCTTATGCTGAAGCACAGGAAATGTGCTGCAATATATCACAACAGAGGATCACAATTACAACATAGTCAAATTTACCTCTCCGTTTGCTTTGCGCAAAAAAAGTCTCCGAGCTTGGAGGGTCAAGAGCATTAGAAGAGATTTGTACTCAGAGCGGGTCGTCCACAGATGGAGGCTACTGTTCCGCGATGTAAACAGCTTTGTGCGCAGGAAACGCTTCAAACTTACGATGCCGAAATGGTGAAGGAACCGCCAAAACAATCTGTGCCTTTTTAAAATTCACGTCTGAAGTTCGAAGAATTCGTTTCGTCCCATTGAGTACTCAGAGGAGTACGCTTCAAGTATATTAAATATGTTTCGAATAGTAAGGATCAAACGCAAGCTCAAGAAGAACATTTTATTTGCACATGAGATTCTTAAAATTTAAGTAAGTTTAGAAATGTGATTATCAAAGTGTAGGCGCCTAGTTTGGCGCCACCAATTTGTGACTGTGATATAAAGTTATGGATTATCCGTTTTGAAAATACAAGCAAACGGGACGGCCATTACATGCCATGAAAGAGAATTCCTTGGGTGTGTTAACAGTTCCACAATGGCATTTTTGTGAGTGGGTTCATTATTTTTCAAAGCATCCGCAAGCGAACAAAAAGGCCAAGTCAAATAAAACATACAAGACCATCCTCTCTTCAAGTTGCAAACAGCAGTGTCAGGCCATAACTTACTATTTAGGCAGCAGACAAACACATCAAGTCTTAATCACCCAAGAGTCAACCTAAAGTTTTGTTAAACATGAATTCGTCTGCATGGGAAGATAAATATACCTAGGATTAGGACACTTTTGTATTCAGCTCAGGTCTTGTGTATCTCAACTTCAGGATTTTTGTATCCGAAACGTTATGCATAATGTGATTCATTAAACTTGTGAAGGGGCAGAAAGACGATTTAAACACAATATTTGTGGGGAGCTCTTCAGTCGGCTTGATTGCTATTCATAGTGATGTACCGTCTAGAATATCAAATACACGAACACAATACTTTTATTCTGAATTGAAAAGTAGGTTTGAACGGGGATAGAGGTTGCCACATGTTTCCCCCTTTGCCCCGTCTCCAAAGCTTGTGCAGAGCCAGTTTTGGTCGCCAGAAAAGTCTTCAGTTTCTCGTATGACCAGATCAAGCCACAAATATGTCAAGGATTTCGGGCGAGGTGACAGGGATGCTCTTGCGATGTTTGGTGGATGTGTTCCCTGTTTAGTCTTGTGATAAACGTCAGGTATCAGCATCCACCACTTAGCTGCACACGTGATTGTGGAGACCAAAGTGGAAATGTTCCACGGCGGAATACTCGTACCTCGCGCTGTTTACCGACGAGACAGTTCCACGTCTTTGAAAGGAACGTCAATGGAATATGATAATTCCCGACCACACCATAAAACGTGTTCTTTGACTCACCGAATTCGAAATTTCCGACTTCGAGGCGACTGTGCTCTTGAAAGGAAACATCAGTCCAAATATATGTAATGCGTGACACTTCAAACCTGGGCGTCTCAGATACAAGCCGCATTGTCAGTTTGGAATTTATCTCAACTTTACACGGAACGTTTGAAAAAGAAATGGGTGATTTCCCATAATTGAAACTCTTTCCTCTGATGTCACACTTGCGTTGAACATCTTAATGTGCGCGACACAAAAGATAGTCGGCGATTGCTTGGATGTGTTGACATTGCCAATAAATTGAAGGGGAATTTTCTTGAAGATTTTGTGCCACATTGTCACAATACATTCCTTGTCTTTCTATCATCTCTCTCCAGGTGAAGATTTGGTTCCAAAACAGGCGTATGAAGTGGAGGAACTCAAAGGAGCGGGAACTTCTGTCTGCGGGCGGGAGTCGCGAGTCGACGCTTCCGAACAAGAGTAACCCGAACCCCGATCTCAGCGACCTCAAACAGGAGAGCGACGCGCCGTTCGACATGAAATCTCACCTGGACCGGCTTCTCGAGGACGAGCCGCACGCCGCGCACGCTCAGGCGCTCCCGGACGGAGCTGCTCCCGCCCCGCATCCGCAGCACGAGACGGACGGCGCGCACTACTCCGGAGACGCCGGCGGAGGCGGCGGGCCGCACTCCTCGCCCATGTCCTCTCCGGTCGGCCACGGTGCCGAATGCTCGGACTCAGAACCAGAGAGCGATGAAGAAGAGATTTTGGTGTCGTGACTGGTCTGTGGTTGCATTCTGGTCGCTTTGGCAGACGCACTCGATGAAGAGCGGACGGGCTGCACTTCTGCAGCCGCAGCCCGTTGGCCACTGTTCTTTTGAGTGTGTGTTCTGAGATTCAATTTCAGCCTGCGTCCTTCACTGCAGCTGTTCCCGGACAAGTTCCGTGGAACGTCATACTGCTTGACTGCAACAGAAGCCACTTGCAAAGGTTCAGGCAGCAAAACGAAGCTGAGAGTCTTTTTGGCAGCATGGCTTCAGCTTCTTGTTTGCTGCACGGAACATTCGAAAAGTGAATGACCGCATGATACTGACGTAAAATTGTGCTTGTGTTCAACGGTTGCAAAGATTCCTCCTGCGAGTGTCCGTGTAGCGACCAAATGTAGAGTAGAAGCTGCGTGTACATACAGAGCGACATTGTCTGTGTACGTTCGTCAAGTTTGTGAAGTAAACTGCAATTTTAGAACACTGCGTGAGTCCATGCCCCAGGCTTCTCTGCAAAGGTACGACGGATGCCTTGTCGCGAAGGATCAAACGTTTCGCCTGTAGATTCTAGAAACATATCTTGTCCCATCTTTGTCCAGATCAAGTCACCACAAGCCACGCTGACAGGGACTTTCGTACGTTGTGGCAAAAAAACCAACAATTTTGGAGAAACGTTATTCAGGCCACATCAACCTCCGTGAAAAAAACAAGCCGCCGTGACAGAGATTACAATATAATTGACATTGACTGTCATAAAATACTGTATAAAGAACCATATGAGTTGACGCAAGAGATTAGGAAAATAGACAAGACTGTGAATAGAATTCATCAAGTGGCTTTAGCAAGTGCACAGTCTAACAGATTAAGAAAAGTTTGCCATTGGAGCAAACAAACTTGACCCTGTAGTCCTCTTCATGTTTGTTTGTTCCAAAGAAAATCTGTTTAGCTTTTTTTCCACTGCTGAACTTCAATCCAGTGTGATGAATAATCTATGAGGTAGTCGAACAATGAAATGAAAACTTCTATTGTCTCCCCTTCAGACAAGGCCCGTTACTCCCCAGGCCCAGAGGTCAGCACCTCGGACCAGAATCCTGGGGGAGGACTTGAAGATTTGGAGTGTCCGATTGCAGTGAAAATTTGCACAAGGCCACATTGAAATTCCTCTCCTGACAGACACGCACCGCTGCCTCAATGTTCTGAAAGATAAATTTGGGTGTAGCTTGACACATCCACAAGGGGACTCTCGACTGCGGCGCGGGCTCGAGACGCCAGCGACTGTTGTGCTGAGCCACACAGACCGAGATGTGAGCTGACTGCGCTGCGCTGCGCTGCCTCGGGTCGTCGCTCACTTGTTGTGGATTCTCCTTGCCTGACAGACTCAAAGTTTGCGTCGAAGTTTTCGTCTTTTGCAGATCGTCAAATGGGCTCTCGTGATTTGTGAAACACGACCTTCTGACAAGATACACACCATTCTGCGAATCTTAAACACCACTCTTGTGTGTTGTGGCGAACGTAACCTGCTGCACCTGAACTACACGTACTCGTACAAAGAAGGAGTCGACGTCGACAGACAAGAACGACGATGAGAGAGCAAGTTGTTCCGTGCGCTCCAATAGACACCCATCTTGCTTTGCTCGTGCACGAGACTTACTGAACTCAGTCTCTTTCTCATCCACCAAATGAATTCGTCGGAGCACGAATTTTCACACACACAAAAAAATTCAGCTCTGTTGCTGCTCGACAAAGATTGATATTCAACGTTTTGATAAGGCCGTTTTACCTGAAAGAACCTTCGCAGCTGGAGAGATACAGTTTCATGACGCCAGAATTCTATCTGGCTTGACATAAATTACGTGTGTCTATCTCACGTGCAAGCTCAAAATTGTGTGTATGGACCTGATAAATCGCACAGATGATTCGCTCCACAGACAGTTTTCACTATTTTATGTCAATACAGATTGCAAACGCGATAGAAATTTGATTTATGGCTTCGCATAATGGCAGCCACGGTTTCCCATGCTGAACGGATCGCTTCTGAAAGAAAAAACAATTGCACACAACACAGATTCTTGCAGGGCCATCATGGTTCCCAAATGGGTCAGGTGGATTCCAAAGGCACCGGCCTGTTCAGAACCCGACTTCCAACCAACGATGAAACATACCAAAATGTTGGGTCAGACCTGCATGACAACATGTCTGAGTGAAAAACTCTGAGACCTCTTAATGCCAAGATTAACTTCAACCACCAAATGCCTCAAGCGGGGCAGAAGTTGGTCTTTCTCGTCTGCACCAACAAAAAGCGACAACAACCCCACCAGAATTTTCAAGCAGAAATGTTTCCTTCTTCTTGAAAAGCTCGGAAAGGAGCACCAGGCGTTTGCATTCCAGATGCTCTTGCATTTCCCAAACGTACACCAAGCTCTGCGAAAAGGTGTTGGCAAGGACCCACGTTCCCAGGTTATTTTGTCGCTTTCAACCCAAATCATTGGAACAAAAAGTTCCTAATTGAGGCGTATTGGATTCAGGCGAGACGTGGCTGTTTGCTTGCAACTGCACAATTGACACTTTTTCTCGTTCTGTTTATTCAAGACAAATTAATTATTGGCAATAAGCTCAGCAATGGTGTGAAATGTGCTGTTTGATGGAGAGTGAGCTGCGGGAAAACTTGCCCCGGCAGCCAGGCCGTTTATTTATGACGGAGCACGTCCAATGTTTGGATTTCGCCCGATCAGAGATGAAGTTACTCCCGGCTATTGGCGATCATCGTCCGCCGGCATGTGCCCAATAATCACCGTGAGACTTCACCATCTTGTCCCGGGAAAGAAAACCCAGCGCACTCTTGTTTTCTTGCCTCCTTTTGGGCTCACAATACAGCGACTCAATTGGTTGTTTGCACAAATCAAGTCATCCTTGTGGATGTATGAAGCTGCTTGGTGGATGTCATTGAAAAATGATATTGCCTTCTCAACAGAAAGTTTTCCGCTTGAATATTGACCCAAGCAGCACTTGTGTGGATATCATGATGTTCATTATGGGCGATGTTGATCTTTCACTCAAAGAGATTATGGATTTCAACTTGTGTTTTATTTCTTGCACATACAAGGCAGTAATTGCTTCTTCTTCCTCAGCATGAATTACATTTGGCACCAGCTGAATCTCCGTGCACTTTCTGGTGGAACCTTGAAGAAACGACCGCGTTGGGACAGCAATCACCTCTGAGCACACCTTGCCGCCTGGAATCTCTCCAACAAAAAATGTCCCTCGTTCGAGTTGCAACATCGACAATGCAACGCAGAGTAAATTTTTTTATTCACATTCCATTTGTCTCTTTGCACTTTGCAAACAAAGGACCGTCTGGATTCTCAGACAAGGTATCAAAGAATTGGTTGTACGCCAATTTGCACGACTGAATTTTGCAGAAAGCATTCTCTTCTTTGTTCTATGGTACAACACACCCAAAAAGAAGACACTGTGTTGACGAAAATGATTGTTTTTCCCAGCTGCTCCAGAGTTCAGGCCCGCCCGTGAACAACAAAAAATTACTTCGGGCTCAAAATTCACTTCTCTGAATGTAATTTGTCAGAACCACTCACGATTGAACGACAAGCAGGACCACGACCACGACCACGATCACCGCGCCAAACCGCGATCCTGGATCCTATGCAGCTTCAGGTCCGAGGCTCGTATGTCCTGAACTTTCTGTCGGCCACTGGCAAAAGAAATATACCATCGGTGTTGCCAATTTCTTCTACTCAACGCAAGACCGGTGGCAACAGTTAAACTCCTGTGTCATTGTTGAATAATTACAAAAGTGCACGCAATATTTGACTTATGCTTTCATTCAAATATTTATCATCTTGTAGGTGTGTGTAAAGTAAAACCTCCAAAATCACAAGAGCACTTTTAAAAGCTCTTTTTTCTCTTCACTGGTCTTTTTGTGATTCTGACGTCCTCAGTTGTCTCTGTGTCTAATGACTTCCAGGTTGCAATAGGCACGAACTCCAAACTCATAATCAGACCCATTTTACATGGAAAGTGGTGACAATAAAATTCCTCGAATGCCTGGCGACGCCTTTGCTTATGTGGCAAATGTGACTGTGCCACAGACGGAATGGTTGCACAGAGTGAAATGTTCACAACTACTTGACAGAGTCTACAGTCATCAAAGGTGGAGTTACCATTGTATGTTTCATGAGTGCTGTCCCTGTCTTTGTGTGGGATAAAACAGAGATGTCTTTGTGCCAAACAAACTGTTCATCTCTGGTGAAAGACGTGAAGGAGCTGTTTGAAAGATGCTATGTCTCAAAGTGAAATGCACTTTATCTGGGTTGCTTCAGTCAATTTCCAAAACACGTTGTTCAACTCACGTAAAAGTGCGTTTTCCTTTCAGCCGCTCGGTTGGCATTGGAAGTCGCAACGCTCGTTTTCATTCTGAGTGACTGTACCTTGAAGATCTGGAAGATTAAAAACACCACATTGAACTTTCTTTGAAACTTTTTCCTTTGAAAGGAAAGCAGAAAGGTTGGTATTCTTGTGACGCGGCAACTTGGAACAGGGAGTCGACAGGTTGGGCGCAGAGACAGCTCTCGCTCATTGTCTTCTCGTCAGAGGCACTCATTGTCAGACGTTTGGTCGGAACTGTGTTCCGGACTTAATGGCCGTTCTAAAGTCCGTACTCCATCATTTTAATGGCTTGTCAAACAAAAAGGTGTCAATGGCTGATTAATTTGATTTTATTGCCTCATTGAAACTTCACAAACATGCTATTTGTAAACAAAGGGAGGACCCACCCCGTGCCCAGTGGAGAATAGCTGTATCTGCATGAGATGTACGTTTGCTTTGGTGAGTAATCCCTCTAATGCCATCATTTCAACTCAGTTGACTTAGATCCCTTGTCTGTGGCTACGTGTGTGTAGGAGGTACTTAATTTATGGCTTCTAAAATGGTGCACATGGCCCAGGGGATTAGTAACAGCGCAAGGCATGTGCCCTTGCATCGGGTGCTGGTATTTGCACTGACCCCAACTCAGCTCCGTTAAAATGACAGGTATTTGAGCTTGTGCTTACCTGCCAATTTATCTTGTGCCTGTTTGCAGTGCAAAGTCACCCCCGGCGCTTACATTTGAGATTAGCCCATTATGCTGTATTAATTGAACATCTCCCGATGCCTTTTGCTGCCAGCAGCAGAGGACCACTTGGGCACTTTCTCATACCTGTGAGGTCCCTATTGTGACTCCTTCAATGGAAAGATTACTTGTAGGTTTTGGACCAATATTGTTCCAATTGCCTCTCAGGTTCTTCATGAATACATTACATCCATCCATTGCCCCTTGCAGTTGACAGCGTAACACGAGTACCTGAGTGGGAATTGCTGTTTTAACTCGCGACAATCCAACTTTTGGGGTGCATTTGAAAACAAGTGTGGAGCTCGGAAGCTTTTGGGGGTCTGGAGTGAAGAATGTTTTTGCTGGATTCGAAAAGACCACGCTGTTGCGAATTTAATTGCCCTCGGCATTCAGAAACCTGTTAACTGGATTGCAATGGAATCAACAAGGGATTGGTGAGCACCTCCAATGAGATCAGGCCGGGCAGATCCCAGCAAAGCTCAGAGGCCAAATGCCTCTTTTCAACTTGACCTTTTCACATTTCATTGGAAGACCTATGTATACCTCGTCTCACCGTCAGCATATTACTTAAGGTGTAAAATTGGCAACCCACTGGAAAGTCAGTGCATTTTTTATGTTCAAAGAATCGAACAAATTGTCTTTGTGTTTGTTCTCTTGAACCACACAACCTTCCGACTGAGCATTAGATTTGCATGATCTACGGTTGGTAACATGTGGCACTGAAAGCGTTGTGAATATGATTGACATTTTTATGCTCAGTTATGAATTATTATGCAGCTGGTGCTGTCGATCACAATCAGGGCCGCAAAAAGTTTTGTTTCAACAAAAGTCAGTGAACGACGTCGGAACAACAGTGGAGCATTCAGGACCGAATGAATCGCTCCTCGCTTCCTGCGCGGATCTTCGTGTTCGTTTGTTCAAAACAACAATTTGAGACCTTCGCTGAGCACTTGATCACCAGGTGTGAGGTGGAGTGGTTCAAGGCCGGAAGTGTCTGATAAATTCTGCAGGTGTAGATCCATACAGGAAGGGTAGATCTGAAACGGTGTACGAATGACAAGAAGAGATTCCAAGCCCATCAATCCCACCACACCCATCATTCAAAATGATGTTGAGCCGTCTCAGATTTGGGTAGGTCTCTGTCCAAACAGAAAACGAAAAACTTCAGGAAAGATACCAAACCCGATCGTTTCATTGTAAGTATGAAATGAAAGACTGCCTAAAATCCGGCTTCCAATATTGCACAAGGTGAAAAATGAACCTGGCTGTTTTTATGTGACTTGAGGAGGTTGGTCCTTTGTTCTGATCGGAACAATAACCGACCGGAACAAATCACCTGCAAGCATCAAGGACAGCACTGCCTTGGCAAAGATAAATTTCAAATTTGGATCTTTTAGGTCTTTTTGGATTTATTTTGGTCGAGGAAAATGCATGAGGAAGGAATTTGTCAAGTTTCAATTTTTGACTTTGTGAGGGCAAAATGTTCAAATTTACAAGAACAAGTATATCAGGCACAAAAATATTTGGGTACATTTTGGTGCGTCCTTTACAAAAAAAAAAACAAAACTGGCCGAACCCCTGCCAAAACTTGCCAAGGGTAAATCCATCCGGGCCCAGCTGCTGAGCCACAGCTGGTGCGAGGACATACGGGGACAGAACGAAGCACCGCTGCGTAAAGAAAACGTTGAACAGATACCCAGAGTCTAAAGTTACAGGAAACAGCACAAGTTCCCAGATAGCCACAAAGGAACATCTGGGGCTCTGCAAGAGTACAAACAGCAAGATTTGGGGCTCCTCCACAACACTCCAGAGTTCAGGCCAAGAATATAGCTGTTTCTGTGACACACACAAAATGCACGGTGAACCGGACACAGGTCAACCTCGTAAGTCTGGCACAACCCGCACTCAGGCAACTTCCACCTTCAAGACACCACTCCCGCCAACCCAGGAAAAGCTTGACTGAACTCAATCACAATTTGGCTGAGGCACGTCTGGTCGTCCTCTGTGGCTTCTGCAGAGTCGAGTTCTCGCACCAGTGCGTCAGTTCTCTCCGCGACCCTGCTGTTTCTGCAATGATCCAAGAACCAGAATTCTCCGCCAGCTCTTCAAGAACAGATAAGCTTGTACGAGTACGGTGCTGGTCCGGGCGTGTTTTGAGTGCTGCAAATGTTTCCATTTGTTTTCTGAGTGAAGTGGTTTTTGGCCAGAAGGAAGCTGAATGTCAGAATTATTCTTCATTTCGTCAACACCATTGTGGGCAGAGTGTCCCTCGTTGCTTCTTTCTGTGAACGACTGACACGTGTTGCATCATTCAGAGTTAAAGACTCACAATTCAAAGGTTTGCGCAATTCAAAAAAGTTTGTGGAAAATGGGACCGTGATGAACAAACAGAAAGTATAATTTATCAGAGCGTTGTGCGCAAAATCTCGTTCATGATCAAATGAAACATCAATTACCACATGGTGCCAAAAATCAATGGAATCTTTGAAAGGGTCCCCACAACAGCTCATTTGAAGGGAAAAACTGCTCAGTGCGTTTTGTGTTTTTTTTCCTGGTTGGTTCAACCTGGAGCAGTCTTCAAAACAGCTCGTTTGCGTTGCTGAAGGAACCTTGTGCAGTTTAGTGTTGCGAAGCGTCCTGTTCGTCCTGCTGGCGACAGATCTCGACAGTTCTGCTGGCTGTCTCGCCTTCTCGAGCAGAACGGCCAAAGTGCGGTCCATCTCAAAGGTTTCCAACAGCTATTCGCGTGAGGAGGTGACTGTTTTGTTCTGGTGTCTGTCAGATGGGTGCGCCCACCAAAGATTTGGCTTCGTTCATGTGACCATTTCTGAGCCGTGTGACCTCAGTATTGAGACGAGCACGTCTCTTCCAGCAAAACAAGTCGCGAGAGACAAAAATGAACCCAATGTGTGACGAGCAAACGTTCTGAGTTTCATTTGCTTGTGTTGCATTGAACGCAGATGTCAACTGCAGGCGCGTGCTGGCGAGCGTCCGTCCCCTGTTGCAATCACCTCGGAAGTGTGGCGTTTTGTAGCCAGATGTACGAGTCCACCCCCACCAGCCCACCAGACGCTTTCCAAGCAACGTGTTCAACGTTTTTGTCGTTTCCAGACACGAAGTGACTGATCTCACCTGGAACACAACAAATTTTGGTTGCAGTTTTTTCACTGTTTTGTCAACGCGATATGTACAAAGAATCCGGAGCCACGCACAACATTTTTTTGCAAAGATTGGTATCGTCGCTCCTCCTTTTTGGGCTCAAATGAGGCACTAAACTGGCTTATGATAATGTCGCAGCAATCCTATTTTTCCAAGACTGGGATGTATCTCCGCCGGATAGTATCGTATTTCCCACCTGCGCCCATGCGGGGTTTTCACAAAAGCGCGCGTGGCCTTTTAACCCTCAATTAACACGATCAATACCCTTCTTTGCATGCGGTACCCTAGGGCATGCCATCTCCACATACTTCTCCGTATTGACGGAGACACCCTTCACACCAAAGGGCATATGTTCCAATTGAAACATAACTGTCAGCAAAAGCATTAATTAGCTCGGGTGCGATTTAGGAAATCCGTAAAATTGCCCGAGACAATCTCTTCAGCATGAAGCCTCCTTCAACTGCTTTTGTGTGACGCGCTTGAAGTTTTGTCACCGAAAGGTGCTCACCTTCAACACGTCAATTGTCACTGAGAGGAAAGTTCTCTGCTCCACACACATAAAAGACATTATGATTTAATAAACTCCCTCAAAGATTTTCATTTGCAGAGACCTGAGGGTTATTTCTGTTCGAAAGCTTCTGCATTGCATTCCTACGTCAATTGTAAAATTTGAATTTCACGAAATGAATGAATGAATTTCTGTTTCGGACTGTTCAGAGGCGGACTGAAAAGCTTTTTCAAGCAAGATTGGTGCACGAACATTTCTTGCTTGTATTGGCAGCAGTCGTTCACAAAAACACTTTGCTCATACATCTATTTGTTGCAATGTTTTAGCCTGCTTCTTGGCTTGCTGCTCTTCTGGAGGGTGTCATTTCTGCGACTAAACGCTTAATTTGAAATATGGAAGACAACAACACTGTTTTTTTTTTGGGGGGGGGGTGGGGTGGGGATTGTCGTATGTCAACAGAAAATGTGGACAAAAATAGACATTTCTTTTTGAGCAGTCAATTGTGCACTGCATTTGCAGAAAATAAACCCCACCGCACGCCTGACAGGACATCAAGCCGAGGGCAGACTTTATTCTGCACGTGTCTAAATCAGGCAAACAAAGTTGGGTGTTGGAGATGGGTGGAACATTGGCCCCTTGGATCTTCTGAAGGAAACCTGGTCAGGTTATCGGTGCGTGGAACTCAGGGCGTCTGCCGGGCCCGACTTCTTGATGGTGTCCTCTCTCGGCAACAGCGAGAGGTTGCAGCGCCCTGTTCTGGGCCTTGATTCATCATCACCAATCCACGCCGCCCTCTTCATCGCAAACGACTGTGGAAAAGTCAAACGTTGGCAGTTCGCGTGGAAGTCCGTGGACACGTAAAGTGCATGGTCTTGAAACAACAAGCTTTCCAAGGGGCTGGGCAACCTCGTGCTTTCGCGGGTCCGTTGCAACACCAACGAATCCAGGGGTGGATCTGAGTCGGGTCCGACCCAGTCACCTTTCATGATGTCATCACGTAAAAATATCTGACACCTTCACGCAGGAAGGGGAGAAAGAACGAATCTCTGCACAGACGGATTTGTCCTCACGCCCTTCTGTATAGTCATTCCGCAACGAAGGTCAGCGATGCTGCCCACAACCTATTGAACCAGTGTGAATCAGAGAACCAACCATGCAATTGCAAAAAGAAAACAGTTTATTTTAACTGAAAAAAGTTTATTTCATAACCATTTGGCGTAGTTTGAAAACGCAGTACTAAACTATGTATAGCACTTAAGTACAAACTGAATTGTGTTTCAGTTGTTCGTGAGTGACCTAATGAAGTTATAGAATATTTGTACAGTGCGATGATAAATACTTCATTCACGAAAATGGCCTCAGGAAAGTCTGCTTTTTATTCATCACTGCATTCAATTATCCAAGCACATGGTGCGCGCTTCTGGTTTTATTTTTCTCCTTTTGTTGTCAGCGAACCATTGTACGGCGGCCCCAAGAAACATGTCTGCAGCACAAACAATGTCAGATGAAGCAGGCTTCCTTGAAGCTTCTGTGTCTACTTTGCAGGCGCATTAACCTTTCGTGTGGGGACGCGGAATATATTTCAACAATGTGAAGTGAAAATTTTTGCCGAATTGATCGACATTTATCATTTCCGCCAACTTTATTCACACTTGTCCCTGAGTCGAATCAGGTATGAATGGGCTCGTGAACAGTCTCTTGCTCAAAGTGTTATTTATTTTCACTGCACTTGAATCAATGATATTTTCACTCGTTTGCTTGCAGAAATCGGACAGCTTGTTTGAAGGAATGCACCATTTGCGGTTATCTTCAGATTTTCATTGTCCCCGTCGGACACTTGATATGCACAGAGTTCATGGAATAATTGGAGTTCCACCGGGATGAAATGTCCCGCGAAATTGGATTTACTTCTAATTGTCTACCGAATTCAAGCTTTTGTGTTCGAGGTTCGCAAATGCAGGAGTGTTGAACCTTAGTCGGGCAAATGAATCACATCGGATTGACCATGAGGTTTGAAAGACTTCTCACTCAATGATACAGTATTGCAGGATTCATCATTCATCAGTCTGACCGGTCACTCAGGAGCGGATACAAGAAACAGGTGCGAGGAGCCGCTCGACCCCCTCCCCATACATTGACCCCCATTTTTACGACACAGACGCTGTTCCTGTGCCTTTTTCGGGCAACACTATTCAAAGACATTCCTCCTCATGACAGCGTGCGCGACACTCGACATCTCACCTTGGTTCAAATGGCAGAATTGCTCTTTTGGACGTGAAAGGTCTTTGTTGTGTCTTAGCCGAGCACATTTTGATTTTATGTGAAAAAGAACAACCCTTGAGGCTTAGAGTCTGAGGTTGAAATGAAAGAAAGAGCTGGCAATTCTTAATTTGGGCCGTCAGTGTGAATCTTAAACCTTCAAGTGGGGTGGGGAATCAAACCGCCTGCTTTTCAAACAGGCTCGTTCAGGAGACAGGCTTTCCCTGTTCCATCGGCCAGCTGTAAGGTTGTTGGGGTTGGGTTGAGGGTCCATCGGCTCCAGCTCGTGTTCCACAAACTTTACCACCTCGTCTCGTGTTTATTGCAAACACTTTGTGATAAATAAGCTTTGTCAATTTACACTGCATAAGTTTCTCCCCATTCAAAAACTTAAATGTATCACAAGCATCAAGGCAAGAGGTGCACTTCACTGAACTGTGATATGCGTCTTTGCCGACAGTCGTCCTCGAAGTCTTCTGCGTCGGTCACGTCGAGCAGCGTGTCCCGAGCCGAACACGAGTCCAGGTCCAGGGACTCCTCGTCCGACCCTGACCCGCGGTTGATGATAATCCGAACTCCTGATGTGTTTTTCGGGCTGCCTGGGCGACCCTTGTGCTTCTTGCCTCCAGCACTGCCCCCAGTCCCACTGCCCCCAGCACCACCACTCCTGCCCCAGAATCCACTGCTGCTCGCGCCGCTGCTGCTCCTCCGGCCCCTGCTCCCGTCAGAGGACGTGGGTGATATCCCGCCGTCAGCTCTCTGACTCAGGTGAGAATGTTGAGAGGTGAGGCTCTCTTCCTCAATGTCCGACATGTTGGCGACAGGTGTGAGCACCTTGGGCGCGCTGTGTCTGCGGCCGCTGTGGGACGAGGACGGCGTCGAGGACCCGTCCGTGTGAAGCGACTCGCCGCCGCCTCGCGCGTGGTGGTGGTGCGGGTCCTTGGCGTCGTCCTTGTCCTTGTCGCTGTCGTCTTCAGCCATGGAAAAGAGGCCGGACGACATGGACATGGTCATGCTGACGGAGAGGCGCGCGACCGACGACAGCGCGCACATCGTCTGACTCACGCGCCGAGGACCTGGCCAGAAAAGCAAGACATGAGTCAGAATCTGAGACTTGTGCTTCCGGTCTGATCATGTTGGAAACAAGAAATTGTTTTCCTTTAGCGAGCACGATACCCGATGTTGGACGTGAAAATGAGAGTTTACTCTTCGTACAGCTTGTTCGCTGTTGACGAACTGTTTCAGGAAAAAATCATTGACCAAGATTCTCTCGATGGAAGTTGTCCAGGACTGGAAAGAACATTGCTCGACGGTGAACATCTGCAAGATTGGGTTCCACAGAATCGCTGATGAATTCGCTTGCAAGTCAATTAAATTCAGCTGAGAGCGACCGCGCACTTGAGACAATATTAAGAGACCAGGCGGCCTTTCATGTCTTCATTTCGCCTTCTATGAGAAATCTGAACCACGCTGAAGGCTACAGGCACCTCATGGAACAAATCTCTTTCCTAACGTTTCTCGATTCCTGTCATGTGCGAGTGTGGAACTCCGATTGGCTTCGTCTCCCACAATAATTCAACTGTGCGAGACACACGCCACCAGAAATAGACAAAAATCGAATTTCGACAGAAAGATGTACCGGCACCTGCACCGACTGAGATGTGCAGCTGTGGTCGCCGATGTGGTTGTCCGACCAGCCAAACCGAGAGCTCTGGACAGACACAGATTCAGCTCTCAAAGTGTGCGTTCTGGGGTGCTCCCTTGTGGAAAAAGTTTGTTCTTGGTCCAAGTTTTTTTTTCTGATCTTTCCGGCCAACTTGAGATTCTGAGGTTTGTGGCATCTGGCAAAGGTTCAGGAGAGCTGTTTAAGTTGGCTTTCGGCCGTTGTGTCGCAGGTACGCTCGACAGTTTCAAGGAAGGTTGGTCCTGTGCCTGATCAGAGTGGCAAAGACCCAGCTTTTTGTGCGGCTGCCAAACATTGGGAAGAGCAAGTGCTTTCTCGATGGTCATGTATTCCATTCAGGTGCACATGGTCATTTGAGGCCAGCGGGTCAGTGCCGGGCTGGAGAAGCTGCATCGGGAGGACGTGCTGCGCGGCTCGTCACAGGGCAACCTCAACCTCTTTTTCTCTTCATTTCGGGGCAGCTCAAAATTTCCAAAAGTGGCGCGTGGGCTTTCTCCTGTAATATCACTGTCGTGAATATTCAGCAAGTCACAGTTCTTGTCACAGTTGCGTCTCAGTTTGAACCCAAGTTGTTCTTTCCACATGCTGAGCTTCATTTTGGAAAGCCGGTTTCTGACATGAGTTCACGGCAAAATGAAAACAAACAAACTACGAAGCATCTATGAGAGGAGCAACCAAAAACCAAGCGGTTGCATGGTTGGTGCTGCGACCGTGATCAAAACGTTTTTGATCAAAACGTTTTTGTTGTTTTCTTCTTCTTTTTTTGAGCGCTCGGTTGCAAGTCCACGGTTCTTCAGTGTGCATGTACGAGCCCAAATAAATGCGATTACTACGTGAAGACAACACCAGAAAGAAAAGCGAAAATAATTACGTGGTGTGCAATTGTCAATATCTTCTTCTTTTACGCCAGCTTTGACGCACAAGTCTTTCAAAGCGACAATTTGCCTCTGTGGATATTTGGAAGAAAAACAAACAGGAAAGTGGTGAATTCTAAATGATGGAATGTTCAAAGTGGACGAACATACCGACCAGGTTCTCTCACTGAGATGAAACATTTTCTGGATCAACAGATGGCATGTCAATTTTTTTTAGAAATTCTTGTTCGAGAGCACTGGCGCTGCAGACATGAACACAGCACCTGAAAACCGAGCATCTCTTTGTTTGATCTCTGAAAGAACCTGATCAGTGTTACACGGAGCAAAGGGTGAAGAGGAAAGGTGACGGGGTGAATCTTACGTGGTGTACAAAGTTCTATTTGCTCCCGATGAATTCCTGCCTTCGTACAAAGGACTTTGAGGGCATGTATCTGTTGCTACAATGACAACACACTTGAATAGAACATGTTTCCAGTCATCGAATGACTTTAAATACTGTAAATTTGGGAGTTTCGTTTGGAACGACTTTATGCACTGGTGAGAAATGTAATCTTGGATCTCAGGACAGCGGTTTACTGTTGTTGAGCTCGTTTGACAGACAGGAGGAATGTGCGCGCGCGCGGCCCTCACCGATTTGCTGTGGCGGTCCTCCTCGAGGCTGTCGACGCGCTTCTCCGCCTTGCGCCGCGCGCGCTTCTGCAGCCGGATGCGGAACTCCTGCCGGTTCTTGGCAGTGATCAGGATTCCTACAGGAAAGACCAAAGACCAGATTCAATTCAAAAAGTGAGCATTTTCAGAACGATTCTTCATGCACACTCAACGCCTTTGTGCTGAACCCTTCTTCGCGGAGACACCCAGCGACAAGAGTGGCCGAATCGCCGTAATCTGTGTAAACCAGGTCCCGACCCAAGGTGATACATGTTCAGTGTGTGGCAGCTGCGGCTGCAGAGCTCGAGGCGCTAATGACCCTTCACAGCTCGAGAACATCGGAATCAATCACCATCTGGGGCTGGCCACCTGAAGTAAATTACGGCCATTTGCGGGTCACTCAGCGCAGTGCGTTTTGAAAGCTTCGAGGGTGTAATGTTAAAAGCCTTTGGGAGAATGTTGGCATTAGCGTTGAAGTCATATTTCAAGACTGTTGGCTGAGGATCAGAAGATCGGGCAAATTGTTGTGTAATCGAATCATCGTTCCTCGAACCATCGTCACTCGGTTCGACTACACATGTTCCTTCCCGCTCTCCTCTGAAGCTGCACCTGTAGCAGAGCTTCAGACCCCGATTATAAAACCACCTGTGATACTGTTTTCTGGGCTTCTTACCCAAGGGGCTCAGGTAAGTGAAATAAACTGATACTTCAACCCATGTACGTGAAGCTAGTTTATGCGACCCGGCCAACAGAGACGGGAGACCTGACTCCCTTCTCTGGGTGAAAGCTGCGACAAGGCTCTGCCAGCCGATGGCTCAGGCGCGTAGCTGGTATGAGCACACACATACATAACATTGCTGACTGAACGAAAAAGACAGTGAGTGGATCTCGCAGACCTTGGTCTGCATTGTCTCGAGAACTGCATGTCACCCCTGGAGGCAGAGGCAACAACGGGTGCTTTGACTCACCCATTCCCGTCGGGAACCTGACGACCTGGTCCTCATTCTGCTTGAGGTCCGACTGGAGATGCGTGGCGGGCGCCCAGCCCTGCGCGCCGTCCTCCGTCGCCACGAGCCACCAGCCGAGCTCGCGCTTGAAGAGCACCGACACGACATCACCCTCGCGCAGCGCCACTTGGTCGCTGGCCTCGGCAGTGAAGTCACACGTGACTGTGTAGTGCTCGCCGGACATTGTGGGCGACGTCACCACGCCTGGACCCACGCCCGTCCACGACGATTTCCTACAGAAAGCAGAATGCTGCCACTGGAGAGATGATCGCTGCCCCCGACGTTATGCCCTTTGATTTGGAAATGTGTGTTCGCTTGCGTTGCTTAGTTCCCGTTGCTTATTGCTATGGTTTTATCAAAACCGTACTGTTCCACTTCCGGTTGCAAGTAGTATGCTTTTTCAGGGGTTATTTTCTCACTCTTTCAAAAAAAACATACTACTTGACAAGCAGTACTGTTTATTTTTTCCCACCTTTTTTTTGACATACTACTTACAGGAAGTAAGCAGTACTGTTTTTTTAAAAAAATGTACTACTTTTCAAGTAATACTGTTTTTTTAGCATTACTGCTTGTCAAGTAGTACATCAAAAAAAATGGCAGGAAAGTCACTTCCTGTAAAAAAACAGTATTACTTGAAAAGTAGTACATTTTTAAAAAAATAGTACTGCTTACTTCCTGTAAGTAGTGCATCAAAAAAAAGGGTGGGAAAAAATAAATAATACTACTTGCAAAGTAGTACAACTTTTTTGAGTTGAGTACGGCAAAAAGGACCTGAGCAGTACGGTTGAAAAGGAAAGCAACAGGCAAGGCAACGGGTTTGGTTCGCCTCGATTTGGAACACGTGGGAGGTGGGCACATGCCAGATCAGAAAAGTATGGAAACCAAAGCCCCTGTACTTACGGTTTGGCCGTCAGTTCGATGTCTGTTTCGGTTGGCTTGAAAAAGCTGCAGACTTGTGCTGATTCCAGAATGGACTGAGGTAAACTGACGACGCACTGCAACAAAGCACTTCCAGTGCAGCTTCATTCAGTTTCCAAACAATCCACACGTCATTTAAATTTCCATTCGTCATTTGCGAGCAACGCCCGCGGACGTGATCACCATTTCCGTCGGTGTGGGTATTTCTATGGTACTCAGAACGCGAGTCATTCTGCCTTCACAAAGTTCCATGATCGGTCGTAATTCAATGAATAAATGAATACACGCGGCATGGCGGTAAATGCATTTCGAGAACGTGACAAGTGAATTCATACTGAGCTCTGTTCCGCAGGCAACACCTGTGTATTCATTATCGATTCGCAGTGATACGTGTTGTTGTGCGATCGTTCACAAAAAGTCCCTTCGAGTCTGATCAATGCAGTCACGAATCCATGTGTGCAAAGCCGCTGAATTGTCACCCGAGCGCTCGCAATGCACTTTCAAAATTAACGGCATACCTTGCAGTACTCGTCAATGAGCTGAACTTGTTGTCGCGTCGTTTTCTCCTTGTCCTTGTCTCTCAACCCGAAGCCGAGTTTGTACAGATCTACTCAAAAGAAAAGAAACACTGTGGCTGCAATTGCACGTGAACATTTTGCTGTTGTGAAGACTCCACACACCTTTTCGATTCTGGTTCATGTGTCATTTTTTTCTGAACAATCTTTCTGCAGGGTACTTTCTCTGCACCAGGCAGGTGCCCTCATGACTTGAGCTGAAGCAAAACAGGATCAACTGCACTGAAGAAAACTGCAGGTTCATAACAAACAGGAAAGCCGAGCTTTGTGTACAAGGGCGTTTCCTGCTATGAGGTGCTCGGCAGGACCTGCCTGGGAGGGGTACTGGGGTAGGACCTTCCAGGACCATTTGGTTGCTGTTTGGGTTGGACTTTCCTCCTGGGCCCGCTGGGACATCACTAGGTCCAAGTCCTCCCTCTCCCGGAGGACCTCAAGCCTCCAACAACTTTCAGTGCATGCATAACGCAGGCTCGCCGCGAAAAACAGGCCTGATGTGTACTTTTCAAACGAGCGCCACTTCCCATGGCACGGGTCTGAGACATGTTTTCTCAAGAAAAAGCACCCCGAATTCATTTCATTAAATGGCCTCTTGGCTCTCACGAAGACACAGCAACTTGTGCAAGGGCAGTTTGAGCACAGGAAGCAGAACCAAACCAGCCCCTCGGTGGCAGCGAACGGCTTCGTCGAAGCAGACAAACTCGTGTTGGCACGACCCGAAAAACTATGAAGTTGAAACTCGCTGCATGGGGATGAGCATTCGTAGAATGTATGGACACGGATGTTTTTTCCCTTTTCAAAAGTGTTGGCTGTACATCTTTTCACAACTAATTTTCTTCCTCTTTTCAGAATGTATCCAATTTAATTGCCAAATGATTACTTTGGTGAAGGGCTTTGTCCGCGAGTATCACAGACCAAGCGCAGGACGCGCGATGTCTTGATTTTCCACCGCAATGCGAATTCACTTCTTGCGATACCGCGGTGCTTGAAGGGGTCGGGGAAAATTAAGATGACAATTTGTTTTGTGAGGAAAAGCTGTGCACCAGGCGGTAAACCAAGAGAAGTTCATTGTTTTCCCTGGAGGAAGAGATGGTCTCCAAGATGTTCCATAATGCACACTTCGGACAATAAACGTTCAAC